>Ga0190275_10000191_pt1 | contig 65289 bp, 62 predicted proteins | sample Popmic550T_FD_133745 | JGI IMG/M metagenome (GOLD analysis project Ga0190275, IMG submission 133745) | Populus adjacent soil microbial communities from riparian zone of Yellowstone River, Montana, USA - 550 T | ecosystem: Environmental > Terrestrial > Soil > Riparian zone > Trees stand | place...
CGAAGTAGACGGGGTTGTCCTCGCCGACCGCCTGCGCGTACTCGCGGATCTTCTCCTTGCCCACCTCATATGCGAAGGGCGCGTAGCTCTTGCCCTTGGCGCTCGTGTCTACCGGCACGCGGCTCCTTTCGCTCCGTTGCGGCGCGCCAGTCTAGTTCGAGGTCGAGTGCGAGGAGTGGCGGGCGGGCGGCACGGCCGCTGCGTGATGCGGCCGTGCACGCCCTTTTGGTGCCCGCCCCGGGCAGCGGAGCCGAATGGAGGGAGGGCTCCGCGCCTCAGGTCTTGACGGCGATGTCCCAGATGTTATGCGCCGCGGGGCGGCAATTGGATCACTGGCCTCGAAAAGTTCACGCGCTTTGCGTGAAGAATTCGTGCGAAACGTCTAAGCGACGTCGCGCAGGCCCTGCGCTTCGGCCAACGAGCCCAGCTTGCGCACCGCGTGCTCCTCGATCTGGCGAGCCCGCTCGCGCGTCAGCCCGAACATGCGGCCGACGTCGTCGAGCGTGCGTGGCTGCTCGCCGAAGAGGCCGTAGCGGAGCTCCACGACCCGCCGCTCGCGGTAGGAGAGGTTCTCCAAGGCGCGTGCGAGCTGGGAGCGATCGAGCGCCGCCGACGCCGCCTCGAACGGCGACACCGCGCTCTCGTCGGAGATCAGGTGGCCGAGTTCGGCGGCGTCGTCCTCGCCGGAGCCGCCGACCGGCTTGTCGAGCGATACCGGCGCCCGCGACGCGGACATGATCAGCTCCGCCTCCTCCGGGTCGATGTCGACGCCCGAGGCGGCGGCGATCTCCTCGACGGTCGGATCGCGGTCCCCGACCGCTTCGAGCTTGCGCTGCGCGCCGTCGAGCTTCTGCAGCACCTGGTTGATGTGGATCGGGATCCGGATCGTGCGCGACTTGTCGGCGAGCGCGCGCGAGATCGCCTGGCGGATCCACCAGGTGGCGTAGGTCGAGAACTTGAAGCCGCGGCGGTAGTCGAACTTCTCGACGGCGCGCACGAGGCCGATCGAGCCCTCCTGGATCAGCTCCATGAAGTCGAGGCCCTGGTTGCGGTAGCGCTTGGCGATCGAGACGACGAGGCGGAGGTTCGCTTCGGTCATCCGCTCCTTCGCGTCGAGGTCGCCGCGCTCGATCCGCTTGGCGAGCTCCATCTCCTCGGCGGCGGTCAGCAGCCGGGTCCTGGCGATGCCGTCGAGGAACAGCTGAAGCGAGTCGACAGTCGGATCTGGGGCGGTCTCGGTCGTAGCCACGGTGCCAAGCTACGCCCCGCCCATTAAGCCTTTCTAAGGCGTTTGCAAAGCTTTCCTAAGGCTCTGCGTCAGTCGTCGCCGCCGCCGAGCGTGAGCACCGACAGGAACGCCTCCTGCGGCACCTCGATGCGGCCGACCTGCTTCATCCGCTTCTTGCCCTGCTTCTGCTTCTCGAGCAGCTTCTTCTTGCGCGTGATGTCACCGCCGTAGCACTTCGCGATCACGTCCTTGCGGACCGCCTTGACGGACTCGCGCGCCACGATGTGAGAGCCAATCGCCGCCTGGATCGCGACCTCGAACTGCTGGCGCGGGATCTGCTTGCGCAGCCGCTCGGCGAGCCCGCGTCCGGCGTCGTAGGCCTTGTCCTTGTGGACGACCATCGACAGCGCGTCGACCTGGTCGCCCGCGAGCAGGATGTCGAGCTTGACCAGGTTCGACGGCCGCATCCCGGTCAGCTCGTAGTCGAGTGAGGCGTAGCCCTTGGTGCGCGACTTGAGCTGGTCGAAGAAGTCGAGCACGACCTCGGCGAGCGGCAGGTCGTAGTGCAGCTGGACGCGCTGCTCGGACAGGAAGCTCATCCCGACGTGAGTGCCACGCCGGTCCTGGCACAGCTCCATCACCGCGCCGACGGCGTCCTTGGGGCAGAGGATCGTCGCCTTCAGGTACGGCTCGCGCACCTCCGCGATCACGCCCGGATCAGGCATGTCGTTCGGCGAGTGGACGGTGACAATGTCGCCATTGGTCAGCGTGCAGTCGTACTCGACGTTCGGCGTCGTTGCGAGCAGCTCGAGGTCGTACTCGCGCTCGAGCCGCTCGCGCACGATGTCCATGTGCAGCAGGCCGAGGAAGCCGCAGCGGAACCCGAAGCCGAGCGCCTGGCTGGTCTCGGGCTCCCAGGACAGCGCGGCGTCGTTGAGCGACAGCCTGTCGAGCGCGTCACGCAGGTCGGCGAAGCGGTCGGTCTCGACCGGGAAGAGGCCGCAGAAGACCATCGGCTTGACCTCGCGGTAGCCCGGCAGCGGCTCCGCGGCGGGGCGCGCCTTCGGCGTCAGCGTGTCGCCGACGCGCAGCAGCGACACGTCCTTGATCCCGGTGATGATGTAGCCGACCTCACCGGCGTGCAGCTCGTCCACGGGCGTCATCTGGGGGCCGAAGAAGCCGATCTCGTCGATCTCCGCCTGGGTGCCGGTCTGCATCGCGACGATCGCGTCGTCGCGGCGCAGGACCCCGTCGACGACGCGGACGTAGGCGACCACCCCGCGGTACTGGTCGAACTCCGAGTCGAAGATAAGCGCACGCGCCGGGGCGTCGCCGTCGCCCTCCGGCGAGGACACCTTGGCGACGATCGCCTCGAGCACCTCCGTGACGCCCTCGCCAGTCTTCGCCGACATCTCGATCACGCCCTCGGCCGGCTCGCCGAGCAGCTCGGAGATCTCGCCGGCGACGCGCTCGGGCTCGGCGCCGGGGAGGTCGATCTTGTTCATGACCGGGATCAGCTCGAGGCCCGCCTCGACCGCGAGGTAGGTGTTGGCGACCGTCTGCGCCTCGACCCCCTGGGACGCATCGACCACCAGCAACGCGCCGTCGCAGGCAGCGAGCGAGCGTGAGACCTCGTAGGTGAAGTCGACGTGACCGGGCGTGTCGATCAGGTGCAGGCGGTAGGTCTCGCCGTCCCTGGCGGTGTACTCGACCCTGACCGCCTGGGCCTTGATCGTGATCCCGCGCTCGCGCTCGAGGTCCATCGAGTCGAGCAGCTGCGGCCGGTGGTCGCGCGCCTCGACCGTTCCGGTGACCTCGAGGATGCGGTCGGCCAAGGTCGACTTCCCGTGGTCGATGTGGGCGATGATGGAGAAGTTGCGGATGTTGCTGGCCGGAGCAGTCACCAAAGGGATTATGTCGGGGGGCTCGCGCCCCCCGTGCCCCCCCGCGGCACCTGGCCGGCCGCGGTGGCCCTTAGCCGCTCAGGGCGCGCGGGGTTCTCAGCCGCGCAGGGCGCGCAGCAGGACATCGACCTGCTCCTGCTTGCGCATGATCATGTGCTCGAGGCGGTGCTCGACGGCCTCGGACGCGGCCTCGCGGCCGGTCGGCTCGATCGCGTCTTGGAGCGCGGTAAGGGCCTCCGTCTCAGACTCGACCAGCCACTGCAGGGCGGGCTTGGCCTCGGTATGGAAGCGCGGTGGAGCCACCTCCGCGGTGGGCTCGCCGCCGAGCGCCGCGACCTTCTCGACGAGACGGCGCGCGTCGTCGATCTCGTGGCGCGCGAAGTCGCCGAAGCGCTCGGCGAGCAGCTGGTACTGCAAGCCGAGCAGGCTGCCCCCGGTCAGCGTGTATTGCAGCGCCGAGCGGCCCTGGAGCCGCAATGCCGCGTTGAGGCGCTTGACCTGCTCGTCTACGTCCATCTTCTCGTCGGTCACGCGGGCATCCCTACCCCGGGGCGCGTATCGCTACTCACTTCGCGGTCGAGAAGGTGGAACGCGAGCCGGGTGGCGAGCGCCATGATCGTCAGCTGGGGATTGACGCCCAGCGCGCTCGGGACGACCGAGCCGTCCGCAACGTAGACCCCCTCGATGCCGTGGAGGGCGAGGTCGCCGTCGACGACGCCGTGGCTCGGACGAGCGTCGGCGCGTGCGGTGCCTAGCGGGTGGAACGCCATCAGCTTGAGGTCACGCCGGCGGGCTGCCTGCGGCCGGGTGCCTGAGGGCAGTGGCAGGAAGATTTCGCGGGCGCCGGCGGCGACGAAGAGCTGCTCCAGGCGCGCGATGCCGCTGCGGAAGCGTGCGACGTCCGCGTCGTCGAGGTCGTAGCGGATCAGCGGCCGGCCAGCGACGGAGCGCACGCGACCGCGGGAGCTGTCGCTGACCATCAGCCCGAACTGCGCGAGCTGCCGGTAAGAGGCCATCGCCTCGGCGTGGCGGCGGCCGGTCAAGGGCAGCGCCATCGCTGCATAGGCCGGGGGGCCGGCGATCCCCTCGAGCATGATCCCCTCGGCGGCGAACTCGTCGACGTAGAAGCTCTGTGGGACGCCGCGGGCCATGTCGACGAGCTCATCCATGCGTGCGAAGGCGGCGGTCGCCGGGTGCAGCGAGAGGTTGCGACCGAGCTGGCCCGACGCGCGGCCGAGCTCGTTGCGCTCGAGCAGCAGCGGCGTGTGGATCGTGCCGGCCGCGACGACGACAGTGGCGGCCTCGACCGTCAGGCGAGCGCCGTCCGCGAGCCGTGCCTCCACTCCCCGCGCCCGGCCGGCGCGGACGTCGATCGACCTGACGTCGGCGCCGGTGACGACTGTCGCGCCCGCGGCGCGGGCGCGCGGCACGTAGGTGATGCCCGTGTGCTGCTTCGCCCCAGTCGGACAGCCGTAGGCGCAGACGCCCGAGCCGACGCAGCCGCGGGCGTTGCGGCTCAGGTAGCCGTGCGACCAGCCGAGGCGCTCGGCGCCGCGGCGGGCGACGGCGGCGTTGGCGCCGGCGAGCTCGGGCGCGACCTCGGCCACCGAGAGCGAACGCTCCACGCGCTCGAAGCACGGACCCAGCGACCGCTCGTCGAGCTCGAGGCCGAAGTCGCTCCGCCAGCGCTCGAGCACGTGCGGCGGCGTGCGGAAGCAGGTGCCGGAGTTGACGACAGTCGTGCCGCCGAGCCCACGGCCGAGCGGCAGGCCGATCGGTGGGTCGCCGAGTGTGATCGTCTGCCCTCCGTCGCGGTAGAGCCGCGCCAGCATCTCGGGCGGGCGGGCCGTGAAGTCGTCGGTCGAGTGCTCGCCGCCCTGCTCGAGCACAACCACGCGCGCACCGCCCTCGGCGAGCTCCGCCGCGACGACGGCCCCGCCGGCGCCGGCGCCGATGACGCAGACGTCGGCCGTCAGGGCGCGGTTGCGCGGCGAGCTCACGGGGCGGTCAGCCGCCGGGCAGCGGGCGTGCGGGACGGGCCGTTCACAGCCGTCCTTCGTGGCTGCGCAAGGTGCGGCCGCGAGCGATCACGGCAGCGGCATCCCAGCCAAGGGGGCGGCTGACGGCGGGATCGTCATAGCGGGCTATCGCCACCAGTGACGTGCCGAGCTGATCCGCCGGCGACAGGAGGCGCAGCAGCGCCATGCCGCGCGGACGCCGGGCGAGCGCCACGAGCGCGCGGGTGCCGAGCCGCTGCGGCCACGGGCCGGCGGCGACGAAGGCGTCGAAGCCGGGGTTCACATCGCCTCGGTCATGCGCGCCTCGTGCGCCGCGGCGAGCCGCTCCATGGCGTCGGCCGCCGCGTCGGCGTCGGCGGCCCGGATCGCGGTCGCTGTCTCGGCGTAGAGCGGTACGAGCTCCTCGCGGCGCGAGACGAGCGCCGAGAACAGCTCGGCGTGCGAGAGGTAGAGCTCGCGCACGGAGTTGGCGATCAACTGGAAGACGAGGTTGCCTGCCGCCTCGACGATCACCGCCGCGAACGCCCAGTCCGCCAGCTGAGCGGCCTCGTCGTCGGAGGCGATCGCGACTGCGGCGGCGAGCTCCGTGATCTGATCGGCCTGGGCGTCGCTGCGCCGCTGGGCCGCCAAGCGCGCGACCTCGCGCAGCAAGAGTCGCCGCGCCTCGAACAGCGGCCCGACGACGTGGGCGTCGACCGTCCCGAGCAGGGCGAGCGCCTCGAGGCCGGACTGGCGCCAGTCGCGCACGCGCGTCGCGTCCCCATGGCGGACCTCGACGAGGCGGAGCTGCTCGAGCCGCTTGAGCGCCTCGCGGACCGACGCCATGTTGACGCCGAACTCCGCGGCGAGCGTGCGCTGGGTGGGCAGGCGCTCGCCGGGCGCGTAGTGACCGGCGACGATCAGGTCGCAGAGGCGAGTGAAGACCTTGTCTGGGACCGACGAGCGCGTCACGGGACCGAGCATCGAACGACTGTACCAGTGTTCGGAACACTGACGAGGGAGCCTCGAAGCCACTGCTAGCCTCGCCGGCATGGGCCAGCTCTTGTGGATCGAGGATGAGCAGGCGCCTGACGAGCGACCGTCTTCGTCATCCGGGAATTCGTCTGCGAGCGAGCGGCCGAGCGACTCCGAGGCACTCGACGCTTACTCGCGCGTGCTCACCGAGGTGGCCGAGCAGCTCGCCCCCTCGGTCGTCAACCTGCGCGTAAGCGGGCGAACGGCGCGCGGTCGCCCGATCGAGGGTGGCGGCAGCGGCGTAGTCGTCACGCCCGACGGCTTCATGTTGACCTCGGCCCACGTGGTCGAGCGAGCGGCGAAGGTACGGGCGACGTTCGTCGACGGCACCGACCTCTCGGCTTCGGTCGTGGGCTTGGATCCTCTCTCGGACCTGGCGCTGCTGCGGGCGGACGGCGACAGCCTCCGACACGCGCAGTTGGGCGACGCCGATCGCCTGCGTGTCGGGCAGCTCGTGGTGGCGATCGGCAACCCACATGGCTTCGCCGGCTCGGTGACCGCCGGCGTGGTGTCGGCGCTCGGGCGATCGCTGCCGACGCGCTCGAACGGCAGGGTCATCGACAACGTGATCCAGACCGACGCTGCGCTCAACCCCGGGAACTCCGGGGGCGCGCTCGCCGATGGCCGCGGCTCCGTCGTCGGCATCAACACCGCGGTCGCGGGCGTCGGGCTCGGGCTCGCCGTCCCGATCAACGACGCGACGCGGCGGATCGTCTCCGCGCTGATGCGCTACGGCCGGGTGCGCCGCGCCTACGTCGGCATCGCGGGCGGCTCGCGGCCGCTGCCGCCACGGATCGCGTCGCGGCTGGGGCGCACCGGCTGCATCGAGGTGGTCGAGATCGTCGAGGGAAGCCCCGCCGCCCAGGCAGGCGTGCGTCCCGAGGACCTCATCGTCTCGATCGACGGCAGGCCGATCGAGAGCGTCTCCGATCTCCAGCACCTGCTGATCGCCGAGTTGATCGACCGGCGTATTGCAGTAGGCATCGTCCGCGGCGGTGACGAGCGGGCGCTTGAGTTGCGTCCAGTCGAGTTGCAGATCTCTGCGCGCTAACCGCGGCGCGTGCGGACGAGCCGCGCCACCTGGCGCGCCTCTGGAACTCGGAGCAGCCAGACCGCCGCGCCGTAGGCCACGGCCCCGACCGCGATACCCGCTCCGACCGACGAGATCTGCGCGATCAGCGAGCGCCCGAGCGCCTCGTCGAGCCCCCGCCAGACGACGTAGGACAGCGCTGCCAGTGCGGCCGCGGCAACCAGCATGCGCACGACCGCCGCGACCATCCGGGCGCCCTCGATCCCGCCGAGCTGGCCGCGCAGGATCCAGCCCTGGGCGGTGGTCATAACTAGCGTGCCGGCAACGGTCCCGATCACGATCCCGGCGATCCCGAACGGCTTGTAGAGCGCGAACGCCACGACCGCGTTGACGACCATGTTCGCGACCGCCAGCGCTGTCGTCGCCCACGGCTGCTGGAGGCCTAAGAAGGTGCGTGAGAACAGCAGGCTGACGCCCTGGAAGGGCAGCGAGATCGACCACCAGACGAGCGCGGTCGCCACCAGGTCGGTCGCCTCGGCGTCGAACACGCCGCGCTGGTAGAGAAGTCGCGTGATCGGCTCGGCGAGCACCGCCATCAGCACCGCGCTCGGGATCAGCAGCAGCAGGATCTGGCGCACGCCGTTCGACATCGTCGCGCGCAGGTCGTCGCGCTGACCGCGGGCAGCGAGCTTCGACAGGGTCGGGAACAGGACGGTCGCGATCGAGATCGAGAACAGGCCCTGGGGGAGTTGGTAGATCCGGAACGCCTTGTCGATCGCCGCCGGCGCCGCGTCGGAGACAAGCGTCCCGAACAGCGAGTTGATCAACAGGCTGAGGTTGATCATGCCGAGCGCGAGCGTGACCGGCAGCATCAGCCAGAGGACGCGGCGCACGTGCTCGTTGCGCCAGTCGAGCGCGATCGAGAAGCGCCCTCCGCGCCCGCGCAGCCAAGGGACCGGCAGCAGGAACTGGACGAGGGTGCCGACGAGGACACCGATCGCGTAGGCGTAGACGCGGTCCTGGCCCTCGAACAGCGGCGTCAGGCCGACCAGCGCAGCGATGATCACGAGGTTCCACGCCACCGGCGCCAGCGCCGGGACGCTGAAGTGCTCGAAGGAGTTGAGCATTCCGACGATCACGCCGGAGAGCGCGAGCATCAGGACGATCGGGAACATCAGCTGCGCCAGGCCGACGGTGAGGTCGCGCAGCGCCGGATCGTCGTCGAAGCCGGGCGCGAACAGCGACATGATCGGCTCGGCGAACAGGACGAAGAGCGCCGTTACGAGGCCGAGCACGAGCAGGATCAGGAAGAACAGGCTCGACGCGACGTGAAACGCCTCGCGCCTGCGCCCCTTCTCGAGCAGCTCGGTGAAGACCGGGACGAACGCTCCCTGCAGTGCGGCGTCGGCGAAAAGCGCGCGGACCAGGTTCGGAACCTGGAACGCGATCGTGAACGCCGACATCGCGCCGCTGACCCCGAAATAGCTCGCGGCGACGATCTCGCGGGCAAGGCCGAGCACGCGCGAGAGGCCGGTGGCCGCCGAGAAGAAGGCGGTGCTGCGAGCGAGCCGGCCCCCACGCTCGCGCGGGCTCTCCTCCCGCGGTGCGGGCTCCGCGGCCGTCGGATGCGCCATCCCCGCTACACTACGCCGCCGCCGCGCCGTTCCCTGGCGCCGCGAGACCCCTGAGCCATGGCCAACATCGCATCACAGAAGAAGCGGATCCTGCGCACCGAGCGCGAGCGCGACGAGAACCGTCGCTACACCTCGGCGATCAAGACCCACTTCCGCCGCCTCGAGGCCGCCGCCGAGTCCGGCGACGCCGCGGAGATCGAGACGGAGTTCCGCACCCTCTGCTCACGGATCGACCGCGCCGTCCGCACGGGCGCCCTGCACCGCAACACCGGCGCGCGCAAGAAGGCCCGCGCCGCACGGCTGCGCGCCGGCGCCTCCTCCTAGAGCCTTCCCTCCAGCGCCTCCAGGCGGGCGCGGACCTCGCGCAGCTCGGTGGACCAGCGTCCTAGCGGAGCCGCTCTATAGTCGTCGGCGGTGGAGACTCGGCTCCTGATCGCGGGCGAGCAGGTCGAGGGCCAAGGCTCGTCGCTGGCGGTCGAGAATCCAGCGACCGAGGAGACGCTGGCCGAGCTGAGCGCGGCCTCCGAGGAGCAGATCGATGCCGCTGTCGCCGCCGCGCGGGAGGCAGCGCCCGGCTGGGCCGCGACGCCCGCGGCCGAGCGCGCGGAGCTGCTGCATGAGGTCGCCGCGCGTCTGCGCGCCCGGACCGACGAGCTGGCGCGGGCGATGACACTCGAGGGTGGCAAGCCGCTGATCGAGAACTCGGACGAGGTCGGCTGGACCGCCGCCGCGTTCGACTACTACGCGGAGATGGGGCGCAACTTCGCTGGGCGCCTGATCCCACCGATCGAGTCGACGCAGCTGGCGATGGTGGTCAAGGAGCCGGTCGGGGTGGTCGCGGCGATCGTGCCGTGGAACTACCCGCTGCTGCTGCTCGCCTGGAAGCTGGCGCCCGCGCTCGCGGCCGGCAACACCGTCGTCTGCAAGCCGTCCGAGCTGACGCCGATCTCGACGCTGATGCTGGCGCCGTGCCTCGACCACCTGCCGTCCGGGGTCGTGTCGCTGCTGACGGGCGACGGCCGCGTCGGCGAGCGGATCGTCGCCGACGAGCGTGTCGACTGCGTCGCGTTCACGGGGTCGGTCGAGACGGGCAAGCGGATCGCCGGGCGCTGTGCGGAGCGGATCGCGCGGATTAACCTCGAGATGGGTGGCAAGGACCCGTTCATCGTCTGCGCCGACGTGGCCGGCGACATCGACGTCGCGGCGCGCGGCGGGGCTTGGGCGGCCTATCTAAACGCCGGCCAGGTCTGTACCTCGGCCGAGCGCTTCTACGTACACGAGTCGCTGTTCGACGACTACGTGCAGGCGTTCGTGGACCACACCCGGTCGCTGGTGCTCGGCGATCCCCTTGCCGCCGACACGGACGTCGGGCCGATGGTCTCGGCGGCGCAGCGCGGCAAGGTCGACGCACAAGTGGAGGCTGCCGTCGCGGCAGGGGCCGAGCTGGTCGTCGGCGGCGACAGCGGCGGGCACGACCGCGGCCACTACTACGCGCCGGCCGTGGTCACCGGTGCGCCGGCCGACACCGACCTGCTGCGCGAGGAGACGTTCGGTCCGGTCGCGCCGATCGTCCCGGTGCGCTCGCTCGACGAGGCGATCGAGCTGGCGAACGCGACGCGCTTCGGGCTCGGCGCCAACGTCTACACGCGCGACCTGGCGACCGCGGTCCGCTGCATGCGCGAGCTGAAGGCCGGAACGGTCTGGATCAACGACCCGCTGACCGACAACGACGCGGGCCCGTTCGGTGGCTTCAAGCAGTCAGGGCTGGGGCGCGAGCTGGGCCAAGAGGGGCTCGAGGCGTTCCAGGAGACCAAGCACGTGCACATCGAGACGCGGATCGGGCCGAAGGACTGGTGGTACCCGTATGGCGGCGGCGGGCCGCCGCACGGCGCCTGATCAGGCAGCGGCGCGCGCGAGCGTGAGCGTGACGGCGGTCTCCTCGTCGAGGCTGCCGCCGCCGCGCAGCTCGACCTCGAGGTCGGCGAAGCGGCAGAGGGCGCGCTCGAGCGCCTCACGGTCGGCGCGGCGGGCGAGCGGGACGATCTTCTTGACCCGCCACGGCGGCAGCTTCAGCGCGCCCGCGAGCTCCTTCTCGGTCAGCCCGCCCTCGAGCAGCTCGACGGCGCGGTGGACCTCGCGCAGCCTGCCGACGATCGGGTAGACGAAGCGGCTCGGCCGCTCGCCCTGCAGCGCGAGCTCCTCGGCGAGCTCGATCGCCTGCCCGACGTTGCCGCCGACGAGCGCGTCGCCGAGGTCGTAGACACGCGGACTCGCCTCGCCCGCGGTCAAACGCTCGACGTCCTCGACGCCGGCGGTGGGATCGGGGTGAAGCGCGATCGCAAGCTTCTCGAGCTCGCGCGAGATCCGCTGCTGGCTGGGGCCCGCGAGCGCGACGAGCGTCTTCGCCGCCTCGCCCTCGAGCCGCAGGCCGAGCTCGCGAGCGCGACCGCTGGCCCACTTCGGCAGCTCCCACGGCTTCGGCGCCGGGTGCTCGCGGACTTCCCCGCCGGCCTTCTCGACCGCCTGCACGAGTCCCTTAAGCGGCTTGCCGCGGACCACCAGCACGAGCACGGTGTCGGGCGGGAGCGCAGCGATCGCATCCAACAGCGGAGGCAGCTCGCCCGCCTTCCAGGCTCCGACGTCGTCGACGAGCACGTAGCGGGTGCCGGTGGCGAAGGTCAGCGCCGCGAGCGAGGCGACGATCTCGTCGGGCGCCGCTAGGCGCGCGTCGAAGGACTCGAGTCCCCCCTGGCCGTTCTCGACCTCCGCGCGCTTGCGCACGCGGGTGCGCCAAGCGTCGATCTTGGCGTCGTCGTCACCGCAGACGAGGTAGACGGGCTTGAGGTCGGCCACGTGCCGATCCTACGGCGCGGGGTCGACGGGCTCGCAGTGCGGCCGACGACCGCGCGACTCACGGCCGGGCTTCGATCGGCCCGCCGCGGGCGGCCTCCACCTCCACCGCGCCGTCCTCGACCGCGACCCGAACGCTGCCGTTGCGGTCGGTGCGCCAGGTCGGCACCTCGGCGTCGCGCAGAGCGGCGAGCGTCGAGGGCGCGGGATGGCCGTAGGAGTTCTCGCCGACGGGAATCGACGCGACCTCGGGGCGCAGCCGCTCGAGCACCGCCGTCAGTCCGGGATCGGCACTGCCGTGGTGCGGCAGCTTCATCGCCTCGACGTCGGGCAGCGCGGGCGGCAGCAGCGCATCGCTCTCCGCGTCGCCGGACAGCAGCAGGTCGAAGCCGTCGCAGCTGACGATCGCCACGACCGCGCGTGGGTTCGGATCCTCGGGCGGCGGTCCGGGTGGCCGTGGGCGTGGCGACAGCACTTGGATGCGGATGGCGCCGGCGCGCAAGGTCAGCGGGGCCGCCGCGACGACTCTGGTCGCGCCGTGGTGCTCGGCGCGAGCGACGACCGAGCGGAAGTCGCGATCGCGGCTGGCGTCACCGCCGTCGAGCAACAGCTCGACCGGGAAGCGCTCGACGACCTCTGCGAGACCGCCGTGGTGGTCGCGCGACGCGTGCGTCATCACCAGGGCGGACAGCCGTCGCACGCCCGCGCGGCGGAGCAGGCGAGCGGTGCCAGCCTCCGGCGGGCCGCCGTCGAACAGAACCGCGCTGCCGTCCGGGTGCTGGATCAGCGTCGCGTCCCCCTGGCCGACGTCGAGGAACGTCACGGTCAGCGTCGCGGGCGGGCCGGCAGGCGACAGGCCGCGCGCGAGACCGAGGGCGAGCAGCGCCGCGGCGGTGACCGCGAGTCCGATCTGGCGGGTGCGCGGCAGGCGGCGCACGTAGGCGACTGCCGTCGAGGCGCGTGTGTCCAGCCGGCGCGAGGCGCGGCGCACCGTCGCCACGGCGGCGGCGATCGCCGCGTAGGCGAGCGCCACCGCGAGCGGGCTATCGAGCGGCAACGCCAGCTGACCGCCGGGCACGTCGGCGAACAGCGCGGCGAGCCGCTCCAGCCCTGTCAGGAGCGGCGCCAGCGGCGCGCCGAGCAGATCGTTGACGAGGCCCGTCGCGGGGATCGCCTGCCCGGCCGCCGCGCGCAGCATCCCGAGCCACATGATCGGCGCGACCAGCGGCAGGGCCGCGATATTGGCGCCGAGGCCCGCGAGCGGAACGGTGCCGAAGTGGTGTGCGAGCAGCGGCGCCGTGGCGACGGTCGCCGCGACCGTCAGGGCGACTCCCTCCGCCGCGGCGCGCGGAAGGGCGCGCAGCGAACCCCGGATGCCCGGGGCGAGGACGAGGATCCCGGTGACCGCCGCGAACGACAGCTGCCAACCCGGCTCGCCCCAGGCGCGCGGATTCAGCACGAGCGTGACGCATGCCGCGAGGCCGAGCGCGTACCAGCGCGAGGCCGGGCGCGCGAGCGCGACAGCGAGCAGCGCGGCGGCGCCCATGACACCGGCGCGCTGGATCGACGGTCCGCCGCCGGCGAGCGGCACGTAGAGGGCGATCAGGATCAACAGCACCGGTATCCGCGCGCGGTACGACACGCCCACGAGCGCGAGCAGCGGAACAGCGAGAGCCATGAGCAGGAGCACGTTCTGACCGCTCGCCGCAAGCAGATGCGCGAGGCCCGAGTCGCGGAAGTCGTCGCGCGTGCCGGTCGGAACCGTCTCGTCGTCCCCGAGCACCATCCCGCGTGCCAGCCCGGCCCCGGACGCGGACAGCTCCGCGACGAGCGCGGCGTCCGCTCGCCTACGAACCGAGTCGAGCGCGCCGGCGACCCCGCCGCGTCGAGCCCCGGTGAGCCGCAAGCTTTCGACCTCGAGCGCGCCGGCGACGCCGCGCCGGCGCAGATGCGCGGCGAAGTCGAACCCGTCCGAGTTCGAGGACTCGACCGTGTCGAAGACGCCCGACACCACCATTTCGCTGCCGGGACCCACGTCGCGCGCGAACCGTACGTCGCGGGCGAAGCGCGCCAACAGGCGGGCGCCCTCCGCGGGGCCCGACTCGATCGACAGCTCGGCCGAGGGGCCGTAAGGCCCGCGTCGTGGCGCCTCGCTCAGCTGCGCTTGCCCCGCTACGCGCTGTCCCGGCTCGAGCCGGGACACCGGACCGTCGATCGCCGCAAGTCGCGCCGTGCCCACCACGCCTCCGATGGCGAGCGCGACCGCCACGACCGTCGCCGTTCGCGCCATGCCCATGCGAACCCCCGCGACGACCGCCACCACTGATGCGATCAACGGCGCAACCGGCGACACCGAGGTCAGCGTCAATCCTGTCGCTCCCATCGCGACGACGACGTGCGCCCGGTGGCCGTCGAGCCATGCCACGCCTTGGCCGCGCATACGCTCGAACGTCTCCCTCACGGTGAGAGGGCCTGCTTGAGCGCCGCGAGCCGCTGCTCGCCGATGCCGTCAACCTCCGCGAGCTGGTCGAGCGAGGAGAAGCCACCCTTCGCCTGGCGATGCTCGACGATCCGCGCCGCAAGCGTCGGGCCGATGCCGTCGAGCTGCTCGAGCTGCTCGACGGTCGCCGTTCCGATGCTGAGCGGAACGCCTGTGGCGCCACCGCCGGCGCCGGTCTCGCTGTCCACGCCTGCGCCTCCCGCGGACGCCGCGCCACGCTCGGGGACGACGATCTGCTGGCCGTCCTGAACGGTCGCCGCGAGGTTGACGACGTCGACATCTGCCTTGGCGCTCGGCCCACCGGCGCGTTGGAGGGCAGCAGCGACGCGCGTGCCGTCCGCGACTCGGTAGAGACCCGGACGGCGAACGGCACCGGCGACGTGCACATAGACGCCGGCCGGCCGCACCGGCCCACCTCGCTTGGTCGCGTCCGAACCCGACACCCTGACCGATGGCGGCGCGGACGACCCGTCGAGGAGGCGCACGCCGAGCAGCACCACCACGACCGCGGCTACTCCCCATGCAAGCGCCTGCCAACCGCGATCGTCCACCGTCGCGACGCTAGGCGCCTACCGGCGACGCACGGCCGCGCCGTCGCTACAGCTCGGCGTCAGCGCAGCGACAGTGCGTACTGGAAGCCGAGCGCGGCGCCCGGACTGCCGCCGTCGGCGACCATCTGCTCGGCGGCATCCTCGAGCGTCCGCGCGTCGCGGTGAGAGATGCCGTGGCGGCGATCGATGGCGGCAAGCCGGTTTGAGATGTGGCGCTCGATCTTGCGCGCGATCGGAGTCGCCCGGTAGTCGGCGCGAACGATCTCGGCGGCGTTCCGAGTCGGGAACTCCCGCACCTGCGCCGTCAGCCGGTTGAACACAGCGCAGCTCGCGGTGACCGCTCGCATGTCGCCGTAGGCGGCGAGCCGCCGGCCCTGAGCCGCGATCGCCTGGCTCAGCAACGGGCTCGACACGCCCGCGGCCTTCAACTCGCCGACGTAGCGATCGAATGCCGGCAAGTAGGCCTCGATCCGCGGTTGCTGTACCGCGAGCAGGATCCGCATGTCGGCGAGCAGCCTGCGCGCGGCTGACACGTAGAGCGCCCGCTGGGGGCCGTGCTCGACGGCGCGGATTCGCTTCCACCCGCGTCCGCCGCGTAGACAAGGACGCAGCGTCGCGACGCCCTCACGACCGAGCCTGGCCACCTTGTCGGCCCCCGCCCGCTTCGCGAGGCCGAGCTCTGCGGTCGCCTGCTCGATCGGGACCAGCTCGTCTCCCGGCTCGGCCGCAAGCTCGCCCTCCGCGCTCGCCGCCGTCGCCGCGGGCACGGCGAACGCCATCGAGAGCAGCAGCATCCCTAGGAACAGGGGCAATCGACGTAGGAGGTGGAGGCCCACGTCTCTTCCATCGACCGTCCCGCGGATGCTCTTGACCAGCCGGCCCGCGGCTAGGAGACCCGTCTAACGAGGCATCGGCCGCAGCGGCACGAGCATAGGGCGTCTATCGCGCTACGAGATTGACCAGCCGCCCGGGCACGACGATCGCCTTGACGATCTCGCGTCCGTCGAGCCGCTCGGCGACCCGCTCCGACCCGCGCGCCAGGCGCTCCTGCTCGTCGTCCGCGATTCCGGCCGGGGCGTCGAAGCGGTCGATCACCTTGCCGTTGAGCTGGACGACGATCGTGACGGTGTCGGTCTCGAGCAGTGCCGGGTCGGCCTCGGGCCATGGCTCCTCCCACACGCGCCGGCCGGTCAGCAGCTCGTAGGTCTCGCTGCCGAGGTGGGGCGCGAAGGGGAAGATCAGCGAGCCGGCTGTAGCGGCGCCGAAGCGATACTGAGACGCGCCGTCCGGTGTGGCGAGCAGCTCGTCGCGGTGCTTTGTCAGCTCGTTGACAAGCTCGATCACGGCGGCGATCGCGGTGTGGGTGGCGAAGCGCTCGCCAAGGTCGGCCGTCACCTTGTCGATCGCCCAGTGCACCTTGCGCAGGACCCCCGTCGGCTCGCCGGTCGGACCGTCGGACGGCTCCGTGCTCGCGGCGGCGTCCACAGCCGCACGCCAGAGCCGGGCGAGGAAGCGGGCGATCCCCTCGGTGCCCTTGTCGTTCCAGTCGCCGCCCTCGGCGGGATGGCCGACGTAGAGGATGTAGCAGCGGGCCGTGTCGGCGCCGTGCTGCTCGACGATGTCGCGCGGGCTGACGACGTTGCCCTTCGACTTCGACATCTTCGCCCCGTCGCGCGTGACCATCCCCTGCGTGAACAGCCGCGCGAACGGCTCCTGGGCGTCGAGCAGGCCGATGTCCGCGAACGCCTTGGTGAAGAAGCGCGCGTACATCAGGTGCAGGATCGCGTGCTCGACGCCGCCGATGTACTGGTCGACAGGCATCCAGCCGTCGAGGATCTCGCGGTCCCACGGCGCGGCGTCGTTGCGCGCGTCGCAGTAGCGCATGAAGTACCAGGAGGAGTCGACGAAGGTGTCCATCGTGTCGGTCTCGCGCCGCGCGGGCCCGTCGCAGGAAGGGCAGGTCGTGCTGACCCAGTCCTCGGCGGTGGCGAGCGGCGACAGGCCCTTGGGCGCGTAGTCCTCGACGTCTGGCAGCACGACGGGGAGCTGGTCGTCGGGGACCGCATTGGCGCCGCACTTCTCGCAGTAGACGATCGGGATCGGGCAGCCCCAGTAGCGCTGGCGCGACAGCAGCCAGTCGCGCAGGCGGTAGTTGACCGCCGGCTTGCCCTTGCCGTCGGACTCCAGCCACTCGACGATCTGCGTAAACGCCTCGCGGTTGTGGACGCCGTCGAAGCGACCGCTGTTCACCATCGGCCCGTCGCCGGTGTACGGCAGCTCCTCCCCGCCCTCGATCACCCGGGTGATCGGCAGGTCGTGCTTCCGGGCGAACTCGAAGTCGCGCTCGTCGTGGGCCGGCACCGCCATGATCGCCCCGGTGCCGTACTCCATCAGCACGTAGTCGGCGACGAACATCGGGATCTGCTCGCCGTTGACCGGGTTGGTGACGGTCGCGCCGAGCGCCACGCCCGTCTTCTCACGGTCCTCCCCCCACGCTCCTCGGCCGAGGCCGACAGCGCACGCTGGACGTACTCGCGCGCCTCGGGCGAGTCGTTCAGGCGCAGCACGTCGGGGTGCTCCGGCGCCATCACGAAGAACGTCGCCCCGAACAGCGTGTCGGGTCGCGTCGTGAAGACGGGGTAGTCGGTCCCGGCCTGCTCGCAGTGGAAGACGACCTCCGCCCCTTCCGAGCGGCCGATCCAGTTGCGCTGCATCGTGACGACGTTCTGGGGCCAGTCGACCGTGTCGAGGTCCTCGAGCAGCCGGTCGGCGTAGTCGGTGATCTTGAAGAACCACTGCTCGAGCTGGCGCTGCTCGACGAGCGCCCCACAGCGCTCGCAGCGGCCGTCGACGACCTGCTCGTTGGCGAGCACGGTGGCGTCGTTCGGGCACCAGTTGACCGCCGCCTGCTTGCGGTACGCGAGCCCGCGCTCGTAGAGGCGCAGGAACAGCCACTGCGTCCAGCGGTAGTAGGACGGCTCGTGGGTGCCGAGCTCGCGCGACCAGTCGATCGAGACGCCCCAGTCGTGGAACTGGCGCCGGAACTCGGCGATCGACGCCTCGGTCGACTCGCGCGGGTGCTGGCCGGTCCTGATCGCGTGGTTCTCGGCCGGCAGACCGAAGGCGTCGTAGCCGAGCGGGTGCAGCACGCGGTGGCCGGTGCGGCGCTTGAAGTGCGCGATCGCGTCGCCGACGGAGTAGACCTTGAGGTGGCCGATGTGCGGCTCGCCCGAGGGATAGGGCAGCATCTCGAGCACGTAGGACTTCGGCCGCCCGTCGTCCTCGTTCCCAACCTCCCAGGTGCGCTCGTCGGCCCACACCTGCTGCCACTTGCGCTCGATCGCCCGCGCGTCGTATTTCTCGGTCGCCATGCCGGACGGCAGGGTACCTGGGCGACGTAGTCGGCCGGCGGTCCTGCGAGCATGCGCCACCGTGTCCGCTATCGCCGTGAGCAACCTGAGCAAGCGCTTCGGCGACACGCTCGCCGTCGACGACCTCTCCTTCACCGTCGACCCGGGCCGGATCGTCGGCTTCCTCGGGCCGAACGGCGCCGGCAAGACGACAACGCTGCGCGCCCTGCTCGGCCTGATCCGGCCGAGCGCGGGCTCGGCCACCATCGAGGGCGTCGCATACGTCGATCTCGCGGAGCCGACCGCGACGGTCGGCGCGGTCCTCGACGGCGGATCGCTGCATCCGGGGCGTAGCGGTCGCAACCACCTGCGCTCGCTGGCGGCGGCCGCCGGCGTGTCGGACGCACGTGCCGACGAGCTGCTCACGCTCGTGAGCCTCGGCGATGCCGCCGACCGCCGCGCCGGCAGCTACTCGCTCGGCATGCGCCAGCGGCTCGGGCTCGCGACCGCGCTGCTCGGCGACCCGCGCGTGCTGATCCTCGACGAGCCCGCCAACGGCCTCGACCCGCAGGGGATCCGCTGGCTGCGCGACTTCCTGCGCGGGCTGGCCGGCGAGGGGCGCGCGATCCTCGTCTCGAGCCATGTGCTCGCGGAGGTCGCCCAGACCGCCGACGACGTCGTCGTGATCCACCGTGGCCGCTCGGTCGCGCAGGCGACGATGGCCGAGCTGATGGCCCAGCGTGGCGACGGGGTACGCGTCGCCGGTCCCGACACGGCACGCCTGACCGAGCTGCTCGAGGCCGGAGGCGCGTCGGTCCAGCCCGGCACCGACGGCGCGATCCTCGTCGCGGACCGGACCGGCGAGCAGGTGGGTCGAGTGATCGCCGAGCACGCCGTGGTCGTGTCCGAGCTGACGCCCGCCGGGCAGTCGCTCGAGGACGTCTTCTTCGAGCTGACGGGCTCCGGCGAGGAGGGGCCGTCGTGAGCCGGCTGGTCCGCAGCGAGCTGCTCAAGCTGCGCACGACGAGGACCTTCCTCGGGATCACGCTGGCCGCGCTGGGCTTGATCGCCCTGGCCGCCGGCGTGGGCGCCGCGGCCAGCACCTACGGGCCGAGCGATCCGTCCCCCGGGCGGGACCTGCTCGAGGCCGGAGGCATCGCCCAGCCGTTCTCCCTGGTGCTGGGCGTGCTAGCCGTGAGCACCGAGTTCCGCCACGGCACGATCACGCCGAGCCTGCTGACCGTGCCGCGCCGTGCTCGGCTCGTGATCGCCAAGCTGATCGCACACGGCGTCGCCGGGCTGGTGCTCGGGCTCGTGGCCTTCGGCCTCGCCGCGGCGCTCGCCTTCCCGATCCTGTCCGCACGCGGCATCTCCAGCGACCTGGGCTTCGAGGCGGCGTTCGAGGTCCTCGCCGGCGGTCTCGCCTGCCTGGTGCTGCTCGCGGCGATCGGGGTCGGCGTCGGCGCGATCGTGCGCAACCAGGTCGGTGCGGTGATGGTCGCCCTCGGCTGGTGGATCGTCGTCGAGCCGCTGTTGGCGGCGATCCCCAAGGTCGGCGACTCGATCGCGAAGTACGGCATCGACGGCGCCGTCAATGCCACCAGCGCCACCTCGCTCGGCGCCGAGGCCGAGCTGGGACAGGTCGCCGGAGGCCTGCTGCTGCTCGCCTACGCGGCGATCTTCGCCGCGGTTGGTATCGCGGTGCTGCGCCAGCGCGACGTCACGGCCTGAGCTGCCTGCTCAGGTCGGCAGCGACGAGCCGGCGAAGAAGAAGAACCAGATACCCATCGCGGCGAAGCCGACCGCCACCGAGATCACCATCACCACGTCGAGCACCGTCCGCTCCGCCCGGCCCTCGTCCTCGCCACGCATGCTGCGGTGCCACGGCAGCACCACGCGCACTGTCGGCTCGTCCCCCGCCACCGCTCCGTAGAGGCGGTTGAGCCGCGACAGTAGCTTCGCGAGCACGACCGCCGTGACTGCGATGCCCGCCAGCACGAGCAGGTAGGGCCCGAACCCCGGGGCCTGCGTGTCCTTCGACATCTGCGACGCGATCCACAGCCACCCGATCGGCGAGCCGATCCAGAGCAGGATGCTGCCGAGGGCCATCAGACCTATCAGCACCGCCTTCGCAAGCGGCTGCAGCGGAGACGCAACCATCCTCCGTCAGTCTGACAGCGTCTGCGGGCCGAGCGGCTCGGGCGGAGAGCCGTCACCGAGCGGGCCCAAGAGGAGCTGCCACCAGCCGACGTCGCGCCACGCCCCGGCCTTGTAGCCGATCCGGTGGTACACCCCGATCCGCTCGAATCCGAGCGCCTCGTGCAGGGCGACGCTCGCGTCGTTCGGCAGCGTGATGCCAGCGCACGCGACCTGCAGGCGCTGACGCCGCAGCAGCTCCAGCAACACCTCGTACAGCTCCCGCCCCACCCCACGGCCCTGATGCGCCGGATGGACGTAGACGCTCGTCTCGGCGGTCCAGCGGTAAGCCGGCCGCGTCCGATGCGTCGTCGCATACGCGAACCCCACGACCTCGCCATCCCGCTCGCTCACCACCCACGGATGCGTCGCCGACACGCGCTCGATCCGCTTCGCAAACTCGTCCGCCCTTGGCGGGCTCTCCTCGAACGACGTCGCACCGGTCGCCACGTACGGCGCGTAGATCGCCGCACACGCGGCGGCGTCCCTGCGGAGGTCGGCGTGCTTGATCATCCGTCGCGCCAAGGGAGGATGTCGGTGCTCGCCTGACGCTTACGATTCGAGGCCAAGGCGGGCGGCCTCACGAGCGAGTTGGTCGTCGAAGGTAAGTACGGTGCCCGGTGCGCTCTCGGCGGCGAGCAGCACGCAGCAGTCGGGAAGCTTGAGCGCAGTTTCGACACGTAGGGCCGCCAGCCGCTGGGCGGCGTTCGGCGGCAGCGGGAGCTCGGCGATTCCCAGTGCCTTCAAGGCCGCTCGCGCTGCGCTCAGGGTGCCGGCGCGGGTCGGCGCAACGAGGACTTCGGCGAGCGTGATCGAGCTTGCTCCAAACGGCTTGTCGGCCGCACGAAGCAAACGCTCCGTCGCAACGGCATGGTGAGCGTCGTGTCGGTCGAGGTGGCCGATCAGCACGCTCGCATCGAGCACTATCACTCGGGCCAGTCGCGCCGCAGCTGCTCGAGGTAGTCGGCGGGGTAGCTTCCGGTGAGGGTTCCCCCGGTCCGCTCGATCGCCGCACGCCGATCCGCAACTGCACGGTCGATATCAGTGACGATCGCGCGGTGACCCTCTCGAACCAGATCAAGCAGCAGTCTTCCCGGGCGCTCGCTGTCAGAAGGCCACCGCCGAGCGGCGTCCTGCAGCGCGCGACTGACCTCGTCGGTCTCGGTGATCGAATGGCGGGGCCGTGCGGTTGGCATAGGCCCCAAGTGTAGCACCTAGTCTTAGGTGCAGCACCGGCTCTTCGGGCGATGGAGCTAGTCGGGCTCGAACCGACGACCTCCGCCATGCCATGGCGGCGCTCTTCCAGCTGAGCTATAGCCCCGAGAGACGGGCTCAGTCTAGCGGTGCGGTCCGGCGACGGTCAGTCGACGCTGCGCTGTGGGGCGTCGCCCCAGAGCTTGTCGAGGCGGTAGTAGTCGCGCGCGTCGGGAGTGAAGATGTGGGCGATGCAGTCGAGGTAGTCGAGCAGGATCCAGCGGGCCTCGCCGAGGCCCTCGGAGCGGCGTGGGAGCAGGCCGTGGTCGTCCTTGAGCTCCTTGTGGATCGCGTCGCGGATGGCGTTCGTCTGGCGCTCGGTGTTGCCGGAGCAGATGACGAGGAAGTCGGTGTAGCTGACGAGGTCGCGGACGTCGACGACGCGGATGTCGATCGCCTTGCGATCGGAGGCGATAGTGGCGATGCGGTCGGCGAGCGCGGCGGCGTCGAGGGCTGCGGCGCCGTCCGCGGAGGCGGGATGCTCGGCGTTCATGCGGTGGTCACCGGCGCCGGGCTGGCGTAGAGGCCTTCGGCGGCGATGTGCTCGCGAACGCGGTCCGGCACCAGGTAGCGAATCGAAAGGCCGGCGGTGACCCGCTCGCGCACGAGCGTGGAGCTGACGTCGATCCGCGGCAGCGCGAACCCGATCGTGGACTCGGCACCCTCTAGGCCGTCGAGCTCCGCCACGACGTCGTCGCGCGTCACGCCGTCGCGCTCGGCCACGGCGAGCCGCGCGAGCCGCAGCACGTCCTCGGGCCGCTGCCAGCTCCGCAATCGCCGCGCCTGGTCCGCCCCCAAGATCAGGGTCAGCTCGGCGTCGGGAGCGGTCTCGCGCAAGGAGGTCAGTGTGTCCACCGTGTAGGACGTACCCGCGCGCTCGACCTCGATCGGCGAAGCGACGAGCCGCTCGTCGCCCTCGGCCGCGAGCTCGACCATCCGCAGCCGCTGCTCCGCCCCGGGATCGCCCGCGAGCGTCCGGTGCGGCGCCCGGCCGACCGGCACGAGCAGCACCTGGTTGAGCCCGAGCCGTGCATGGGCCTCCTGCGCCAGCCAGAGGTGGCCGAGGTGCGGAGGGTTGAAAGCGCCACCGAGGATGCCGAGATGCACGTGTCGCCGCCCGCGGTGCGCGTCACTCGCGGATCTGGCCGGTTCCCTCGGCCACGTACTTGTAGGTCGTCAGCTCGCGCACCCCGATCGGTCCGCGGACATGCAGCTTCTGGGTCGAGTTGCCGATCTCGGCGCCCATCCCGAACACGCCGCCGTCGGTGAAGCGCGTCGAGGCGTTGACGTAGACGCAGGCCGCATCGACGGCGTGGGTGAAGCGCTCGGCAGCCTCGGTCGAGTCGGTCACGATCGCCTCGGAGTGGCCAGAGCTGTAGCGGTTGACGTGCTCGATCGCCTCCTCGAGCGAGTCGACGACCTTCACGGCGAGGACCATCGCCAAGTACTCAGTCGCCCAGTCCTCGTCGTCGGCGTCGGCGAGCGAATCGGCGAGATCCCCTGCCAGCGCCCGTGTACGAGCATCGGCGCGCAGCTCGACGCCCGCCTCGCGCAGCTCGCCAAGCACCCGCGGCAGGAACTCCGGCGCGGCGTCGGCGTGAACCAACAGCGTCTCGATCGAGTTGCACACGCCCGGGCGCTGCACCTTCGCGTTGACGGCGATCCGCAACGCGTCGTCGAGATGCGCGGTCGCGTCGACGTAGAGATGACAGTTGCCCGCGGCCGCGTAGATCACCGGCACCGTCGCGACCTCTTGCAGCGCCGCCTTCAGGCCCTCGCCGCCGCGCGGGATGATCAGGTCCACGACGCCAGCCTGGGTCGCGAGCTCGCCCAACTCCTCACGCCCACCGCCCGCCACCAGCGACACCGACGCGCGCGGCAGGCCCGCCGACGCGACGGCCGTGCTCGCGACCTCGGCCAGCACCGCGTTCGAATGCGTAGCCGCCGAAGACCCGCGCAGCACGATCGCGTTGCCCGACTTCAAGCAAAGCGCGGAGCAGTCGATTGTCACATTCGGACGCGCCTCGTAGACCACGGCCACCACGCCAAGCGGCACGCGCAGCTTGCGCATCTCCAGCCCATTCTCGAGCCGCCAGCCCTCCAGCACCTCGCCGACCGGGTCAGCCAGCGCAGCGATCTCGCGCACATCGCGCGCGATTCCCCGAACACGCCCCTCGTCGAGCTTCAGCCGGTCGAGCAGTGCCGCGCTGAGCCCAGCCTCCGCCCCGGCCTCCATGTCGCGCGCGTTCGCCTCCAGGACCTCGTCCAGCCGCTGCTCCAAAGCCGTCGCCATCGCCTCCAGCGCCGCATCCTTGGTCCGGTCGTCCACCGTCGCCAGCGTCCGCGAAGCCTCGCGCGCCGCCAGGCAGACGTCCGCCACCGACTGTGCCGCAGTTGCCATACGAGCAGGGTAACGCGCCGGTCCACCCGCCAGAACGACCGCACGCCGCCCGCGCCACAGCGAGCCCTCGCCGGAGCCGTCAGAGATCCGCCACGCCGGTCATCCCTAGCGGGAGCCGTCGGAGATCATTCACGCGCGGGGGCTCCGGGGGACGCGAGTCCCCCGGTCTCAATCCAACACGAAGTAGTCGCGGTGCACGGCCTCCTCGGCCGCGCGCGGAATCGTCTCCCGGACCGCGTCGGACTTCATTCCCTTGATCCGCCGCAGCTCTCCGGCCGAGTAGTTGACGATCCCCTTCCCGATCGGCCTGCCGCCCTGGCCTTGGGGACAGATCTCGACCGCGTCCCCGGCACTGAACTCGCCCTTGACGTCAACGATGCCGACCGGCAGCAGGCTCGTGCCGCGCTCGCGCAGAGCCCGCTCGGCGCCGGCATCGACAGCCAACGTGCCGTGCGTCGGCTTCGCGTACTTCAACCACAGCTTGAAGCTCGACACCCGCCCCTTCTGCGGATGGAAGCGAGTCCCGACCGGCTCCCCCGTCAGCGCTCTTGCCACCGCCTCCGCGTCCGTCCCGCGCGTGATCGTCGCCGGTATCCCCGCCGCCGTTGCCATCTCGGCCGCCACCACCTTCGACCGCATCCCCCCCGAGCCCAGCGGTGACGCGGAGAACCCGATGTCGAGCGACTCGAGCTGCTCGAAGTCATGCACGTCGCCGATCAGCTCCGCGCCGTCGTCCCGGCTTGGATCCGCCGTATAGAGCCCTTCCGTGTCGGTCAGCAGCACGAGCCTGTCGCTGCCGAGCAGGATCGCCACCTGCGCCGCGAGGAAGTCGTTGTCGCCGAACGAGATCTCATCCGTCGTCGTCGTGTCGTTCTCGTTGATCACCGGCACCACGCCCCAGTCGAGCAGCTTGCGCAGCGTGTGCCGCGCATTCAGGTAGTGGCTCCGCGCCGACATGTCGAAGAACGTCAACAGCACCTGCGCGCACGGCACCTCACGCGCCGCCAACAGCTCGTCATAGGACCGATACAGCTTCCCCTGCCCCACCGCCGACGCCGCCTGCAGCTCCTCCATCGCCGCCGGCCGCGCCGCCAGACCCATCAGCCGCATCCCCCGCGCGATCGCGCCAGAGGTCACCAGCACGACCTCGTCTCCGGCACGATGCCGCTGCGCGACCGCGTCGCAAATCGGCGCCAGCACATCCAGGCGCACCTCTCCAGACGGGTCCGCGACGATGCTCGACCCCAGCTTGACCACCAGCGATGCCATGACGCCGCAGCGTATTCCCTGCGCCCCCCGGAGCCGTGCCCCTATCCGGGATCGAGCTCGAACACCATCCCGGCGATCTCCACGTCGTCCCCCGCCTCGAATCCCGCGGCCTCCAGCGCCCCGATCACACCCATCCGCCGCAACCGCTCCTCGACATACCGCTGCGCCTCCTCGTTCTCGAGGTCGTGACGCGCCAACAGCCGCTCGACTCGCGCCCCCGTGACGCGGAAGGCGCCCGAGTCGGTCCGCTCGACGCCGAACGCATCGTCGGCCCCCGGCCGATAGACGCGGTGCTCAGCGACGACCTCGCCAGCCGCCTCCATCGGCTCCTCCGCTGGAACCGCCTGCACGATCGCCGCTCTGAGCCGATCCATCCCGAAGCCCGTCGCCGAAGAAGTCACCACCACGTCGAGAACCGCCTCCCCGAGCCGCTCCCGCCACTCGACCACAGCCTCGTCGGCCACCTCCGGCGCCACAAGATCCGCCTTCGACAGACAGAGGATCCGCGGCAGCAGATCCAGGCCAAGCCCGTGCTCGCGCAGCTCGGCCTCCACCGCCTCGTGGTTCGCGACCGGATCCGACCCGTCCAACGGCGCCAGATCCAGCACATGCACCAGAACGCGACAGCGCTCGACATGGGCCAAGAACTCATGCCCCAACCCGGCCCCACCGCTCGCCCCCTCGATCAACCCCGGAATGTCCGCCACCACCAGCTGCCGCTCGTCCGTCTCGATCGTCCCCAGCACCGGGTCGATCGTCGTGAACGGATATCCCGCCACCTTCGGCCGCGCCGCCGTCATCCGCGCCAGCAGCGAGCTCTTTCCCGCGTTCGGGACCCCAACCAGCCCGGCGTCGGCCAGCAGCCGCAGCCGCAACTCGAGCCATCCTTCCTCCCCAGCCAGCCCCCGCTCCGCCATCCGTGGCGTCTGCCGCGTCGGACCGGCGAACGCCTTGTTCCCGTGACCGCCGGGCCCGCCCTTGGCAACAACCGCCCGCTGTCCGGGCTCGGTGAGCTCCCAGCGCGCGCCGCGCTCCTCGTCCTCGGCGACCGTTCCAGGGGGGACGAGCAGCTCCGCCGGCGGCGCCGTCGCGCCATGACACTGCGAGCCCTCACCGTGACCGCCACGCTTGGCCTTGTAGTGGCCCCCGCGATGGAACTCCGAAAGATCGCGCCTCGAGGGGTCGCAGACGAGCACGACATCGCCCCCGCGTCCGCCGTCCCCGCCGTCAGGCCCGCCCTTCGGCACATGCGCCTCCCGCCGAAATGAGACGGAGCCGTCCCCGCCGGCACCCGCCGAGACGAAGATCCTGGCGCGGTCGTGAAACACCGGGCGATGGTAGTCCCGGCAGCCTCGCGGAGCCTGCCTCGCCACTTCGCCGGGCTATGGCTGGGTAGGGAGGTAGGCGGCCTCGCTGGTGGCCGTTTTCCACCCACGCCCCTTCCGCGGGTGGCGACGGTGGCCGACTTTCACGCGCAGCCGTAGCGACCGGGCGGAGCCCCTGCCGTTTGACCCCGCGAGAGCCCCACACGGCACGGAGCGCAAGGCACGGGGCGGAGTCCCAGCGGAGGCGAGCACGAAATGTCGCCACCGGAGACAGGACCCGCGGCCACCGACGCCCGGGCCCTGCCCGAGCCCGTCAGCTACTCAGCGACAGGATCGACCGAGATGAAGCGGCCGCGGCGCTTCGTCTGGAACTGCACGGTTCCAGGGCGCGTGGCGAAGATCGTGTCGTCCTTGCCGATGCCGACGCCGTCGCCCGGCTTGAAGCGCGTGCCGCGCTGGCGCACGATGATCTCGCCGCCGGTCACGACCTGGCCAGCGAAGACCTTGACGCCAAGGCGCTGAGCGTTCGAGTCGCGCCCGTTCCGGCTCGATCCAAGACCCTTCTTATGCGCCATCGCCGTCCTCCTTCTTCGCAGCAGGCTTCTTCGCCGCCGGCTTCTTCGCGGCCGGCTTCTTGGCAGCAGGCTTCTTCTCCGCAGCAGCCTTCGTCTCAGCCTTGGCAGCGGGCTCCTTCTCGGCCGCCTTCTTGGGCTCAGCCTTCTTCGGCTCGGCCTTCTTCGGCTCAGCCTTCTTCGGCTCGGCCTTCGGCTTCTCCGCCGCCTCCGCCTTCGACTCATCCGCCTTCGCGGCCGCCGGCTTGCGGCTCAGCAGCTTGATCTCGTTGATCTCGAGCCGCGTCAGATCCGACCGGTGCCCGTAGCGGCGCTTGTAGCCGCGCTTCGGCTTGAACTTGAGCACGTGGATCTTCGGGCCGCGCACATGGCTCTGCACCACGGCCTCGACCTTGACCTTGCCGAGGTCGTCGCCGGAGAAGACCGCCTCGTCCTTGCCGTCGCCCTTGAAGAGCAGCGGCTCGAGCACGACCTTCGCACCCTCGTCGTCGGGCATGCGATCGACCAGCAGGGAATCTCCCTGCTCGACACGGTATTGCTTGCCACCGACTTTGACGATTGCGTACATGACAGAAAACTGGCGCCCACAGGGGAGCGCCGGCCAGGCAGTGTAGCGCCTGCCCCGATCGACGGACAGCCGTCCGCCGATCGGGGAGCGCGCTCAGTCCTCGTCGACCGTCGCCTCCGCCTTCTTGCGCCGGCCACGCCCGCCCCGGCGTCCGCGTCGCCGCGGCGCGCCGCTGTCGGAGTCCGCCCCGTTGCGCTTCGCCGCCGGAGCGGGCGCAGACGCGGGAGCCACGTCGATCACGTCGGCTCCCTCGACGAGCGTCGCCGACGCCGCCGAGCGCGCGACGCTCTCGATCCGCACGAGCGTCTTCTTGCCGATCAGCTTGCCGGCGCCGCCGACCGAGATGACGTAGCCGTCGAGCTTCGCGACCGCGTCGTCCTCGTTGTACATGTGCGGCTCCTCGATCGTGACGAGCACCTCCTCGCCCTCGCGGAACGGCAGCGCGCGCTCCTCGACCTCGGTCAGCGAGCCCTCCATCGAGACCGCGAAGTGGTTGAGCGGCAGCGCCTCGGAGCCCTCGAAGTGGAAGTGCTTGCCGGTCTCCTGCTCGATCTGGAGCAGTGGCCGGCCGACGCCGCCGGCGAGCCGCGCGGCGACGCGCGGGTGCAGCTGGATCAGGAACGCCTCGGGGCCGGGGCGCTCGGCGGCGACCTCGCGCAGCTTGCGCTCGGTGTCGATCGCAACCGTCTCCTCGGACAGGACGACACCCTCGCCGTCGCAGGTCGGGCAGGTCTTGGTGAGGATCTCGCGGACGCCCTCGGTGACGTTCTGGCGCGTCATCTCGACCAGGCCGAGCGGCGAGATCTCAACGACGTAGGTCTTCGTGCGGTCCTCGTCGAGCGACTTGCGCAGCGTCTTGAGCACGGCGTCGCGATTGCGCGCACGTGCCATGTCGATGAAGTCGATGACGATGATGCCGCCGATGTCGCGCAGTCGCAGCTGGCGCACGACCTCGTCGGCCGCCTCGAGGTTGGTCCTGGTGATCGTGTCCTCGAGCCGCGCGCCCTTGCCGCGGCCGACGAACGAGCCGGAGTTGATGTCGATCACCGTCAGCGCCTCGGCGTAGTCGATGATCAGGTAGCCGCCGGAGGGCAGGTCGACGCGGCGGTGCAGCGTCGACTGGATCTCCTTGTCGATGTCGTAGCGCTCAAACAGCGCGAGCTTCTCGTCCTTGTAGTGCTCGAGCCGCGGCAGCAGCTCGGGCGCGGTGCGGTTGAAGAACGACTCGAGCCGGTGGTGCTGCTGCTCGTCGTCGACGAGCACGGAGTCGAGCTGCTTGGAGAAGATGTCGCGCACGACGCGCACGGAGAGGTCGGCCTCCTGGAAGACCATCGCGGGCGCCTTCGCCTTCTTCGCGCGCTCCTGGAGCACCTCGTGCAGCTTGTGGAGGTACTTCATCTCATGGTCGAAGTCGGCGCGCTTGGCACCCTGGGCGGCGGTTCGGACGATCACGCCGCCGTCGCCGACCTCGAGGCCCTTGGCCTCCTTGCGCAGGCGGTCGCGCTCCTTGTCCTCGAGCCGGCGCGAGACACCGACGCCCTCGCCCTGCGGCGTGTAGACGAGGTAGCGCCCGGCGATCGAGAGCTGCATCGATAGCCGCGAGCCCTTGGTCTTGAGCGGGTCCTTGATCGCCTGGACGACGATCTCCTGGCCGGGCTTGAGCAGGTCGGCGATCTGCCGGCCCTTGCCCCCACCGCGTCCGCGACGTGCGACCTCGACGCCCTCCATGACGATGTCGTCTGCGTGCAGGAAGCCGTTCTTGTCGAGCCCGATGTCGACGAACGCCGCCTCGAGCCCGGGCAGGACGTTGTCGACCCTGCCCTTGTAGACGTTGCCGACGATCGAGCGCGATCCGCGCCGCTCGACGTACAGCTCGCCGACCTTCCAGTCGGACTTGGCGGGGCGTCCTCCGCCGCCGCTCTTCTTGGGTGTGCTCTCAGCCTGGGGCGGTGCGCCCTCGGCCTCGAGGATTGCGACTCTGGTCTCGCCACGGTCGACCGTGACGAGCACTTGCTTCTTTTTCAAGGGGTCCTCTCATAGGGCTAGGTCTCGGCCCTTCGCGAACGCCGTCTCGCGCGCTTGCGCGTGGACGCTCTGCAGAAGTCCGAGAGCGATGAAGGTGACTAGCACCGACGAGCCGCCATAGCTCATGAGCGGCAGCGTGACGCCGGTGATGGGCATGATCCCAATGGTCATGCCTACGTTTACGAAGATCTGGTGCATCAGCATTGCAAGGACTCCGGCGGCGATGAGGGTGCCGAACAGGTCCTTGGACATCGTAAGTATGCGCAGACTGCGCCAGATCAGCAGTGCGAACAGCGAGAGCACCAGTGCGGCGCCCATGAATCCGAACTCCTCGCCGACCACGGAAAAGATGAAGTCAGTGTGGTGCTCGGGTAGGAAGTCGAGCTTGGTCTGGGTGGCGTCGTCGCCGCGGCCGGTCTTGCCGCCCGCGCCGATCGCCACCTTGGACTGCTGCTGCTGGTAGCCCTCCTCGTCGGTGTTCTCGGCCGGGTTGACGAACGCCGTCAGGCGGTCGACCTGATACGGCTTGAGCACCTCGACGCCGACTGCGGGAGCGGCGATCAGGACGATCGCCACGGCGGTCGCGGCGAGCCCTCCCAGCACCGCGAAGTGGGTCCACCTGGTGCCCGCCACGAACAGCGTGACGAGCGCGATGCTGATGTAGACGAGGCCGCTGCCGAGGTCCGGCTGCGCGATGACGAGCATCGCCGGGATCAGCGCGAGCAGCATCGCCCTGCTGGTCGTCTCGCGGTCTCCGAGCCGGCGCATGCGATCGACCAGGACGGCCGACAGCACGACGACCAGCAGCACCTTGCCGAGCGCGGAGGTCTGGAGCTGGAAGAACGGCAGCTCGATCGACCGTCGCGCCCCCTTCGTCACCGAGCCGAGCGCGAAGACGACGAGGATCGAGGCGATCAGGAAGACGTAGAGCCCGGCCTTCCAGTCGCGCAGACGCGAGTAGTCGAAGCGCGAGATGAGCAGCATCAGCACGATGCCGACCACCGCATAGGCGGCCTGGCGGTAGACGAAGTAGTTCGGGCTGCCCGCGATGTCGTCCTGGGTCGCGGTCGCGAGCGTGTAGAGCGAGCAGGCGACGAGGCCGACGACCGCCGCCAGCAGCAGCACGTCGATCCGAACGAAGCGGGGCCCGCCGCGCTCGCGGAAGTCCCGCACGGTGGCGCCGAAGGGGGTCGCCTGCATCAGTCGGTCACCCTACCCGCCGCCTAGTCCGGAGCTGTGCCGGCCGGGATCTCGCCGCTGTCGTCGACGTCGAACAGCGAGGTCAGGATCTGTCGCACCGCCGGCGCCGCGGTCTCGGCGCCGAAGCCGCCGCCCTCGATCGTCGCCGCGACGACGTAGCGCGGGTTCGGGTACGGCGCTAGCGCGATGTACCAGGACTGGTCGATCCCGCTCGTCGTCTCCGCGGTGCCTGTCTTGCCGGCGATCGGGATCGGGAAGTCGGCGAAGACGGGCGTCGAGGTGCCGCCGGGCTCGCTCGCGGCGGCGCGGAGCCCCTCGAGGATCGCCTGGCGGTGCTCGGGCGCGACCTTCACCCGCCGCGCGGTCGTCGCCTGCAGCTCCTGCAGCGGACGGCCAGTCGAGTCCTCGATCCGCTGGCCTAGCCGCGGCCGCACCACCCGGCCGCCGTTGGCGATCGTCGCGTAGGCGACGGCCATCTGGAGCGGGTCGGCCTGGAGGTCGCCCTGGCCGACGGACAGGTTGATGTTGTCGCCGACGCTCCACGGCCGGTCGGTCAGCTCGCGCTTGTAGAGGTCGTCGCGCCACTTCGGCGTCGGCACGAGCCCCGAGCTCTCGCCCGGCAGGTCGATGCCGGTCGGCCGCCCGAGTCCGAGCTTGCGCGCCCAGTTCTGGATCAGCAGCCCGTCGCCGCTGCCGTTCGCCTCGAGGCCGAGCCGGTAGAAGTAGACGTCGCTTGAGACCGACAGCGCCTGGCGCAGCGCAACGGCGCCGTGCGCGACCTCGCCGGCGTTCTTGAAGGTGACGCCGCCGACCCTGATCGAGCCGGGGTCGTACTGGACGGTCTCAGGGGTGATCAGGCCGCCCTCGAGCGCCGCCGTCGCGGTGATCAGCTTGAAGGTCGAGCCCGTCGGGTAGGCGCCCTCGATCGCGCGGTTGGTCAGCGGGCGGCCGGCGTCCTCCGAGTTCAGGCGCGCGTAGTCGGGCACGCTGATCGCCGGCGAGAACAGGTTCGGGTCGAACGACGGCGCGCTGCCGAGCCCGAGCACCTCGCCGTTCTGGACGTTCATCGCGACGAAGGCGCCGGGCCTGCCGGCGAGCGCCTGCTGGCCGGCGCTCTGGACGTCGAGGTCGAGCGCGAGCCGCAGCTGGCGGCCCTGCTGCGGCTGACGTGCCTCGAGCGGGTCGCCGCGCAGCGTGCCGAGCGCGTCGACCTGGACGCGCGTCGCGCCGTTACGACCGCGCAGGAAGCGGTCGTACTGCGACTCGATGCCGGTCTTGCCAACGCGGTCGCCCGCTTCGACGCCGCGGAAGCGCTCGCTCTTGATCTCCGGCGGCGAGATCTCGCCCGTGTAGCCGAACAGGTGCGCGCCGACGTCACCGTGCGGATACCGCCGCAGGAAGACGCGCTCGGGCTCGACGCCGGGAAAGTCGTCCTGGTTCTCGAGCAGGTAGGCGACGATGTCGGTGCCGACGTCCTGCTTGACGGTCGCGGCGGAGAACGGCAGCGCCTTCAGCTGGCGCTCGACTTTGCGCTCGACGCGCGCGGGGCGCATGCCGAGCACTCGTCCCAGGCGGCGGTAGACGGCGTCGCGGGCGGCGTCTGACTCGGGCAGCTTGCCCGGCGAAACCTTGACCGACAGGCCAACGCGGTTCTCGACCAGGACCCGCCCCTCGCGGTCGACGATCTCGCCGCGCGGGGCCTGGACCTTGATCTCGCGCACGCGGTTGTCGTTCGCCTCGGCGCGGTAGCTCTCGCCCGAGAGCACCTGCAGGTACCAGAGCCGGAAGAAGATCAGCGCGAACGCGAGCAGCGCGATCCCGCCGAGGATCGCAACGCGCATCGCGAGCTGCGGCGTCAGTGAGGGACGTCGGTCGCGCGAGTCGAGGTACACGCTCAGACCTCGAGCCCGCGCAGGCCGATCGGACCGGTCTCGCGCGGTCCTTGGCGGCGGCGACGGAGGTCGAGTGGATCGATCAGCAGAACCGGCCGCAGGATCCGGCGGCAGATCGCGAAGACGGGCAGCGCGAGCAGGGCGCCGAGCAGCGTCGTGGCGATCATCTCGCGGATCACCACGGGGCTGACGGAGGCGCCGATCTCGAGCATGAAGGACACGGCGGCGTAGGCGAGCACCCAGGCCAACGTAGCGGCCGCACCGACCGGAATCGCCATCAGGCCATGTGCGGGGTCGCGCACCTCGCGGTAGCGCCCGACGCCGTAGCCGACCGCGGTCAGCACGAGCGAGGAGATTCCCATCGTCTGGCCGACGAGCAGGTCGAGCAGCAGGCCGACGCCGAAGCCCATCGAGGCGCCCGGGATCGATCCGGCGTAGATCGCGACCGCAACGACCACGAGCGGGACGAGGTCGACGTAGCCGCCGAAGACCCGTCCCGTCCCGAGGCCCGATATCTGAAGGATCACTGCCGCCACGGCGATCAGGCCGCAGCGGACGAACGCCCCCGGTGTGAGGATCACGGCAGCGCCACCCCCGCCTGCTCAGTCGCGCTTCCGCGCTCGGTCAGCACCTGGACGTAGTCGACCTGCCTGATGTCGGCAAACGGCTGGACGTGGACGCGCTGGAACTGCTCGACCTCCTGCGGGTCGACGCGCGTCACGCGCCCGATCGGCACGCCGCGCGGGAACAGCGACTCGACCCGCGACGAGGTCAGCCCGCTCGTTACGACGATCGTCCCCTCGGTGACGCGCCGGCCCTTCTCGATGTAGTCGAGCAGCAGGTCGTCTGGCTTGCCGACCAGCGGCCGCACGATCCCGCTTGCGCCGTTGGGCTGCACCTGCGCCGAGACGGCGCTCGAGGCGTCGGTGATCAGCGTTACCTCCGCGGTCCCGCCGGTGACGCTCGTCACCTTGCCGATTAGCCCGCCGCGGGCGATCACCGGCTGGTCCTCGCGCAGGCCGTCACCCGATCCCTTGTCGATCTTGACGCTCGAGTACCAGACGGTCGGCGAGCGGGCAATCACGCGCGCGGCGACCGGCTCGGTCCCCTGCGGGAAACCCTCGGCCTCGGTCAGCCCGACCAGGCCGCGCAGCTCGCGGGCGTCGCGCCGCGCGGTGTCGGACTCGGCGAGCCGCATCCGCAGGTCCTCGACCTCCTCGCGCAGGTCCTCGTTCTCGCCCTTGGCGTCGAGCGTGTCGCCGAACCAGCCGAAGAGGTCTCGGAACGGCTTCAGCGCGCGGCTGGCGCCGGTCTCGAGCGGTGCGAACGCCTCCTGCGCGCCGCGCTGGAGGGTGTGGAAGACACCCCCACCGGACTCGCCGAAGTACGCGGTGAGCATGCCGATCGAGAGCGCGACGAATATCGCGAGCGCCGCCCTCCTACGGCGGATCACCTTGCTGTCGAACACGTCCGGACTCCTCCGGCGCCGTGTCTAACGGCGCCGACCGTTGCGGGATTGCTTGTTGCTGCGGTGGATGGCCTCGAACTCCTCGAGGCTACGGCCCGAGCCGACCGCCACGCACGTCAGCGGGGACTCGGCGAGGTGCGCCGGCATCTGGGTCTCGTCGCGCAGGCGCTCGTCGAGCCCCTGCAGCAGCGCGCCGCCGCCGGCGAGCATGATGCCACGGTCCATGATGTCCGACGCGAGCTCAGGCGGAGTGCGGTCGAGCGTCTCCTTGACGGCGTCGATGATCGCCTGCAGCGGCTCCTCGAGCGCCAGGCGGACCTCCTCGCTCGTCAGCACGACCGTCTTCGGCAGCCCCGACACGAGGTCGCGGCCGCGAATCTCGGCCTGCATCTCCTCCGGCAGCGGGAATGCCGAGCCGATCTCGAGCTTGACCTCCTCCGAGGTCTGCTGGCCGATCATCAGCTTGTACTCGCGCTTGACGTAGTTGATGATCGCCTCGTCGAGCTCGTCGCCGCCGATGCGGATCGACTGCGACACCACGATCCCTCCGAGCGAAATCACCGCAACCTCGCTCGTGCCGCCGCCGATGTCGACGACCATGTTCCCCGTCGGCTCGCCCACGGGTAGGCCGGCGCCGATCGCGGCCGCCATCGGCTCCTCGATCAGGTACGCCTGGCGCGCGCCCGCCGACAGGCAGGCCTCCTCGACCGCGCGCTTCTCGACCCCGGTCACGCCCGAGGGCACGCAGACGACCACGCGCGGATGCGCCCAGCGGTTCTGGTGCACCTTCTGGATGAAGTGGCGCAGCATCTGCTCGGTGACGTCGAAGTCGGCGATCACGCCGTCCTTGAGCGGACGGATCGCCTGGATCGTCCCGGGGGTGCGTCCCAGCATCCGCTTCGCCTCGATCCCGACCGCGTGCACCTCGCCGGTGCGCGAGTCGATCGCGACGACGGACGGCTCGGAGAGCACGATGCCGCGACCGCGCACGTACACGAGCGTGTTGGCGGTCCCGAGGTCGACGGCCATGTCACGGCCGCCCATGCCTGTCAGGTAGGAGAAGATGCCCATTGGAGGAACGACGGAGGATACGGCCTGTGCCGCTATCGGTGGGAAAGCGGCAAGGAAGGCTTCAAGTGCAACAGAGTAGACACCGGTAGGCCGACGACGTTCAGGTAGTCACCGTCGATCCGCTCGACCAGCGCGGCTCCCCTGCCCTGGATCGCGTAGCCGCCCGCGCGGCCCTCCCATTCGCCACTGTCCAGGTACCAGCGCAGCGTGGGCTCGTCGAGATCACGAAAGCGGACCTCTGTCACAGCGGATGCCGTCTGCTCGTCCCCGTCCTCGATCAGCGCGATCCCGGAGTGGACCTCGTGCACGCGTCCCGATAGCGCCGCCAGGAAGGTCTCCGCCTCGCGCTCGTCTTGCGGCTTTCCGTAGACGCGACCGTCGAGTGCCACGGCGGTGTCGGCGCCGAGGACGAGCGGGCCGGCGACGGCCCGCGCCTTGCGCAGCGCGTTCTCGATCACTAGCGCGGCCGGCTCGCCCTCGCCGACCTCCTCGACGTCCGGCACGACGACGTCGAAGTCGAGGCCGAGCTGGGCGAGGATCGCCCGCCGCTGGGGCGAGCCGGAGGCGAGGACGAGCCGGGCGCTCGTCACCGTCGCGGGAGGAGCGCAGCCGGATCGCCGATCAGGCGAACACCGCAGCGAGCCCATCGGGATCCGGCGAGCACCGCACCGATCCTTATCTCAGCTCGGGGAAGAAGATCCCGATCTCGCGCGCGGCCGACTCGGGCGAGTCGGAGCCGTGGACGAGGTTGGTCTGGACCTCGAGGCCGAAGTCGCCGCGGATCGACCCCGGCGCGGCCTCGATCGGGTTCGTCGCCCCGATCAGTTGACGGGCGGCCTTGACCGCCTCGTGACCCTCGAGGACCAGCGCCACCAGCGGGCCGCCGGTGATGAAGTCGACGAGCTCGCCGAAGAACGGGCGCTCGCTGTGCTCGGCGTAGTGCTGCTCGGCGGTCGCGCGCGGGACGGTCATCTGCTTCAGCGCGGCGATCTTCAGCCCCTTGCGCTCGAAGCGGGCGATCACCTCGCCGGTCAGGCTGCGCTCGAACGCGTCCGGCTTGACCAGGATCAGGGTCCTGTCCACGTCTCTCCTTCGGTCTGGGGTGGGTTACTGACGGGCCGGCGGGCCGCTCGGGCGCTCGACCTGCGTGCGTGGCTCGCCGTCCGCGACGGCCGGCCGCTCGCGGCGGCCCTCCGCCGTCTCCGCGGCGACGGGCCGCTCGCGCCGCGGCTTGGGCCGGGGTTCGACCTGGGGACGCTTGTCCGCCTGCCCACGCGGCTTGTCCTGCGTTCGCGGCTGGGCCTCAGGACGCTTGCCAGCTCGGCGCGGAGGCTCGTCCTGCGAGCGCGACTCGGCCACGGCGGCGGGGCGCTCGCGGCGGCGCTTGCGCTGCTGCGTGGGAGCGGCCTCGGGAACCTCGGCCTCGCAGTACGGGCAGATCCGCCAGCGCGGATCGAGCGGCTTGCTGCACGTGCGGCAGGGCTCCTTGAGCCTGTGCAGGCAACTCGGACAGCGCAGGAACGAGCGCTCGACTGGAAACTCGCAGTAGGGGCACGCGTGCTCCTGCGCCGCCGCCAGGCGTGTCTCGGCCGCCGCGATCTCGAGCTCGCGCTCGTGGGCGTCCTCGAGGAACTCGGGCGGGCGCACGACCATGTAGACGATCGTCCCCACGAACGGGAACAGCGCCGCGACCGTCGCGCAGGTGACGAGCATCGGGTCGGCGACTCGCCGCTTGGCGTCGGCGTGCGTCCAGTAGACGAGCGCCAGCCAGAGGACGACGAGGAAGAGCAGCAACAGGTTGACCGCGAGGTTCACCCCGTCGTTCGTGATGCCGAAGACGGCGAGCGATGCCATGGAGGCGGGAGCCTAAAGGAAGATCCGGCCGATTCCGTAGCCGACGCCGAAGAACACCAGGATCACTGTCGCCACCACGATGGCGACGAGCCCGATCATCATGCCGAAGCTGGGTCCGTCCCCGCGATCCATCGCGCGAAGGATCCTCCCACGCGGCGGATGCGGGCGTCTACAGCGTCGAGGCGCGCACGTCGGTGGCGTCGCGGACGAGATCGCCGATCAGGTAGATCGAGCCGGTCGCGAGGACCGCGCCCTCGGGGCCGGCCAGCACGCGCGCACGGTCGAGCGCGGCGTGGGGATCGGGGACCGTCTCGGGCGACGGCCCGTCGAGGTTGGCGGCCTGGCTCGCGAGCGTTCCCGGTGAGAGGGCGCGCGGATTCGAGCAGCGCGTCAAGACGATCCGGTCGGCGAGCGGCACCAGCCGCGTGAGCATCTCGGCGACGTCCTTGTCCTCGAGCACGCTCACGACCAGTACCACCGGCGACCGGTCGCCGACCAGCTCTGGCAGCGCCGCGGCGAGGGCGCCAGCGCCGGCGGGGTTGTGCGCCCCGTCGTAGATGGTGAGCGGTCGCTCGCCGACCACGTCGAGGCGCCCCGCGACGCGTGTCTCGCCGGCGGCACTCTCGACCGCGGCCCGATCGAGCGAGCGCTCAAGGAACGCCTCGGCGGCGGCGGCCGCGAGGGCGAAGTTGCGCCGCTGATAGGAGCCTGGCGCGCGCAGCGTCAATCCGAGGTCGGCCGGAGCTTCGACGAGGGTCGCATGCCGCTCGGCGGCGACCTCGTCCGCAACGGCGCGCGCGTCCGGGTGAAGGTCGGGCGGCACGACGAGCGTCGCATGGTCGCGCACGACGGCGAGCTTCTCGGCGGCGATGTCCGCGATCGTCGGGCCGAGCCAGCGCGTGTGCTCGAGCCCGACGCCGGTCAGCACCTGGACCTTCGACGGAATCACGTTGGTCGCGTCGTAGCGGCCGTCGAGGCCCGCCTCGATCACGGCGACCTCGACGCCACGCGCCGCGAGCTCGTGGAAGGCGGCCGCGGTCAGCGCCTCGAACTGGGTGACGGGATCGTCGCCCTCGGACGCGGCGCGCTCGACCAGCTCGGCGGCGCCCGCCGCGCGCTCGACGGCCGCGGCGAAGCGCTCGGGCGCCACGGGCTGCTCCCCCACCTCGATCCGCTCGCGGAAGCGAGCGAGATGCGGCGACGTATAGCTGCCGGTGCCGAGTCCGTGGCGGGCGAGGATCGCCGCGGCGAACCGGACCGTCGACGACTTCCCGTTCGAGCCGACGACGTGGATCTGGGCGAAGCGGTGCTGCGGCATCCCGAGCACCGTCATCAGCCGGTGCATGCGCTCGAGCCCGAAGCGCATCCCGAACAGCTCGAGCGCGAGCAGGTACTCCTCCGCCTGGCGCTCGCTCCAGGGCACGGCCTCAGCCGAGGCGCTCGAGGTCCGCGACGTAGGCCGCGAGCTTGTCGCGCTCGCCCTGGACGACCGCGGCGGGCGCTCGCTCGACGAAGCGCTCGTTGGCGAGCTTGCCCTCGAGCCGCTTGATCTCGACTTCGAGCTGCTCTCGACGCTGCGCCACGCGGGCCGAGGCGGCATCGGGGTCGAACTCCTCATTCGGCAGCAGGGCTACCGCGCCGCCGGGCACGGGCACCTCCGCTGCGGGATCGCCGCCGTCGTCGCGCAAGTCGAGCCGCGCCAACCGTGCGATCTGCGCGGCCGTGCCGTCGTAGCCATCCGCCTCGAGGCGAGCCGGGAGCACGGCGGAGGGCTTGACGCCAGCCTCGTCGCGGTAGCGGCGCAGCTCGGTGACGGCGGCGATCGCGCGGCCGATCAGCGCCTCGGCCGGCTCGTCGATCCGCGCCGGCTCGGCCTCAGGCCAGGCCGTCACGGCGAGCAGTCCGCGCTCGGCACCGTCCTCGACGGGCAGGAACGACCAGACCTCCTCAGTGACGTGCGGCATCACCGGGTGCAACAGCCGCAGCGTGCGCTCGAGGCAGAAGAGCAGCGTCGCCGACACGGCGGTGCGGTCGGACCCCTCGTCGTAGAGCCGCGGCTTGGCCATCTCGAGATACCAGTCGCAGAGCTCGGACCAGAAGAACTCGTAGAGGTCGAGCGCCGCGACCGAAAGCTCGAAGCGGTCGAGCGCCGCGCCGGTGCGCTCGGTGATCCGCTCGAGCCGCGACAGGATCCAGCGGTCCTCGGGTGCCTCGGCCTGGTCGGGCGACGGTCCGACGCCGTCCTGGACGCCGAGCAGGATCAGCCGCGACGCGTTCCAGAGCTTGTTCGCGAGGTCGCGCCCCTGCTTGACGCGCTCCTCGTTGAAGCGCACGTCCTGCGACGACGACGACGCGAGCAGGCCGAAGCGCAGCGCGTCGGCCCCGTATGCCGGGAACTCGCCGCCCTCCTTGTAGACCGGCGGCCGCGGCCCGCCGTCGATCAGGTCGAGCGGGTCGATCCCGGTGCCGAGTGACTTCGACATCCGGCGCCCGTCGGGGGCCTGGATCACCGAGTGGATCGGCACGTCGGTGAACGGCAGCTCGCCGGTGAACTCGATCCCGAGCATCACCATCCGCGCGACCCAGAGGAAGATGATGTCGCGCGCCGTCGAGAGCACGTCGGTCGGGTAGAAGGCGCGCAGCTCCGGCGTGTCGTCGGGCCAGCCGAGCGTGGCGAACGGCCATAGGGCGGACGAGAACCACGTGTCGAGCACGTCGGGGTCGCGGGTCCAGCCCTCGCCCTGCGGCGGCTCGGTCCCGACGTAGGTGTCGTCGCCGCGGTACCAGACCGGCAGCTGGTGGCCCCACCAGAGCTGGCGCGAGACGCACCAGGGCCGGATGTTCTCGAGCCAGTCGAGGTATACGCCGGTCCACGGCTTCTGGGGATGGAAGCGCAGGCCGCCGTCCTGCACCGCCGCGATCGCAGGGCCGGCGAGCTTCTCCATGTCGCAGAACCACTGCAGCGAGATCAGCGGCTCGATCCGCATGCCCGACCGGTGCGAGTGCGGCACGTCGTGGACGTAGGGCTGCGTGCCGGAGACGAGGCCCTCCTCGCGCAACGCCGCCACGACCGCGTCGCGGGCCTCCTCGGCGGTGAGGCCGGCGAAGCGCTCGCCCGCCTCGGCCGTCATCCGCCCGTCCTCGCCGATCGCCGAGATCTCCTCGAGCCCGTGGCGGCGCCCGATCTCGAAGTCGTTCGGGTCGTGGCCGGGCGTGATCTTCAGCGCGCCGGTGCCGAAGTCGGTCCTGACATGCTCGTCGGCGATGATTGGCAGCCGCCGTCCGACCAGCGGCAGGATCGCCGTCTCGCCGATCAGGCGCGTGTAGCGCTCGTCGTCCGGGTTCACCGCGATCGCGGTGTCGGCGAGCATCGTCTCGGGGCGCACGGTCGCGACGGTGATCGAGCCTGAGCCGGATGCGAGCGGGTAGTCGACCATGTAGAGCGTGTCTTGGAGCTCGCGCTGCTCGACCTCGAGGTCGGAGATCGCCGAGCGCGTGCCGGGGTCCCAGTTGACCATGTAGTTGTCGCGGTAGATCAGGCCCTTCTCGTAGAGCGCGACGAACACCTGCGCGACGGCGCGCGCGTAGGCGTCGTCCATCGTGAAGCGCTCGTCGGCGTAGTCGAGCGAGGCGCCGAGCCGCTTGAACTGCTCGGTGATCTGGGTTCCGTGCTCGCGGCGCCACTCCCAGACGCGCTCCATGAAGGCCTCGCGCCCGATCTGCTCCTTGGTCGTCCCCTCCTCCGCCAGCGCCTGCTCGACCTTGACCTGCGTCGCGATGCCGGCGTGGTCGGTGCCGAAGACCCACTTCGTGCGCAGGCCGCGCATCCGCGCCCGCCTGATCAGCGCGTCCTGGATCGAGCAGTTGAGCGCGTGGCCCATGTGCAGCACGCCGGTGACGTTCGGCGGTGGCACGGCGATCGAGAAGCTCTCCGAGGCATCGCCCGCCGGCTCCGGATGGAAGATGCCGCTGCGCTGCCAGCGCTCGAAGACGCGCGGCTCGACGTCGCTCGGCTGGTAGCGGGTGCGCTCCTCGAGGACCTTCAGACGGTCGGCTGTCACGGGCTGGAGTCTGCCAGCCCGCGCTAGCCGTGGAGGGCAGCGCAGAAGTCGGCGAACTTGCGCGTGTCGCGCAGCGGCGCGCCGTGGCCGAACAGGACCAGCGCGGGCTCGAGCTGACCCAGCCGCTTCGCCGAGCGACGGTTGGTCGCCGGGTCGGGCGTGAAGTACGCCTTCGGCTCGCGCAGGCTCGGGATGCCGGTCGTCGTGTCCATGTTGGCGAGCACGTCGCCGAGGATCAGGACGCGGTCGGACTCGCGCCAGAGCGCGACGTGGCCGGCGGAGTGGCCGGGCGTGTCCAGCACCTGGAAGCCGGCGACCTCGTCGCCCTCCTTCAGTGCTCGGTCGACCGGGTGGCCAGGCCCGGCGAACATCCGGAAGAAGACCTTGTTGATCAGGTGGTCCGGCTGGCGCTCGAGGATCAGCTGCGGGTCCTCGGCGACGGGAACGTCGAGCTCCCCAACCCAGAACGGGACCCCGAGTGTCTGGCAGACCGTCCGGCTCGCGCCCTGGTGGTCGGAGTGAGCGTGGGTCAGCGCGTGCGCGCGGACGTCGTGGCCCTCCAGCTGACGCAGGATCTTCTTCGTGTCGAAGCGGGCGCCGGCGTCGACGAGCACGTCGCCGACGAGGTAGGTGTTGATCGCGTTCGGGAACGGCAGCGCGCCCTTGAGCTGCCACACCCCCTCCGCGACCTGCTTCATCGCGCTATGCGGACTCGGCGGCCTGCTCGCCCGGCTCGTCCTGCGCGGCCTCGGTGACGAGCGTCGGGGCAAGCCCCTTCTGGATCGTCTCCTTGGTCACCACGCATTTCTTGACGTCGCGGCGCGAGGGCAGCTCGAACTGGACATCGAGCAGGGTCTCCTCGAGGATCGAGCGCAGGCCACGGGCGCCGGTCTCGCGGTCGAGCGCCTTGTTGGCGATCGAGGAGAGCGAGTCGTCGGCGAACACGAGCTCGATCCCGTCGAACTCGAAGAAGCGCTTGAACTGCTTGATCAGCGCGTTGCGCGGCTCGGTCAGGATCGTGATCAGGTCCTCCTGCGAGAGCTGGTGGATCACCGAGATCACCGGCAGCCGGCCGATGAACTCCGGGATCAGCCCGTAGTCGACGAGGTCCTCGGGCAGGATCTGCTCGAACAGGTCGCCGGCGTCGCGGTCGTGCTTGGAGCTGACCTCGGCGCCGAAGCCGACGCCCTTCTGGCCGATCCGCCGCTCGATCACCTTGTCGAGGCCCGCGAACGCGCCGCCGCAGATGAAGAGGATGTTCGTCGTGTCGATCGTCAGGAACTCCTGGTGCGGATGCTTGCGCCCACCCTGCGGCGGCACCGACGCAACGGTTCCCTCGAGGATCTTCAGCAGCGCCTGCTGGACGCCCTCGCCCGACACGTCGCGCGTGATCGACGGGTTGTCGGCCTTGCGCGCGATCTTGTCGACCTCGTCGATGTAGATGATCCCCGTCTCGGCCTTCTTGACGTCGAAGTCGGCGGCCTGGATCAGCTTCAGCAGGATGTTCTCGACGTCCTCGCCGACGTAGCCGGCCTCGGTCAGCGCCGTCGCGTCGGCGATCGCGAACGGGACGTTGAGGATCCGCGCGAGCGTCTGGGCGAGCAGCGTCTTGCCGCAGCCGGTCGGGCCGAGCAGGAGGATGTTGGACTTCTGCAGCTCGAGCTCCTGCTCGCCCTCCGCCTGCATCATCTGGACGCGCTTGTAGTGGTTGTAGACGGCGACGCTCAGCGCGCGCTTGGCGGGCTCCTGGCCGACGACGTACTCCTGCAGGACCGAGTTGATCTCCTTCGGCTTCGGCAGGTTCTCGAGGTCGAAGGTCGAGGTGCCGGTGAGCTCCTCGTCGATGATCTCGTTGCAGAGGTCGATGCACTCGTCGCAGATGTAGACGCCGGGACCGGCGATCAGCTTCTTCACCTGTCGCTGCGACTTCCCGCAGAAGCTGCAGAGAAGCTGCTCGTTGGAGTCTGTCGGCCGTGCCATCCCTCGTCCTCCCTCAGCCGGTGGGCCGAGCCCGTCCTACTTTATGGGCTCGATCACCGTGTCGATGAGGTTGTAGTCCTTCGCCTCTTCCGCGGTCATGAAGTAGTCGCGCTCGGTGTCGCGCGAGACCTTCTCGAGCGGCTGCTTTGTGTGGTCGGCGAGGATCTCGTCGAGCCGCTTGCGCGTGTCGATGATCTCCTTCGCGTGGATCTCGATGTCGCTCGCCTGACCCTGGAAGCTCGACGACACCTGGTGGATCAGGATCTTCGCGTTCGGCAGCGACATCCGCTTGCCGGCGGCGCCGCCGGACAGCAGCAGCGCGCCCATCGACATCGCGATCCCGACGCAGATCGTCTGCACGTCGGGCTTGATGTACTGCATCGTGTCGTAGATCGCGAGGCCCGCATAGACGGAGCCGCCCGGCGAGTTGATGTAGAGCGAGATGTCCTTGTCGGGATCCTCAGCCTGCAGGTGCAGCAGCTGGGCGACGATCAAGTTCGCGATCTCGTCTGTGACAGGGGTGCCGAGGAACACGATGCGCTCGTTCAGCAGCCGGGAGTAGATGTCGAACGCGCGCTCTCCGCGCGAGGTCTGCTCGACGACCATCGGTACCAGTGGGCTCATTGCTCTCGCTCTGTTTCGTGTGTTCGGCAGGAATCCTCCCGCCTGTGCGGCGGAAGGCGGCCGGAGGCGGCGACTGGGGCGAGTCTAGCGCTCGACGAAGGCCGGCTTCGCCGATTCGACGATGGCGTCGAGCGCCTTGCGCATCGCGATGTCCTCGCGCAGCGCCTCGTCGGCGCCGCGGGCGCGAGCCTTGTCGAGCGAGCGCCGCAGCGCCTTCTCGCTCGGCGGCGGCTTGCTCGGATCGGCCGAGGCCTCGCGCAGCGCCTCGATCAGCTCCTCGTCCGAGACCTCGATCCCCTCGGCCGCGATGATCGCCGCGAGCACCGCCTCGCGCCGCAGCGCGCGCTCGGCCTCGGGCTCGGACTCGACGATCAGCTCCTCCGACGTCTTGTTGACGATCTGCAGGTACTGCTGCGGATCGAGCCCCTGGGCCTGGAGGCGGCGGGTGGTGACGTGCCACATCTCGTGCGCCTTGGAGTGGATCAACGCGGACGGGATGTCGATCGTCGCGTTCGCGGCGGCGGCGTCGACCGCCGCCTCGCGGAAGTCGCGCTCGACGGTCTCCTCCTTCGCGGAGCCGATCCGGTTCGCGATCTCCGTGCGCAGCTCGTCGAGCGAGTCGTAGCCCCCGGCCTCGACCGCGAGGTCGTCGTCCAGCTCCGGCAGTCGCTTCTCCTTGACCTCCTTGGCCGAGACGGCGAACACCGCGTCCTTGCCGGCCAGGTGCTCGGCCTGGTAGTCGTCGGGGAAGGTCACCTTGACCTCGCGCTCGTCGCCCGCGGCGGCGCCCTCGAGCTGGTCCTCGAAGCCCTCGATCAGGCGGCCCGAGCCGAGCTCGAGCAAGAAGCCGCGCGCCTCGCCGCCCTCGAACGGCTCGCCGTCGATCGACCCGACGAAGTCGATCACCACGTAGTCGCCGTTCGCGGCCGCGCGCTCGACCGTCTCGAGCGAAGCGAGCGACTCGCGCATGCGCTCGAGCTCGCCCTTGACCTCGTCGTCGGTCGCCTCGGGCTCGGCGCGCTCGACCTCGAGGCCGCGCCAGTCGCCGAGCTTGGCCTGCGGCCGGATGCCGACCTCGAACTTGAAGCCAAGCGCTGCGCCCTTCTCGGGCAGCTCGGTGACGTCGAGTTGCGGGTCCCCGACGGTGGCGATGCCGGCGTCGCGGACGGCCGCCTCGTACCACTCGGGCAGCCCGCGCCGGACGGCCTCCTCGAGCACCGAGCCGCGTCCGACCTGACGCAGGACGACCTCGGCAGGCACCTTGCCCTTGCGGAAGCCGGGAACCTTCAGCTCGCGACCGATCACGCCCGCGGCCTCGGCGACCTCGCGGTCGACGGCGTCGGGGGCGACCTCGACGTCGACGCGTACGCGCGACTCGCCGAGGTCCGTGGTCGTTGTCTTGACGGCGCTCATCCGGAGGGCGCGGGACGATAGCGTGGCGCGCCGTGGGCTCCACTCCTCCGCCGCACCGGGGTCCAGGCGAGCGTCTCGCGGCCTGGATCTTCACCGGCCCACTCGGCCACCTCTTCAGCGTCGTCGCCGACATCGGCTCGTATTGGCTGAGACAGCTCGGTCGCAGGATCCGCAGCGGCACGCGATGACCCGCGCGGACACGCGGGTAGCGCTCGGCCGAGGGGCTTCCGTGCGCGAATCCCAGGCGATGAGATAGTGGTCATTGGCATGACCGATGGCGCGAACGACGGCGGAACCGAGCGGCAACGGACGGACGAGCTGGCACGCCTGGCCACCGATCATGGCCGGTTGGCGATCGACACGGAGTTCGTGTCCGAGCGCCGCTACCAGGCGCTGCTCTGCCTCGTCCAGGTCGCCGTGTCCGATCCGGGCGGCCCGGACGGCGTGCGGACGGAGGTGCTCGACCCGCTCGACGACACGCGGCCGCTCGACGCAGCGCCGCTGGCGGCCGTGCTCGCCGATCCGGACGTCGAGATCGTCGTCCACTCCGGCCGCCAGGACATCGCGATCCTGCGCCGGACGTGGCGGACCGAGATCGCGAACGTATTCGACACGCAGATCGCCGCCGGGTTCCTCGGGATGGGCAATCAGGAGGGCTACGAGTCCCTGACGCGCCGTGTGCTCGGCGTGCAGCTGCGCGGCGGCGAGGGCTTCACGCGCTGGGACAAGCGGCCGCTCACCGAGCGCCAGCTCTCCTACGCAGCCGACGACGCGCGCTGCCTGCTGACCCTCGGCGAGACGATCACGCGCCAGCTCGCCGACGTCGGGCGACTCGAGTGGGCGCGCGAGGAGTGCCACGTCGTCGAGCGGTCCACTGACGAGCGCTCTCCCCGCCGCGCCTACGAGCGGCTGCCGAACCTGCGTCGTCTCGACGCCGCGCAACGGGCGGTCGCCTGGCGGCTGTGCGAGTGGCGCGAGGCGGCGGCGCGCGAGCTCGACCGCCCGCCGTCCTACCTGATCCCCGACCAGGCGCTGATGCAGCTGGCCAAGCGCCGGCCCGCCGACAAGCACGGGCTCGAGCAGATCCGCGGGCTGCCCCAGCAGACGCTCCACCGCCGCGGGCGCGAGGTGCTCGACGCGATCGCGGCGGCCGCCGGCGACGAGGCGATCGACGCGCCGCCGGCGCCGGCCCAGCGCGAGGCCTCCGAGGCTCCGGTCGTGTCGCTCGCCCAGGCGCTCGTCCGTCACCGCTCGCGCGAGCACAAGGTCGCGACGGAGCTGATCGCGACGCAATCCGAGCTGATGGCCGTCGTCGCGGCGCTGCGGCGCGGCGAGGATCCGGACGGCATCCGCGTCCTCCAGGGCTGGCGCCACGAGCTCGTCGGCGCGGAGCTGCGCGCGCTGGTGGACGGCCGGCTCGCGATGTCGGTCGCTCCCGACGGCTCGCTGCTGGTGGAGCAGACCGACTAAGGTCCGCCTCGAAACGAGTCCTTGGAGGGACGGACTCCCGTGTACCAGGCAGAGAGCTCAGGAACGCTGTTGCGCGAGCGGCGATCGCGGCCGGCCGGCGCGGGCCGGCGCGGCGCACGCGTCTCGCGCAACGTCGTCGTGCTCGGCGCCGTGAGCATGCTCACCGACGTTTCGTCCGAGATGGTGTCGGCGATCCTGCCGATCTACCTCGTGCTGGAGCTCGGCGCATCGCCGCTGCAGGTCGGCGTGGTCGACGGCATCTACCAGGGCGCGACTGCGCTGGTGCGTCTGGCGGGCGGCTTCGTTGCCGATCGCTGGCGGCGCTACAAGGAGGTGGCGACGCTCGGCTATGGGCTGTCCGCCGCCTGCAAGGGCGCGCTGGTGGCGATCGGCGGGACGGTGTCGGCTGTCACGGCGATCGTGCTCGTCGATCGTGCTGGGAAGGGGATCCGGACGGCGCCCCGCGACGCGCTGATCGCGCTGTCGTCGACGCCCGCGGCGCTGGCGACGGCGTTCGGCGTCCACCGCGCGATGGACACGGCGGGAGCGCTGCTGGGCCCGCTGGTCGCGTTCGGGCTGTTGCTGCTCGCCCCCGCGCGCTTCGACGCGGTGTTCGTGGTCAGCACCTGCTTCGCGGTCCTCGGCGTCGCCGTGCTCGTACTGCTCGCCGACGGGAGGCCGCGAACCAGGAGCGAGTCGCTCGGGCTCGGCACCGATCCCGTCGCCCCCGACTCCCCGCCCACCTCCGCTGCCGGCGAGGCACCCGAGCGCGTCCAGCCGACCCTACGCGAGGCGATCGCCCTGCTGCGCGAGCCGCGCTTCCGGGCGCTGGTGGGAGCAGCCGCCCTGCTCGCGATCGCGACGATCAGCGACGGTCTGCTCTACCTCGGCCTCCAACGCCGGCTCGACCTTCCGGTCACGGCGTTTCCACTCCTGTTCGTCGGCTCGGCACTGGTCTTCATGGCGCTCGCGATCCCGGCGGGCCGGCTCGCCGACCGCATCGGCCGGCGGCGGGTGTTCCTCGGCGGCCACCTGTTGCTGCTACCCGCCTACGCGATGCTGCTGGTCCCGTCTGGCGGCATGGGGCTGGTCGCCGTCGCGCTCTGCGGACTGGGGGCCTACTACGCGGCCACCGACGGCGTCCTGCAGGCGATCGCCAGCGCGCTGCTGCCCGACCGGCTGCGCGCGAGCGGGCTCGCGCTGCTGGTCACGGCGACCAGCCTCGCCAAGCTCGTGTCGTCGGTGGCCTTCGGCCTGGCCTGGACGCTCGGCGGGCTCGAGCTTGCGGCGACGACCTTCGCTGCGGCGCTCGCGCTCGCCCTCGCCGGCGCGGCCTGGGCGCTGCGCAGATCGCCTGAGGCGATCGCATGAACGGCCGGACGCTCGCCCTGCTCGCGATCGCCGCGCTGTGCGTCGTCGCGGGCGGCGCCTACGTCGCGGTCGCCACGCTGAACGCCGGCGACACCACCACCGACGCGCGACCGCGGGTGGTAGTCGACGACCGTGGCGCCGCGGCCGTCGGTCCCGGCAGCGAGCTGCTGGTGCGAGCGGTCGACCCCGACCACCCGCGCCTGAACGGTCGCGCCTACCGCACCGAGATCGCGCCCGGGGCTACGCCCGCCGCGGCAGGCGGGCTGGCGTGCGAGCGCGTCTACGCGAGCGGCGCCGGCGGCGGCCTCTGCCTCGCCGTCAAGCGCAACGGCTTCAGCTACGAGGGCTTGATCTTCGATCGCGACTTCCGCCGCCGCGCCCGCTTCCCCGTCCCGGGCGTCCCCGACCGCGCACGCGTGTCCGCCGATGGGCGCTACGGCGCGTTCACGACCTTCCTCTCGGGTCACACCTACTCCGCCGGGGTGCGCCAGTTCTCGACCCATACGGCGATCGTCGACATGCGCGGCGGCGAGTACCTGCTGCGCCTCGACGAGCTGGACGTCGAGCGCGACGGCGAGCCCTTCGAGCACGCCGACGCGAACTTTTGGGGCGTGACCTTCGCTGGCGGCGACCGCTTCTACGCCACGCTCGGCACCGGCGGGGAGCACTACCTGCTCGAGGGGCGGATCGGCACCCGCCGTGCGCGGATCGTCCGCGACCATGTCGAGTGCCCGTCGCTGTCGCCCGACGGCCGCCGGATCGCCTACAAGCGGCGGATCGGGAACCAGGATCGCTGGCGGCTGCACGTGCTCGACCTACGCAGCGGCCGCGACGTCGCGCTCGCCGAGCGGCGGTCGATCGACGACCAGCCGGAGTGGCTGGACGACGACCACGTCGTCTACTCGGACGACCGCAGCGTGTTCGCCGTCCCCGCCGACGGCGGCGGCCGGCCGCAGCGGCTGATCGCCCGGGCGAGCTCTCCGGTCTCGCTCGGGCCGGGCTAGCCCGCTCTCACGCGTCCGCGTGCAGGGCGGTGGCTAGCGCCGCGTCGGCTGCGCCGGCTTCGCGAGCTCCGGCTCGAATGGGTCGGGCACCGGCGGACCCGGCAGGCGACAGGCGCGGCCGCGGCAGGTGGCGAGCCGGTCGAGCTCGGCACGCAGGACGCGTCGGGTGGCCGCGTAGCGGGGATCGTTGTGGCGCGAGCGCAGCTGGAACGGATCGCGCAGGAGGTCGTACAGCTCGCGCTCGCCGCTGCGGTAGGCGACGTAGAGCCAGCGGTCGTTGCGGACGGCGCGGTATGTGCGGATCGTCCGCACCGGCACCGGGCCGCCGTCCTCCTCGGGCGAGGTCGAGGTCGACCGCAGCCCACCGGTCTCGTGCAGGACGAGGCGCCCGCTGCGCAGGCGCGGATCGCGGGCGAACTTCAGCAGCGAGCGCCCGTCGACCGGCGCTCCCCCGGCGGCGCTCGCGCCAGCCATCTGGACGATCGTCGGCGCGAGGTCGATGTTCGAGGCCGACTCGAGGCTGATCGTGCGGCCGCGGATCCCGGGACCGCGGATCAGCAGCGGGACCCGACTCGACGGCTCGTACGGAAGCATCTTGCCGGTCGGGACGGCGTGCTCGCCGAGCAGGAAGCCGTTGTCCGAGGTGAACAGCAGGTAGGTGTTGGCGAGCGTCCCCTGGGCGCGCAGCTCGCGGACGATCGCCGCTACCGCCTCGTCGACCGCGAGCAGCGACTCGCGCCGCGCACGGAACTCGGCCGTGATGCGGGCGACCGCCGCACCGTCGAGCGGCTTGAAGCGGCGCATGAACATCGGCTTGTCGGAGCGGTCGAGCTCGTTGAAGGCGCGCGACCGCGGCAGCGGCAGCGACGCGGCGCGCCCGCGGTGGCGCGGCGCGGAGCGGACGGTCACACCGGTGACGCGCCTGATCTCCGCCTCCTCGTGATGCGGCGCCAGCAGCGCCAGCGACAGGAAGAACGGGCGGCCCGAGTGGCTGCCGCGGCGGATCACGTCGAGCGCCTTCTCGCGGTAGACGTCGGTCTGGTAGTAGGACGGGTTCTCGTCCCCCGTCGGGCTCCCGTAGGTGACCAGGCGGCCGTTCTCGTTGAGCGTGTAGCCCCACATCCGGTAGGTCGCGGGGTCGACCGCTCCGTACCACTCGCTCCAGCCGGGCGGAACGATCGCCGGACGGTCGGTGCCGTAGCCGTTGAGGTACTTGCCGATGTGGGCCGTGTGGTAGCCGGCGCGTTGGAGCCAGACCGGCAGCGCGTCGGCGTCGTTGAAGCGCCCATAGCCGCCGGTCGGCCAGTAGAGGCCCATCACACCGTGGTTGTGCGCGTAGCGGCCGGTCAGGAACGTCGCCCGCGATGGGCAGCAGACCGGGTAGGAGACCGAGGAGTTGTAGAAGGTGACGCCGCGGCGCGCGAACGCCTGCCGGGTCGCCGGCATGGCGCTCAGGTCGTCGACCGTCTGGTCGTCGGTCATGATCACGACGACGTTCGGACGCTGATCCTGCGCGCGAGCGGTGTCCACGCCAAAGCCCGCTGCGAGGCCGAGCGCGACGACCGCGGCTATCAGCCGAGGGGCCACGTTCACCGCAGACACGGTAGAGGGCGTCGAGTTTCGGCGCGCCGGGACCGCTACCGGCCGAGCGTGTTGCCGAGCAGCCGCTCGACTGGATCGGTGAGCTGCTCCGTGGGAAGCGGGTCGAGGACCTGGTGGACCTGATCGACGACGGGGTCGAGAACCGTCGTCGGCGACGGGCTGGCCGGGGCGCTCGGAGCTGGCGCCGCCGGCGCGGGGCTTGCAGGCGGCGGCTTCGGTGGAGGCGACGACGACGGCTGAGCGGGTGCCGGGCTTGGAGCCCCCTCCGACGGCGGACCTCCGTGCGTGCTCGCCGGCGTGTCGCCGCCGTTCGCGGGCGCGGACGAGGACGGCGGTGGGGAGCCTCCGCCGGGGCTCGGGGAGCCATGCGATCGATCGCCTCCGGTTCCACCGCCGCCATCGGGAGCCCGATCCTGCCGAGAGCCCCCGTCGCCCGCGGCGTGCTCGCGGGGCGTGGACCGCTCCCCCGCCCCGGACCGGACGTCGAGCGCGAGGGCGGATCGATCCGAAAGGCTCGCGGTCGCGGTCGTGAGCGGGACCTCTCGCTCGACGAGCGCGGATGGCCGGTCGTCGGCGCGCCCGCCGGCCCCCGGCGCAGGCAGGGTCGTGAGGCACGACCCCGCGAGGGCGAGGGCGCCAGCCGCGCAGACGCCCTGGGCGATCGGCGGCGCGGTGGCGCCGATCCCGGCGGGCGCGGCGGCGACCCACCTGACCAGCCGCTGGGGCGCCGTGGCGGCGAACGCCACGCCGGCGATCGCGCGCTTGCCCGAGTAGTAGTCCACGAAAGCGGCGACAGCGGCGGCGTCGAGCTGCGACCCGGCGCGCTCGCAGAGCCGGTCGAGAGCGTTCCTACGGCGCACGAGCGGCGCCCGTCCCGGCTCTGGCGACACCAGCCGATCGAAGGCGTCGGCGACGGCGACGATGCGCGCGCCGAGTGGAATCTCGTTGCCCGCCAGTCCGTCCGGATAGCCGGTTCCGTCGATGCGCTCGTGGTGGTGGCGAACGATCGCGGCGACCTCCGGATCTCCCGCGGCCGCCACCTTCGCGGCGCCGTCGACCGCGTGCCGCTCCAAGAGCGCCTGCTGCTCCGGTGTGAGCGAGCCGCCTTCGCCGGCGAGGACCGAGCGCGGGAGGCCGACCTTGCCGACGTCGTGCACGGCCGCCGCCGTCCTGATCTTCGCCACCTCGCTCTCGGGCAGGCCCAGCCGCTTCGCGATCCGTTCCGCGTGCCTGGTCACCCGTCCGGTGTGGCCGTGCGTGGACGCGTCGCGCGCCTCGAAGACGACGCTCAGGCGGCGCAGCGCCGCCAGCTCATCCCTCACCCCGCCTGTGCTGCTCGATCGGCGCGGCTCGCCGTGAGACTCCGCGACCGCCTTGGCGAAGCGCCGCTCCGCATGGACGCGACGGGCCCAGCTCCAGAGCAGGAGATCGCCGAAGGAGATCTCCCTCGACTGCGGTCGCTGCGTCCAGAGCGCCGCGCAGACGCTGCCCGCCGCCGCCGAGAGGCCGGACGCCAGCAGCGCCGACAGGAGCAGGTCCGGGATTCCTGCGAACGGGGAGAGCGGGATCACCACGAGCGGGGGCGCCACGATCACGGCCGCCGTCGCTGCCAGCGCGTGCGGCAGGTAGCGCCGCGAGTCCACGCTCTCCAGTGCGTCGAGTGGCGCTCCCTCCGAGAACACTCGCGCCCGATCGTACGCCGAAGCGCTTCCCCGCGCAACGGCGGCAGGTTTCTACCCAGACTCGGTCAGGCGCAGCTTCTCGGAGCGCGACAGGCGCTTGATCAGCGCCTCCTCGCGCATCGCCTCGGAGCGTGACGCCATCGGCTTCGACCAGACGACCTCGACCGGTAGCCGCGAGCGCGTGTACCGGCTCGCCCGGCCGGCCTGATGTTGCTCGAGGCGCCGCTCGACGTCGTTCGTCCAGCCGCAGTAGAGCGTCCCGTCGCCGCAGCGCAGCAGGTAGACGAAGGCGGTCGCGGCAGCCGCCACGCGGCGGTCAGGAGCCGACGGTGCGCCGGAACGCGAACGCGGCGCCGGCCGCGATCAGCGCGGCCAGGAACGTCGGACCGATGCCCATCACCCCCACCACCGCCAGCACGAGGAAGACGACAGCGGCGATTCCCGCCCCGCCGCCCACCAGCGCGAGCGAGTAGGCGCGACTCTCCTTTTGACGACGAGTCAGGTTGGCCATGCCGCCAACTGTAGTCACCGCGGTCGGACCTACGCCGACACGCGCTCGCCGGCAGGTACGTAGTGCTCGATCGCGGCCTCGTGCCCCAGGGCGAAGGGGATGCCCTCGTGAGCGAGCTTGCGGACGTCCGCGTAGCTATCGCCGGCCGCCGACCACCCCTCCACGTCGGGCGACTCGGCCCACCAGCCGTCGGGCTCATGGTGGTAGATGACGCGCACCGTCTCCATTGACGCTCGACTATTCACAGTAGCTCTCTCGCCTCTTCGTCGGCAAGCCCCACGTCCCTGGTGAGGATCTTCCTCACCAGTCCGCCGGGGAGCGTGGCCTTGTCATGGAAGGCGAACGAGAGCGGCGGATAGTCGGGGGACTGCAGCCGGCGATGCGACCCGACCTGGCGCACGACGCGGTATCCGAGTGGCTGCCGCTCGAGCGAGCCCCCAAAACGAGGCGTTGGGTTGGCGATCCGGGGTATGCGAGAGCGGGGATGGCGGAGGCGACCCGGATCGGATTGGTGGGGGCCGGCGGGGTCGGGCAGCGCCATGCGAGGGTGCTGGGCGGCTTCGCGGACGTGGAGCTGGCGGCGATGACGGATCTGGACGCGGCACTGGCGAACCGGTTGGCGGCGGAGCACGGGGCGCGCGGCTACGACGGCGTCGAGCGAATGCTCGACGGTGAGGAGCTGGACGCGGTCTACATCTGCGTGCCGCCGTTCGCGCATGGGCCGCCGGAGCGGGCGGTGCTGGCGGCGGGCCTGCCGTTCTTCGTCGAGAAGCCGCTCGCGGTGGACCTGCCGACGGCGACCGCGATCGCCGACGAGGTCAGGGCCGCGGGCGTCGTCACCGCCGCCGGCTATCACTGGCGCTATCTCGACACGGTCGAGGCGGCGGCGGCGCAGCTGCGCGAGACGCAGCCGCGGCTGCTCGTCGGCGCCTGGCTCGACAAGCTGCCACCGCCCGCGTGGTGGAGCGACCGGACTCGCTCCGGCGGCCAGACGATCAAGCAGACGACGCACGTCCTCGACGTGATGCACGTGCTGGCGGGGAGCGTCGACCAGGTCTACGCGGTCGGCGCCCGCGGACAGTGCGACGGCGCGGAGGACACGGCAGTCGACGACGTCTCCGCGGCGACGCTGCGCTTCGCCAACGGCGCGATCGGGTCGCTCGCGTCGACGTGCCTGCTCGGCGCCAAGCACCGCGCCGGCCTCGAGGTCTTCGGCGATGGGCTCGCGCTCTCACTGTCGGAGACCGAGCTCGCGCTCGACCGCGGCGACGGTGCCGCCGTCACCCCGGCCGCGTTCGACGCGAAGCGCCAGGTCGATCGCGACTTCGTCGACGCCGTTCAGGGACGTGGGAACCGGATTCGGGCGCCCTACGACGAGGCGCTCGCCACCCACCGCCTGGCCTGTGCGCTCGCGCTGTCGGCCGAGCGCGGCGAGGCCGTCGAGCCCGCGAGCGTCGAGGCCCATGCCTGATCCTGTCCCAACACGGATCCTCGGCCTCAGCGGCCCGCGCCAGGCCACGCTCTTCGAGGAGCAGGCACGCGCGCCCGCGGACGGCGAGTTCCTCGTGCAGACGCTCTTCACGGGCCTGTCGGCCGGCACCGAGCTGACCTTCTACAAGGGCACGAACCCGTACCTCCACAGCGGCTTCGACGAGGAGCTCGGGGTGTTCGACGGCGGCCGGCCGGCCATGCGCTATCCGATCACGCGGCTGGGCTACATGGAGGTGGGACGGGTCGCCGAGAGCCGCGCGCACGGAGTCGAGCCGGGTCAGACGCTCGCGATGGCGTACGGCCACAGGACGGCCCATGTGGCCGACGCGACACGCGAGCGGTACGTCCCGCTGCCCGACGACGTCGAGCCGTTGCTGGGGATCTACGCCGCCCACATGGGGCCGATCTGCGCGAACGGCCTGCTCCATGCGGCGGCCGAGCTCGCGAGCGGACCGGTCCGAGCGCTTGGCGAGGGCGTCGCGGGCCGGCGTGTCGTGGTGATCGGGGCAGGCGTCGTCGGCCTGCTCACCGGCCTCTTCGCCAGCGAGCACGGCGCCGAGGCCGTCGCCGTCGTCGACCCGAGCGAACGCCGGCTGGCGGCTGCCCGGGTGCTCGGCCTCGACGCGCACCGAGAGGAGCCCGAGCTGTGGCGGCGCTTCAAGCAGGAGTGGGTCCACGGGCCCCGCGACCGCGGGGCCGACGTGGTCTTCCAGTGCCGCGGGCGTACCGAGAGCCTCGCCGTGGCGCTGCGCTGCCTGCGCCCGCAGGGGACCGTGATCGACCTCGCCTTCTACCAGGGCGGCGCGGACGCGCTGAGGCTCGGCGAGGAGTTCCACCACAACGGCCTCGGGATTCGCTGCGCGCAGATCGGGCGAGTCCCCCGCCTTCTGCGCGACGAGTGGGACCGGGACCGCCTGTCGCGCGAGACGGTGGCGCTGCTGCAGGCGCGCGGCGCCGACATCGCCGCCGCGCTCGTGACCGACGTCCTGCCACTCGAGCAGGCTCCGCTGCTGCTCGCTCAGCTTGCCGCCCGCGAGCGCGAGGTGCTCCAGGCCGTCTTCAGCGTCTGAGCCCGGGCGCGCTCGACGACCTCCTCGTAGAGCTGGACGTAGCGCTCGGCCATCAGGGCAGCGTCGAAGCGCTCACGCGCCGCCGCCCGGCACGCCTCCGGTCGCAGCTCGCCGGCACGCTTCAGGTAGCCGGCCAGCTCCTGCTCGTCGTCGGCGAGGAAGCCCGTGACCCCGTGCTCGACGATGTTGCACAGCGCGCCCCGGCGCAAGCCGATCACCGGCGTGCCGCACGCGAGCGCCTCGACGGCGGCCGTCGCCCCGGGCTCGTCCCAGCGCAGCGGGAAGACCACCGCGCGGGCGGAGGCGACCAGGCGCAGGTTCGCCTCGCGGTCGAGGCTCCCGAGCCAGCGCACCGGACCGCCCTCGAGCGGGCGGACGCGCTCGAGGTAGAAGCGCGCGTCACGCAGCTGGCTCCAGCCGCCGTCGCGGTCGGCGAGGCGCGCCGCGACCTCCTCGGCGTCGCGTGCGGCGGCCACCGCCCCCGCCAGGCGCAGCTCGATGCCGTGCTCGCGACACACCCGCGCCGCGATGTCCGCCCCCTTCTCCGGCGTCAGGCGCCCGACGAGCGCGACGTACTCGCGCTTGTGACGCTCGTACGGCATCTTCTCGACGCACGTGGCCAGCGGCACAGCGCCGAGCGCCTGGCTGCGCAGGCCGGCCGGCGCGAGCTCGAGCTGGCGCGCGGAGACGCCGTTGAAGAAGACCCGTCCACGGCCGTCGAAGACCGAGTAGAAGTCCGCGTTCTTGCGCAGGTCCCAGTGCAACGTCTGCAGCGCCGGCGGAGCGGCGTCCATCCGTGCGAGCGCGCTCGCGCCGACGACCTCCAGGTGGTCGTGGACCAGGTCGATCTCGCTGTCGGCGCACAACTCGTCGAGCACCATCTGCATGTGCGCGTGGACCACGCCGACCACGCGGTTGTACGGCTCGGCGAGCCGCTCGAACTGGCCCCGATCGAAGAGCGAGACCCGGCGGTCCACCTCGATCTCGCTCTCGCCGACCGTCGCCAGCACGACCCGGTGGCCGCGCGCCCTCAGCTCGGGGATCAGCGTGGCGAGCACGTTCTCGATCCCGCCGTAGCCCGGGGGCGGCACGGGTAGCCACGGACCGGCGTTGACCAGGACCGTCAGACGGGCCATCCCGGATCGCTACCCGGCGCTGGGCGTTCGAAGCTCCAGCAGCGCGCGTTCGAAGAAGCCGACCACCCTGCGCTCGTACTCCTCCGGGCGAGCCCGAAGGCGCCCATGTGCTTGTCGGCGGGCGCCCGCCATAGCTGCTTCGGCTCCCGCGCGGCGCGATGGTAGCTGGGGTTCATCGTCTCGTTGTCCGCGCCGGTCGACTGGATCAGCAGCACCGGCCGCGGCGCGATCCGCGGCATCAGGTCGATCAGCTTCGCCGGCGGCGCGCTGTCGGAGAAGACGGCCGTCGCGGCCGTGACGGTGGCGACGAACGGCAGCGCCAGCCACTTGCCGGCGCCGGAGAGCTCGCCGTCGAGCTGCTCCGCCGCCGACCGCGTACCGGCGCCGTCGGAGACGACGGCGTCGAGGCCCGCTCCCTCGGCCGCCGCCTGGAGCATCAGCTCGCCACCGACCGAGAGGCCGATCCCGCCGATCCGCCCGGCGTCGACGTCGGGACGCCGCTCGAGGAACTCGATCGCCGCCAGGATGTCCTTGTCGCCGCCCCAGCCGAACGCGTTGCCGTCGCCGTCGCTGGCGCCCTCGCCGCGGCGGTCGAAGAGCAGCACGCCATAGCCGTGCTCGACCAGCATCCGCGCCCGGTTCTGCGGCCCCTTGCGACCTGGGAAGGCAATCACCGCCGCGCCGTTGCGCGAAGGCACGTACCAGCCCTCGAGCTCCAGGCCGTCGCTGGTCTCGAGCGTCACGTCGCGATGCGGCGCGCCGAGGTCGGCGGGAGGCACCTCCGCGCGCGAGAGGTGCGTGAACGCGTAGCCCATCCCGAGCGGGACGACGAGCTGGAGCGTCACCGTGACGCCGGCCACGCCGATCAGCGCGCGCCGGCCGTAGCGCCACGGGCACCGGTCGTCCAGCCGCCGCGAGCGCCACAGGGTGACGGCGGCCAATCCGAGCAGCGCCAGACCCGCCGGGATCGCGAGCAGTCCGGTGTAGTCGTCGCCCGACAGCGCGACCTCACGCCAGTAGTGCACGGCCTCGAGGCCGCCGACGATCCCGAGCGCGGCGAGCGGCAGCGCGATCGCGGCGCGGGCGCCGGCACGCGATCGCGGGAAGACCAGCGCCGCGAGCGCCAGCATGGCGAGCGGCACCAGGCCGCTCACGAGATGGTCGGCAGCCGCGGTCCCGGGCTGGGGCTGCAGGAACGAGTCGTCGATCACGTGCAGGGCGATCGCCCCCGCGCAGGCGAGGAAGATCGCGTAGTCGAGCGACGCGTAGCCGGTCGGACGGAGGCGGTGGGCCGGGCGCTCTCGAAGCGCCGTGTGCGTGGTGGCGGTCATGGGGCGATCATGCGGCTCGCTGCGCCGCGGATCATCGGGGCGGGACCCTGAACCGCCCCCCTGATTCGAGGCGGGACGGCGTCAGCGGCGCCGCTCGACGTCGACCAGCCGGCGATCGACGTAGCACCACGCCCAGTCCTCGCCCGGCTCGAACGAGCGTGCGATCGGGTGGCCGCTCGTGTGCGCGTGCCTGGTGGCGTGGCGGTTCTTCGACGAGTCGCAGCAGCCGACGTGCCCGCACACGGCGCAAATCCGCAGGGCACGCCAATCGTCGCCGAGGGCCAGGCACTCGGGGCACCCGTCGCGACTGTCGGGCTCGACGTCGCGGACCTGCGCGGTGTGCGGACAGCGGCTGCGGTGTCCGGTGGCGCGCTGAACCGCGAAGCGAAGGTTGTCGCGCAGGCCCATGGATCCGTTACGAGGGGCGAACGACGGGACTCGAACCCGCGACCGCTCGGACCACAACCGAGAGCTCTACCAGCTGAGCTACGTCCGCCAGGACCGGCTGAGCCTAGCACTGGTGCGCAAGGCCCTCCGACGGGACTCGGCCGCTGCCGCGAGAGCGAACCGGACGCATGACTTCGCGCGAGGTGGGTACGCGGCCCGGCATGTCACTACTACAAAGAGTCACCCAGTTCTCTCGCAGCTCCCAGGGACAGAGCGTGATCGCCCAGGCGCGCGAGCGCCTGATGGGCGGCAGTGGCGGCGGACGCTCGACCGGACGGCGGCCGACCGGCCGGCGCCCGGTGGGACGGCGGTCCGCCGGACGCAACGCTCGCGGCCGGCGCACACGCTGACGGCGGCCTGACGGACTCGGACGCGGGACCTAGGGGTTCGGCGCAGGCGCTGCCGGCGTGGTTGCCGGCGGCGCCTGTGAGTCCGGGATCGCCGTGGCGTTCGGGTCGTTGCCCGACTGATCGAAGTCGAGGTCGTCGCGGTCGGCGTCGCGCGTCTCGCCGCTCTCCTCGTCGCTGGTCTCGTCCGCGTCCTCGATGCCGTCGTCGTCGGCGTCGTCGTCCTCCGGCGGCGGCCGAACGGCGAAGTCCTCTCCAAACAGCGGCATGGTGCCCTGCGCCGCCGCGAGTGGGACCTTCCAGAGCTCCTCGACGACGGCCGGGTGCTTGCGCACCACGTTCTCCTCCTCGTCGTCGTCGGAGTCCTCGTCGAAGTCGTGCAGGACCTTCTCGTCGCCCTGGAGGTCGGTCACCATCAGCCAGCGGGGGTCGCCGGCGGCGATGCTGGTGATCGACGCACACATGAAGGCGCGCCGCTTCGGCGGGTCCTCGTCGTCGAGCAGGGCCGTCAGGTCCTCCCCGTCCATCCGGCCCGGGCGGTCGATGCCGAGCATCGACAGCAGCGTCGGCGCCACGTCGTGCGTGGAGGCGTAGTAGTAGCTGAAGTTGCCCGAGCGCCGGCCGCGCGGGTCGCGCAGCAGGAACGGCACGAAGTAGGCGTCCCGGTAGGTGCCGGGCGCGCCGCGGCCGAGCCAGCCGTGCTCGCCGAGCATCGTGCCGCCGTCGCTGACGAACCAGACGATCGTGTTGTCGGTCAGGTCGAGGTCGTCGAGCTTGTCGAGCAGGCCGCCGACCGCGCCGTCGACGCTCTCGACGCCGTCCATGTAGGCGTCGCGCGCCAGCGCCACGGTGTCGTCGTCGATGTCGGCGGGCACGATCCACTCGCGGCTCTTGGTCTGGGCGCCGAGCGACGGATCGACCTCGAGCGTCCGCGTCCAGGCGCGCGGCGCGTAGTACGCCTCGGCGGGATCGAAGGCGTCGACGGCGAGGAAGAACTGCTTGTCCTTGAGCCGCTCGAGCTGACGCTCGCCATCGCGCGCAGCGCGGTCCATCGCGTCGGCGCCGCGCCGGATGCCGCCGACCAGGTAGCGCTCGACCTGGCGCCGTGTCTGCTCACGCCCGAGCGTGCCCTCGATCTGCGGCGGAGCTGGGTAGTCCTCGGCGTCGACCTCGATGGTGCGCCGCACGACGCCGTCGTAGCGCGGACCGGAGAAGAACGGGTTGTCGGTGATCCAGGTCGTGTCGATGCCCTCGGCCGTGAGCACCTCGGTGACCAGCGGCTGCCGCACGTAGACCGGGTTCCAGCCGGGAACGGCGGCGAAGCCGTCGCGCCGCCGCCACTCGCGGTAGGGGAACGCGCGCTTGCCGGTCACTAGCGCTCGGCGCGCGATCACGGCCGGCGTCGCCTCGGGCACCGCGCGCTCGAAGCGCAGCGAGTCACCCGCGAGGTCGTCGAGGTTCGGCGTCGACGCGACCGCGTTGTCGTCGAACGCGCCGTCGAAGGCGCCGACGCTGTCGGCACGGATCCCGCTCGCAACGATCAACAGCACGTTCGGCTTGTCGTCGTCGTCCTGTGCCTGCGCGGCCGTCGCCGCGAGCGCGCTGCCGGCGATCCCGCCCAGCGCGGCGGTGCACGCCGCCGCGCCGCCGCGGCCGAGCAGCCGCCTGCGTGTCAGCCGCTCGCTCATACGCCGCTCGAGCGCTCCCCGGGCCCGCTCATCCGCCCATCACGCCCTCGTCGCCGAACTGCGGCAGCGTGCCGCCGGCCTCCTCCTCGAGCACCCGCCACAGTCGCTCGACGATCTCGGGGTTCTGGTCGGCGAGGTTCGTGATCTCCTGCGGGTCGGCCTGGGTGTCGAACAGGCGGATCCGGCGCTTCTCGCTGTGCGTCACCAGCAGCCAGCGCCCGTCGCCGCAGATCAGGTAGCGGGCGTAGCAGGCCGTGAAGTACGGGCGCTCGTCATAGGGCTTCTTGCCGTCGAAGACCCGCGACAGGTCCTCCCCATCCATCAGCCCTGGTGCGCGGATGCCCTGGAAGCCGAGGATCGTCGAGGCGACGTCGTGGGGCGAGGCGAAGTAGTCGCTCTTCTCGCCCGCGAGCTTGCCCTCGGGGTGGCGGATCATGTACGGCACCTTGTAGATCGGCCAGTTCGGGTAGGCGGCGTGCTTGCCGAGGATCCCGTACTCGCCGAGCGTCAGGCCGTGGTCGCTGAAGTAGATGACCGCCGTGTTGTCGAGCAGGCCGAGGTCGTCCATCTTGTTCAGCAGGCGGCCGATCCAGCGGTCGACGAACGTCAGCTCGGCGGCGTAGAGCTCGCGCACCCGCTCGACCGTCTCGTCGTCGATCCCGAGGTCGAGCACGCGGCTGTAGGGCGTGTCCCACGGCTGGATCGGGATCACGCCCTGCTTCTCGCTGCCCTTGACCCGGGCGTACTTGGACATGTAGACGCGCGGCGGGTCGAGCGACTCGTGCGGGTCGAAGGCGTCGACGCCGAGGAAGAACGGCTTCTTGTCCTTGAGCTCGTCGAGGCAGTCCATCCCGCTGCGGATCACCCGCGCGGCCGAGTAGTCGCTCTCGCGGCGGCGGTAGAGGTTGTTCCAGCCGACGTACTCGCGCAGCCGCTGGACCTCGATCGAGTCCGACAGCTTCGGGAACAGGTAGCGCTCGATCGCGCTGCGCGGGGCCGGGCGCTTGAACGGCCGGTTGAAGGCGCGGTAGGAGCCCTGCGAGTAGTCGGGCCGCGCCATGTTCAGCGTGCGGCGGAAGTTGACGAAGCGCGGGCCGACGAGGAACGGGTTGTCGGTCACGTACGCGGTCTCGATCCCGGCCTCGGTCATCACCTCGGTGAACATCGGCTGGTAGGGGTAGATGTCGTTCCAGCCGGGCTCGGCGGGCAACTTCGGCGTGACGGTCCAGTTGCGGAACGGGAACGAGCGCATGCCGGTGATTAGCGCCCGGCGGACGCTCCCGGTCGGCATCGCGTCGGGAACGGCGTGGTCGAACAGCAGCGACTCCTTGGCGAGTGCGGCGATGTTCGGAGTGTCCGCCAGCTCGTCGTGGTCGGCGTAGGCGCTGATGAAGTCGCGCCGGGTGCTGTCGGTGAGGATCATCACCACGTTCGGCGCGTCCTCGGCGTGGCTGACCTGCGGCTCGAGGTCGTCGTTGCAGGCGCCGAGGCCGAGCGCGAGCGCGCCTGCGCCGCCAGCCTGGAGCGCACGCCGGCGAGTGAGTCGAGGTTGGAGGGCCATCCGAGGGGGCGCAGACTATCCGGCGCGCGGACCGCGGGACGCGGCCGTTGCCCGTGCGTGAGCCGCTGGCGGCCGTCACCCCTCTCTGTATGCTCGCCCGCCGTGCCGGCCCCCTCCTTCGACCTCCAGTCGCACTCGATCCACTCCGACGGCGAGCTTCCCGCCGGCGAGGTCGTGGCGCGCGCCGCCGCCGCCGGCGTCGAGCTGCTGGCGCTGTCGGACCACGACACGATCGACGGGGTCGACGAGGCGCTCGCGGCCGGCCGCGAGCACGGCGTCTCGATGGTCACGGCGACCGAGATCTCGGCCGTCGACGGCGCCTACGAGGACATGCACGTGCTCGGCTACGGCGTCGACCACCGCGACGAGACGCTCGCCGCGCGCCTGCTCGACGCCCGCGGCGACCGCGAGCGGCGCGCCGAGGCGATGGCGGCGCGGCTGAACGAGCTCGGCTTCGAGATCGACCCCGGCCCGGTCGAGAGCCGGCGCGCCGCCGGCAAACCGGTCGGGCGCCCGCACCTCGCGGCCGGCGTGCTTGCGCACCCCGCGAACGCCGAGCGGCTGGCGGACGAAGGCCACTCCGACGTCTCCAGCTTCATCCCCGCCTATCTGATCCAGGGCACGCCCGGCTACGTCGCGCGCAGCCACCCCACGGTCGCCGAGGCGATCGGGTGGATCCACGACGCCGGCGGAATTGCGATCTGGGCGCACCCCTTCTGGGACATCAAGGACGACGGCGAGGTGCTGGCGCTGGTCGACCGCTTCCGTGCGGCCGGGCTCGAAGGCGTCGAGGTCTTCTACGTGACCCACACCCAGCAGCAGGTCGAGCTGCTCGCGGAGCGCTGCGCGGAGCTCGGCCTACTGGCGACGGGGTCGTCCGACTACCACGGCCCCGACCACAAGCTCTTCAGCAGCTTCCGCGCACACGAGACCCACGGGATCGAGCCGAACCTCGGCCCGATCCCGGGTCTCGCTGTCAGCTAGCTACGCGGCGACGGGCGCGAGCCCGAACTCCGCACGGAACTCGTTCGTGTCGTGCAGGTGCGGGAACGGCTCGTCGGGCACCGGCACGCCGAGCGCGTCGGCGAGCGGCTCCCAGCCGTCCTTGCCGAGCTCCCAGACGACCAGGCGGTCGGACGGGATCTCGTTCTTGATCGTCTCGATGCGGTCGTAGTACATGCCCCGCACCCACTCCTTGTCGTCGAAGCGGCCCTGGAAGTCGCCCTGCCAGATCAGCTTCTCGATGACCTCCCAGAGCACCGGCGACGGCGGCTCGCGGTTGGCGTCCTGCTCGAGCTCGCCGGCCATCGCAGCCTGCTTGACCGCGAGGATCGTGTTCTGACAGCTCTTGTAGAAGCCGTCGAAGTCGCGGGTGTTGAGTAGCACGGGCGCGTCCGGGAACGCCGCGACGATCTCACGCCAACGAGCGGCGGCCGGCCAGTCGACCGTCGCCTCCCAGCCGTCGAAGACCTCGTGCCAGTCGGCGTCCTCGCCGTCGGCGATCTGCTTCCAGTACGGGAGGTCGCGCTCCTTGTTCTCACCCATGATCAGGTCGATCATGTGAAAGCAAGGGTTCGCTCCGAGCTGCTCGAGCGCCCCCTTGAGGGACATCGTTCCGGTTCGACCGAATCCGACTCCGATCAACTTCATATGTGTACTCCCCTGTCGTGAGGCCTTGGGCGTGAGTGCGAGTGCCGAGTCCCAAGCGTCCTCGGGTGCCGCGAGAACCCTAACTCGCGGGCTGAGTTCCCGCAGGACCGGGCCTGATCGTCGGCCCCGACTTCGGCCCTGAGCCCGCGAGGGGCTTGGAGTCGCCGTCCTGCGCGGCCTGCATCGCCGCCATCGCGGCGGCTCGCGCCTGGGCTGGAGATCGCTCCATCGTCCGCGCGAACGGGATCGCGAGCAGGATCAGCAGCATCGCGACACGGAAGGACCAGCCGAACGCGTTGCGCGCGGCGCCCGCGGTGCGGCGGAAGACCTGCTCGTCGAAGCCGGGCGCCGGGTCCAGCCGGTCGCTCGAGCCACCGGCGAAGCCCGCGAGGACCTGGTGCATGATCGCCCCGACGACCGGCAGCGGGACCTGGAAGTCCTGGGCGATGTCGGCGACGTCGTCCTGCGCCGATCCGACGTGGAGGTTCAGCGTCGCCGAGAAGGTCGCGATCAGCAGCGCGATGCCGACCGCGGCGCCGAGCTGGCGGGCGGTGTTGAGGATCCCGGACGCGAGGCCGAGCTCCTGGCCCTGCACCGCGCCCATCGCTCCGACGTTGATCGTCGGGAAGCCCGTTCCCATGCCGATGCCGATCAGCACGAGGCCCGGGAAGACGAACGCGTACTGCTCCCACCCGTCCCACAGCGCCGGCATGAACGACATCCACAGCAGTCCGAGCGCCATCAGTGCGAGCGCCGGGACGGCGAGCTCGCGCGGGGGCCGGCCGTCGGCCGCCTTGGCGATCTTCGGCCACACGAGCAGTCCGGTCACGGGCACAGGGATCAGCGCGAGCGCCGCCTCGAAGATCGTGAAGCCCCAGAGGTTCACGAACGCGAGCGCCAGCAGCAGCAGCGTGCCGAGCGCGCCGCCCCCGAACAGCGCCATCGCGGTGTTCGCACCGACGAACTGGCGGTTCTTGACCAAGCCGGGGGTGAGCATGGCGCCGGGGCGGCGCTGCGAGAAGACGAAGGCGACGGTCAGCAGGATCGAGCCCTGGAGCAGGAACAGGATCAGCGCGTCGCCCCAGCCGCGGTGGTTGGCCTCGAGCAGGCCGAAGACGAGGCAGAAGACCGCCAGGCCGAGCAGCGTCATCCCGAGCAGGTCGATCCGGCGATCCGCGGTGAGGTCGTAGGTCTCGGGCCAGATCCGGCGCGCCAGCACGATCCCGAGGATCCCGAACGGCACGTTAATCAGGAAGATCCAGTGCCAGCTCGCCAGCTCGACGATCGCGCCGCCGAGCGCCGGTCCGCTCGCCGACGCCGCGAGCGCGACGACGGCGATCGTCGCCAGCGCCTTGCCGCGCTCCTGGATCGGGAACGCGACGGCCGTGATCGCGAAGCCGATCGGCGCGAGGATGCCCGCTCCCATGCCCTGCAGTACGCGCGCCGCCACCAGCAGATCGACATTCGGCGAGATCGCGCACAGCAGCGAGCCGAGCGTGAAGACGGCCATGCCGATCATGAACAGCATTCGGCGCCCGAACTGGTCGGCGAGCTTCCCCGCCGTGACGAGCAGCACCGCGAACGAGATGTTGTAGGCGTTGACGACCCAGGTGATCGAGTCGATGTCGGCGTCGAGCTCGTCCTGGAGCTCGGGCACGGATACGTTGACGATCGAG
>Ga0190275_10000192_pt1 | contig 65055 bp, 62 predicted proteins | sample Popmic550T_FD_133745 | JGI IMG/M metagenome (GOLD analysis project Ga0190275, IMG submission 133745) | Populus adjacent soil microbial communities from riparian zone of Yellowstone River, Montana, USA - 550 T | ecosystem: Environmental > Terrestrial > Soil > Riparian zone > Trees stand | place...
CGGAGAGGGTGGGATTCGAACCCACGAGGCGGGTTAACCCCGCCCACGCGATTTCCAATCGCGCTCCTTAAGCCACTCGGACACCTCTCCGGGTCCGCACAGGGTATTGGCTCTCAGGAGGAAGCGCGACGGCCAGCAAAGAAGTCTCGGAGCAGCTCCGCGCACTCGGCTTCGCGGATGCCGCCGACGACTTCGGGCCGATGGTTGAGCGCCGGCTCCCCGAGCACGTCGAGAACGCTCCCGGCAGCACCGGCCTTGGGGTCGGGGGTTCCGAAGACGACGACGGGGATGCGGGCAAGGACGATCGCGCCGGCGCACATCGCGCAAGGCTCGAGGGTTACGTGCAGCGTCGTTCCCGGCAGACGCCAGCCACCGAGGACCTCGGCGGCGGCCCGGATCGCGAGAACCTCGGCGTGGGCGGTCGGATCGCGCCGCAGCTCGCGCTCGTTGCCGGCCCGGGCCAGCAGCTCACCATCGCGAAAGAGCGCCGCCCCGATCGGCACGTCGCCGTGGGCCTCGGCCTTCTGGGCCTCTTCGATCGCAACCCCCATCGCCGACTCGAAGTTGCTCGCGTCCACGATGCGGGAGTATGTCCACCGGCAACTTCCGCGGCAGCGCGGTGTTTGTGAAGTGCCTGTCCGGACGCGGGGGTTTCGGGCGGCACCCGAACCGATGAAACGACTTTTTCGATCCCTCCTGCCGCTAGCGGCGATCATGGCCCTGGCCGTGGCCACTCCTCCTGTCGGTGCCGAGACCGGGATCTCGCCGGCGCGGGAGTTCGCGCCGGGGCAGCTTTTGGTCAAGTTCGAGGGGGAACGGATGGGCCGCGCCATCGCGCTTGGGGACGGCGGCGGGGTGCAGCGCACGGCACAGGCGCTGAGGCAGAACCCGAAGGTCGTCTACGCCGAGCCAAACCACATCGCCTCGGCTGCGGCCACCCCCTTCGACCCCAACGACTCCGGCACGCTCGCCGCCAGCACCGACTCCTCAGCCACCGTGGGGGACTGGGCGTTCAAGCAGTGGAACTTCCTCTCTCCTGAACCAAACGCTCTGGCGGCGTCCTCCCCCGGGGGGATCGACGCGGCCGGAGCCTGGCGGAACCTGATCGAAGCAGGGAGACCAGGGGGAGCGGGTGTCGTCGTCGCAGTCCTCGACAGCGGGGTCGCCTATCGCTCCCTTGGCGCCAAGTTCCGCCGTAGCCCCGACTTCGCGCGTGACCAGTTCGTTCCCGGTTTTGACTTCGTCGACCAGGATCGGATCCCCCTCGACGAAAGCGGGCACGGGACTCACGTCGCCGGCACGATCGCCGAGAAGACCGACAACGGCATCGGCGTCACCGGCCTCGCCTACGGGGCGAAACTGATGCCGGTCCGAGTCCTCGACCGCAACGGCTTCGGCACCGCTCTCAATATCGCCAGGGGGATCCGCTTCGCGATCGCCAAGAAGGCGCAGGTGATCAACATGAGCTTCAACTTCGGCTGCGGGAAGCGGGTTCCGCTTGTTGACGAAGCGCTGCGCGACGCCTACGAGCGCGGCATCGTCACGGTCGCCTCGGCCGGCAACCTCGGCTCAGAGGCCTGCGTTTCGGCTCCGGCGACGGGACCGCGGGTGATCGGGGTGGGCGGCAGCACCGAGGGCGCCTGCCTCGGTGACTACTCGCTGACGGGTGCCGCGATCGACCTCGTCGCGCCGGGAGGCGGAGTCCCGCAGGCCCGCTGCCCCTCCGTCGCCGCGCGGCCGATCTACCAGGTGACCCTGCGACCCGGCAGCACCAAGGCCTTCGCGATCCCCGCCGACTACGTCGGCACCTCGATGGCCGCTGCCCACGTCTCCGGCGTCACCGCCCTGGTCCTCGCCAGCGGCAGGGTCAACCCCTTGCTTGGCCCGGCGGCGCGGGTGAGGTTCGTGACGAAACGGCTCCGCAAAACCGCCAGGGACATCGGCTACCCGACCACCCAGCAAGGCGCCGGGCTGCTCGACGCGAACGCGGCGACGGGGACCGGCCCTCGCTTCTCCGGGCCGGGCGAACCCTGACCAGTTAGGTCGTGCGGACGATGATCACGCTGCAAGGAGCGTGGTGGGAGATGTTGTTCGGGACACTCCCCAGCAGGTAGCGCCGGGCGCCGGTCATGCCCTTGTTGCCAACCACGATCAGGTCAGCCTTGATCTCCTCGGCGACGCTGAGGATCGCCTCGGCAGGGTCGCCCTCGACCGGATGGGTCTGAACCTCGACCCCCGCTTTTTTCGCCTCGGCAGCGGCGGCATCGAGGACGAGGTTGACGTCCTCGCGCGGGCCGATCTCGTACTGGACGTCAGCCGGCGCTTGCGCCTGCTCACCGGAGACGCGGCGCCCGGAAATCGGCGCGTAGGCGCTGACGATGCTGAGCTTGGCGCCGGATAGCCTCGCCAGCTCGATCGCCTGCTGCACCGCCTCGGTGGCAGTCGCGGAGCCATCAGTCCCAACCACGATGCGAGTGAACACGCCGCCTCCTTCGTCGGTGCCCGAACGGGGTCGATACTAACTCGCTTCAACGCTCCTTCGCGGGTAAGCCGCGGAAGCCATCGCCGAGGATTTCGTTTGGCGTGGTGGTGAGGCGGTAGGTCGCGATCACCATCGAGGCCAGCAGGCAGGCGACGAGGATCACCATCCCTACTTTCCAGATCCGCGGCACGGGGGAACCTTAGCCAAGCCCTCCCGATCTGCCGCTAGGGTGATTCGGGATGGCACTGGAGAAGGTCGCAGACGGGGTCTGGCTGCTGCGCGGTGACTTCCGCGGCGCGATGAACATCTACTTCATCGAGGACGGCGACGGGGTCGTCCAGTTCGACGCCGGCACCAAGGCGATGCGCAAGCAGGCGAAGGCCGCCGCCGAGGAGCTGGGCGGGCTGAAGCGGGTCGTCCTCGGCCACGCCCACGCCGACCATCGCGGCACCGCGCCCTACATGGACGTGCCGGTCCTCTGCCACCCCGACGAAAAGGTCGACGCTGAACTCGACGCCTGGAAGCCCCCCTACTTCGACCTCTCGCAGCTGCCGGTGGCATGGGTGCGCTGGACCTACCCCTTCCTGCTGCGGCGCTGGGACGGCGGCGGGGTGCGGATCGCCGACACCGTGATCGAAGGGGATGAGGTCGCCGGCTTCCAGGTCCTCCACTTTCCCGGTCACGCTCCCGGCCTGATCGGCCTCTGGCGCGAGAGCGACCGGGTCGCTTTGGTCAGTGATGTCGTCTACCTGGTCGACTCGGGGCGGCTGAAGCCGCTGCCGGAGGGAGAGGCGAGCGTTCCCCACCCCGCCTGGGCCTGGGACCACGCCCGCGCGAAGGAGTCCCTGCGGCGCCTGGCGGCGCTGGAACCGCGGGTCGTGGGTGCTGGACACGAGCATCCGCTGCGCGGCGAGAACCTGCGCGAGACGCTCGAGCGCGCCGCCGAGAAGTATTGAAACCGCCCACTGCCTTAACTTCCAGCGCCTGATGATCGCGACCTACGCCTCCGCGGCGTTGATCTGCGCCGTCTCGCTGCTGGTCGGCCGGGCCGTGCTCTCGCTGGCCGGCAGGCGGGAGTGGTCATGGCTGGAGCCGGCGGTCGGCTTCGGCGCGGTGCTGACGGTTACCGGCCTGCTGGCGCGCGCGCCCGGCCACGGCACCTCGGCGACGCTGGGGGTGGCTTTGCTGGCGCTGGCGGCCGCCGCGATCGTCTGGTGGGTTGACTACCAGGCCCCCGGTGCCTGGCGCGAGGGGCTGCCGGTAGCGCTGGTGGTGCTGATCGCGCTTTCGATCCCCTTCGTCGTCAGCGGCCGCTGGGGCCTGCTCGGGATGGGCTTCAATAACGACCTCGGTCTGCACCTCGCCTGGGCGGAGTGGCTGCGCAGCGGCTTCGGCCCCGACGCCGACCCCGGCTATCCGCTGGGACCGCACGGGCTGGCGGTCGCGACCGCGGCGGTGCCAGGGATCGGCCTCGGTCAGGCCTTCCTCGGCGAGATCATCGCGATCGGGGTGATGACGGGCCTGACCGCGCTTGGGGTGCTGCGGAAGCTGACGCCCGGCCGGCGCACTCTCGGCGCCGCGATGGTCGCCCTCCCCTACCTCGCCGCCTCCTACTACGCCCAGGCCGCCTTCAAGGAGACGGCCGAGGCGCTCCTCGTCCTCGCCTTCGCCCTCTGGCTGACGCAGTTCGAGGGAGTGCCCTCCGGATGGCGCAAGCGGGTGCTTTTCGCGCTCCCGCCCCTGGCACTCGCCGGCGGCATCTTCTTCGCTTACAGCTTTGCCGGGGTCGCCTGGCCGGTCGCGATCCTCGCGCTCTGGGCCCTCACCCTGCCGGCGGTGCGGGCAGCGCTGCGACCCCGGTCGCTGCTGCGCTTCCTGCTGCGGCCCCTGACCCTGCTCGCGCTTGTTGTCGTGGTGGGCCTCGCCCTCCTGGTCACCGTCGGCCCCGTCGGCTTCGCCAGCAGCTTCAACAAAGTCGCCGCCAGCAACACCTACGGCCCGGTCTCACCCCTCGAGTCCCTCGGCATCTGGCCCACCTCCAACTACCGCCTCGACGCCGCAGGCGGCGCCACCCTGCCGGGCCTGGCAGGCGCAATCTCAATCCTCGCCCTCCTCATCGGAATCGCGTGGTGGGTCGCCCGCCGCGAACTGACGATCCCGATCGCCCTGGGCGCCGCCGGCCTCCTCTACCTCGCCTCCCTCCCGACCAGCGGCGACTACTCCCAGGCCAAGGCCCTGATGATCATCGCCCCCCTGGCGATGCTCGTGATCATCCGTCCGCTGCTCGAAGAATTCCCCGGCCCGGGGCGCCGGGGGAGGGGGTCCGCCGGACCCTCCCCGCTGTTGTCCGCCGGACCCCCTCCCCCGGCGCCCGCCCTGCGGACTGCCTGGGCAGTGCTAGCAGTGGTCTTCATCAGTGGCGCCGCCTACTCGAGCTTCTTAGCGCTACGCGATGCCCCGGTAGGCCCTCCAGGCCACGGAGCCGAGCTGCGGGCGTTCCTGCCGATCCTGCATGGGCAGCCCGTCCTCTATGCGGGGCAGGACCGGTTTGCGGCTTATGAGCTCATGGGCGCCGATACCCATGTGCCGCTGGTCGAGTTCCCGGACGACGCGGTCTCCCCCAATGCGGAGAAGCCGTTCGACACCGGCGACGCCTACAGCCCGATCGACTTCGACTCCTTCTCGCGCGGGACCCTCGACCGCTTCCCCTACGTGATCACCAGCCGCGCCGCCTGGAACAGCCAGGCCCCGCCCAACTACAAGCGAATCGCCAGCACCCCCTCGTATGTCCTCTGGGAACGCACCGGCCTCACCCCCAAGGACCGCCACGTCCTGCTCGAGGGGACCGAGGCGGGGGCGCTGGCCGGCTGCGCCGCGCCGGAGATTCGAATCCTGCTTGGCAACCCCGGCCGCGCCGGCATCTTCCCGGGGGCGGTGATCGGCCAGAAAGGTGACTGGAGCGAGGGCAGCATCCTCCCCACCGGCTCGGAAACCTCCCAGCAGCTGCGACTACCCGCCGGCGCCTGGAACCTCTCGATCCAGTACTTCTCGCCCTTTGAGCTCACCCTCTCGGCCCCCGGCTTCAGCGAAGAGCTAAAACCCGCTCTCGACGGGCAGCGACCGAACACGATCAGCCTCGGCAACAACGGCCAGTTCTGGCCCGCCGGCCGCTACGAGAGCAAGGGCGGAACGGTCCGCTTCACCGTCAGCAGCGCCGAGGCGACGACGCCGCAGAGCCTCAGTGGCTACGACGGCAAGGCCTACCTCGGCCAGCTGATCGCGGTCCCGGCGCAACCGCACCGGACCGTGCCGCTATCCCAGGCGTGCGATCAGTGGATCGACTGGTACGAATCGGCTGAAACGCCCTGACAGCGGTCAGGCAGCTTTGGCGGCCTGGCGCTCTGGACTAACTCGCACTACATCCCAGACCAGCCCGACCTTCTCGAGGCCGTTGATGACCAGGGAGGAGATGTCGATCTGCCACCAGCGCAGGCCGTGGGTGGCCGAAGTCGGGAAGGCGTGATGAGTGTTGTGGTAGGCCTCGCCCAGGGTCGGGATCGCGATCAGGGCCAGGTTGCGGGAGTGATCGGTGGTCTCGAATTCGCGCTTGCCGAAGGTGTGGCAGAGCGAGTTGATGCTGTAGGTGAAGTGGTGGAGGACGAAGACCCGGACCAAGCCGCCCCAGAGCAGGCCGGTGAGGCCGGCGACGACGGTGCCGCCGATGATCCAGCCGAGGAAGAAGGGGAGCAGGAGGCCGAGGATCGCCCAGTAGATGAAGGTGCGGTCGACCCAGGAGATCACCGGGTCCTTGAGCAGGTCCGGGGCGAAGCGTTCCTTGTTGCCGCGCTGGGTGTGGATGAAGAGCCAGCCCATGTGAGCGTGGAAGAGGCCTTTCATCGCCCCCTTGAGGCCGCCGCCGTGGTCGACGTGGGGACTGTGCGGGTCTCCATGGACGTCGGCGAACGCGTGGTGCTTGCGGTGGTCGGCGACCCAGGAGATCACCGGGCCCTCGATCGCGGCCGAGCCGAGGATGCCGAGCAGGCCGCGCATCCAGGGCGAGGTTTTGAAGGCGCGGTGGGTGAAGAGGCGATGGAAACCGACGGTGATACCGAGGCCGGTGAAGAGGTACATGCCGAGGAAGAGGAAGACGTCGGTCCAGTTGAGGGCGCTGCCCCACACCTGCCAGCCGGCGATGCCGATGGCGAGGAAGGGGATCACCGTCACCAGGCCGGTGATGATCCGGTCCCTGGTCTCGTTCTCTACAGGCTGGATGTCTGAGGGAAGCGGTCCTACGGTCGTCATGGCTGCCGATGATACGGATGCTCAACTTGGCCTCGCAGCCAAGCCCATGTGGGTAGGCTCCCCACCGATGCCGTTCTCAAACCCTGCGCCGCTGCGAAGGGAGATCGAATCCCGCCTGCCGGAGCGACCCTTCCGGATCCAGTTCTGGGACGGCTCCGAGGTCCCCTCCACCTCTGGCGAGGGACCTGTCTTCAGCGTCCGTTCTCCCGCCGCGATCGCCCACGCGCTGCGGGCGCCGGGCCAGCTCGGACTCGGCCGCGCCTACGTCAGCGGCGAGATCGAGGTCGACGACGTCGACGCGGTGATCCGCGTTCTCGACGGCTGGCAGCCGCCGCCGCTGGAGAGCGGCGACAAGCGAGCGCTGATGCTGGCGGCCGGGCGGGCGATGGGCGTCGTCAAGCCACCGCCGCGGCCCGCCGCCGAGCTCCGCCCGAGCGGTCGGCGCCACAGCAAGGAGCGCGACGCGCGGGCGGTCCGCCATCACTACGACGTCTCCAACGAGTTCTTCGAGCTCTTCCTCGGACCGACGATGGTCTACAGCTGCGCGATCTGGCGCGACGGCGAGAAGAAGACGCTGGAGGAAGCGCAGGAGGAGAAGCTCGACACCGTCGCCCGCAAGCTCGCGATCAAGGAGGGCGAGCGCGTCCTCGACGTCGGCTGCGGCTGGGGCGGGTTTCCGCTCTGGGCGGCGACGAAGTACGGGGCGAACGTGGTCGGCATCACTCTTTCTCCCCCGCAGGCCGAGAAGGCACGGCAGCGGGCCGAGGAGGCCGGCGTCGCCGACCGGGTCGAGATCCGCGTCATGGACTACCGCGACCTCGCCACGACCGGCGAGAAGTTCGACGCGATCGCCAGCATCGGCATGGTCGAGCACGTCGGCTCGGCCAACATCGACGTCTACGCCGAGACCCTGGCGGGGCTGCTGGACTCCGGCGGGCGCCTGCTCAACCACGGGATCACCCGCCTCCGCCATACCGACGCCGAGGCCGGCCCCTTCTCCGAGCGCTACGTCTTCCCCGACGCCGCCCCGCTGCACCTCTCGCGCAACCTGCTGGCGCTGGAACGGGCGGGCTTCAACACCCACCACGTCGAGGACTTCGGTGCCGACTATGCCGAGACGCTGAAGCACTGGGCCCGAAACCTCGACGACAACTTGGAGGAGGCGACCCGTCTCGCCGGCCCGGAACGAATTCGCGTCTGGCGCCTCTACCTGCGGGCGGCCCGCAACGGCTTCGAAAGCGGCTTCACCAACATCTACCAGGCACGCTGCTCGAAGGCGTGAGCTAGAGCGGGAAGCCGGCGGTGACGTCGGCGATCGCCCAGTCGGCGCCCGCCTCTTCGAGCTCCGCGACCGAGTACTTGCCGGTGGCGACGCCGACGACGCGGATGCCGGCGCCGTGGCAGGCGGTGACGTCGCGGGGGGTGTCGCCGACGCCGATCGTCGTCGCCGGGTCGAGCTCCTCGCCGGCGACGTGACCGCCGCGCTCGACGGCCTTCCTCGTCAGCTCGGTGCGGTCGCTGGAGTCCGAGCCGTAGCCGCCGAAGGCGAAGAAACGGTTGAGGTCGCCGCGGGCGAGCTTGATGTGGGCCGCGGCTTCGATGTTGCCGGTAACGATCCCGAGCAGGACTCCGCTCTGCGCTAGGCGCGGGAGCAGCTCTTCGATCCCCGGCATCACCCGGTAGCCGTCGGATTCCTCCACCGCGGCCTGCAGGTGGGAGAGGTAGCCGGCGATCGCTTCGGCCCGCTCGGCGGCGCTGCCCTCGCGGCCGATCACCTCGCGGAAGACGATCGCGGCGATTTCCGGGTCGGTCATGCCGGCATGGGTGTGCTCGCCGATGTTGGCCTCGATCCCGTGCATCTCGAGGAAGGCGCGCTGCCAGGCGACCGCACCGGCGCCGCCGGTGACCAGCAAGGTGCCGTCGATGTCGAAGAGAACCGCCTCGATGCCGCCGCCCATCAGTGCTCGCTCTCGAGGATGTCCTTCTGCGCCAGCGTGAAGAGCAGGAAGAGCGAGGGAAGGACGAGAACGGCGGCGACGCCGAAGACGATGAGGACGGTGGTCAGGGTGGCGTCGGGGGCTGCGGCCTGGTCGATGCGGAGGCTGGTCGGCAGCAGGTAGGGGAACTGGGCGACGCCCCAGCCCCAGATCACGGCGACGAAGGCGCCGCCGGCGAGCGGGCGGAGGGGCCGTCGCCAGCCGCGCAGGAGCGCAAGGACGACCGCGGCGCCGCAGAGCAGCGAAAGACCCACCAGCGGCAGTCCCTCGCTCACCAGGCGGTCGAACACGTAGCTGGCTTCGGACTCGAGGACGAAGAGGCCAATGACCGCGAGCGCCCCCGCGACGAGGGCGGCACCGAGGGCGCGGCGCTCGAAGTAGCGCTGCATGTCCTCCTCCCCCGCCCGCCGTGCGTCACCGACGAGGAAGACGGCGGCCAGGTAGGCGCCGCTGACGACGAAGATCGCCCCGACCAGCAGCGGCAAAGGCTGCAGCCAGGAAGAGAAGGCGTCGCCGTTGCCCTCGACGGGGACGTTGCCGGCGGCGATCGCGCCGACCACGGTCCCCATGAAGAACGGGGTCAGCAGCGAGGAGATCGCGAAGGTCGCGCCGGCCGCCCGCCTCCCGGAGAGCCCTTCGATCGACTTGCGGAAGGCGAAGCCGGAGCCACGGAGGATGATCCCGAAGGCGGCGACAGTCAGCGGCACGTAGAGCGTCGTCATCACCGCCGCGAAGGCCTCGGGGAACGCGGTCCAGAGCACGACGAGGCAGAAGATCAGCCAGACGTGGTTGGCCTCCCAGACCGGGGTCAGCGAGCGCTGGATCGTCGCCCGCGGCCGCTCCCCGCGCTCGGAGCCGCCGGCGACCAGGTCCCAGAAGCCGCCACCGAAGTCGGCGCCGCCGAAGAGCGCATAAAAGGTGATCCCGACCCAGAGGATGATCGCGGCGGCATCAGGCAGGCTCATGCTCCCCCCTCCTCGCGCGGGCCGTAGGGGACGTCGGCTTCCGGATCGGCGCCGGACTCGCGCCAGCGCCGCGACATCGACCGCAGGACGCCGATCGTGATCACCGTCAGCGCCGCGTAGATCGCCATAACCAGGGCGAAGGTGAACCAGATCCCGTCGGCTTTGGTGACCGCTTCGGAGGTCCGCATGTAGCCGTTGACGATCCAGGGCTGGCGGCCGACCTCGGTGACGATCCAGCCGCACCAGAGGGCGACGATCGCCCCTACCCCGGAGACCGAGACGATGCGCAGGAACCAGGGCGTCTGCGGGAAGTCGCGCCGTTTCCACCAGCTCAGCCCCAACCAGACCGCGAGCAGGAAGAGGCCGCTGCCGATCCCGACCATGGTGTCGAAGGAGAGGTGGAGCAGCGTGTGGGCGGGCGGCTCCTCGTCGTCGGGGATGTCGTTCAAGCCGATCACCTTGGTGTCGGCGCTCCAGCCGACCAGGAAGGAGTTGAGATCGGGGATCCCCACCCCCCACTTCGGCCCGTCCTCGGTACAGATGCCGCCGACGTACTCCTCCTGATGGGTGCCGGTCGTCTGGATGCACTCCATCGCCGCGAACTTCGCCGGCTGGTCGGAGGCGATCTCGCGGGCGGCGATGTCGCCGACAAAAAGCTGGATCGGGGTGACCAGGCAGGCGATCGTCAGCGGGATCAGCAGGCCGAGCCGGTGGACGCGGTCGCGGCGCCCTTTCAGCATCCCGACCGCGTAGATCGAGGCAACCAGGAAGCCGGCGACCATGTAGGCGGCGAGGAGCATGTGCGCGACCTCGTAGCCGGTCGCCGGGTTGAAGAGGACCTGCAGCGGTTCGACGTCGACGACCTTGCCGGCAGCGTCGAGGGTGAACCCCTGCGGCTGGTTCATCCAGGCGTTGGCGGCGACGACCGAGAAGGCGCCGCCGATCCCGGTGATCACCATCGGCACCCCGGACCAGAAGTGGGCCCAGCCGCTGAGCCGCTTCCAGCCGTAGATGTAGACGGCGAGGAAGATCGCCTCGAGGAAGAAGAAGATCCCCTCGATCGCGAAGGCGACGCCGAAGGCCGCCCCGAAGCGGTCCATGAACTCCGGCCAGAGGAGGCCGAACTCGAAGGAGAGCAGGGTGCCGCTGACGGCGCCGACGGCGAAGGTGACCGCCATCGCTTTCGACCAGCGCCGCGCCAGCTCCATCGCCGCCTCGTCGCCGCGTTTGAGGGCGAGGTAATTGGCGGTCAGGATGATCGCCGGCAGGGCCACGCCGAGGCAGGCGAAGACGATGTGGAAGCCGAGCGTGAACGCCATCTGGTTCCGCGCGGCGAGGAGGTTCGATGACGACTCCGCCGCTAGTGGCAGCAGGTCGAGGAGCGGCATGGCGCCGAGGTTACTCCCCTTGACGGAGGCCGCGGTAGCGCCTGATCAGCGCGTTGGTGGAGCTGTCGTGGCGCAGCTGCGGCTCGCCCGCGGACTCGAGCTCGGGGATGATCGCCTTGGCCAGGACCTTGCCCAGCTCGACCCCCCACTGGTCGAAGGAGTCGATCCCCCAGATCGCCCCCTGGGTGAAAACGCTGTGCTCGTAGAGGGCGACCAGGGCCCCCAGAGTCTGCGGCGTCAGTCGCTCGGCGAGGATCGTGTTCGAGGGCCGGTTGCCCTCCATCACCCGGTGGGGCACGACCGCCTCCGGGGTCCCCTCCTCCCGCACCTGCTCGGGCGTTTTGCCGAACGCCAGCGCTTCGCCCTGGGCGAAGACGTTGGACATGAGGATGTCGTGGTGGCGGCCGAGCGGGTTGAGCGAGTTGCCGAAGCCGATGAAGTCGCAGGGGATCAGCCGCGTCCCCTGGTGGATCAGCTGGTAGAAGCTGTGTTGGCCGTTGGTCCCCGGCTCCCCCCAGTAGATCGCGCCGGTCTCGTAGTCGACGCGGGTGCCATCGAGGGTGACGTGCTTGCCGTTGGACTCCATCGTCAGCTGCTGCAGGTAGGCCGGGAAGCGGTGCAGGTACTGGTCGTAGGGGAGGACGGCGTTGGTCTCGGCGCCGAAGAAGTCGGCGTACCAGACCGCCAGCAGACCCATGATCACCGGCAGGTTGCCCCCGGCCGGGGCCTCGAGGAAGTGCTCGTCCATCGCGTGGAAGCCGGCCAGCATCTCTTTGAAGCGGGCCGGGCCGATCGCCAGCATCGTCGAGAGCCCGATCGCCGAATCCATCGAGTAGCGACCACCGACCCACTCCCAGAAGCCGAACATGTTGGCCGTGTCGATGCCGAACTTCGAGACCTCCTCGGCGTTGGTGGAGACGGCGACGAAGTGCTTGGCGACCGCCTCCTCCTCCCCGCCCAGGCCGGCCAGGAACCACTCGCGCGCGGTCTGGGCGTTGGTCATCGTCTCCAGCGTCGTGAAGGTCTTCGAGGAGATCACGAAGAGCGTCTCCGCCGGGTCGAGGTCGCGGGTCGCCTCGGCGAAATCGGTGCCGTCGACGTTGGAGACGAAGCGGAAGGTCATCTCGCGACGGCTGTAGTGCTTGAGCGCCTCGTAGGCCATCACCGGCCCGAGATCAGAGCCGCCGATGCCGACGTTGACGACGTTGCGGATCGGCTTGCCGGTGTGGCCGCGCCACTCCTCCGAGCGCACCCGCTCGCAGAAGTCCGACATCCGGTCGAGCGTCCCGTGCACCTCCTTGACGACGTCGACCCCGTCGACCAAAAGCGAGCGGTTGCGCGGCATCCGCAGCGCCACATGGAGGACGGCGCGGTCCTCGGAGACGTTGATGTGCTCGCCGGCGAACATCGCCTCGCGGCGGCCGAACACCCCCCGCTGCTGGGCGAGGCCGCCGAGCAGCATCAGCGTCTCGTCGGTGATCCGGTTCTTCGAGAAGTCGAGGAAGAGCCCGGCGCCCTCGGCGACCAACCGCTCGCCGCGCTCGGAGTCGGCGGCGAAGAGGTCGCGCAGGTGGGTGCCGCGAATCTGCTCGAAGTGGGCCTGCAGATTGGCCCAGGCGGGCGCCTGGCGCAGGGCCGAGGGCTCGCTCACCCGGCTTTGACTCCGCTCTGGGACTCGATCGACGCCAGCAGTTCCTCCCAGGCCTTGTTGAAGCTGTCCTTGCCCTCGTCCTGGAGGCGAGCGGCGAGGGCGGCGACGTCGATCCCGGCCTCGACGAACTCGGCCAGCACCTGCTCGGCGTTGCCGCCGTCGGCGGGGAAGAGATCGGTGACCTGGCCGTGGTCGGCGAACGCCTTCAGGGTCGGCTCCGGCATCGTGTTGACGGTGAAGGGGGCGGCGAAGGCCTCGATGTAGAGCGTGTCGGAGGCGTCGGGGTCCTTGGTCCCGGTGCTGGCCCAGAGCAGCCGCTGCGGCCGCGCGCCCTCGTTCATCAGGCGCAGCATCCGGTCCGAGCGCAAAAGCTCGTGGTAGGCGCGAAAGGCGCGGCCACCGACGGCGATGCCGAGGCGGTTGACCAGCTGGTCGGGCACCTCCTTGCCGACGGCGACGTCCCAGCGGCTGATGAAGAGCGAGGCGACGGAGGCGACGTTCGGGTCCAGGCCGGCCTCGATCCGCCGCTCGATCCCGCGCATGTAGGCGTCGGCGGCGCCGAGGTACTGCTTGTCGTCGAAGAGCAGGGTGACGTTGACGGGGACGCCGGCGAAGATCGCCTCCTCGATCGCCTCCCGCCCGGCCTGGGTGCCGGGGATCTTGATGAAGATGTTGTCCCGTCCGGCCTTCTCGTGCAGCGCCTTCGCCTGCTCGATCGTCGCCGCGGCGTCGTCGGCCAGCAGCGGTGAGACCTCGAGCGAGACGAAGCCGTCGAGGCCGGCGGTGCGGCGATGGACGTCGGCGAAGAGGTCGGCGGCGTCGCGCAGGTCTGCCAGCGCCAGCTCGAAGAAGATCCGCTCGCGGTCATCGGCACCGACTCCCTCGCCGGCTGCGGCACCGGGTGCCAGCTCGGCGATCTGCTGGTCGTAGGCATCTCCGCCGGAGATCGCCTTTTCGAAGATCGAGGGGTTCGAGGTGAGGCCGGTGACGGAGAGGTCGCGGATGTAGCCCTCCAGCACTCCCTCGCGCAGCATCGGGCGCGTGATGTTGTCCAGCCAGAGGCTCTGCCCCAGATCGTGCAGCCGTTGCGTCGGCTTCATCATGAGCCTCCTCAGTTCGTTGATTTCGAGGCGCGCTCGGCGACCTCGCGCGCCACCTTGGTGACGTTGTCGACCGTGAATCCGAACTCCGCCTCGACGTCTGCGAACGGGGCCGACTGTCCGAAGGTGGTCATCCCCATGATGGCACCCTCGCGGCCGACGTATTTCTCCCAGCCGAGCTGCGAGCCCTCCTCGATCGCAACCCGGGCGGTGATCGCGGGAGGCAGCACTTCGTCGCGATAGGACTGGTCCTGCTTCTCGAAGATCTCCCAGCAGGGGAGGCTGACGACGCGGGAGCGGATCCCGTCGGCCTTGAGCCGCTCGTGGGCGCCAACCGCGAGCTGGACCTCGCTGCCGGTGGCGATCAGGATCAGCTCCGGGCTACCGTCCTCGGCGTCGGCGAGGACGTAGCCACCGCGCTGGGTGCCCGCGGCCGAGGCGTACTTGGAGCGGTCGAAGATCGGCACCGTCTGCCGGGTCATCACCAGCGCGACCGGGCAGTGGGTGCGGTCGATCGCGATCTTCCAGGCCTCCACCGCCTCGTTGGCGTCGGCGGGGCGGATCACGTCGAGGTGGGGCATCGCCCGCAGCGAGGCGAGCTGCTCGATCGGCTGGTGCGTCGGCCCGTCCTCGCCGAGGCCGATCGAGTCGTGGGTGAAGAGGTGGATCACCGGCAGCTCCATCAGCGCCGAGAGGCGGATCGAGGGGCGGCCGTAGTCGGAGAAGGTGAGGTAGGTCGACCAGAGCGGGCGCAGCTTGGAAAGCGACATCCCGTTGCAGGCCGCGGCGGCGGCGTTTTCGCGGATCCCGAAGTGGACCTGGCGGCCGTCGAAGCTGCCGGGCTCGAACTGCTCGATGCCGTCGAAGTTGAGCCGCACGGAGGTCGAGTCGGTGAGATCGCAGGAGCCGGCGAGCAGCCACGGCACCCGCTCGGCGATCGCGTTCTCGACCTTGTTCGAAGCCTTGCGGGTGGCGAGCCCCTTCTCTTCGTCGGCCTCGAAGGAGGGCAGGTCGGCGTCCCAGCCCTCGGGCAGGCGGCGGCGCTGGATCATCTCGATCGCCTCCGCGTGCTCGGAGGCCTCGAGCTTCTCGCGCCAGGCGGAGCTGAGCTCGGCGCCACGCTGGCCGATCACCTCGTCGAAGCGCTCGCGGACGCCGTCGGGGACGAGGAATTGCGAGTCCTCGTCGGGCCAGCCATAGGCGCGCTTGGTCAGCTTGATCTCCTCTTCGCCGAGCGGTTCACCGTGGGCGGACTCGGTGTCCTGCTTGTTCGGCGAGCCCCAGCCGATGTGGCTGTCGACGACGATCAGGGTCGGCCGGCCGGTCTCGGCCTTGAACTTCTCGAAGGCGCGGCCGAGCAGGCCGGTGTCGTTGGCGTCGCCGACCCGCAGCACGTTCCAGCCGTAGCCCTCGAAACGGCTGAGCACGTCGTCGCTGAAGGCCAGCGCGGTGTCGCCGTCGATCGAGATGTGGTTGTTGTCGAAGACCCAGCAGAGGTTGTCCAGCTTCAGGTGGCCGGCGAGCGAGGCGGCTTCGTGGGAGATGCCCTCCTGGAGGTCACCGTCGCCGGCGATCGCGTAGACGTCGAAGTCGAAGAGGTCTTCGCCGTAGGTGGCGCCGAGCCACTTCGAGGCCATCGCCATCCCGGTCGAGGTGCCGACCCCCTGGCCGAGCGGGCCGGTGGTGGTCTCGACGCCGGTGGTCCAGCGGTACTCGGGGTGGCCGGGCGTGCGCGAGTGCAACTGGCGGAAGTTTTCGACCTCCTCCAGCGAGCAGGCCGGTTCGTCGGTGACGTTGTAGTCGGCGTCGACCTTGCGTACGCCGCTGAGGAAGAGCATCGAGTAGAGGAGCATCGAGGCGTGGCCGGCCGAGAGCACGAAGCGATCGCGGTTGGGCCAGATCGGGTCCGCCGGGTCGAAACGCAGGTGGTTCTGCCAGAGCTCGTAGGCGACGGGAGCCAGCGACATCGGCGTCCCCGGGTGGCCCGAGTTCGCCTTCTGGACGGCGTCCATCGAGAGGGTGCGGATCGTGTTTATGGCGAGCTGATCGATGTCCTGGGTCATTGGCCCCGATCCTAGATGTTTGGCCCTGCCGCGAAGCCCGCGGGTGGTCAGGGCTCGATCCGGGTAACGGTGCCGTCCCCGTTATTTGCGACCCAAACTGCGTCGCTCCCGACCGAGACGGCGCCGGGATCGGGGCCGACCTCGATCGGCTCGCCCTCGACCTCACCGCTCTCGAGATCGATCTGGGACACGGTGTCGTCCTCGCCGTTGGCGACCCAGAGGGTGCTGGTACCGGCGTCGATCCCGCCCGGGTGGCCGCCGACCTCGAGTGAGCTGAGAACGTCCCGCAGTGAGGGGTCGACCTTGGAGACGGTGCCGGAGCGGCTGTTGGCGACCCAGACGAAGCCGTCGGCGACGATCACCCCGGCGGGGCCGCGCCCGACCCGGATCGGCGCTCCGGTCAGCAAACGGTCGGGGTCAAGGCGCCGCACCACACCGGCTTCCGCATTGGTCACCCAGAGGCCGTGGGCGCCGTAGGCGAGCCGCAGCCGCGGCCCTTGCGGAGGCAGCCCTCGCCGGTGGACTCTTCCACCTTCGGCGTTGACGACGGTGATGCCGCGGCCGCTCTCGTCCGCGACCCAGACGCGACCGCCGCCGAGGGCGATCGCGCCCGGCTTGCCGCCCACCTGGATCCGCTTGAGGACGCGACCGCTGCGCGAATCGAGCCGCAGCACCTGCCCCCGCCGCGGATTGGTCGCCCAGATCCATTTGCCGCCGACGGCGACGCCGGCGATGCCGCGGCCCAGCCGTCGCGGCTCGCCAACCATTTCGCCGGTCTCGGGGTCGAGGCGGGTGAGGGTGCCGTCGCGCTCGCTGGTCACCCAGACGGCCTGCTGGCCGGCGGCGATCCGCAGTGGCGGGCTCCCGACCTGAATCGGCTCGGAGACCTCGGGACCTTCGTCGCCGAGCAGGAGCAGGAGCGCGGCGGCGGCGATCCCCGCGACCAGGATCGCGACCCCGCCGAGAAGCCAGACGGTTGCCCGGCCGCCCAGCCTGGCGAAGAAGCTCTGTGAGCGGTTGGGGGCGGTGGTGCGCTCGCTGGCGTCGCGGGAGAGGACCGCGGTCGGCCGCACCTCCGAGCTCTCGGCTGCACGGGCGGCGTTGATCAGAGCGCCGGCGGTCGGGTAGCGGGCGGCGGGTTCCTTGGCGACGGCACGGCGGATCACCTCCTCCACCCCCTGCGGCATCTCCGGCGGAGTGTCTGCCTCCTCACGCTGGAAGGGCGGGATGCCGGTGATCGCCTCGTAGAGGACGCAGCCGAGCGAGTAGACGTCGGCGGCGGGGCCGATCGAGTCGCCGCGCCACTGCTCCGGCGACATGTACTGGGCGGTGCCGACGACCGAGGCCGTGCCCGAGGCGCCGCTCTCGTCGACTGCTTTGGCGAGGCCGAAGTCGGAGAGGTAGGCGCGGTCGCCCTCGACGAGGATGTTGTGGGGCTTGACGTCGCGGTGGACGATGCCGGCCGCGTGGGCGGCGTCGAGCGCGTCGGCAACCTGGGCGAGGAGGTCGATCGCGCGCTGCGGGGGCAGCGGTCCCTCGCGGTCGATCAGCTGGCGCAGGTCGCCCCCTTTGATCAGACGCATCGCCACCACCAGCTCGCCGTCGATCTCGCGGGAGTCGTAGATCGGCACGACCGAGGGGTGCTCGAGCCGGGCGGCAAGGCGGGACTCGCGCAGGAAGCGCTCGCGGAAGCCGCGCCGGTCGACGAGCTCGCGGGCGATCACCTTCAGCGCCACCGGCCGTTCGAGGCCGAGATGGGTGGCGCGATAGACGACGCCCATGCCGCCGCGCGCGATCTGCTCCTCGATCCGGTAGCCGGCCACCTCTGAGCCGATGTCGATCTCCCCCACGTCCGCGTTATACCGCCGCCCGCAGGTGCGCGCCCGCTGCCTTCCGATTAAATCCCGGCCATCCAGTACTTAGCGCTCCTACGCGGCATCAACGTCGGCGGCAAGAACATCGTGCGGATGGCGGAGCTACGCCTCTGCCTCGAGGAGATGGGGTTCGCCGACGTCGCCACCTATATACAGAGCGGCAATGCGCTGTTCGCGGCGCTGCGGCAGAAACGCGGGGAGCTGGCCCGCTCGATTGAGTCGCAGCTGGGCAAGCGCTTCGGGACGGAGTTGAAGATCGTGCTGGTGAGCGCCAACGAGCTGAGGGCTGTGGTCGAAGGCGCCCCGGAGGGGTTCGGTGGCGAGGACCACCTCTGCGACGTGATCTTCCTGCGCAAGCCGTTGACGGTGAAACGGGCGATGAGCCTGATCGAGCCGAAAGAGGGCGTGGACGAGGTCTGGCCGGGTCGCGGCGTCCTCTACTTCTCGCGGCTTGCCGCCAAGGCCTCGAGCAGCCGGCTGGCGAAGATGGCGAGCCGGCCCGAGTACCGCGAGATGACGGTCCGAAGCTGGAGTACGACGACGAAACTGCTGGGGCTGATCGAATCGAGGGACGGGGCCTGAGCCCCGCCCCCCGATCGTCACAGCTCAGTCGCTCTGGGGCACCGGCTGCCAGTCGATCACCGGGCCGAGGACGGTGCCCTCACCCTCGTCGAAGTTGTAGCCGCTGGCGAGCTGGCCCTCGCGGCGGGTTTCGACGTTGATCGAGACGAGCTGCTGCTCCTCGTCGGCTTGGACGAAGGCAGCGACGCGCTTGCCGTCGGAGGAGAAGACGGAGCTCGTCTCCGACTGGTCCGGGAGGGTGCTGAGCTTGCGCGCTTTAGTCGGACCGATCCTCTTCACCCAGAGGCCCTGGGCGCGGCGGAAGATCAGCGTCTTCCCGTTCGGGGCGACGTCTTCGACGTAGGCGGAGCCGACGCCCGCGACCTGCGGCTTCAGCTTCGTGCCGTTGGTCAACACCGTGTAGATGTCGGCGTAGGCGGCCGGGCCGGGGTTGCTCTCGCCGCGACTGAAGACGACACCGCCGGCGAAGAAACGGGGGGCGAACTCGTCGACCCCGGCCGTCCTGGTCAGACGGCGGAGGCCCGAGCCGGTGGCCCGGATCAGGGCGACGTCGTCGTTCGTGACGCCGTTGCCCGAGCTGACCGCCGCGTTCGTGCGGACGAAGACGATCCACTTGCCGTCGGCGGCAAAGGCCGCTTCGTGGTCATTCGAGCCACTGGTCAACGCCCGCAAGCCGCCGCCGGTGCTGCCGACCGTGTAGAGGCTGGCCGCACCGCCCGCCGCCGCGCGCCGCTCGAAGACGACGTAGCGCCCGTTGGGTGCGACCTTCGGCAACGAGTCAACCTCGGGGCCGCTGGTCAGCTGCCGCTGGCCGGAGCCGTCGGGCCGCACGGAGAAGATGTCACCGCCCCGGGCGAAGGCGATCGTGCGGCCGTCCGGAGAGAAGTTCGGTTCGGTGTCGGTCGGGTCTTCGGTCAGCTGGTTGAGGCGACCGTCGCGGACGGCGAAGAGGCCGCCTTTGACTTCTTTGCCGACGGTCGTCGATTTCGAGAAGACGACCGCGCCCGTGCTGGGCGCCGCCGAGGCCGCTGCAGGCAGAACGAGGGCGAGCAGCGCGGATAGTGCGATCAAGGTCTTCTTGAACATCGGATGCTCCTTTCGAGCGATCGGTGAATTGCGTACACCGATGCTCGGGGCTGGAGCCGTGCCGGCCAACGACAGCCGCTGCACCTACCGAGCCACGGATGGCTCGGTTCGGGTCAAGCGATAACTGGGAGACGTGGATGTCGACCGTCTCAAAAGAAATCTATTCGTTTATAAATAGAAAATGCCCTCTGTTGCAGGCTTCTGGAGCTATGCCCATGCGGACGACGACCGTGACGAAGGCCGAATCCTTGCGCTAGCGCGACGGCTTGAAGCCGAGTACGAGATGTTGACGGCGGAAAAGCTGGAGCTCTTCATCGACCAGTCAACCTTAATGTGGGGTGATGACTGGCGCGAGCGCATCGCGGCAGCGTTAGAGCGGGTCACCTTCTTCATCCCCGTAATCACCCCCACCTACTTCCGACGTCCGGAGTGCCGCAAGGAGCTCATGCGTTTTGCTCGAGAGGCAAAAGAGAGAAAAGCCGAGAAACTCATTCTCCCGATCTATTACGTTGAAGTTCCAGAGTTGGAGAGGGAGGAAGCGCCAGCCGACGAGGCCATGGCCGCAGTGAAGCCATTTCAGCGCGAGGACTTGCGTCATCTGCGGCTGAAGGATCAGGACGGAGCGGAATACAGGCGCTTAGTCAGTGGACTTGCGGATCGACTCATTTCTATAGCCCGCGAAGCCGAGGAATCGGATGGTGGGCTTCAGGCGAGAAGCATCCAAAGAAGCGACCGAGCTTCCCACGCGCCGAAGCCATCGATGCCTTCAGATCCAGCGGGAAACTTAAGCCCCGATGTCTCAGGTGAGGAGGAGTCTGAGACCTTCTTCCTTGAAGAAATGGCCAGGGGGGAAGAAGCTATGAATGGCCTCCACGCTCCCCTCACAGCCATGAGTGAAGACATTCGGGCACTTGGGTCCCTGAGCGAGGAAGCCTCCCAAGAGATGAAGGCTGCGGACCAAGCAGGCAAACCTGGATTTGCATCTCGCTTAGCGGTGGCTGGCCGATTGGCCTCTCGACTAGAGGAGCCAGCGAGAAGCATGGAACTGCATGCGCAGGAATATGTCTCACGGCTCTGGGACGCCGATCCGCTCGTAACCCAACTATTGGAATGGGCTCTGCAACCTGAAAACGATGAAGACGAGGAAGCGGAGAGCAAAGAGGACTTCCTGAAATCGGTCCTTGAGCTAGCCAAAGCAACCTCGGAGGCCTCAGAAAGCACTTCCCAACTACTTCAACGTGTTGAGGAGAATGCAAATTTCAGCCGCGACCTGAGACAGCCGCTCCGTGTCTACCAGACGAGTCTTCGGAACATCCTCGATGCTCAGGCAGTGATCGACCAGTGGGCAAGCCGGGCCGAAAGCGCTGCGAATGCGGCTCCGGATTCTCCCGAAGCATCATCTCCTGATTCCGAGTAGGCGACCCACAATCGAGACCACGAGAACCCGGATCCGAACAATTCTGCGCGGGTCTTGTGGACTTCAGCGCGGTCGATCCAACCCCAGCTCGATCACCCGTGCGGCAATCTGCCGAGGCCGATCTCGGCCAGTGTCGCCGGAGACGTCGAGCTTGGCGGCCAGGGCGTCGAGGCGGCGTTGGGCGGTGCGCTCGGAGACGTGGAGCTCGGTGGCGATCTCGGCGCGGGTGGCCGGACGGCCGGCGAAGGCGCCCTCGTTGCGGTACGGGGCGACGAGGGCGACGGCGGTCGCTCGCTCCTCCTCGCTCAGCCCCACCGACGGCTCGCCGGCGGCGACGGTCGCCCCCACCGGCGTCACCGAGCCCGTCTTCACTTCCAGCCGGTAGCCGCCGACGATCAGGGTGTCGCCGTCGCGCAGGCGCCGCGGCCGGTCGAGCGGCTCACCGTTCAGGGCCGTGCCGTTGCGGCTGTCGAGGTCGGTCGCCATCAGCACCTCGCCTTTGCGCTCGATCTCGAGGTGGTTCCAGGAGACCCCCTCGTCCTCGAGCACGACATCGGCCTCGGGCGAGCGCCCGACCACCGTCCGCTCCTCGGTCAGGGCGAGCGAGTGCGGTGCCTCGCCGCCGGCCGAGATCCAGAGCCGCGGGTCCACCCGCGCGCTCCTAGTAGCGGTAGTGGTCCGGCTTGAAGGGGCCCTCGACCGGGACGCCTAGATAAGCGGACTGGTCGGGGGTGAGCTCGGTCAACTTGACGCCGAGCGCCGCCAGGTGCAGGCGGGCGACCTTCTCGTCGAGGTGCTTGGGCAGGACGTAGACCGCCGGCTCGCCGCCGTATTTGTCCTCGCGCTTGCCGAAGAGCTCGATCTGGGCGATCACCTGGTTGGTGAACGAGTTCGACATCACGAAGCTGGGGTGCCCGGTGGCGTTGCCGAGGTTCAGCAGCCGGCCTTCGGAGAGGACGATGATCGAGTGACCGTCGGGGAAGCTCCACTCGTCGACCTGCGGCTTGATCTTGATCCGCTCGGCATCGGAGCCTTCCAGCGTCGCCATCTCGATCTCGTTGTCGAAGTGGCCGATGTTGCCGACGATCGCGTTGTGCTTCATCCGCCGCATGTGATCGAGGGTGATGATGTCCTTGTTGCCGGTGGCGGTGACGAAGATGTCGGCGTACTCGACGACTTCGTCGAGCTTCCGCACCTCGTAGCCCTCCATCGCCGCCTGCAGGGCGCAGATCGGGTCGATCTCGGTGATGATCACGCGCGCGCCCTGGCCGCGGAGGCTGTCGGCGCAGCCCTTGCCGACGTCGCCGTAGCCGCAGATGACGGCGACCTTGCCGCCGATCATCACGTCGGTGGCGCGGTTGATCCCGTCGACCAGCGAGTGGCGGCAGCCGTAGAGGTTGTCGAACTTGGACTTGGTGACGGAGTCGTTGACGTTGATCGCCGGGAAGAGCAGGTCACCGGTCTCGGCCAGCTGGTAGAGCCGGTGGACACCGGTGGTGGTCTCCTCGGTGACGCCCTTGATGCTGGCAGCGGCGCGGGTCCAGCGCTGCGGGTCTTCCCCGAGCGAGCGCTGCAGCGTCTGCAGGACGATCTTGAACTCCTCCGACTCGGCCGAGTCGGGATCCGGCACCGCACCCGCCTTCTCGAACTCGACGCCCTTGTGGACGAGCAGGGTGGCGTCGCCGCCGTCGTCGAGGATCATGTTCGGGCCCTCGCCGTCGGGCCAGGTCAGCGATTTCTCAGCACACCACCAGTACTCCTCCAGGGTCTCGCCTTTCCAGGCGTAGACGGGGACGCCGGTGATGGCGATCGCCGCGGCGGCGTGGTCCTGGGTACTGAAGATGTTGCAACTCGCCCACCGCACCTCGGCCCCGAGGGCGACCAGGGTCTCGATCAGGACCGCGGTCTGCACGGTCATGTGGAGGGAGCCGGTGATCCGCGCGCCTTTCAGCGGCTGCGCGGCGCCGTACTCCTCTCGCGTCTGCATCAGGCCGGGCATCTCGACCTCCGCGAGGGAGATCTCTTTGCGGCCGAACTCGGCGAGGCCGATATCGGCGACCTTGTAGTCCTGGGTGTCCGTTGCGGTAGCAGTGCTTGAAGTCATTCCGGCAATGTAGCGTGCCGCCCGTGAGTGCTGCCGACACGGAGAAGCGCCTGGCTGCCGAGGCCGCCGCCGAGCTGGTGGAGAGCGGGATGACCGTTGGGCTCGGCACCGGTTCGACGGTCGCCCACCTGCTGCCGGCGATCGCCCGCCGCGGCCTCGAAGGCATCCGCTGCGTCGCCACCTCGGTGGCGACCGAAGAACAGGCACGGGAGCTGGGAGTTCCGGTCGAGGACTTCGACAGCCTGACCCGCCTCGACATCGCGATCGACGGCACCGACGAGGTCACTCCCGACGGCTGGCTGATCAAGGGCGGGGGCGGTGCCCACCTGCGCGAGAAGATCGTCGCCGCCGCGGCCGAGCGCTTCGTCGTCATCTGCGACTCGAGCAAGCCGGTCGACGCGCTGCAAGGCCCGGTGCCGCTGGAGCTGTTCGGGTTCGGCGCCGCTTCGACGTTGGAGCGACTGGGCTCCGAGGTGGAGCTGCGGGACGTCCCACACAGCCCCGACGGCGGCCTCATCGCCGACTACAGCGGCGCCGGGCTCGATGATCCGGCGGCGCTGGCGGCGCGGCTCGAGGCCGACCCCGGCGTGGCCGCGCACGGCCTTTTTTCCCCGGATATGGTGAGCGAGGTTTTCGTCGCCAGAGGCAGCGCCGTGGACCGCACGAGCTACAGCTGACTCCAAAGGAGACCTGCAGATGACCGACTTCAGCAGCCTGGCCATCACCGGCCGCGTGGCGACGCCGAACGACGGGGATTGGGACCAGGCGCGGATGGCCTGGAACCTCGCCGCCGATCAGCACCCCGAGGCCGTCGCCTTCATCGAGAGCGCTGACGACGCCGCCGCCGTAGTCCGCTTCGCCGCCGAGAACGACCTGCGGGTGACCGCGCAGGGCAGCGGCCACGGCGCCCTCTCGCTGCGGTCGCTGGAGGGGACGATCCTGGTCAAGACCGAGCGCATGCGCAGCATCGAGATCGACGCCGAGGCCCGAACCGCACGGGTCGAGGCCGGCGTGCTGTCGCTGGAGTTGGCCGAGGCGGCCGGGGCGCATGGGCTGGCCTCGCTGCCAGGCTCCTCCCCCGACGTCTGCGTCACCGGCTACACGCTGGGCGGCGGGCTGAGCTGGCTCGGGCGGCGCTACGGCTTCGCCTGCAACCAGCTGCGCGCGGTCGAGCTGGTGACCGCCGACGGCGAGGCGAGGACGGTCGACGCCGAGAACGAGCCCGACCTCTTCTGGGCGCTGCGCGGAGGCGGCGGCGACTACGGGATCGTCACGGCCCTGCAGCTGAACCTGGTCCCGGTCGCCGACGCCTACGCGGGAGCGCTGCTGTTTCCGGCCGAGGTCGGCGCCGAGGGCCTGCGGGCCTATCGCGACTGGGCCGCTGGGGTCTCCGATGACGTCACCTCGGTGGTCCGCTTCCTGCGACCGCCGGACATCCCCGACGTTCCGGAGTTCATGCGCGGCAAGGCGATGCTGGTGATCGATGCCACCTGCATCGGCGACCCGGCGAGCGGCGAAGCGACGATCGCGCCGCTGCGCGAGATCGGCGAGCCGATCCTCGACACCTTCGGCCAGATCCCGGCCGCGGGCCTCTGCGGGATCCACATGGACCCGGAGAACCCGGTCCCGGGCCTCGGCCACCATCGGGCTCTGCGCGAGCTCTCCGACGAGGCGATCGATGCCTTCGTCGCCGTCGCCGGCCCGGACTCCGGGACGCCGCTGCTGCTCTCCGAGCTGCGGCAGCTGGGAGGCGCTCTCGGCCGGCCCGACCCCGACGGCGGCGCCCTCTCCCACCTCGACGCCGACTGGGTGATGTACGGGGTCGGGATGGCGATGGGCCCGGAGATGAGCGAAGCCGTCAGCGCCGGCCTCGATCGCCTGCACGACGCGATGGAGCCCTGGACGGCCGACGGCGGCTACTTCAACTTCGCCGACCGCGCCTGCGACACCGACGCGATCCTCCCCCCTGACGTCTGCTCCCGCCTCGTTGAGGTGAAGCGCAAATGGGACCCGGACGGCCGCCTCTTCGGCAACCACGCGGTCGCGCTCGATCCGGCGAGCTGACCGCAGCACCAGTGGCGATCTTGCATGCCTATAGCGAGGCTAACTCGCCACTGGTGAGTCTCGCCGGCCTCTCTTAGGCAGCTGCCGCCTCGTCGGCGACGACGAGCATGTTCTCGTTGTTCACCCGCCCGGCGGGGATCGCGTCGTCGCCCTCGAGCAGCTTCGCCAGCGGCTCGCGCTTGTCGGGGCCGGTTACGAGCCAGATGATGCGGCGGGCGTCGTTCAAGGCGGGGTAGGTGAGGGTCATGCGGCGGTGGTCCTTGTAGGCGGTCTCGGTCAGGGCTACGCGGCGATCGCCTACTTCGAGGACCGGGTCGCCGGGCACCAGCGAGGCGGTGTGGCCGTCGGGGCCGAGGCCGAGGTGGACGAGGTCGAGGCGCTCCGGCAGCGAGGCTTCGTAGTCGCGGGCGGCGCCGTCGAGGTCGCGCTGGGTTACCGGCATCGGCCGCAGGGTCGCCTGGTGGTCCATCGAGAGGCCGAGGACCATGTGGGTGAGATTGCGGGCCGGGTCTCCCGGCGCCGCGACCCGCTCGTCGACCTGGAAGAGCTCGGTCCGGTCCCAGGGCATCCCCTCCAGTTCGCCGAGGATCGCCAGCATCGCCCAGGGCGAGCGGCCGCCGCTCATCGCCAGCGCGAAGCTGCCGCGCTCCGCGGCCACCTCGTCACCCTCGGCGGCGATCAGCTCGGCGGCCCGGCGCGAGGCCGCCTTTTCGTTGCCGGCGACCTCGAGCTCGATCGCCACGGTCAGCTCGCCTTCTCGTCGTGACCGCCGAACTGCTTGCGCATCGCCGAGAGCACTTTATCGCCGAAGTCGCCGAGCCCGCGCGAATAGAAACGCTCGTGCAGGGCGGTGGTCAGGACCGGCGTCGGCACCCCCTCGTCGATCGCCGCGATCGCCGTCCAGCGGCCCTCGCCGGAATCGGAGACGCGGCCGGTGAACTCGTCGAGGCCGGGTGATTCCTGCAGCGCCGCGGCGGTCAGGTCGAGCAGCCAGGAGCCGATCACGCTGCCGCGCCGCCAAACCTCGGCAACCTCCGGCAGGTCGAGGTCGTACTGGTAGTACTCGGGGTGGTCGAGCGGCGCCGTCTCGGCGTCGGCCTCGCGCTTGACCTTGCCGGCGTCGGCGTTCTTGAGGATGTTCAAACCCTCGGCGTAGGCGGCCATGATCCCGTACTCGATCCCGTTGTGGACCATCTTCACGAAGTGGCCGGCGCCGTTGGGGCCGCAGTGGAGGTAGCCGTTCTCCGAGGGGGACGGGTCGCCCTCGCGCCCCGGCGTCCGCTCCGCCTCGCCGACCCCCGGCGCCAGGCTGGCGAAGATCGGGTCGAGCCGCTCGACCGCCCGGTCGGGGCCGCCGATCATCAGGCAGTAGCCGCGCTCGAGCCCGAAGACGCCGCCGCTGGTGCCGCAGTCGACGTAGTCGATCCCCCGCTCGCCCACCTTGGCGGCGCGGCGGATGTCGTCGCGGTAGTAGGAGTTGCCGCCGTCGACGATCGCGTCGCCGCTCTCCAGCACTGCGGCGACGGCGTCGACCGTCTGCTCGGTGATTTCCCCGGCCGGGACCATGATCCAGATCGAGCGCGGAGCGCTCAGCTTCGCGGCCATCTCCTCCAGCGAGGAGGCTCCCTCGGCGCCCTCCCCGGCCAGCTGCGATACCGCGTCGGGGTTGACGTCGTAGGCGACGATCTCGTGGCCGTCGCGCATCAGGCGCCGGGCCATGTTGGCCCCCATCCGTCCGAGACCGACGATTCCGAGTTGCATTGAGACCTCCGGGGTGAGCACTGCGGTGGCTGGGGTAGGCGGACGATAGCCTGCGGCGGATGAGCGACGCGGCCGATGTGCTGGCGATCTTCGGGATCAGCGGCGACCTGGCAAAGAAAATGACCTTCCGTGCCCTCTACCGGCTGGAGGAGCGGGGGAAGCTCGACTGCCCGATCGTCGGCGTCGCGATCGACGAGTGGGACGACGAGCAGCTGCGTGCCCATGCCCGCGAGGCGATCGGCGCCACCGTCGGCGATCCCGACGAGGACGTCTTCGCCCGGCTGGCGCAGCGGCTCTCCTACGTCCAGGGCGACTACGCGGATGCCGCCACCTTCGAGCGCGTCGGCGCGGCGATCGGCGGGGCGAAGCATCCGGTCTTCTACCTCGAGATTCCGCCCTCGCTCTTCGCCACCGTCGTCCAGGGATTGGGCGCGGCGGGGCTGACCGCGAACGCCCACGTGGTGATCGAGAAGCCGTTCGGGCGCGATCTGGAATCTGCCCGCGAGCTCAACGCCGCGCTCTGCAAGGTGTTGCGTGAGGAGCAGATCCTCCGCATCGACCATTACCTCGGCAAGGAGCCGGTGATGGACATCAACTACCTGCGCTTCGCCAACGCGCTGCTGGAGCCGGTCTGGAATCGCGAGCACGTCTCCCACGTGCAGATGACGATCGCCGAGAACTTCGGAGTCGAGGACCGCGGCCGCTTCTACGACGCGGTCGGGGCGATGCGCGACGTGATCCAGAACCACGCCCTGCAGGTGCTCGGCCTGATCGGCATGGAGCCGCCCTCGGGCAACCACCGCGACAGCATCCGCGACAAGAAGCTCGAGTTCTTCAAGGCGATGCGGACGGCCGATCCGGGGCGCTACGTGCGCGGCCAGTACGAGGGCTTCCTCGAGGTGGAAGGCGTCGAGCCCGGGTCAACCATCGAGACCTTTGCCGCGGTCGAGCTCGAGGTCGACAACTGGCGCTGGAGCGGGGTGCCGTTCTTCGTCCGCGCCGGCAAGTGCCTGCCGGTGAAGTCGAGTGAGGTGAGCGTCTTCTTCAAGCGCCCGCCGCGCCTCGGCGTCGGCCCGGGAAAAACGCCCGAACCCAACCAGCTGACGATCCGGATCGAGCCCAAGCCGGGGGCGCGGATCCGCCTCTACGCCAAGCAGGCGGCCGCGGAGGCATTCCAGGCCGCCGACCTCGAGGTTCTGTTCGAGAAGGTCCCGGGCGAGGACCCCGAGCCCTACGAGCGCCTGCTCGGCGACGCGATCGCCGGCGAGCACGGGCTCTTCACCCGCCAGAGCGCGATCGAGGAGACCTGGCGGGTGGTGCAGCCGCTGCTCGACGAACCCGGTCCCGTCCACCCCTACGAGCAGGGGACCTGGGGGCCGGAGGCCGCGAAGAAGCTGATGCAGGGCACCGGCCAGTGGTCGCAGCCCTGGCTTCCCTAGCCAGGAAGGGGACTTAATCCCTAGCTGGTTGCTAGGTTTTCGGTTGCCCTAATTAGGGCGGCCTAAACCCAGTTGTCAGGATCCCTCTTTGCCTTCGAAGACCTCGATCACCCGTCGTCGCCTGCTGGCATCCGCCGGCGTGGGCGCAGCGGCGGTCGGGCTCGGCGGCGGGGGGTTCCTGGCGGGCCGCGAGAGCGCCGAGGCGGACTCGACCGGCACCGGCATCGTCCCCTTCTACGGCGCCCACCAGACTGGGATCGACACCACCGCCCAGGACCGCCTCCACTTCGCCGCCTTCGACCTGCTGACCGAAGACCCGGCCGAGCTGCGCGAGCTGATGCGGGAGTGGACGCGGGCGGCGGCGGAAGCGAGCGAGGGCGAGATGGTCGGCGACGTCAACGACGTGCCGCTGGCGCCGCCCGACGACACCGGCGAGACCGTCGGCCTCCTCCCCTCCCGCCTCACCGTCACCTTCGGCTTCGGCCCGAGCCTGTTCGAGAAGCCGGGCCTCGGCCTCGCCGGCAAGCGGCCCGCCGACCTGCAGCCGCTGCCCACGCTGCCGGGCGACAACCTCAACCCCGGGGAAAGCGGCGGCGACATCTGCGTCCAGGCCTGCTCCGATGACCCACAGGTCGCCTTCCACGCGATCCGCAACCTCGCCCGGATCGGCCGCGGAGTGGTGGCGGTGCGCTGGTCCCAGCTCGGCTTCGGCCGCACCGCGACGACCAGCCGCAGCCAGGACACCCCGCGCAACCTGATGGGGCTGAAGGACGGCACCGCCAACATCAAGTCCGAGGACGCCGAGGCAATGGAGCGCTTCGTCTGGATAGGCGAGGAGGGCCCGGCCTGGCTGCGCGGCGGCACCTACATGGTCACGCGACGGATCCGGATGCTGCTCGAGGTCTGGGACCGCGCCTCCCTGCTCGACCAGGAGCGGACGATCGGCCGCCACAAGTACAGCGGCGCCCCGCTCGGCGGTAGCGACGAGTTCGAGCCGCTGCCACTTGAGGCGCAGCGCAACGGCCACCCGCTGATCCCGCGCAACGCCCACGTTCGCCTCGCCTCCGCCCGCGAGAACAGCGGCGCCCGCATCCTCCGCCGCGGCTACTCCTTCACCGACGGCGTCGACGAGAGTCTCGGCGAGCTCGAAGCGGGCCTCTTCTTCATCAGCTTCCAGCGCCGGCCCGAGCAGTTCGTCGAGATCCAGCGCCGGCTCGGCCAGTTCGACGCGCTCAACGAGTACATCAAGCACGTCGGCAGCGCCCTCTTCGCCGTCCCGCCCGGGGCCGCCCCCGGCGGCTACGTCGGCGAAACGCTTCTCTCCTAGTCACCCACCGAAAGGAACACCACCCCTGATGCATCGAAACCGTGTCCGTCCCGTCCTCACCATCGGAGTCCTCGCCCTGCTTGCCCTCTTCGTCGCCGCCTGCGGCTCCAGCGACGACGTGACCACCGACTCCACCACCACCGCAGCGGCGAAGACCGAGCAGCCGAGCCCGCAGGAAGAGGCCGCGGTCGCCGACTACCGCGACTACCTCGAGCAGAACACGGGCGAGCTGGCTGCGGAGACGAAGCCGTTCGTCGCCGCCGTCGTCGCCGGCAACGTCGCGCAGGCGAAAGCCCGCTACGCCGCCGCCCGCATCCCCTATGAGCGGATCGAGCCCGTGGCAGGCGCCTTCGGCGACCTCGATCCGCGCATCGACGCCCGCGAGGACGGCGTCCCCGCCGACGAGTGGGGCGGCTTCCACCGGATCGAGAAAGCGCTCTGGATCGAAGACACCGCCAAAGGCATGGCCCCGGTCGCCAAGCAGCTGCAGGCCGACGTCGAAGAACTGGATCAGAAGGTGAAGACCGTCGACCTCGACGCGGTCGAAGTCGCCACCGGCGCCAACGAGCTGCTGGCCGAGGTCTCCGGCTCGAAGATCACCGGCGAGGAGGAGCGCTACTCGCACATCGACCTGGTCGACTTCGAGGCCAACGTCGAAGGCTCGCTGGCCGCCTTCGAAGCGGTGAAGCCGCTGCTCGACGCCAAGGACGCCGATCTCTCGGGCGAGATCGAAGCCGACTTCAAGATGGTCTTCAACTCGCTGGAGCCCTACCGGCGCGGCAACGGGTTCGTGCTCTACACCGACCTGACGAAGGCGGATACGCGGAAGCTGTCGATCAAAATTGACACGCTGGCGGAGAAGCTGAGTCAGGTGCCGGCTGAGATCGACAACTCGGGCGAATAGGCCCAGAGGAGCCCCGGCCGGAGCTAGAGCGAGCTCCGGCCGGCGGGTCCTGTCTCCGATATTGGGCTCTCCCTGGCGGGAGAGTCCTCAATATCGTCGCCACCCGCCGGAGGATTGCCTAGGCTGACTCGCCCATGACGGATGCCGGGAACAAGGCCGATGAGCTGCTGAGAGGCACTGGTTTCGCCGAGTGGCGGCCCGGGCAGAGAGACGCGGTCGTTGCGGCTCTCGAGGGGCGCGATTCGCTGATCGTCATGCCCACCGGAGGTGGCAAGAGTCTCTGTTACCAGTTGCCAGGACTCGCCACCGATGATTTGACGATTGTGGTCAGTCCTCTGATCGCGTTGATGCGGGATCAGTGGGAAAAGCTGACGCGGGCGGGGCAGCCGGTGGCGATGATCACCTCGGGGATGGATGACTGGACGGCGCAGGAAGCTTTGTCGCAGGTGCGCGAGGGCGCCAAGATCGTCTACTGCGCGCCGGAGCGGTTCGGCTCCAACGTCTTCTTGGAAGCGCTCTCTCACCGCAAGATCGACCTCGTCGCGGTCGACGAGGCGCACTGCGTCTCGGAGTGGGGGCACGACTTCCGCCCCGACTACCTGCGGCTGCCGCAGGTGGTGGAGCGGCTGGGGCGGCCGACGGTGATGGCCTGCACGGCGACGGCGACGCGGCCGGTGGCGGCGGAGATCGCCTCCCGCTTCGGGATGCGGGAGCCGCTGCAGGTGCGCTCCGGGTTTGACCGGCCGAACCTCTCCTTCGACGTGATCGCGCTCGAGGGCAAGGGCTCGACCGCGCGACGGCAGGCGATGCTGGAGGCGGGCCTGGCCGATCCCGCCAACCGGCCGGCGATCGTCTACTGCGGCACCCGCAAGCAGACCGAAGAGGTGGCGGCGGATCTGCGCGATGGCGGGATCGCCGCGGTCGCCTACCACGCCGGCCTCGCGCCGGATCACCGGACGGCGATCCAGGAACGCTTCATGGCCACCGACACCGGCGTCATCTGCGCCACCAACGCTTTCGGCATGGGCGTCGACAAGGCCGACGTGCGCTCGGTCTGGCACGTGACGATCCCGACCAGCGTCGAGGCCTACTACCAGGAGGCCGGCCGCGCCGGGCGAGACGGCCTGCCCTCACGGGCGGTGCTGCTGGCGCTGAAAGCCGACCTCGGCCGCCTCGTCCGCTTCAACGAACAGCGCGCCAACGACCCCGAGCTGGCGGTCGCGCGCGAGCGCGGCTGGCGCGCGTACCACGTGATCAAGGCCTTCATCTACGGCACCAAGTGCCGCCGCCGCTCGCTGCTCGATCACTTCAGCGACCGCACCGCGGGGTCGCCGCTGGAGCGCTGCTGCGACATCTGCGACCTGCTCGACTGGCTGCCCGACCCCGAGACCATCGCCACCAAGAGCTCGAGCCGCAGTACGAAGGCGGCCGCCGCCCCAGCGCCCAATCTCTCCACCGCCGACGCCCCACTCTTCGAGGCCCTGAAGGAGTGGCGGTTGGGCGCCGCCGCCGGCAAGCCCGCCTTCACCGTCGCCAGCAACCGGACCCTGACCGGGATCGCGGCGGCACGACCCGAAGACGACGACTCACTGCTCGCCGTCCACGGCGTCGGACCCAGCTTCATCTCCAAGTACGCGCCGGAGGTGCTGGCGATCGTCGCCGAGCACCCCGGAGCGCTTGCAGAAGCCGCCTAGCTCGTAGCTAGGCCGGCCTTTCGGCCTCCAACAGCTGCCTTTAGCAGTGGGCCGCGATCGTCCCGTCCGCGCCGGCAATCTGCTGCCGGTGCTGCGCGGCGATCGCTTCGAGGTTGACTTTTTCCTGCCAGACCGGCTGGCGTGCTTCGTTGGCCCGATTCACGTCTTCAACGGCGCTGCGGACCTCGCTCCTCGCCTGGCGCAGCTTCCCGCTGGTGTTGCGAAGCTTGGCGCTGATCCGACGCGGCTTCGCGCTGGTCTGGCGGAGCTGCTGCAGCCGGCTGACCTTAGCCCGGAGCCGTTTCACCTTCATGCTGGCCGGTCGAAGATCGGCTTTGGCTTCGTGCACCGTCGCCGCTCTGGTAGCCAGGAGTTCGGCGTTTTTGGCCAGATCGCCGGTGACGACAGCCAGCTGCGGCCCGACAAGATCCTTGGCGACGATCGCCTCGCCACACTCGCGGCTGGTGGTGATCGAGGTGGCGGGGTCGATGCGGAATTTGTAACTGGCGTTCAGACCGCCGTCGGCTTCAAGGTAATAGCGCCCTGGATTCATCGTCAGGAGAAGGCGGTCGGTTTCTTCTTCGAGGGCGTCGAGATCACTCCCGCAGCAACCGGTGTAGATGCTTTTCCCGTCTCTGTCGTAGAGGCTGAAGTAGGCCGTCGAAGTGTCTTTTGCCGTGGCGGTGGCGGAAAATTCGATCTGGCTGTACGTCTTGACGTAGAACAGGTACCAGTCGACATCGTTGACGGTGTCGATGTTGGCGCTATACCAGGTGCCACCAGCGAGCGGGCCGTAGCCCGATTCCCGGGTGTCGTTGGACTCATAGACGGCGGCGGCGCGTGCGCCTGCTCCGACCATCAGCAGGAGGAGCACCGCGCTAGCCAAAGCCGCACCGAAGATCCACTCTCGCCTTCCGTTCCCCAGGACCCCGCTCATCTCACCCATTCCTTTCGAGTACTCGACCAGTTTATTGATCGGGTGACAATAGCGGGGCCTGGATTTTCCGGCTGCCCCTAGCCGTCGCGCAGCTCCCGCTCGCGTTTCGCCGCCTTCTCCTCGTTCAGCTCCGCTTCGAGCTTGGCCCGCTCGGCTCGCTCCTCGGCGACCGCGGCCTCGGTGCGGCTCTCCTCGGCCTGCTGGTGGTGGTGGCGGACGTCGTCGTGATGCGCCTCGGTCTGCACCTGGGCGAACTCGCGTTCCTTGCTCTTGTTGCGGGATTTCGCGACCAGCATCGCGATGGCGATCAGCACGGCAACGACGATGACTATGACCAGGACGGTCTCCATCTCTCTCCTCCTTTGGAAGGGACGACTTAACGGGTTCCCGACCCCCGCAGGGCGAAACACGCAACCGCCGTTGCAGTGATCAGTCAAGAGCCCGGCTTTGCCCTCCGCACTTGCCAGCATGGGGTCCTCTGTTGTTCGCCCGGCCAAAGTCGCGCGCCGCGATCGCGGTTGCCCTTGCCGGCGCCTTGGCGCTGTTGCTGCTGGCTGCGCCGATGGCCTCAGCCGGTCTGCTGAAGCCGCCCGGCAAGAAAGTCTGGTGGGGCGTCTCGGACACCGGCGACATGGCCGACTTCGGCCAGTTCTCCAGCGACCTCGACAAGCACCCGGCGGTGATGCAGTCCTTCCGCACCTGGGGCAGCGACTTCGACGAGTCGATCCGGCGCTGGCAGACCGCCCGCACGCGGCCGATGATCCACATCTCGACCGAGGACAACAACACCGGCGGCGAGCTGATCACCCCGGCCCAGATCGCCCAGGGCGACGGCGACTCCTACCTCGTCCGTCTGAACAAATTCTTCGCCAACAAGAAGATGCGGGCCTTCGTGCGGCCGCTGGGGGAGCCCAACCGCTGCCTCAACGCCTGGGCCGCCTATGACTGCGCCGGCGCCTCGCGCGGGCCCGAACACAGCACTCGCAACTACAAACGCGCCTTCCGCCGCATCTACGTGATCGTCCACGGTGGCGGCAAGCGCCCCATGATCAACCGCCGCCTCGCCGAAGCCGGCTTACCACCGCTGCAGGTCGGCGTCCGCGGCCTCGCAAAGGCACCGGTCGCGGTGGTCTGGAGCCCACTCCCCTCCGGCTCCCCGACCGTCCCCCACAACCGGCCGCGCCACTTCTATCCCGGTTCGCGCTGGGTCGACTGGGCGGGGACGGACTTCTACTCGGGCTATCCGGAATGGGAGGCGCTAACCGGCCTCTACCGCCGCTTCTCCGGCAAGCCCTTCGCGATTACCGAGTGGGCGGTCCACACCGGCGACGACCCCGCCTTCGTCGACAAGCTCTTCGCCTGGGTTCGCAGCCACCCGCGCACGAAGATGCTCGTCTACTACCAGGACTTCGGCTCCACCAGCAGCTACCGGATCCAGAACTACGGCTCCAGCCTCAACGTTTTGCGCGCCCGCCTCCACTCCGGCCTTTTCCCTTCGTACGCGCCGGGCGCGCCTCAGCTACCGCCGCCACCCCCCGGTGGGGTTGGAGCGCAGTGATGCTCGAGTAGCCGGTGAGGTAGATCCGGCGCCCGTCGGAGATCACTGGCGTGTAGGTGCCGTAGGGGTAGCGGAAGACCCGCTTGCCGCTCCTCATCATGAAACCGCTCGTCGTTTTGTCGGTGAACTCGGCGACGTAGACGATGTCGCCTACGCCTGAGAGCGAGCCGATCACCTGACCGCCGGCGGAACGGCTCCAGCGGACACTGCCGTCCTTGGCGTCGAGCGCGTAGACGTTGCCGTCGAAGGAGCCGATGAAGACGGTCGGGGGGCTGTGCTTGGTGGTGGCGACAGCGGGCCCGGAGTAGGCGTAGCCGCCGGTCGAGTAGGACCAGGCGAGCTCCCCGTTGGCGGTGTCGTAGCTGTAGACGCGGGAATCGTTGTTGCCGGCGTAGACGCGGCCGTAGGCGACCGCCGGGGTCGAGTAGAAGGCGCCGGAGCCGCCGAAGCCGGGCCCGAGCGAGCCGCTCTGCCAGACCAGCTTGCCGCTCTTGGCGTCGACCGCGTTCATGTAGCCGCCGTAGTCGCCCACGAAGAGCTTGCCGCCGTAGTAGGCGGGCGCTGCCTTGATCGCGCCGCCCAGCGAGGTCGACCAGCGCACCTGGCCTTTGCCGGTGCTCATCGCGAACAGTTCGCCGTTCTCGACTCCGAAGTAGACGGTGCGGTTGATCACCACGGGTGAGGACTCGGCGCGGCCCGGCAAGTTGCGCTTCCAGATCGTCCTCCCGGTTTTGGCGTCGAGCTTGACGATGTGACCCGGCTCGAGGTTGACGATGTAGAGGCGGTTTTTGTAGAAGGCCGGCGAGGAGGCGTTGAGGCGGCCGATCCGCCGTTTCCAGAGGATCTTGCCGGTGTCGGCCTCGAGCGCGTGGGCGTAGCCGTTGTTGTTGACGAAGTAGAGCTTGCCGCCGACGTAGATCGGCGGAAACTCGAGCAGCGGCCGGTCGGTGAAGCGCCAGAGTTTGCGGAAGGGCGGTTTCACCCCCTTCACCGGCAGGTAGCGGGTGCGGGCGGCGTTGAACCCGTAGACCGGCCAGTTGACCGTTTTCGCCTCTTTCGGCGGCGGCGGTTTCTGCGGTTTGAAGCGCTCGATCGCCTCCTGGTTGTGGACGTCCCCCGGTCGTTTCAGCTGCTCGTAGGCGATGAGCGCGCCGCCGACGAAGATGCCCAGCGCCAGCAACGCGATCGCCGCCAGCCGGTTTGACCGCTGCCAGAGAGGGAGCTCGAGCCGGTGCTTAAAGCGCATCCGCGGCGCGGCGCTCTGACTCTTTGGCCACCCCGCTCAGAAGGTCCCGGATCGCTTTCTTCAAGACCAGCATGAAAGCCGGCCCGGCGAGCGGGATCGTCGGCGTCGTCTTCACCGCGTAGACGATCTCGGTGCCGCCCTCGGCGGGTTGCATTTCCACGGTCCCGACATGGTCGCGGACCGGCAGGCCGGAGAGGATCTTGTAGGCGAAGCGTTTGGGGCGCTCGTAGGCGATCACCTCCTCGCGCATCGGCGGCCCGGCGACGGAGAGGACGCGGATGGCGCCGACCCCGTTGGGGGCCGGATCCCCCTCGCGCTCGAGCGAGGCCTTGCGCAGGGGCGTGATCTCGGTGTAGCGCCGGTGGTCGGTGAGGACGTCGAAGACAATCTCGGGCGGAGCGGCGACGCGGCGGACGTATTTGAAGCTGGCCATGGGCGGAAGGCTACGTCAGGCGCCAGCGCTGTGGGTCCGTGCCCTCGACCTGCTCGACCTCACCGGCGATCGCCAGGTGGTCGAGGCAGGAAAGAACGATCTGCAGCGCCCAGGCGCTGGCGGGCGTGTTGAGGTTCTCGGGGCCGATCAGCTCGCCGACAACTTCGAAGGCGGTCCGCTCTCCCTCGGCGAGGGCCGTCCGCACTTTCTCCAGCAGCGCGTCGACCCGCTTTCGCGACTCGGCGATCTTCGCCTCGGGGTCGCGGAAGGTGCGTCCGTGACCCGGCAGGACGAGGTCGACGTCGAGGCCCTCGACCACCCGCAGGCTCGCGCTGAATTCGCCGACCGGGTCCTCGCTGTGGCCGTAGTCGAAGAAGAGCACGGTGCGGCCGAGCAGGTGGTCGCCGGAGATCAGCAGCCGGCGCTCGGGCTGGTGGAGGACGACGTGGGACGGCGCGTGGCCGGGCGTCTCGTGGACCTGCCAGGTGCCGAGATCAGTCTCGATCTCGACCCCAGGCAGCAGCTCGCGGTCGGGCTCCTTGAGGATGTCGATCCCGGTCTCGTCGTCTTCTTCCCGGGTCGCCCGGTAGCGCTCCAGCGCCTTCGGCGGCACCCCGCTCTGGCGCGCCACCTCGATCCGCGCCTCCAGCGCCGCGTTGGGATCGTCGGCGAGCGGTCGCACGTGCTCCCAGCGCGGGTGCATCCAGAGCTCACACCCCGTCTGCTCGACGATCGCGCCGGCGAGCCCGTAGTGATCGGTGTGGGAGTGGGTGCAGACGACGAGGCGAATGTCCTCGACTCCGAACCCCGCCTGCGCCAGTGCCAGGTCCATCTGCCGCAGCCGTCCCTTGCCGCCGATCCCGGTATCGAAGAGGACGATGCCGCCGTCATGGGCGACCGCCCAGGCGTTGCCGTGGGGGACGCCGGGCCACGGCAGCGGCAGCCGCAGCCGCCAGACCCCGGGGATCAGGCGTTCGGTCCGCGGTGCCTCGGCTTTTCCGCTACTGGCCACGCGGCCAATCCTTTCAGGGACGCTCGAACTCCTGCATCACCCCGGCGAGCGCGAAGCAGGCGGCGCCGGCGAAGGTGGCCCAGTTGGCAAGGCCGACCGCCAGCTCGTCGCCGGTCGAGGGGCGGACGTAGGCGGCGATCGCGGCGGCCATGAACAGCGCCGATCCGCCCTGGTTGACGACGACGATCCACCAGCCGAGATCGGCGCGGCGCCCGCGGGGGCGGTCGCGGTGCATCTCGGTCAAGGCGAGGTGGCCGGAGAGAAGGAAGAGCACGCAACCGATCACTTCGGGGCTCCAGACAAGGCGGTCGGCCTGGGCCGCGGTGAGGTCCCCGATCAGCGCCACCAGCAGGCTGGCGCCGAAGTAGAGGGTGCCGACGAAGAGAGCGACGGCGCTGGCCCAGTCGAGCCGACCGGGCTCGGTCGACCACCAGCGCCACGGGGCGGCCCGCACAACGCCGTCCGGATCGGCCCCGCGAGGGGCATTTGCGACCTGCAGGACCGAGGCGTATCCGCCGGTGGTGAAAAACACGCCCCCGACCATGAAGACCGCGGCAGCAAGCCGAGGCCCACCGACATGCGCCTGAGCCAACAACGCCCCAGCACAGAACAAGGACCCCCCGATGATGAACGCGGTCGCCGCAACAGCATTGATCCGAATCAGCCGCCTCCTGGTCGCCGCATCGGCCTGTGCCCTCGCCTCACTCCGATCCCTCCCCCCACCTACGAGCAACCCACGCTTGCGCAACGCCCGCCGATCGAGAGTCATCCCGGCAGCGTATTCCGCCTTACCGATCAACTCAGCGGGTCACAGGGCGGGCCCCTCCTAACCAGCGCTGAAAGTGCCCGGATCAGGCCCGATCCGCTCACCGGTATCGAGCCGCTCGAGCGCGGCCATGTCGTCCTCGCTCAGCTTGAAGTCGAACAGTTCGAAGTTCTGCCGAATCCGCTCCGGGTTGACCGATTTCGGGATCACGACGTTGCCGATCTGCAGGTGCCAGCGGAGGATCACCTGGGCCGGGGTGCGGTCGTGGTGGGCGGCGACCGTTTCGATCGTCCCGTCCTCGAGCAGATCGCCCTGCGCCAGCGGCGCCCAGGCCTCGGTAACGATCTCGTGGTCGGCGTGCCAGGCGCGCAGCTCGGCCTGCTGGAAGCGAGGGTGCAGCTCGACCTGGTTCACCGTCGGCATCTGCTCGGCCTCCGCCGCCAGTCGCTCCAGCTCCTCGGTGCGGAAGTTGGAGACGCCGATCGAGCGGGCCCCACCTTCCTCCTTGATCCGTTCAAAGGCACGCCAGGTGTCGAGGTAGCGGTCCTTGCCCGGCTGCGGCCAGTGGATCAGGTAGAGGTCGACCTGGCCGGTGCCGAGGCGCTCGAGGCTGGCCTCGAAGCCGCGCAGGGCCGAGTCGTAGCCCTGGTCGGAGTTCCAGAGCTTGGTGGTGACGAAGACGTCCTCGCGCCGCACCCCGGTCGCGGCGATCGCCGCCCCCACCTCCGCCTCGTTGCCGTAGGCGGCGGCGGTGTCGACGTGGCGGTAGCCGACCGCCAGCGCCTCCTCGACCTTCTCCTGCGTCTGCCCGACCGGGATCTGGAAGACCCCGAATCCGAGCTGCGGCATCTCCACCCCGTCGCGGAGGGTTACGGCAGGGACTTCGTCGGCGCCGGTCATGCGCCTTCGCCTACCCCTGGGGGAAGCGTTCTAAGCGGTCGCGAGGCCGATGGCCAAGAGCGGGAAAGCGCTCATGACGCCGAGGTAGGCGCCCATCGCGGCGCCGCCGCCGAAGCTCGAGCTGCGCGAGCGGGCACCGATGATCGCGCCGAGGACGACGAAGACGGCGGCGATTCCGAGGCCGATCCAGAAGACGGGAGGCATTGCGGCGCGAGAATACCCGAAGCCGAGAAGGAATCGCGGGCCGGACGGCAAAGCCGCTCCCCATGAACCAGTCACCCGCCAAAAACAACAAGCTGATCCTCCTGGCGATGATCTTCGCCGTCGCGATGACCTTCATCGACCAGACGATCGTCGCGATCGCGATCCCGACGATCCAGGACGACCTCTCCCTCTCCGCCACCGGCGTGCAGTGGATCATCAACGGCTACCTGCTCTCGCTCTCGGCGCTGTTCGCCTTCGGCGGCCGCCTCGCCGACATCGCCGGTCACCGCCGCATGGTGACCCTGGGCGTCGTCGTCTTCGCCGCCGCCTCCGCCCTCTGCGGCGCCACCCCCACCAGCTCGATCGACGAGACCTGGTTCATCGTCTGCCGGGTGATCCAGGGCGCCGGCGCGGCGATCATGTTCCCGGCGGCGCTGGCGATCGTCCTCGACGCCTTCCCGGTGCGCCAGCGCGGCCAGGCGATGGCGATCTTCTTCGCCGCCACCGGCGGCCTCACCGCCGTCGGCCCGCTGGCCGGCGGCTTCCTCGTCGAGTGGAGCTGGCGCTCGATCTTCTGGGTCAACATCCCGGTCGCGATCATCGCCCTCGTCCTGATCGCCAAGTCGAAGCCGGCCGACAAGAAGCACCCGGCACCGATCGACTACACCGGCACGGCGCTGATCACCCTCGGCATGGGCCTCTCGGTGCTGGCGCTGCAGCAGTCGAGCGTCTGGGGCTGGGACAGCGTCGCCACCTGGGGTTGCTTCGCCGCCGGCATCGCGGTCCTCGCCGCCTTCGTCCGCAACCAGCTGCGCAGCGAGAACCCGTTGCTGCGGCTCTCGGTCTTCAAGGACCGGGCCTTCGCGATGGACAACCTCATCCTCTTCCTGCTGATGATCCCCTTCGTCCCGCTCTTCTTCTTCGCCAGCATGTACGCGCAGATCTCGCTCGGCGAAAGCGCCTCGGAAACCGGGCTCTACCTGCTGATCTTCTTCGCCGGCTTCGCCACCGCCTCGCAGTGGGGCGGCAAAATCCTCGACCGGGTGGGCGCCCGCAACGCCGTCGTCCCCGGCTGTGCGATCGCCGCGATCGGCTTCTACCTCTGGGGCAACTCGCTGACCGAACTCTCGGTCTCCGACCAGTGGTACTACATCGTCCTCGCCGGAGCCGGGGTCGGGCTCGTCCTCAGCCCCGCCAACACCGACGCGCTCAACCGGGTCCCGCCCGAGCGCTATGGCGAGGCGACCGGGATCACGCAGACGGTGCGGAACTTCGGCGCCAGCCTCGGGCTGGCGGTGCTGGGCTCGATCCTGATCCTCGAGAACCGCAACAACCTCGAAGCGACCGCCGACTCCAACGGCATCCCGAAGGAGGTCGGCAGCGAAATCGCCGATGCGATCAGCCAGGGCACCGGCGCCGGCGAATCGCCGGAAAACCTGCCGGCCTCGGTGCAGAAAGTCGTCGACAGCATCCCCCATGACTTCGCGATGGCCTCGCGCACGGTCTTCTACGGGATGGCCGGGGTGATGGCGCTCGCCTTCGTCCTCGCCCTGCTGCGGATGCCCGGCGGCAAAGTCGAGACCGAGGTCGAGGACCCTGGCGAGCCCACCGCCGCCGCACCCACCACCGCCGGGCCCGTCTGAGCCGTTACGTTCGCCGGGTGAGGATCTTCCGCCTCGCCCTGCTCTGCATCGCCCTGCCGGCGGCCGCGCCGCCGCCGGCAGGTGCTGCCGCGGCGGCGCCGAGCGAGAGCGCCGCCCAGCAGCTGGCCGAGAGGTACGCGCCGATCGCGATGCTGCGCGAACAGCGCAGCCCTCCGTGCAACACCTCCGAGGAGCAGTACCAGCCGACCAGCGTCGACGCCGTCCTCGGCAACCCCACCGTCACCCTCACCCATGAACGCCCCGACGGCAAGCTCGAGGACGTGAAGAAGGCGCCGACCGCCGCCGACGTCGCCGGCCTCGACAAGCGCTATTACCTCGACTACGAAGGCAAGGTCCTCGGCGACACCTGCGTCTACGCCAAGGCCTTTCGCAAGCTCCGCGAGGAAGGCAGGGCGCCGGCGATCACCTACGCCCACGTCGCCCGTGAAGCGGGCCACTCCGGCTTCGTCCTCCAGTACTGGTTCTTCTGGTACTTCAACCAGTTCAACGACCTCCACGAGGGCGACTGGGAGGGCATGCAGCTCGCCTTCGAAGCGGAAACGCCGGCCGCGGCGCTCGCCGAAGAACCCTCCGAAGTAATCCTCTTCCAGCACGCAGGCGGCGAGCGTGCCGGCTGGGAAGACGGCAAGGTCGAGAAGGAAGGGACGCGGCCGATCGTCTACCCCGCCGCCGGCTCCCACGCGACCTTCTACGACTCCGCCGTCTACGTCGAGAACGGGCAGAACGGCTCCGGCGTCGGCTGCGACAACACCTCCGAGCCGCTGCGCGAACTACCGTTGCGCCCGGTTCTGCTGCCGAACGGGATCGCGGAACGCGGCGCCTTCCAGTGGCTCAGCTACCGCGGCCGCTGGGGCGAACGCGAAAAGGGGTTCAACAACGGGCCGACCGGCCCGGTGACGAAGACGGCCTGGCACAAGCCCTTCACCTGGATGGCGAAGCAGCGCTCGACCAGCCCGCGGCTGCCCGGCGGCTCGGTCGTCGGCCCGACCGTGACCACCGCCTTCTGCGGCGCCGTCACCACCGTCACCGACTTCACCCACCTGGCGGCGAAGTCGCGCCCGGCGGCGATCGCGGTCCTAGTCGCGATCGCCTTGGCGCTGATCCTCTTCGTCTTCCTCACCCGCTGGGGACCGGTCGACCTCGAGCAGCTGCGGGCGCGGCGCGCCTTCGGGCAGCTGCTGCGCACGGCGCGGCGCTTCTACCGCCGCCACTGGACGACGCTGGTGCCGATCGGTCTGATCGCCTTCCCGATCGTCGGCGGCGTCACCCTGCTCGGCCAGTTCCTCGCCGACAGCCGCGCGGTCGACAACGCCGCCGGCCACGCGGGCATCCACCTCGCCTTCGCCGACCTGCTCGAAGGCTTCAGCCGGCCGGTGGCGTCGGCGCTGGTGGCGGCGGTCGTGATCGTCTTCGTCCGCGAGCTCGTGCGCGGGCGGCCGGTCGGCTTCCTCGACTCGCTGCGGGGGATGCTGGCCAGGTTCGGGCGCGTGGTCGCCGCCCAGCTGCTGGCGACCCTGGGAACGACCCTGCTGCTGATCAGCGTCGTCGGCGCCCCCTTCGCCGCCTGGAAATACGTCAGCTGGCTCTTCGTCAAGCAAGAAGTCCTCTTCACCGACAAGTCGATCCGGGAGGCCTTCCGCGGCAGTTCCGAACTGGTCCGCGGCCGCTGGTGGCACACCGTCCGCGTCGCCGGAGTGCTCTGGCTGCTCAGCATCGCCGCCGGCCCGGCGCTCGGCTTCGCGCTGATCTTCACCAGCTTCCCGCTCTTCTGGATCAACGTCCTCGGCTCGGTCGTCTATGCCCTCTTCATCCCCTACGTCGCGGTCGGCCAGACGCTCCTCTACTTCGACCTGCAGGTCCGCGAGGAGGAGGAGGAGGAGGAGCCACAGCCCGCCCGTAGCCTGCGGCGCTTCTGGCGCCCGAGCCCGGCGCCTACCAGCTAGTTTTCGCCCATGCGGATCCTCGCCTTCAGCGATCTCCATCGCGACCTTGAGCAGGGAGCGCGGCTGGTCGAGATGGCCGATGAGGCCGACGTCGTGATCGGCGCCGGCGACTTCGCCTCGATGCACGAGGGGCTAAAGGAGACGATCAGCGCTCTTGAAGGGATCGAGACGCCGACCGTCCTAGTCCCTGGAAACAACGAGACCGCCGATGCGTTGCGGTCGGCTGCCGAGAACTGGAGCGCCGCCACCGTCCTCCACGGCGAAGGGGCGACGATCGCCGGCGCCGAGTTCTTCGGCCTCGGCGCCGGCATCCCGGTGACGCCCTGGGATTGGAGCTTCGACCTCGACGATGAGGCGGCGACCGGTCTGCTCGCCGCCTGCCCCGAGGGCGCGGTCCTCGTCCTCCACTCGCCGCCGCGCGACCACTGCGACAGCGCCGGCGACGGCACCCACTTCGGCAGCCCGGCACTGCTGCGCGCGATCGAAGAGAAGCAACCCCGCCTCGCCGTCTGCGGCCACATCCACGAGTCCTGGGGCTGCGAGAGCAAGATCGGCTCGACGCCGGTCCGCAACCTCGGCCCGACCGGCACCTGGATCGAGATCTAGCCGGCCACCAGGCGGTGCAAGGTCTCCGGTGCGATGTCGGCACCGTTCGGCCAGACGATCGTCCCGAGTTCCTCGTCGAGCTCGACGCTGCGGAAGTACTCCGGATCGGAGAGGGGAGCAAACACTCCCCTCCACTCTTCGTTCGAGAAATCGAGCTCTCCTGAGGCACCGTCGTCGAACCGCAAACGCAGGCGATACCCACCCAAGCTCTGCACGTCGATCACGTGAGCGATCTTCTCCATGCGACGGATGCTAGGGAAGAGGCGCAATGCTTTTCAACGCCTCCTCTCGCTCTGCAAGATCCCAATTCTCAAGGAGCTCTTCCCGGTGCAAAAGGACCCACTGCTTGACAAGACGAGTAGCCCGTGGAGGCAGATAGCCACCGAGTATCTCCAAGGACTGAATTGAGATTGAAGCCTGATACTCGCCGTAGAGAGCATGGAAGTGCGGAACCCCGTGCTCGCGGTAGTACATGGCGATGACGATCCCGTAGAAGCTGCTGACCCGCGGCATCCACCGAACCTAGGGCGATCGACCGCAGGGGTGGCGCGCACAAGATGCCAGTTCCGTAACGGCATACTTGCCGGAATGTCGCATCGTCTCCTAAGAGCCAAAATCGCCTTCTGGCGCGAGTCGAATCAGATGAAGACGCCGAATACGGACCTCGGCAAGCAGCTCGAGGCGACGCAATTGGGAGCAAGGATGTGGCGGCTGGAGCCGGGGAAAGCCTCGACCAAGCACCGGCACTTCACGCAGGAGGAGCTCTATGTGTTGCTGGAGGGAGAAGGCCGGGTGCGGATCGGCGAGGAGGTGCTGACGTTGGCGCCCCTGGACACGCTCCTGGTCGATCCCGACAGCGACCGGCAGCTCTTCAACGACACCGATGCCGACCAGCTCTGGCTGGTTGTCGGCGCTCCTCGAGAAAACATCACCAGCACCCTGGAGATGAGCGAGGAGCAGCTGCGCCACATGTACCCGGACGGGCCGAAAGCGCTGCCGCCGGAGTTAGGCGGCGGCTCGGCCCCCTAAAGGGCTAGGGAGACGGGCTCCTCGAGCAGCTGCCGCACCCGGGCGAGGAATTCGGCGCCCTCGGCGCCGTAGAGGATGCGGTGGTCGCAGGAGAGCGTCGCCTTCATCAGCTGCGCCGGGACGACTTCGCCGTCGCGGACGGCGGGGACTTCGCGGATCGCGCCGACGGCGAGGATCGCCGCCTGGCCCATATTGATCACCGCGTCGAAGGCGTCGATCCCGTACATCCCCAGGTTGGAGACGGTGAAGGTGCCGCCCGAGAGCTCCGGCGGCGTCACCGAGCCCTCGCGGACTTTCGCGGCAACGGCGCGGGTCTCGGTGGCGATCTGCCGCAGCCCCTTCTGGTCGGCGTCGAAGACCGTCGGCACTACCAGCGCTTCGGAGGCCGCGACCGCGACTCCGACGTTTACCCGCGAATAGAGCTCGAAGTGGCCGTCGCGGTAGGCGCCGTTGGCTTTCGGGAACTCCCGCAAGGCGATTGCACATGCCTTCACGACCATGTCGTTGAAGGAGGGCACCACGTCGTCCTCCTTCGAGGCGGCTTTGATCGCGGCACGAGCGTCAACCGCCTTCCCCATATCGATCTCGATCGTCAGATAGAAGTGCGGCGCGGTCGCCTTCGACTCGGCCATGCGACGGGAAATGGTCTGCTGCAACTTGTTCGGCGCTTGGATCTGAACCTGACCCTTGGCAGTGCCGCCGCTGGAAGGGGCGCCACCTACCCCCTCTGGCTGGGTGGAGGGGGTAGGTGGCGCTGAGCTCGGAGCCTCTGCTTCCTCGACGTCGTGCTTGACGATTCGCCCTCCAGGTCCCGAGCCCTCAACCGTGGCGAGATCTAAGCCTTTGTCCTTAGCCAGCCGCCGCGCCAGCGGCGAAGCTTTGACCCTCTCCCCGCCCTCGTCGTCAGCCGGCGAGCCTGGTCCCTCGGCGTCAGAACCAGACGAATCTCCCGCGGGTGGCGTCGTAGGGGGGACCCCCTCCTGCCGCGCAGGAGGGGGTGGGTCCCCTGCGTCGACAGGACCCGCGGGCTCCGCGGCCTGTCCCTCACCCGAATCTCCGTCAGCCTCCCCGATCCGAGCAATAGGAGTCCCGATCGGCAACGTCTCCCCCTCCTGAGCCAGGATCTCGGTAAGCGTCCCAGCTTCATCCGCTTCGTAAGCCATGTTCGCCTTGTCAGTCTCGATTTCGACCAGCTCATCGCCGACCGCGACCTCGTCCCCGACCTGCTTCAGCCAGGAGAGGATCGTCCCCTCCTCCATCGAGTCGGAGAGACGGGGCATCACCACCTCACTCATGGGGCAGCTCCATGCCTACAGGTTGACACTTCCCGCCGCCGGCTTTCACCGGCCGGCGAGGATGGCGGTGGCGAGGAGCGAAGCGGCCCCTTGCCGCAGCACGTCGATGCTGATCTCGCCGATCATCGCCTCCTGCCGCGCCTGCAGCTTGCCCACGGTGGCGATCGGCTCGACGTCGGCCCGCGGCTGCGCCGGGGCGCTCGATCGCGCCTGGCCGTAGGCGAGGCAGCCTTCGACCCCTTGGGCGATCAGCTGGGCGCGGTAGTCGCCCCCCTCTTCGGTCGGGTGCAGGTTGTCGGCCTGCATCAGCTCGGGGTGGGTGAAGACGGCGCGCTGCCAGTCGGGCACTTGCGTCCCCGGCCGCGCGGCGGCGAATTCCGCGACGACGCGGTTCTTGCCGCTGTCGTCGACGCCGCCGGGATGGAGCCCGTGGATAGTCGGCACGACCATGCAGCGGTCGCCGACGATCTCCGCGACCTGTTCGAGGTTGCCGGCGAGGATCTCCGGATAGGACGGGTTGTCGTTGGTGCCACCGTCGAAGACGACGACGTCGACGGAGGGGTCGAAGCTTTCCTCGAAGAGGTCGAAGATCTGGAAGGTGTTGTAGCCGCCGGCGGCGTTGATCGTCAGTTCCACTCCGGGGAGGTAGCGGCTCAAGTAGGGAGCGGTTAGCTCCTGCAGGCTGTCCCCCACGACCAGAACGTGCGGCGCTGAACGTGCCTGCGTCACCGGCACGCACAGAAGGAGAAGCAGGGCCGCCAAGACAACCCCGCCGAAGCTGCTAATTCGCCGCACGGACGGTTTCTACACGACATCCCTCCTAGACTGCGCGGGTGCCAGCCGCCCGGCTTTCGCTCGTCAGCTGCGCCCTCGCTGTTGCGTTGCTCCTATCCGCCTGCGGGGGCGACGGGGCAGAGACGAGCGGCGAGGCAGTTGTGACCAGCCGCGCGATCACCACCACGCCTTCCAAACCCCCGGCGCCGCGGGACGGCCGGGCGCCGGCGGGGGAGCGCTGCCGCAGCCAGATCGGCGGCTTCGTCGGCTCGATGGACGGACTGCGACGCCGGCTCGCCGTCGGCGTCACCTACGACCAGTACGTCGCAGAGGTACGGGGGATCCGCTCCACCTACGAGGAGATCCCGACCCCGAAGCTGCAGATCGACTGCTTGGCGTTGGTCGCCACCCCCAGCGAGAAGGCCTTCAACCGCTACATCGAAGGCGCCAACGACTGGGGCGAGTGCGTCTCTGAACTCGGCTGCGAGACGGCCTCGATCGAACCGGTCCTGCAGCGGCGCTGGCGGGTCGCCTCCCACTTCCTCTCCGCAGCAAAAGACGGGCTCAACGCGACCACCGGTTGACCCGGGCGCACGCGGATCGCGGCCCCCCGGAAAGTGCGAGAGCCGCCCGAGGGCGGCTCTCGCCTGGTGCATAGGACCGAACGCGGGAACTGCGACCGGGTGGGACAACGCCCGACTCCCTACGTATCGCCGGTGCCCGGGGTGGATTCCGCCGGGCGCCCAAACCAGTGCGGCGCCTAGCGGCCCTGCACCTCCAGAGTCCCATTAAGCATGTGATTCAAGTTAGGACCACCTCCTTTCTCTGGTGCGGAAATTGAAGCAAACCCGGACGTCGGGCTGAAGGGGGTGATCCGGATCGAAGTGGTTTACCAATCGCTGACGGGGTAAAGAAGAAGCTCTAGGCCACGACCAGGGAGAGCAAATGCTTATCGGAGTCGTAGTGGGAATCTGTGTTCTGCTGTTGATCCTCGGCTTCCTCGTGCCGCGGCTCTCCAACCACGCCAAGCGAGGCACCGACAAGGGCTTCGGGCTCGGTCAGCGCGCCGGCAGCAAGGCGCCGGGGCCGATCGGCCGCCTGCTCAGCAAGTCGGTGGGGAAATCCCAGCAAGCGACCACCAAGAGTCATTCGGCCGGCAAGAGCGCCCGCGACAAGCTGCCCCTCTGACCGCGCGGGCGGCTCCCGCGCGGCCCGGGAACAAGCAATGGGCTATTTGACCCCGCTGATCTTCCAGCCGGCTTCGTCGCGGAGCTCGACCGTGAATTCGGTCGGCTCGTCGGTGCCATCGGCAAGCGCGGAGACGTCGGCCGTCGCCGTCTCACCCTCGACCTTGACCTTGGAGACCTCGATCTCGGCAAGTGAGTCGGCGCCGTCGTCGCTGCAGTCCTCCACCCAGGCCTCGCGGTCTTTGCCGTCGTAGTTTTCCTTCAGCAGCTCGTCGCTGAAGTTCTCCTCGCAGATCGTCGCCGGGTCCTCGAAGGCGACGCTCTCCTCGACCAAAGCCGTCACTTCGGCCTCGGCGTCGCCGCCGGAGGTCTCATCGTCACTGCCGCCGCAGCCGGCGGCCACGAGGGCGAGGGCGAGGGCGCAAACTGCCAGCAAGAGCGGCAGGGCGCGGAATCTTTTTCTCATCGTTCTCCCCAAAGTTGGAAACAGTCGCGAGACCCTATGGAGGAGAGCGGCGGGCGCCGCTGCCTCACTTGCTCGAGAGAGCTTCCGCGATCTCGCCAGCGACTTCGATGATTTCCCGATCGTCGGTGACGAGGGGGACTTCCGCTTCTTCTGCCACGGCCACATAGGCCGCGTCGTAAGCGGTGAGCCCCTTTGCAGCCCAGCGGGCTATTCCTTGCGGATCCGGGTCGACTAGCTCGAAGCCAAGGTCGGGAAGGGATGCGGCCAGCGCCTTGAGCCGCGATGCCTCCCATCGCCACCGGCGAGCGGCAACGTTGAGGATCTCGAGCCAGAGCAGCGACGGCGCCGCAACTCGCAGCTCGCCGGCTTCGAACTGATCGCGCAACCTCCTCGCGGCCTCCGCGTACTGCTCCCCCTCGGCGTGAAACCACTTGAGGACGACCGAGGCATCCAAAACCACTTCGGTCAACGCGCGTCACGCCCCGCCCGCACCGCCTCGGTGGAGTCACCGGATGGAGCGTCTGCAAACAAGCGATCCAGATCCCGCATCGCCCTTCGCGCCACAGGACGCTTGCCAGGTCCCCCCACTTGAGTTTCAGCTAGCCAGGCGAGATACCCGCTTCGGCTCTTGCCGCGCGCTTTGGCTGCACGGTCGATCCGCCTCAACAGCTTGTCGTCGAAAGAGACGAGAACCTTGGCCATAGCCGAAGGATATCCCATATATCTTCTTAGGCAGCTTTCGAACCGCAGCAAGGCTGATGCTCGTCTGGCGGTGGCATAGAAAGGGCCGCCGAGGCGGCCCTTTCTCTCGATTCCCGAAGGAAGCAGATCAGTCGATGATCAGCGGTTTCGGGGATGTAACGGTGTAGGTAGTCGTCCAAGATGCCGGGCTGGCGCAGAGGAAGCCGCCGCTGATTTTCGGCAGGCTGGCGCTGACAGCAATGGTCGCCGGGTTGCCGCCGGTCACGGTACCTAGCGTGGTGCCGGCCCCCGTGCCGTAGACGCAGCTGACGCCGAGCGTCGAGACTGTCACTTCGGAGCCGGAGCCTTTGACGGTCCCTTTATTCGAACCTGTGGGAGAGTTCGGAGTGATTTCCACGGAGCCATTTTTAAGGGTGATTACAGTTGCGTTGCAGCCGGATGTGTCGTATGTGGTGATAGACCCACTCGCTTTAGTTGTGTTGTTGGTGGTGACGGTGAAGGCAATGGTCGATGTCGTGCATGTGATATTTGCGAATCCCGCCTGCACGAGATGCGTTCCCTCAGCCGTAGCGGTGATGTTGCCTGTGTAGTCAACGTTTGCCGGGCTTGTGAGGGTCGGCTGCGCCGAGGCGCTGCTTGCAAATGCCATGAACGCCGCGGCCGCCACGAGGGCGAGGCCGAGCATCTTCAGGTGCTTCATCTGATCCTCCTTGATTTAGTTAACGTAGGTGGGACCCGAAGCGACTCATCTGTCCTTCGGATAGTCAGCTCAGTCGACCAGCAGCGTGCCGGGGCTTGTGACCTGGTATTTGCCCGTCCATGTCGCCGTTTTGCTGCAGAGGAAGCCCCCGCTCTCCAGCGGCACACTGGCATCAAGGGTAAAGGTGGCCGGAGTGCCGCCGGTTACGGGACCCATCTGGGGGAACGTAATAGTTTTATACGCACAGCTGATGCCAAATACGGCAAATGTCACCACCGAGCCCGAGCCGGTGACAGCACCTTGTCCTCCACCGCTCGACCCGATCGCGAACGAGCCGTTGGCGAGGGTGTCGACTGTCGATTCACCGCAACCACTGAACGAAAGGGTGCTGATTTTTCCGCCAGCGGTGGCACCACCATTGCTTTCGACTTTGCCTTTGATGGTGGAACTCGTGCATGTGATGTCAACGAAGCCGATCTCGAACAATAGGGAGCCCGTTGCCGTGTAGTTGAGTTCGCCTGTGTACTCGGTGCCGGCCGGGCTTGTGAGCGTGGTCGCCGAAGTGGGGCCGGCGAGCGCCATGAGTGCGGCGGTCGCCATCAGGGCGAGGCCGAGCATCTTGAGGTGCTTCATCTGTTCCTCCTTGGTCGAATGCCCAGGGAGCGTCCGAAGGGAGGAAGTTCCCAAGCAGTTTAGGTACTAGCTAAGTTCTATCAAGATATATAGGAATAATCAACGCAGTCGTCTGGCTTCCCCGCGGCCCAAGGTGGGTAGAAGGGCAGGGCAATGGAGGCGAGTGCCCGAGCGGAGCCCGCTCCAGGAGGCGGGGGGATGGAGTTGCGCGAGCGCGCGCGGGAACATCCCGCAGGCGTCGCCTTCGGCGTGATCGGGCTGATCGCTCTCGGCCTGGTCCTCGCCTACAGCCTCCATGACGTCGCCCAGGCCTCGCTCAATGGGCTGACGCTGGGAACGATCTACGCCCTTGGGGCGGTTGGGCTGACGCTCGTCTACGGGATCCTCCGCCTGGTCAACTTCGCCCACGGCGACTTCCTTACCTTCGGCGCCTACATGGCCTTCCTGGTCAACGTCACCTGGGGGCTGCCGCTGGCGGCGGCGATCGTCTTCGGGATGGCCGCGACCGCGGTGCTCGGGCTGCTCTCGGAGCGGTTGATGTGGGCGCCGATGCGGCGCAAGGGCGCCGGCTTCCTGCAGTTGCTGCTGATGTCGATCGGGCTCGCCTTCGTGATCCGCTCGGTGGTCCAGTGGTTTTGGGGGACCGAGATCCGCACCCTCGACGTCAACGTCGTCGACAGCATCACCTTCCTCGGGCTGCGGATCGGCCAGACCGAGCTGCTGGTGGTGGTGGTCGGCATCGCCGTGCTCGCCGCCGTCGCGGCTGTTGTCCGCTTCACGATGCTCGGCAGACGGATGCGGGCGCTCTCCGACGACATCTCGCTGGCCGAGGTCGCCGGCATCGACACCCGCCGCGTCATCCTCTACACCTGGCTCTTCGCCGGTGCCCTCGCCGGGCTGGCGGGCGCGCTCGCCGGAGCCCTGACCAACCTGCGGCCCGAGCTCGGCTTCGAGCTGCTGCTGCCGATCTTCGCCGCGGTCATCCTCGGCGGCATCGGCAACCCCTTCGGCGCCCTCGTCGCCGGGCTCGTGCTCGGCGTCGTGATCGAGATGTCGACGCTGGTGGTCGAGCCGCGCTGGAAGGTGACCTTCGGCTTCGTCGCCCTGATCATCGCCCTGATCATTCGCCCGCAGGGAATCTTCGGGAAGGCGAAAGGGGTATGACCGAGCTGCTACCGCTTGCGGTCAGCTTCGAGGCGTTCACCGACGTCGGCTTCTGGAGCGGCGTCCTCGTCACCGCCGGGATCTACACGGTGGTGGCGCTGGGACTGCAGCTCAACGTCGGCTACACCGGCATCGTCAACTTCGGTCAGGCCGGCTTCATGGCGGTCGGCGGCTACACGATGGCGATCCTCGTGCTCGAGGCGGGGTTCTCCTTCTGGCTGGCACTGCCGCTGGCGGTCCTGGCGACGATGGCATTCGGGGTACTGATCGGCCTGCCGGCGCTGCGCTTACGCGCCGACTACTTCGCGATCGTCACTCTGGCGATGGCCGAGGTGGTGCGGCTCGTCGCCCAGAACGCGCAGGGCCTGACCGGCGGCAACAAAGGGCTCTACTGCGAGTTCGAAGGCGTCAACCAGACCTGCTTCGACGACGCCTGGAAATCGCTCTCCAACCCCTTCCTCGACTGGGTCGAGGGCTTCTGGCCCGACGTCGACCCGCTCTTCCCGCTCCTGCTCGTCGTCTGGGGAACGGTGGTGATCGGGATCTTCGCCCTCAACTACATCCAGCGCACCCCCTGGGGCCGAGTCTTGAGGGCGATCCGCGAGGACGAGGACGCGGCCCGGGCGCTGGGCAAGAACACGCTCCTCTACGAGCTGCAGTCGCTGGCGATCTCGGCGATGTTCGGCGCCCTCGCCGGCTTCTTCCTGGCGCTCTTCCTGACCACGATCCAGCCCGACGACTACGAGCCCATCGTCACCTTCTACGCCTTCGGCGTGCTCGTGCTCGGCGGCCTGGCGAGCTACAAGGGGGTCGCGATCGGCGCGATCCTGCTCTGGACGCTGCTGGAAGGGATGCGCTTCGTCGAGCTGCCGATCACCGAGGAGCGCACGGCGGCGCTGCGCTTCGCCCTCGTCGGCCTCGTCCTGATCCTCTTGATGGCCTTCCGGCCGCAGGGCCTCTTCGGCAAGAAGGAGGAGATGGTCCTTGGCCGCTGAGACCGGCAACGGCCCGGCGCTGCTCGAGGTCGACGGCGTCGTCAAGCGCTTCGGCGGCATCGACGCCGTCAACGGCGCCGGCTTCACGGTCGAGCGCCAGTCGGTGACGGCGCTGATCGGGCCCAACGGCGCCGGTAAGACGACGCTGTTCAACCTCGTCACCGGGTTCGCCCAGGCCGACCGCGGCTCGGTCCGCTTCGACGGCGAGGAGGTGGCGGGGATGCCCTCCTACGCGATCGCCCGCCGCGGCATGGTCCGGACCTTCCAGCTGGCTCGGGCCCTGGCGGCGATGCCGGTCCTCGACAACATGATGCTGGCGGCACCCGAACAGCCCGGCGAGCGCCTGCGCAACGTGCTGCTGCGACCCCGGGCGGTGCGCGCCCGCGAGCGCGAGGTCCACGAGCAGGCGCTCGAGCTGCTCGAGGTCTTCGGCCTCGGCGAGAAGGCCGACGACTACGCCGGCACCCTCTCCGGCGGCCAGCGCAAGCTGCTGGAGCTGGCGCGGGCGCTGATGGCGCGGCCGCGGATGCTGCTGCTCGACGAGCCGATGGCGGGGATCAACCCGACGCTGGGACGGCGGCTGCTCGACCACATCCAGCGCCTGCGCAGCGAGGAGGGGATGACCTTCCTCTTCGTCGAGCACGACATGGAGGTGGTGATGAACCACTCCGACCGCGTCGTTGTGATGGCGGAGGGACGAGTGATCGCGAGCGGCGAGCCGCACGAAGTGCGCTCCGACCCGGCCGTCGTCGACGCCTACCTGGGGAGCCCGGCGTGAGCGCCGGCGGCGCGGCGGCCGCCAAGGAGCCCCTGCTCGTCGCCGAGGAGCTGGTCGCCGGCTACGTGGCGGAGGTGGACATCCTCAACGGCGCCTCGCTCTCGGTTCCGGAGGGGGCGATCGCAACGGTGGTCGGCCCCAACGGCGCCGGCAAGTCGACGCTGATCAAGACGATCTTCGGCCTCGTGCGGCCCCGCAGCGGCCGGGTGACGTTGCGCGGCGAGGACCTCACCGGCCTGCCGCCCCACTCGATCACGCGACGGGGGATGAGCTACGTCCCCCAGCTCGACAACGTCTTCCCCTCCCTCACCGTCGAGGAGAACCTCGAAGTCGGCTCGCTGAAGCGGGCGACGACGCGCGAACGGAGCGCGGTGATGTACGAGCTCTTCCCGCGGCTGGCCGAGCGGCGGCGGCAGGCGGCGGGGACGATGAGCGGCGGCGAGCGCCAGATGCTGGCGATGGCGCGGGCGCTGATGCCCGACCCCCACGTGCTGCTGCTCGACGAGCCCTCGGCCGGGCTGGCGCCCGTCTTCGTCGAGCAGATCTTCGACCAGGTCGGCGAGATCAACCGCGCCGGCGTGACCGTGGTGATGGTCGAGCAGAACGCCCGCCGGGCGCTCTCGATGTCTGACCGCGGTTACGTCCTCGACCTCGGCCAGAACCGCTTCGAGGGCAGCGGCCGCGAGGTGCTCGACGACCCGAAGGTCGCCGAGCTCTACCTCGGGGGCACGGCGCGGATCGACCGCGCCGAGACCTAGGTCAGTCCGCTTTCACCTCGACGGTGTCGACTTTCGTCAGTTTCCCGTCTTTGAATTCGGAGATGTCGTAGATGTAGCGGCTGAGGTCGCCGTTCTCTTCCCAGTCGATCGGGCCGGAGGCACCTTCGTAGTCGATGTCCTGGCCTTTTTCGAGCGCTTCGATCGCCTCGGGCAGATCTTCGAAGGTGACCTTCTGGCCGCCGGGAGCAGTCACGTCGGGGAGCGCCTCGGCGATCTCGTCGCCATTGCTCGAGCCGGCCGCGACCGCGCCCAGGTAACAGAGGACAACGTTGTCGAAGACGTTGGCGTCGAACAGGTTGCGCGGCGGTCCGTCGGCTCCTTTGAACAGTTTGTCGAAGGCATCGGGCGCGCCACCCGCCGTGTCACCCGTGAAGGCGCCGGGCGCCGTGCCCTGCATCCCTTCGGTGATCTCCGGCCCCGCCAGTTCGGTCAGGTCGCTGGTGCTTAGGCCGTCGGTGATGAACGTCGCCTGCGGATCCCAGGTGCCCGTGCGCGCCAGCGCCGGGCCCAGCTTCGCGAACGTTTCCGGGAAGTCGATGATCACGTAGTTGTCCGGGTTGCCCGAGGTCAGGGTGCCGGCCTCCGAGTTGTAGCTCGGCTGTTCGGGGTCGTAGACGACCTTCTCGGCCACGGTCGCCCCACGCTCTTCCAGTTCGGCCTCGAGCGAGTCGGCGAAGCCGGTCCCGTAGAGGTCGTTGCGGGCTCCGATGTTGATCGTTTTGCCCTCCAGGCTGCCCAGCTCTTTTTCCATCCGGTCGGCAAGAGCCTTGCCCTGCAGGCCGTCGGGCGGAGCGGTGCGGGCGAAGAGCCCTTCGTCGTCGAGGTCGGAAAGCGCGTCAGCGGTCGCGGAGGGCGAGATCAGCATGACCTCCTCCGGGATCGTCACCGAGCGCGCCACCGCGACCGTCCCGGTCGAGGGGTAGTCGCCGGAGATGCAGGTCGCCCCGTCGGCAATCAGTTTGCGCGCCGCCTGGACGCCGCCCTGGTCGTCGGAGGCGCCGTCCTCACTGACCAGCTCGACCGTCTGTTCGGACCCGGCTTTCTTGATCGCCGCCTGGATCTCCTCGAACGCCAGCTCACCGGCCTTCTGGCCGGCCCCGCCATAGGGCGAGAGGTCACCGGTGAGCGGCACCAGGTTCCCGATCACCAGGTCGAGCTGCCCGCCGGCCTCACCACCACCGTCGTCATCGCTGTCACCGCAGGCGACGACACTCAACGAGAGCACGAGCGCAGTAAACGCCACAAACAAAAGCCTCGATCGCTTCACGACACCCTCCTTAGCTGGCGGCCCTCCCCAGGGCGCGCCTTGAACCGGTTCCTCAAGTCACTACCCAGAAGTTGATTGAGGAATCCTCGGAGAGTGGCCTGCTTTAGGGAGAAGCGATAGGAGTCGCCGGTGGCGCCCCGGTCTTCAGCAACGTCGCCAGGTAGATGACGACGGGGGTACGGCCGCGGTTGGCGGCTTCGTGAATGTCGGAGGGCTGCTCGACGAGCCACTGACCGGGGCGGATACGGGCGGTCTGGCCGGCTTTGATCGTGCGGACGAGGCGCGGCTGCTGGTCGGACTCGCCTTCGCGGACGAGGGCGGAGCCGCGCCGCACGGTGTAGGTAAGGGTGCCGGCCTCGATGTGGGAGATCTGGGTCCCGAGGTGATGGTGCAGAGCGAGTTTCGCCCCCGGCTCGACTTCGACCCGGCTCAACACCATCGTCCGGTCGGGAGCGCCCTGCACCGCGCTGCTCTGAGCGAGGGCGCTGCGAACTGCGGTCGGGGCCGCCGCGGTCTCCGCCAGGGCGGCGGGGAGCAGCACGGCCAGCGCAATGATCGCGAGAAGGACCGGGGCCGAGAGGAAGCGAGTGCGGATCGCAGCTGGCACGGTCGGGCAGCCTAGGCGGGCGGCCGGACCGACTCCGCGTCGGCATCGGCCTCCTGCTCCTCGCGCCGGTAGCGGAGGAACTCCTTGATCCCGATCTGGATCGCCGCCGCGGTGGGGATCGCGACGAGGGCGCCGAGGATCCCGAAGAGGGTGCCGCCGAAGAGCGCCGCGACGACGACGACGAAGGGGTCGAGGTCGACGGCGCGGCTCTGGATGCGGGGCTGGATCACGTAGTTCTCGAACTGCTGGTAGGCGATCGCGAAGCCGGCCCAGACGATCGTGTCGATCGGGAAGTCGCCGAAGAGGGTCACCAGCCCGACCAGGAAGGCGCCGATCGTCGCCCCGATCAGCGGGATCAGGTCGAAGACGGCGACGACCATCGCCAGGGCCAGCGGCGCCGGCACGCCGAGGATGGTCAGCATCACAAAGGCGGCGGTGCCGGCGATGAAGGCTTGGACGAGGGCGCCGCCGACGTAGCTGGAGACCGCCTGCGCCATCGCGTAGAGGGCTCGCCGCAGGACCCGCGCCTCCTTCTCCGGGCGGGTCCGGAGGAGGGCCTCGACCCAGGCCGGTCCGCGAGCGACCATGAACATGCTGAGGATGAGGATCGTCACCACCGCGAAGATCGCGGTGACGAGGCCGGCGCCGAAGTCGGCGAGCGCTCCGGGCGCGTCGCCGAGGGCGCTGGCGCTGGACTCTTCGGCGAAGTCTTCGACCTTGCCGGTGACGTCGAAGCTCTCGTTGATCTCGCGCAGCTGATCGTTGTCTTCGATCGTCTCGGTTAGTTCTTCCGCGTAGCGCGGCATGTCGTTGACGAGGTCCGAGGCGGCCTCCACCCCAGGCGGGATCAGGATCGCCCCGATCGCGATCGGCAGCAGGATCAGGCCGCCGTAGACGAGCGTGATCGCGGCGCCGCGGCGCATGTGTTGGGAGAGGATCGTGACCGGAGCGGCCGCGACGAGAGCGACGAAGAGGGCGATCACCAGGTAGCCGATCGGCGTCCGCAGCCGCCAGAGGATGAGCAGCGCCAGCGCGCTCGCCACCACCGTGAGCACGACCCGCAGGATCGCCTTCACGGGTGGCCCCGGGGAGCCCGGGCTCCAAGGTGAAAGCTTGGTCGGGCCGCCGCCGCTCGGAGCCGCAGGAGTCGCCATAGGGGGCGACTGTAGTTCCGGCCCCGGCGGCTAGCGAAGGGTCGCCATTAGGATGGCCGCATGGAGAAGAGTCAGCTGGTCAGCGGCACCGATTTCGTTTGTGTCGCGACGCAAGACCTGGCCGCTGCTCGGCAGTTCTACGAGGAGGTGCTCGGGCTCGAGCCAGGCCCCGTCTGGCAGCGCGGAGAGACCGACCCGGTCGGCGCCGAATTCGAGACCGGCAACCTCACCCTCGCTCTGCTCGTCTCCGACGTGCTCGGCCTCGGCTTCCAGGCCAACAACCACCCGATCGCCCTCCACGTCGATGACTTCGAGGGCGCCAAGGCCACGCTGGAATCGCGCGGAGTCGAGTTCAAAGGAGAGACGATCGACTCCGGAGTCTGCTGGCAGGCCTTCTTCGCGGATCCCGACGGCAACGCCCTCGGGATCCACCATCGCTACGCACCGCGCTAGCTCCCGGGGCCCCGCCCCCGGGCCTTAGCTGCGGAGTCGCAGCAGCGCCATGTCGCGAGCGGTGCCGGGCCGGGCAACCCAGCCGCCGGCGGTGATCGAGCCGGGCGCAAGCGAGAGCCCGAAGAGGTTCGCGGCGGTCCCGAGCCGCGCCCGCCAAACCCCCTCGCGGCCGAAGTCGCGGTCGCGGGCGCCGGAGGGGAGGAAACGGGCGACCACGGGAAGCGTGTTGCGGCAGAAGACGGCGTCCTTGCAACTCTTGGAGTTGCCGGCCGCGACGATCGCGCCGTCGGGCTCGATCGCGAGGGCCAGGGCTTCAGCCGAGTAGCTGACCGCTATCGAGCTGGTCCCGCCGCGCCCGAAGCGCCGGTCGGGGAATCCCCGAGGGGTGAGCCGGGTGACGGTGAGCTTCTTGTCTTCGATGCCGCCGACGAGGATGCGGCCACGGGCGTCGATCGCCACCGTCCGCGCGGCCGGGATCGAGTAGCTGACGTCGTCCTTGCCGCGCTTGCCGAAATCGGCGTTGCGGTGCCCGCGGGGCGAGACGACCACCATGGGCGAGGACCAGCCGCCGGCGACGACGACGCTGCCGTCCCTGCGCGCCGCCAGCCGCACGGGCACTCGCCGACAAGGGCCGTAGCCATTGCCGACGCGGAGCCAGCCTTCTCCGCCGCCGTAGCTGCGGTCGAGGTTTCCATCGGGTTTGAAGCGCGCCAGGCGCAGGATGCAGCCCTCCTGGACCACGCCGACCGCGAGGAGTTCGCCGCCGGGAGCGGTCACGACGTCGAGGACCCCGTCGAAGGGGGCGGTGGGCGCGATCCCGTCGCGGCCGAAGCCGGGATCGAGGCGACCATCGGCGAAGTAGCGCAAGAGGCCGCCCCCGGAGCGCGAGAAAGTGCCGACGACGAATCGGTTGCCGGGATAGCTCGTGACCGAGGTCGCCCGCTCGCCGAAGTAGTCGCCGCTGACGGCGACCGGCGCCGCGAAGCCTTTCCTCCCGAAACTCCGGTCGGGTCGTCCGGAGCTGGTGTAGCGACCGACGGCGATGCCGTCGCCGCCCTTGCCGACGACGACGGTCTTGCCCCCGGCGACCGCGAGCAGGTCGGCCACGTCGTCGTTCGCCTGCGCGTGCGTCCGCGCGATCACGGCGCCTCCCGCCCCGAAGCTCGGCTCGAGAGTGCCGTCGGCGGTATAGCGGATGAGGCCGATCTGGCTGTCGAAGTCGAAGCTGCCGATCGGGGTGAAGGCACCGGCGAGGAGAATGTCGCCGTCGCCGAGCTGCACCAGGTCGGTCGTCTCGTCACGGCTGTCCGGCCCCAGCGTCTTGGTGACGGAGCCGGCGCCCGCACCGAAGCTCGGGTCGGGAAGACCGCTCGATTGCAGCCGGACGAGCAGAAAGCCCCCCGGACCCGTGCCGCTCGGATGGCGGGCATAGCCGCCGAGCAGGATCTTGCCGTCGGCGGTGAGCTCGACCACCCGGATGGAGGCCCAGGCGAACTGGGGATGGCGTGCGATCCCGCCTTCGCCGAAGCTCGGATCGAGCGTTCCGTCGGGAAGGAAGCGGGCGACGGTTCCGTAGTAGCTGCCGAGCAGCATGCGTCCCGCCGGATCGATCGCCAAGGACGTGACCGGGTGTCGAAACTGGTTCGTGGCGATCTTGCCGCCGTTGCCGAAGCTCGGGTCGAGGCGCCCGTCGGCGGCGAGGCGTATCAACAACGTCTGGTTCTCGCTCGACAGGGCGATCGTCAGCTTGCCGTCGCTCAGCGTGTAGACGCGCGGCAGGAGCGGGGCATCGACGAATCCCGCCCAGGTCCTGCCCGCCGGCACGGTCGCGTAGCCGCCCGTTCCATAGGTGCGATCGAGATCCCCTCGCGCGGTGAGGCGAACGACCGAGAGGCCGGTGAAGTGATCCCACACAACGCGGTTGAGGAGGCTGAGGACGATCACCTTGCCGCTCGGTTCGACGACGACGCCTTCGCCCCAATATCCGGTTCCCTTGGTCGGGAAAATGAAGGCCCCCTCCTCGCCGAAGCTTGGATCCGGCCGGCCGTCGGGCAAGTACCGGGCAACCTGGGTGAGCCTCGGCCCCTTGCCGAGGGTGCGACGAGAGCCGACGGTGACGATCTTCCCGCTTGGCGTTACCGCCATCGCCTGGGCGGCGCGGATGTCCATGGTGAGGAAACCGCCTTCGCCGAAGCTGCGGTCCAAAGCCCCGTCAGCGTCGAACCGCGCGATCGAGTCGTGGCTGGTCAGCACCAACGCGCCGCCCTCCGGGGTGGCGATCATGCGCTTCGCTCCACCCCACGACGATTGGGTGCCGAAGTCCCGTAACGCGAAGCCCCCTTCGCCATAGGAGCGAATCAGGCTGCCGGCGTGGCCACGTGGCTCCGCCCCTGCGAACGCGGCGCCCACCAGGGCAGCTGCAAGCAGGACGACCAGGACAGAGCACAGCGCCGGGGCGGCCGGGAGACGAGCGCGAATCATCCGCCGACCCTAGACAGCTGCCGGCCGGCTGAACAGAGACAGATCTGGCCCGATCCGGGACGCCCCTGATCCGAACCCGTCTGCCTGGAGACAGCCCCGCGACCTAGGATTCCTCCCATGGGAGCCCGGGTGCAGCTATGCGGTCGGCTGCAGGTGGATTGGGATGGGGAGCAGCTGGCGGATGCGCTTCCCGGCCGCCAAGGCCGGCTCCTCTTCACCTACCTGACGTTGCACCGCGAGCGGCTCGTGCGCCGCGACGAGCTGGTCGAGGCGTTGTGGTCCGAGGAGGGTCCGCCGCCCGGGGGCGATGCGCTGTTGCGGCCCCCGCTCTCGCGGTTGCGGCGGGCGCTGGGACCCGATCGGCTGGACGGTCGGGGTGAGCTGGCACTGCGCTTCCCGGAGGACACCTGGGTCGACCGTGAGGTTGTCGAGGTTGGGCTGCGACGGAGCCGCGCCGCGCAGGCTGAAGGGAACGCCGAGGCAAGCTGGGAGCGGGCCCGGGAGGCACTGGAGATCGCTGAACGCGGGCTGCTGCCCGGTCTGGAGGTGCGCTGGCTGGAGCCGTTCCGCGCGGAGCTGGAGGAGCAGCGGGTCGAGTTGCTGGAGGCCGTCGCGCTCGCCGGTGCACAGCTCGGCGACGGCGAGCGCCAGGAGGCCGAGCGGGCCGCCCGCCGCGCGATCGAGGTCTCGCCGTTCCGCGAGTCGGCGCGAGTGGCGCTGCTGGAGGTCCTGCGAGCGCGGGGCAACACGGCCGAAGCGCTGGTCGCCTTCGAGGAGTTCCGCACCTTCCTGCGCGAAGAGCTCGGCTCGGCGCCGGGAGCGGAGCTGCGGACGATGCACGAGCAGCTGCTGAGCGCGGAGCCGGCCGGGCCTCGGCCGGCGGCCGAGGCGGCCTCGGCCACGGTCGCGGAGGAGCAGCTGTCCGACCGCCTCGTGCAGGCGCTGGCCTCGCCGTGGGTGGGCCGGAGCACCGCGCTCGCGCGACTGCGCGAGGAGGCCGAGACCGCCGCCGCAGGGCAGAGCGGCCTGGTGCTGGTCGTCGGCGAAGGCGGGATCGGCAAGACCCGCCTGGTCGCCGAGCTCGCCACCGAGCTGACCGGGTTCGACGTCCTCTACGGACGCTGCGACGAGGAGGAGATCTTCCCCTACGGGCCCTGGGTCGAGATGCTGAGGCCGCGCCTCCGGCGCCTGGACGATTTCGAACTCGCCGCCCTGACGGGGTCTGAGGCGGCCGACCTCGCCCGGCTGCTGCCCGAGATTTGCGAACGCCTGCCAGAGCTCGCCGAGGCGCCGGCGCCGAGCAACCCCGAGACCGAGCGCCGCCAGCTCTTCGTCGCAGTCCACCAGCTCCTGCGCCGCCTCGCCGCGGTCGAACCGCTGCTGATCGTCGTCGACGACCTGCACTGGGCCGACCGCTCCTCCCTTCTGCTCGGACGGCATCTGGCCCGACAGCAGCAGCTCGGCCGGCTGCTGCTCGTCGGGACCTACCGCGACACCGAGCTGGGGCACGGGCACCCGCTGGCCGACCTGATCGCCGACGTCGAGCGCTACCGCCCAGTCCCGCGGGTGCGCCTTGGCGGTATGGACGAGCGCGAGGTGGCGGCGCTGATCGGCTCCTGGCACGGCAGTGAGGTCGAGGAGAACGCGGTGCGGGCGATCCGCGCCGAGACCAGCGGCAACCCCTTCTTCGTCAAGCAGCTCGTCCGCCACCTCGAGGAGACGGGGGGCGGCGCCGAGCTGACCGGCGGCGAGAGGGTGGCGGTGCCCGAGGGGGTGCGCGACGTGATCGCCCAGCGCGTCGCGCGGCTGCCCGAGGGTGGCGACCAGGCCCTCCAGGTCGCCGCCCTTATTGGCCGCGACTTCGAATACGGGCTGCTCGAGCGCGTCGTCGACCTCCCCGAGGAGCAGCTGCTCGACGTCCTCGACGCGGCGGTGCGCGGGGCCCTGCTGGCGGAGGTCCCGAACGCGCCCGGGCGCTACTCGTTCGCCCACGCGCTGCTGCGCTCGACCGTCGAGGGCGAGCTCTCGGCGACGCGCCGGGCGCGGCTGCACCGGCGGATCGGCGAGGCGATCGAACAGCTCCACCGCGAGCGCCTGGACCCCTGGCTCGACGAGCTCGCGCGCCACTTCGCCGCCGCCGTGCCGCAGGAGATCGACCGCGCGGTCGACTACGCAATGCGGGCTGCGGCGCAGGCGTCGGCGCGACTCGCCTACGACGAGGCCGCGCAGCTGCTGGCGCGGGCGGTGGCGCTGCGCCGCTCCGAGGACCCCGTCGACCACGCCGAGCTCGCCCGGCTGGAGATCGCGCTGGCGAGCGCCGAGGCCGATGCCGGCCGCTGGGAGACCGCGCGGGCGAGCTTCGCGCGGGCCGCTGACGTGGCGCGGGCGGGAGGCGCCGGCACCACCTTCGCGCGGGCGGCGCTTGGGCATTGCGGCGAGACCTGGGAGCAGTACGGCCGCGGTGACGCGGAGAGCATCGAACTGGTCGAGGAGGCGCTCGATCGCCTGCCCGAAGGCGACTCGCCGCTGCTTGCGCAGGTACTGGCGCGGCTCGCGGTGCTCCTCTACCACGACAACTCCGGCTCGCGCGAGCGGGTCCTCGCGGCCGCTGACGAGGCGGTGGCGATCGCACGGCGACTCGACGACCCCGCCACCCTGATCGCCGCCCTCACCGCCGCGCAGCACGCTCGCTGGTGGCCCGGCATGGCGCCGGACCGCCTGGCGATCGCCGAGGAGCTGATCGAGCTGGCCGAGGCGAGCGGGACGGCCGCGGAGGCATCGGAGGCGCACCTATGGCCCACCGGCGCGCTGCTGGAGCTGTGTCGCCTCGACGAGGCAGACGCGCATCTCCAGCGCCAGGCCGAGATCGCGGAGGGCTCTCAGCAGTTCCAGCTCCTGGCGCATCGCGACGCGACGCGGGGAATGCGGGCGCTTCTGGAGGGCGACTTCGAAGGCGCCGAGGCGATGGCGAACGAGCTACTCGAGTGGGGGAAGCGCACCGAGGCCGACGGTGGCCCGATGCCGCTGGTGCTGCAGTTCTACGGGACCCACATGCTCGTGATCCTCAGCGAGCGCGACGAGCTCGGCGCCCTGACGCCGTACTGCGAGCGGATGGTCCGCGAGATGCGCGGGCTGCCGGGCTGGCGCGGACCGCTCGCCTGGTCCTATGTGCAGGGCGGCGAGCGCGAGCGCGGACAGGCGGAGCTCGAGGACCTGAGCGCGGACGGGTTTGCGGTGCTCCCGCGCGACATCAACTTTCTGCCAACGCTGGCGATGGCCTCGCACGCGATCGGACAGCTGGAGGACGTCGGCGCCCTGGCCGCGCGGATCGAACCACTGCTGCAGCCGTTCCGCGAGCTTTGGGTCGTCCTCGGGGTCGGCGGGCTGACGCTCGGCCCGGTCGCCTTCTCCCTCGGAATGACCCAACTCGCCCAGGATCACGATGACGACGCGATCGCGAGCTTCGAGCTGGCGCTGGAGCGCTCGTTGGCGATGCGGGCCCGGCCCTACGTCACCCGCTCACGGGCGGGGCTGGCCGCGGCGCTCGGTCTGCGCGGGGCGCCGGGCGACGCGGAGCGGGCGGGCGGGCTGGCCGAGCTCGCGGCGACGGACGCCCGCGAGCTCGGCATGCTGCGGCTGCAGCGAGAACTCGGGCTCACGCCCGGGTAGATCAGCCGGCCTTGCGGCCGACGGCGACCAGGTACTCGGCCCAGAGCAGCAGCGAACCATCGGTCGCCGCGTTGCGGCGCTCGGCCATCGCGATGACCTCGCCGCGGCATTCCTCCCAGCGGCCTTCGCCGCTGAGGCGTTCGCGCGCTTTCAGGGTCGGGCCGTAGTGCTCCTCGAGGAAGGCGACCCAGCGCTCGGCCGAGTCGAACCGCCAGGGATTGGAGCCGTAGGAGAACTCCAGCTCCAAGCCCGTCCCCTCGAAGAGGGACCCGACGTGCTCCTCGCTCCCCCACAGCGGCGGCGCGCCGGCGAACTCGGGTGGCGACGGCAGGTAGCCGCCCATGATCGTGAACAGCTCGCCGATCAGGCCGGCGGGCGTCCAGTTGACGAGGCCGAGGTCGCCGCCGACTCGGCAGACGCGCGCCATCTCGGCCGCCGCCACCTCGTGCCGCGGCGCGAACTGGACGCCGAAAACCGAGAGGACATGGTCGAAGGAGGCATCGGCGAACGCCAGCTCCTCGGCGTCCCCCTCGACCCAGTCGACGCTGACGCCTTGGTCGGCGGCCTGCCGCCGCGCCGCCGTGAACAGCTCCGGGGCGAGGTCGAGGCCGACGACTCGGGCGCCCGCGGCGGCCGCCCGCAGGGCGACGTTGCCGGTCCCGGTGGCGACGTCGAGGACCTCCTCCCCCGGGCGGATGTCGACGCGGTCGAGCAGGTCGCGCGGCGGCGCCTCGTCGATGTGCTCGGCGACCTGGGCGTAGTCACCTGCCGCCCAGGTCGCGCGATGGGTTTTCTTGAGATCGATCAGCGTGGTCATTTGATTCCCCTCAGACCGCGAGGCAGGTAGCCCAGGCGTAGAGGTTGTTGCTGCCCGCGTCGACCATTCCTTCGACCACCCAGACCGAGCTCGGGGAGACGTCGCTGGGGGCGTTGGCGATGATCGAGTTGGGCTCGCCGTCGGTCCAGGCGTAGCCACCCGCAATCAGCTGCCGGTTGTCGGGACAGCTGACCGAGGTGCGTTTGACGACGCCGGCGCTGACGCTGACGCCGGGGCCGACGACCGCGATCACCGGCTTCAGGGCGCGAGCGCCGACGCTCTCGGTCCCCATCTCCTCAGAGCCGATGTTGCCGTTGGTGATCTCGTCTCCACCGACCGCGTTGTTGGCGATGTCTTCGGCCTGCACGCCTTCGCCTTTGATGTCCTGCGAGTTGATCGAGTCGTTGAGGATCTCCGCAGGGCCGACCGCGTTCGTCTGGATCTCGTCGGTGCCGACGCCGTCTTTTTGGATCTCCTCGGCAGCGACCGCATTGGCCTGGATCTCCGCCGCGGCGACGGCGTCGGGGCCGATCACCGGGTTGGGAAAGACGCCGGTCAGGTCGCCGCCGGCCGGCCCGCTGGGTGCCGGCGTCGCCGCGGCCGGCTTGCCCTCGACCGCGGCGAGCCGCTGCTGCA
>Ga0190275_10000193_pt1 | contig 64891 bp, 71 predicted proteins | sample Popmic550T_FD_133745 | JGI IMG/M metagenome (GOLD analysis project Ga0190275, IMG submission 133745) | Populus adjacent soil microbial communities from riparian zone of Yellowstone River, Montana, USA - 550 T | ecosystem: Environmental > Terrestrial > Soil > Riparian zone > Trees stand | place...
GAGCGAATGTTCGCGAAGCGGCGGAAATGCAATCCGGTATCTGCCCGCCATAGGCGGGCACCATCATGCGGAGCAGTCCCGATAGGGACGCGACCCAATTCGCTCAGGGGATGACCGGACCCCGTACCGCAGCGGTACAAGAGATGACCGGACCCCTACCGCAGCGCATCTCTACGCTTCCCCAATGGCCCTGAAACGAGTAATCCCCTGCCTCGACGTCAACGCGGGACGGGTCGTCAAGGGCACCAACTTCGTCGGTCTCAAAGACGCCGGCGACCCGGTTGAGCTGGCCGAGCGGTACGACGCCGAGGGCGCCGACGAGCTGGTCTTTCTCGATATCACCGCCTCGCACGAACAGCGGGAGACGATTGTCGAGCTGGCGCGGCGGACGGCGGACAACGTCTTCATCCCGTTCACGATCGGGGGCGGCATCCGCTCGGTCGCGGACGCGCAGGCGGTGCTGGACGCCGGCGCCGACAAGGTCTCGGTCAACTCGGCGGCGCTGGCGCGGCCGCAGCTGCTGAGCGAGCTGGCCGATCAGTTCGGTGCCCAGTGCGTGGTGATCGCGATCGACGCCAAGGGCGAGGAAGACGGCTGGGGCGTCTACGTCAATGGCGGTCGCAGGCGGGTTGAGGGTCGCGACGCGGTCGGCTGGGCCGAAGAGGCGGTCGAGCTGGGGGCGGGGGAGGTGTTGCTGACCAGCATGGACCGGGACGGCACCAACGACGGCTACGACCTCGAGCTGACCCGGGCTGTCGCCGCGGCCGTCAGCGTGCCCGTGATCGCCTCCGGCGGCGCCGGAGAGCTCTCCCACCTCAGCGCGGCGATCGCCCAAGGGAACGCCGACGCGGTCCTCTGCGCTTCGATCTTCCATTACGGCCACTACCGGGTGCGCGAGGCGAAGGAACGAATGGCGGCGGACGGGATCTCCGTGCGGCTTTGAGCCATCTCGCGGCATCCGCGCGATCGGGCATGGTGGAAGACATGGAAGATCTAGCCGCGGCACTGCGGCGCGACCATCCAGAGCTGGAAATCGTGCGCAGGGAGGCGGAGGAGCCGATCTACCTGGTCGGCGGAGCGGTCCGTGACCTCCTGCTCGGTCGTCCCCGCGTCGACCTCGACCTGGTTGTCGTCGGTGACGCCGCTGCGCTGGCGGCTCGGCTCGGCGGCGCCGCGGCCGAGCATGAGCGCTTCGGCACGGTCAAAGTCGAAGTGGAGGGCCATGAGATCGACATCGCCTCGGCCCGAACCGAGACTTACCCGCAGCCCGGTGCGCTGCCCGTGGTCGAGCCGGCGCAGAGCATCGAGGCCGACCTCAGCCGCCGCGACTTCACGATAAACGCGATGGCGCTCCCGCTCGAGCAGGAGCCGCGGCTGATCGACCCCTGCGGGGGCGGCGCCGACCTCGAGCAGGGGGTGCTGCGGGTCCTGCATCCGCGGTCCTTCGTGGACGATCCCACCCGGGCGATTCGCGCGGCCCGGTACGCCGCCCGCTTTGGCTTTGCCTTGGAGGCCGAGACCGACCGCCTGTTGCGCGCAACCGATCTATCTTCCGTCTCCGCCGATCGCCGCCGCGCCGAGCTGGAGCGCCTCGCCGCCGAACCCAGCGGCCGGGTCGGCTTCGAGCTGCTTGCGGGATGGGGGCTGATCGACCTGCGCGAGGACGGCTTGCAGCTGGTCGCCGCAGTCGAAAGCCTGCTGCAGGAGCCCCACTGGGAGGAGTTTGTGCCGCGAGAGCAAGCCCTGGTGGCGGCGGCCCTGGGGCCGGAGGGAGCAGAGCAGGTGCTGGCTTCGATGTGGGCGCCGAGACCCGGCGAGGGCGTCGAGGTGGCGGAGCGACGTGACCCGGTTGAGCTGATCCTCGCCCGGGCGATGGGAGCCGACTGGCTCGACCAATACCTGACCGCCTGGTCCAAGGTGGCGCTGGAGATCGACGGCAACGACCTGATCAAGGCCGGAGTTCCGCAAGGCCCGGCGATCGGTCGTGGGCTGCAGGAGGCTCGGCGCCAACGCTTGGAAGGACAGATCATCAATCGCGAGCACGAGCTCACCGTCGCCCTCGAAGCGGCGCGGGCGGAGTAGCGATGGAGTGGCGCGAGCGCGATGGAGTTCGCTGGCTCGAGGCAGACCTCGGCAACGGCCGCGCGGCCTTCTCGACCCGCCTGGGCGGCGTCAGCGAGCCGCCCTTCGACACTCTCAACCTAGGCCTGTTGACCGAGGACGCCGAAGCGGCGGTGGTCGAGAACCGGCAGCGGCTGGCAGCCGCCCTGGGGTTCGAACCCGGACAGGTCGTCCTCGCCCGCCAGGTCCACGGGACGCATCTGATCGAGCACGAACCCCGAACCCGTGGTTCCCTGCGGTCGCTGAGCGTCCGAAAGGATCCACGGGATGCTCCCGAGGCCGACGGCCACGTCGTCTCCGAACCAGGCTTGGCGCCACTCGTCTTCGTCGCCGATTGCCTGCCGGTCGCTCTTGCCGGCCCGGGAGGAGTGGCGATGGTCCACGCCGGCTGGCGCGGGCTTGCCGGTGGCATCCTCGCCGCCGGAGCGGAGGCGGTCGCGGCGACCCGGGCGGCGATCGGTCCCGGAATCGGTCCCTGCTGCTACGAGGTCGGCGACGAGGTCTTGGGCGCTTTCAGCGGCTTGGGCGACGAGGTGGCGCGGGGACGGATGCTCGACCTGCCAGAGGTGGCGCGGCGCTTGCTCGCCGAAGCTGAGGTCGAGCGGGTCGAGTCAGCCGGCCTCTGCACCAGCTGCGAGGAGGCCCTCTTCTTCTCCCATCGGCGCGACCAGGGCCGGACCGGCCGCCAGGCCGGGATCGCCTGGATGAAGGGCGAGTGAGATGGCGGAGCTGATCCACAACATCGATGCGGGGCGGCTGGCGGCGAACCTGGAGGAGGCCAAAGCCGTCGCTGGTGACCAGGTGGAGATCCTGGTCGCGACCAAGTACGTGCCGCTGGAGGAGATGGGGAAGCTGGCTGAGGCGGGGGTGCGGCTGGTCGGTGAGAACCGCCAGCAGGATCTCGCCGCCAAGCACGAGCGCTGGGGCGACGCCTTCGAGTGGGACTTCATCGGCAACCTGCAGAGCCGCAAGCTGAAGCAGGTGCTGCCGCTCTGCCGGTTGGTCCACTCGGTGGCGACGGATTCGGTCCTCGCTCAGCTCGAAAAGCACGCCTCACCCGATACCGAGGTGCTGGTCGAGGTCAACGTCTCCGGTGAGGCAGGCAAGGGTGGGGTGGAGTCCGAGCAGCTATCCGCTTTCATCGAGCGCTGCCCGGTGCGGGTCTCGGGGCTGATGACGATGCCTCCGTTCAGTCCCGATCCGGAGGAATCGCGCCCCTACTTCGCCCGCCTGGCGGAGCTGGCAGCGGCCAACGGCCTGCCGCGTCTTTCGATGGGAACCTCCCAGGATTGGCGGGTGGCGATCGAGGAGGGGGCGACGATAGTCCGCCTCGGCCGCGCGCTTTTCGAGTGATTTCCCGCAAAAGTGGGGATAATCGGTAAAGGAGTCGGCCGTTGAAGGCCGAAACACGCGGAAGATATGGCTCTAAAAGACACTTGGCATAGGGCGCTGGTCTACTTCGGACTTGCGGAGGACCACGACCACTACGGCCCCGAATACGAGGAAGAATTCGAGTCCGACACCGGGAGCGAAGAAGCCCCCGACGGCCGCCGCGAACGCGGTGAAGGGAGCTCCTCGGTGCGGCGACTGCCGACCTCGCGACGCCCGCGACGCGACGAGATCGACGACATCTTCGCCGACGACGAGCCGATGGGCGGCCGCACGCGCACCCTGCGCCCGGTCGACAACGGTGGCGACGGCGGTGACCTCCAGGTCCATCTCGTCATCCCCCGCAACTTCAACGATGCTCAGCAGGTCGCCGACCAGTTCAAACGCTCGGTGCCGGTGATCCTCAACCTGCAGACCGCCGATCACGAGCTCTCGAAGCGGATGATCGACTTCTGCTCGGGCCTCACCTACGCCCTCGACGGGGGCATGCAGCGGATCGCCGAGAAGATGTTCCTGCTGACGCCGCGCAACGTCGACGTCTCTGCCGAGGAAAAGGCGCGACTGATCGACAAGGGCTTCTTCAACCAGTCTTAGGCTCCCAGCGCTAAGTAGGCTGCGCTGATGATCATTGGCTTCGTTGGTTCGGGGAGCATGGCTGCGGCGATGGCTCGTGGCTGGGCCGGTGAGTTCGAGGGGATGCTCTTCTCCGATGGCGGCTCCGGACGCGCGCGCTCTCTGGCCGATGAGCTCGGCGGGGAGGCCGTCTCCAGCGAGGAGATCGCACGCCGTGCCGACCTCGTGGTACTGGCGGTGAAGCCCAACCGGCTCGACGAGGTGGCGCCGGCATTGGGCGCAGCGCGGGAGGTGGTTTCAGTGCTCGCGATCACCACCCTCGCGCAGCTGCGGGCGGCTCTGCCCGGGGCGGAGCACATTCTGCGGGTGATGCCGAACGTCGCCGTGGAGGTGCGCAAGGGGGTCCTCTGCGCGGCGGGATCGGTGGGCGAACGCGGCTGGGGGAAGCTGAGCGTGCTCGGCCGCATCGTCGAAATCCCGGAGGAGGACTTCGATGCGGCGACCGCGGTGATGGGTTGCTCGCCCGCCTACCTGGCGCTGGCGGTGGAGGCGATTGCAGAGGCAGGGGTCGCCGACGGTCTCGACGCCGGCCTTGCCCGTGACCTGGTGGTGGAGACCGCGGTGGGAACTGCCGAGCTGCTGCGCCACCACGATCCCGCTGAGCTGCGCCGGGCAGTGGCTTCGCCGGGTGGCGCCACCGAGGCCGGCCTCGAGGCGCTCGACCGCACCGGGGCGCGAGACGCCTTCACGGCGGCCGTGGACGCCTCTTTGGAGAGAATGAGAGGGTGATGCCGCTGGCGATAACCCGGGGTGACGTCGCCGATTACGTCGGCGCGATCTTCGTCGTCTACGTGATCATGATCTTCATCCGGATCGTCGCCTCCTTCATCCCCCGGATGCCGTACTGGCCTTGGCTGCGGACGATCCTCGACTTCGCGACCGAGGTCACCGATCCCTACCTCAACTTCTTCCGCCGCTTCCTGCCGCCGATCGGCGGCGGCGGGCTGGCTCTGGACCTGAGCCCGATGGTCGGGCTGATCGTCCTCTTCATCGCCCAGAGAATCACCACCGACCTGATCCGCGGGTGACCGCTGCTGCCGCGCGTGCCTGGAGCCTCGCCGGGGCTCTCTGTGGGGTGGTCTTCGCCGCCGACCAGGCCGCCAAGGCGGCGATCGAGGCCAACCTCGTGCCGGGGGAGAAGATCGAGCTGTTGGGCCCGCTGGCCTTGACCCTCACCCACAACAGCGGCGTCGCCTTCGGCCTCGCCGGCGGCGGCGGAGTTGGGCTGGTCCTCGTCGGAATCGTCGCCCTCGCGGTGATCGCCTACCTCTTCAACCGCGATGCCACCGCCTCCGGTGCCTGGGTTGCGGTCGGCCTGCTGGCTGGTGGCGCCCTCGGAAACCTCGCCGACCGTATCCGCGCCGACGAGGTCACCGACTACATCGACATCGGCTCCTGGCCGGCCTTCAACCTCGCCGACGTCGCGATCACCTGCGGCGTCGTCCTCCTCGTCCTCCTCTACCTCCGCACCCCCAAGCACGGGGTCGAGAGTGGCTGAGGCGGGGCTGCGGGTCGTCCACCTCGACGACTTCCTCGCCGTCATCGACAAGCCGGCGGGGCTTGTCGTCCATCCGGCGCCATCTCATACGGGAACCACGCTGGTCGACGAGCTGGCTGAGGTCCTGGGGGGCGGGGAGGACCCCGAGCGCCCGGGGATCGTTCATCGCCTCGACAAAGGCACCAGCGGGCTACTCGTCGTCGCCCGCGACGACAAGACCCACGCCGCGCTCCAGGAGCTCGTCCGCGAGCGCGAGGTCGAACGGGTCTATCTGGCCCTGGCCGGGGGGAGGCTCGCCTCCCGCACCGGCACGATCGACGCCCCGGTTGGTCGCTCCGCCCGCCAGCGCCACCGGATGGCGGTTTCGGGGGCGGCCTCGCGGCAGGCCCGCACCCACTTCACGGTGCAGGAGCTGCTGCCCCGGGAGACCTACCTGGAGGCGCGGCTGGAGACCGGCCGCACGCACCAGATCCGCGCCCACTTCAGCGCGATCGGCCATCCCCTGACCGGCGACACCACCTACGGTGGCACCGCCCGCTACGGCTTGGAGCGCCAGTTCCTCCACGCCCACCGCCTCTCCTTCCGACATCCGCGCACCGGCGAGGAGCTCAGCTTCACCTCGTCGCTGCCGGAGGACCTCGCCATGGCACTGGCGGCGGCCCACGCCGGCTGATCTCCTCCTTAGCCCTTCCGCTCTACAATCGAGATCTAGAAACCAATCCCCGTCGAGGGCAAACCGGATCCTGCCTGGCCAAACACCAGGTCCCGGGGAGCGCGGCGGGAGCTTCACCACAACAAGGAGACGTAATACATGCCCCAGGCAGAACTCAAAGAGCTGCTCGAGGCCGGAGTCCACTTCGGCCATCAGACGCGCCGCTGGAACCCGAACATGCGCCGCTTCATCTTCGGCGAGATGGACGGGATTCACATCATCGACCTGCTGCAAACCGAGGCGTTGCTGGAGAACGCTCGCAAATTCGCCGGCGAGCTCGCCACGGGAGGCGGCACGGTGCTCTTCGTCGGCACCAAGAAGCAGGCCCGCGACACCGTCCAGGAATGGGCCGACCGCTGCAAGATGCCCTACGTCAACAAGCGCTGGCTCGGTGGCCTGCTGACCAACTTCAACACGATGTCGGGCCGGATCGCCCGCCTCCACGAGCTCAACGGCTGGAAAGAGGAGGGCAAACTCGACCTCCTGCCGACCAAGGAGCGGATGGGGATGGAGGCCGAACTCGCCAAGCTCGAGTTCAACCTCGGCGGCGTTCGCGACATGGACCGGCTGCCCGACGCTGTCTTCGTCGCCGATCTGAAAACCGAGGAGATCGCCGTCAACGAGGCCGCGCGCCTGCGGATTCCGATCATCGGCCTGGTCGACACCAACTGTGACCCCACCCCGGTCGACTACGTGATCCCCGGCAACGACGATGCCATTCGCTCCTGCCAGCTGGTCATCGGCACGATCGGCGAGGCAATCGAGGAGGGCTCCTCGAGCTGGCGCGTCCAGGAGGAGAAGCGGATCGCCGAAGAGATGGAGCGGCGCAAACGCGAGGAGGAAGAGCGCAAGAAACGCGAGGAGGAAGAGAAAGCCCGCGTCGAAGCGCTGGAGGCCAAAAAAGCGGCCGAGGAAGCCGAAAAAGCGGCTCAGGCGACGGCTGCTGCGCAGCAGAAAGCCCAGCAGGTGCAGAAACCGCAGCAGCAGGCCCAGGCCCCGCAGGCACAGAGGTCTCAGCCTCAGGCGCCTCAGGCCGCGGCAGAGCCCGCTCCGGCTGAGCAGCCGCCCCAGGCACCGGTCGAGGAGAAGCCCGCGCCGACCGTGGCCGGGGAGCAGGCGCAGGCCGAGGAGGTCAAAAAGCCGTCTGAGGAGCAGCCGCCTCCGCCGCCGAGTGAGAGCGCCGAGGCCGCTGAGTCCACCGGCGGGGAGAAAGCTGAGAGTGAGGGAGAGGGCAAATGAGCATCACTGCTGCTGACGTAAAGGCGCTTCGGGAGCGAACCGGGGCGGCGATGATGGACGCCAAATCGGCGCTTGTCGAGGCCGACGGCGACGTCGAGCGCGCCGTCGAGTTGCTGCGGGTGAAGGGCCAGGCTTCGGCCGCCAAGCGCGAAGGCCGCGGCACCAACGAGGGCGTGATCGCCTCCTACATCCACGCTAACGACAAGGTCGGGGCGATGGTCGAAGTCCAGTGCGAGACCGACTTCGTCGCCCGCAATGAGGAGTTCAAGGTCTTCGCCTACCAGGTCGCCCTGCACGCGGCCGCAACGGCGCCACAGTTCGTCTCCACCGAGGAAATTCCGGAGGAGGACCGCGAGGCCGAAAAGCGGGTCTTCGAAGAGAAGGCGCGCGAAGAAGGCAAGCCCGACAACGTGGTCGAGAAAATCGTCGAGGGTCAGCTGAACAAGTGGGCCGCCGAAGTGGCGCTGCTCGACCAGACCCACGTCAACACCGAGAAGCACGAGTCGAAGACGATCGAGGAGCTGCGCCAGGAGATGGCGGCGAAAACGGGCGAGAACGTCCGCGTCGCCCGCCTCGCCTACTTCCGGGTCGGCGAATAGGCTCCCCCGCGGTGACCGACTCTTCCGAGCCGCGCTTCAAGCGCATCTTGCTGAAGCTCTCCGGCGAGGCCCTGATGGGCAGCCAGGAGTTCGGCACCGATTCCGCCGAGGTCGACCGGATCGCCACGCAGGTCGCGGCGGTCCGCGACCGCGGGGTCGAAGTGGCGATCGTGGTCGGGGCGGGCAACATCTACCGCGGCCTCGACGGGGCGGCGAGCGGGATGGACCGCGCCACCGGCGACTACATGGGGATGCTGGCCACCGTGCTGAACGCGCTGACCCTGCAGGACGCGCTCGAGCGCCACGGTCAGCACACCCGGGTGATGTCGGCGATCGAAGTCCAGGAGGTCGCCGAGCCCTACATTCGCCGCCGGGCGATGCGCCACCTGGAGAAGAGCAGGGTCGTGATCTTCGCCGCTGGTACCGGCAACCCGTTCTTCACCACCGACACCGCGGCGGCGCTACGGGCGCTGGAGATCCACGCCGAGGCGATCCTAATGGCCAAGAACGGGGTGGAGGGCGTCTTCGACTCCGATCCGGCGACGAATCCGGACGCTAAGTTCATCCCCGCGCTCTCTCATCGCGAGGCGATCGAGCAGGGCCTGCGGGTGATGGATTCGACCGCACTCTCGCTCTGCATGGACAACGACCTACCGATCTACGTCTTCAACATGGGCGACGAGCGCAACATAGATAGGATCGTCGCCGGCGAGAAAGTGGGGACGCTGGTGTCGAATTCCCCCGCTAATTGAGGAGGATGGGACCCCAGTGGAGCTGATCGACGAACTGCTCGCGGACGCCAAAGGACGGATGAACAAATCCGTCGAGTCCAACGGTGGCGAGCTTGCCACCGTGCGGACCGGCCGGGCCTCACCGCACCTGCTCGACCGGATCACGGTCGACTACTACGGCACCCCGACGCCGCTGAAGCAGCTAGCGAACGTCGCCGCCTCAGACGCCCGGTTGCTCACGGTCACGCCTTTCGACAAGGGGGCGCTGGGCGCGATCGAGAAGGCGATCCAGGAGTCCGACGTCGGCCTCACCCCCAGCAACGATGGCAACGTGATCCGTCTGCAGATTCCGGAGATGACCGAGGAGCGGCGGCGGGAGATGGTCAAAGTCGTCCACGGCGTCGCCGAGGAGGGCCGGATTGCGATTCGCAACGTCCGCCGCGACATCATGAGCGACCTGCGCGACCTCAAAAAAGAGGGCGAAGTGGGGGAGGACGACGAGCGCCGCGCCGAGACGACGCTGCAGAAACAGACCGACGAGGCGATTGCCGAAATCGATTCCCTGCTCAAAGGCAAGGAAGAAGAGATCCTCGAAGTTTGAGGACGGCGGGCCCCTCGGCGTGACCGCGCCCAAATACGTAGCGATCATCACCGACGGCAACGGCCGCTGGGCGAGCCAGCGCGGGCTGGCGGTCGTCGAGGGTCATCAGGCCGGCGCCGACACGCTGAAGGCGCGGTTGCGCGATGCCGCAGAGCTGGGAATCGAGGAGCTGACCGTCTACTCGTTCTCGACCGAGAACTGGAGCCGGCCCGAGGATGAGGTTCGCGCACTGATCCAGATGATGGGCGAACGGATTGGTTCTGAAACCCCAGAGCTGAAGGCCGAAGGCGTGCGGATGCGCTATATCGGCCGGCGCGAGGGCCTCGACCCGGCTTTGGTCGAGCGGATGCGCTGGTCTGAAGAGGAAACCGCGGCCAATGACCGCATCGTCCTCTACGTCGCCTTCAACTACGGCGGCCGGGCGGAGATCCTCGATGCGGCGCGAAGCTTCCAGGGAGATTCCGAGGAGGAGTTCCGCGCCAACCTCTACGCCCCCGAGATGCATGACCCGGACCTTTTGATTCGCACCAGCGGCGAGCAGCGGCTCTCCAACTATCTGCTCTGGCAGTGCGCCTACTCTGAGCTCGTCTTCCGCGACGAGCTCTGGCCCGACTTCGACCGCACGACGCTGGAAGAGTGCTTGCGCGAGTACGAGACCCGTCAGCGGCGCTTCGGGAGCCGGGCCTGAACATGGACCTCTTCGACGACGAGATGCTCGAGGCGGAGCCGCCCCGGCGCGAGCGCCCGCCCCGGGAGCCGCGGCAGCGGCGCAAGCGCGGCAGCGGCGAGACCGCGAAGCGGATCCTCGTGGCGTTGCCGTGGATCGCCTTCGCGATCGCGATCACGGTCGCCGGCGGCGAGATCTTCGCCCTGGCGATGATCGCGATCGGCGTCGTCGCGATCCGCGAGTTCGCCGGGATCGCCAGCCGCTACCGGCCGCTGCTGATCCCCGCCTACATCTCCGTCGCGGCGCTGGTCGTCGCCGCCCACTTCGGCACCGCTTTCAACGTCCTCTACGTGCTGGCGGCGACGTTCCCGCTGCTCTTCTTCTTCGTCGCCAAAGCCGGCCACCGCGATAACGCAACCGTCTCGATCGGGGTCACCCTGCTGGCGGTGCTGTGGATCGGAATTCCGCTCGCCCATGCGGTCTTCCTCCGCGGTCTGCCCGACCACGGCGCGGCTCTGCTGATCGACGTCCTCGTCGGCACCTTCGTCGCCGACACCGCCGCCTACGCGACCGGGAGGATGTTCGGAAGCCACAAAATCGCCCCCAACCTCTCTCCGAACAAGACCCTCGAGGGGCTGATCGGCGGCTTCGTGATCGGGACCATGGGCTTCTGGTTCGCCGGCCTCTACCAAGACTGGCTCTCGGGAGTGGACGCCCTCATCATCGGCGCCGCCGTCGCCGCGATCGCCCCGATCGGCGACCTCTTCGAGTCGCTGCTGAAGCGCGATCTCGGGACCAAGGACACCGGCACGATCTTCGGCCCCCACGGCGGCATCCTCGACCGCCTCGATGCCGTCTTCTTCACCGTCGTCGTCGGCTACTACCTCGCGGTAGCGGTCGTTTACTAAGCGGTAAGCCGGGCTCCGTATTCTCTGTCGAGAATGAAGAAGGTCCTCGTGCTCGGCTCGACCGGGTCCATCGGAACGCAGGCGCTCGAGGTGATCGGGGCCTCGGAGCAGTTGCAGGCCGTCGGCCTGGCGGCTGGGTCTGCCTGGGAGACCGTGATCGAGCAGGCGCGCGAGCACGGCGTGCCGGTGGTTGCCCTTGCCGGTCCCGAGGCCGCCGAGCGTGCTCGGGGAGCCTGGAGCGGGCGCGTTCTCGAGGGCGAAGAGGGGGTGCGGGAGCTGATCCTCAGCACCGAACCCGACCTCGTCCTCAACGCGATCGTCGGCGCTGCCGGGCTCGGATCGACGATCGTCGCCCTCAGCGAGGGGATCGACGTCGCTCTCGCCAACAAGGAGAGCCTCGTGCTCGGGGGCGAGCTGGTGATGGCGTTAGCCGAGGCGACGGGGGCGCGGCTCCTGCCGGTCGACTCTGAGCACTCGGCGCTGTTCCAGCTTGTAGGCGCCGAGGCGCCGGGGACGGTTACCAAGCTCGTCCTGACGGCCTCTGGCGGCCCTTTCCGCGGCCGCGACGACCTCTCCGGGGTTAGCGTCGCCGACGCGCTCGCTCACCCGACCTGGCGGATGGGAGGGAGGATCACGATCGACTCGGCGACCCTGATGAACAAGGGCTTCGAGGCGATCGAGGCCCATCACCTCTTCGCCGTCCCCTACGAGCGGATCGACGTCGTCGTCCACCCGCAGTCGCTGATCCACTCGCTGGTCCACCTAAACGACGGTTCCTCGCTCGCCCACCTCGGCTATCCCGACATGCGGGTGCCGATCTCCTACGCCTTGAACCACCCCGAGCGCGCCGACGTCGACGTGCCGCAGCTCGACCTCGCCGCCGTTGGCTCGCTCACCTTCGAGCAGCCGGACCTGGAGACTTTCGCCTGCCTGCGGCTGGCGCTTGGGGCCGGCAAGGCGGGGGGGACGGCGCCCTGCGTCCTCAACGCCGCCGACGAGATTGCCGTTGCCGCCTTCCTCGATGAGCGAATTCCCTTCACCGCGATCCCGACGGCGATCGAAGGGGTGCTGGAGGAAATGCCCGCGCGGCCAGTCACCCACTTCGACGACCTCTTCGCCGCCGACGCCGAGGCCCGTGAACGCACCCAGGAGCAGGTTCGGGGGTTGACGCCCGCATGAGCTGGTTCTGGGTCTTCGTCGGCTTCTGTCTGCTGATCATCCTCCACGAGGCCGGGCACTTCTTCGCTGCCAAGGCGACGGGGATGCGGGTCGAGCGCTTCTTTCTCTTCTTCGGCCCGACGATCTGGTCGTTCAAACGCGGCGAGACCGAGTACGGGGTTAAAGCGATTCCGCTCGGCGGCTACGTGAAAATCACCGGCATGACCCCGGAAGAGGAGATTCCTCCGGAGGTTGAGCACCGCTCCTACTACCGCCAGGACGTCTGGAAGCGGATCGTCGTCGTCGCCGCGGGCCCGGCGGTCAACATCGTCCTCGCCTTCGCGATCCTCTTCGGCGTCTTCTGGGTCAACGGCCAGGAAGAGGTGGTGCAACAGGTTGGTGCGATCAGGGAGGGAACGCCCGCCGCCAAAGTTCTCCGACCCGGTGACCAGATCGTCGCGGTTGACGGTCAGCGCTATCCCGGCCTCGGCACCGAAGAGCGGCTGGTCAAGTTCGGCGAAGAGGTCGGTTCCCACGCTTGCGCCGGCAAGCAGACCGATGGCTGTGTCGCCTCGACCCCAGTGGAGATCGAGGTGCGCCGGAACGGGGAGATCGAGTCTTTCTCCGTCTACCCCCGCTACGACGAGGAAGCGAAACGCGCCCTGATCGGCTTCTCCTACGGCACCAGAGTCGACGAGCTCGGGCCCGGCGCTGCCGCCACCAAAGCCGGCGATGCGATCTGGGAAGTGGCCGAGGGCACCTTCCACGTCTTCACCCACCTCTTTGAATCCGAGCAGCGCGAACAGGTCTCCGGGGTGGTCGGGATCAGCGATGTCGGCCACGAGGTAGTCCAGACGGGGCTGGAAAAATCCCTGCTGCTGCTGGCTTTCGTCAGCCTCTCGCTGGGGCTGGTCAACCTGCTACCGATCCTGCCGCTCGACGGCGGCCACATCTTCTGGAGCCTGGTTGAGAAGGTGCGTGGGCGGCCGGTTTCGTGGCGGGTGATGGAGAAAGCAACGATGGTCGGGATCGCCCTCGTATTGATGCTCTTCTTCCTCGGCTTATCGAACGACATCGGCCGCATCACCGGCGACGGCTTCGAGGCCCGCTAGGGCCCAGGTGTCGGGCTCAATAAGCTTCAAATATGGCTTCTAAGCGGCAGATATTCGTCGGCAACGTCCCGATCGGCGGCGGCGCGCCCGTCGCGGTCCAGACGATGACCAAGACCGAGACCGCCAACCTGGCGGCGACCATGGACCAGATCCGCAAGGTCGCCGACGCCGGGGCGGACCTCGTGCGCTGCGCGGTCCCGCGCGAGCAGGACGCCGAGGCGCTGAAGACGATCGTGCGCGAATCGCCGATCCCGATCATCGCCGACATCCACTTCAACCACACCCTGGCGTTGAAAGCGATCGACGCCGGCGCCCACTGCATCCGCCTCAACCCGGGCAACATCGGCGGCCGCGAGAAAGTCGCCGAGGTGGCCGTAAAGGCAAACGCCGCCGGGGTGCCGATGCGGATCGGGGTCAACTCTGGCTCCCTGCCCAAACACCTGCACGCGCTCGAGCGCGAAGCGCCGGTCGAGGGCCTGGTCGCCGCCGCCGTCGAGTTCGTCGAGATGATGGAGAGCCTCGACTTCGAGAACTTCAAGGTCTCGATCAAGTCGACCAACGTCCCGAACACGATCGCCGCCAACCGGTTGCTGGCGGAGAAGATCCCCTATCCGCTGCACCTCGGGATCACCGAGGCGGGCACGAAATGGAGCGGCTCGCTGAAATCGGCGGTCGGCCTGGGGACTTTGCTCGCCGATGGTGTCGGCGACACGATCCGGATCAGCCTCTCGACCTTCCACGCCGAGGAGGAGGTCAAGGTCGCCTGGGAGATCCTCAAGGCACTGCAGCTGCGCGAGCGCGGCCCGGTCCTGATCGCCTGCCCGACCTGCGGCCGCCTCCAGTTCGACATGGACTCGGTCGTGGCGGAAATCGAGAAACGGCTCGAGGCCTACGCGGAGCCGGTCGAGGTTGCCGTGCTCGGCTGCGCCGTCAACGGCATCGGCGAGGCCAGCCACGCCGACTTCGGCATCGCTGGCGCCAAGAACGAGGGTCTGATCTTCGCCGGCGGCAAACCGCTGCGGAAGGTCCCGCAGGAGAAGCTGGTCGACACCCTCTTCGAAGAGATCGACAAGTCCCTCGACCGCGACGGCCAGGTCGAGTTCGACGAGGCCGAGTCCCGCGAGGGGGCCGAGTGGGTCGCCAACATCGAGCGCGAAAACGCCGGCGACCTCACCCCCGAGAAGATCGCCCAGATGGAGCACGAAGCCTCCCAGCGTGAAGAGGCGCCCGAGCGGGTCACGCTCGACGAGGAGGCCTCGCCGACGGCAGGCCGCCGCTTCACCCGCGCCTAGGAGCTGAGCAGCGCCCGCAGGTCCGCGGCAACCGCCTCCGGTTCGTCGTCGAGCTGGTTCCAGGTGAGACGGGTGACCGAGTAGCCGGCGACGCGCAGCCTCCGGTCGCGGGCGCGGTCTTCGCGAAAGGCGGTACGGGTGGAGTGGCCGTCCCAGCCGTCGAGCTCCACTATCTGGCCGGTGCCTGGCCAGTGGCAGTCGACCTGGAAGCGCCTGGCGCCGACCCCGATCCAGTCGTTGAAACGGGGCAGCGGGAGGCGATTCCGGCGCAAGAAGGGCGCGAACCGTTCCTCGAGCCTGCTTCGCTTGCGGCCGGCGGACTCTTCTTCCAAGCGCTCGAGAGCGGCTCGAACCTTTCGGGAGCCTCGCCGGCCCGGATAGCGCTCGAGTAGGTGCGGCAGGGAGAGCCGATCCCAGAGATGCCGGTGTTCTGCCTCTCGCAGCAGATTCTCGACGACGTCTACCGGCTCGGTCGCCGCGAGGTCGAAGATGGTCCGCGGAACGGTGGTGGCGGGGATTCCCTCCTCGACCGTGCGCTCGTCGGCGGGGACGATCGAGACGTGGCGTTGAATGAGCTTCGAGGAGCGGCTGCGGTGAGGGACGGTTACGTCGATGCTCGTCCGCGAGTTCGGCCGGATCATCCAGAGCGCCGCTGCGGAGTGGTAGCTCAGGGCCGCTTCGGCCCCGGAGGCGAGAACCGCCGCCAGCCAGCGACCTTGGCGTGAGACGACGCGATGCCCTACGGCATAGGCGCCCTTATGGAGGAGGTGCAGGCGACCGGTGGTGATTCGGTGCTGGATCGCGTCCTCTCCCACCCCCAGCGCTAGAAGCTGCTGTCGTCCCACCACGCCGTACTGGCGCTGCGCCAGCCGTGCGATGGCCTGGTCGCCAGGCGCTCTCTCGCGAGTCCGCGCGAGACCGCGATATGGGCGGTCTGGCGCGGACTCGGAGGACATGGCGCCGAGCCTGGCGGGAAACAGCGCGCCTGTGGTGCGCGGATCGTGTCGATAGGTTTCTGAAAGTGAGCCAGAAGAGCAAAGGCGTTTCTCCCTCCAGGCAGGAGGACTTTCCCGCCTGGTTCCAAGCTGTGGTTCGAGAGGGAGAGGTGGCCGAACTCGCGCACGTGCGCGGCTGCATGGTGATTCGCCCCTGGGGCTATGCGATTTGGGAGCTGATGCAGGCGGAGCTGGATCGGCAGATCAAGAAGAGCGGTGCCAGCAACGCTTACTTCCCCCTCTTCATCCCGCTCGAGTACTTCGAGTCGGAGGCCAAGCACGTTGAGGGCTTCGCCAAGGAGATGGCCGTGGTCACCCACCACCGCCTCGAACAGGACCCCGACGACCCGGACAAGCTGAAGCCTGGGGGAAAGCTCGCGGAACCGTTGATCGTGCGGCCGACCTCGGAGACGATCATCGGCAAGTCCTTCGCCAAATGGATCAACTCCTACCGCGACCTTCCCCTGATGCTGAACCAGTGGGCGAACGTTGTCCGCTGGGAGCTGCGACCGCGAGTGCTGCTGCGGACGACCGAGTTCCTCTGGCAGGAGGGCCACACCGCTTTCGCCAGCGAGGAGGAAGCGCGGCGCAACGCCGAGGAGATGCTGGAGGTCTACCGCCGCTTCGCCGACTCCTTCATGGCGATGCCGGTCCTGACCGGCGAGAAGTCCGAGGAAGAGCGCTTCCCGGGGGCGGTGATGACCCTCTCGATCGAGGCGATGATGCAAGACGGCAAGGCCCTGCAGGCGGGGACCTCCCACTACCTGGGACAGAGCTTCGCCGAGGCCGCCGAGATCACCTTCCTCGATAGCGAGGGCGAGCGCAAGCTGGTCCATACCGCTTCCTGGGGGGTCTCGACGCGGCTTCTCGGCGCCCTGATCATGAGCCACAGCGACGACATCGGCCTGCGCCTGCCGCCGACGGTGGCGCCGCGCCAGGTGGCGATCGTGCCGATCCCGCGCGGCGATGAGGGGGCGGCGGTGCTCGAGGAGGCCGAGGCCCTGGCGCGGGAGATCGAAGACCTCAGCTTCGAAGGAATCGAGGTGCGGGTGATGGCGGACCTGCGCGATCGCGAGCCGCCGGCCAAGCGCTGGGAGTGGACGCGCAAGGGAGTGCCTCTGATCCTCGAACTCGGCCCGCGGGACCTGAAGGAGGGGGTGGTGGCGCTGCGCCGCCGCGACGTCGACGCCCGGCCGGAGTCGATCGAGCGGGCGCGAATCGCCGAGGTGATCCCGGCGCTGCTGGCGGAGATCCAGGAGGCCTACCACGGCGCCGCCGCCGAGCGCCTCAGCGCCCGCACGCAGCGGCAGATCGAGGGGCCGGAGGAGTTCCGCGCCTGGTTTGACACCGACCCGGCCGACGCCAGCGCCGGCGGCTTCGTGCGGGCGCCCTGGAGCGAAGCCCCCGAGTCGGCTCAGCTGCTCGAGGAGCTGAAGGTCTCGGTGCGCTGCTTGCCCTTCGACCAGGATCTCCCCGCCGACAGCCGCTGCGTTCTCACCGGCAAACCGGCGGTCGTGGAAGCGGTCTTCGCGAAGGCCTACTGAGCATGGCGGCGCCCTTCGGCCGCGGCCGCGTGCGCCGTCTCTTCGGGCTCGACCGCAGCGCCCCGCCACCGCCCCAGACCCGCCAGGGGGAGCCGCTCAACCCCTGGACGATCCCGAACGCGGTCGGCTACGTACGCCTGGCGGTGATCCCACTCTTCCTCGTCCTCGCGTACGGCACCGAGGACGGCACCTCGGTCCTCTCGGCGATGGTCTTCTGGGCGATCGCCGCCGGCGACTACCTCGACGGGATCCTCGCCCGCATCACCGGCCAGTACAGCCGCATGGGGGCGCTGCTGGACCCGCTCGTCGACCGCCTGACGATCCTCGCCGGGGCCGTCGTCTGCTGGGACTTCTCGCTGCTGCCGCGTTGGGCGCTGGCGCTGCTGGCGCTGCGCGAGCTGGTGATGCTCTTCCTCGCCCAGTACGGCCTCCGCCACGGCGTCGACATCGAGGTCAACTGGCCCGGCCGCATCTCGGTCTTCCCGATCATGGGCGGGATTTGGCTCGCCCTGCTCGCTCCTGGCCCGATTGCCACCGGGCTGGTGATTTGGGGTCTGGTGATGGCGATCATCGCCACCGTGCTCTACGCGCGCAGCGGCATCCGGGCCGTCCGCGGCGTCAAAAGCGCAAGCTGACGCCCAGGTTGAACTGAACCTTCAACCTAGGGTTGAAGCTTTGGGTGGGAGGGAGCTATGATCGGCTACCGCGCAAACGCAGCGCCGCCCTCAACCAGTTAGGAGCACGATGGAGGACACCTTTCCCGATCTCGGTTCCCTCAGCGACAAGGAGCTGAAGGACATGATCGACAACCTGACGGCGGAGGAGAACGAGATCTCCTACAAGCGGCGCGTGCTGCACGGGAAGATCGACATCCTCCGCGCCGAGCTGGTCAACCGACTGCGCCAGAAACGCGAGGCCGGCGAGTCGATGATCTCCGGCGCCGACGTCGAGCAGTTGACCAAGATCCTCTCCGGGGACACCCAGGCGCCGTCGGAGGACGAACCCGCCGCCTGAGCGGGAAGCGCCATGACCGTCCACTGTCCCGAGTGCGGGTTCGCCAACCCCGAGGGGGCGAACTACTGCCAGAAGTGCGGCGCCTACATCGGTGGGCCGAAAGAGGGCGGCGACGATCCGGCGACGATGACCTACCGGGTCGATGAGACCGGCGAGATGACGCCGGTCGACATCGACGAGGTGGTCTCCGAGAACGGCGCCGCGCTGGTCATCCGCGCCGGTGGCGGCCGCGCTGGCGAGAGCTTCAGCATCGCTGAGGAGCGGGTCAGCATCGGCCGCAGCCCCGACGCCGGCGTCTTCCTCGACGACGTCACCGTCTCCCGCAACCACGCGCTGCTGGTGCGCCGGCGCGACGGCCTCTACATCGACGACCTCGGCTCGCTCAACGGCACCTACGTCAACCGTCGCCGGATCGAGTCCCACCGGCTCGCCGACGGCGACGAGATCCAGGTCGGCAAGTACAAGCTGTCCTACCTGGAGCGTTAGGGGCAGCCGATGCCGGTCTCCGAACAGCCGGGCCGCACCTCCGAGTCGGCGAGCAGGCCGCGCAAGGCACTGACGATCGGCGCCGTCTGCAAAATCCTCCAGGGCGAATTCGACGACGTCTCGATCTCGAAGATCCGCTATCTCGAGGACCAGAAGCTGCTCAACCCGCGGCGGACCTCCGGCGGTTACCGCCTCTACAGCCAGTCCGACGTCGAACGACTGCGGACGATTCTGCGGCTGCAGCGAGACGAGTTCCTGCCGCTGCGGGTGATCCGCCAGGAGCTCGCCTCCGGCGGCGACCTGGTGCTCGGGGACGGCGAGCGCAAGCCGGCCAGCGGGGCGGTGCGGCGGGCGATCCTCGTCGACACCTCGCGCGCCTACCTCACGGTCGACGAGATCGTCGAGGAGACCGGCGCCCGCGAGGAGCTGATCCGCGAGCTGGAGAACTACGGGATCGTGCAGCCGGAGAAACGCGAGGGGAAAATCGTCTACGACGAGACCGACCGCGAGATCGTCCGCGCCGCCAACGAGCTCTCGCGGGTGGGTGTGGGTGCCCGCAACCTGCGGGTGTTCCGCTCCTCGGCCGACCGCGAGGCGAACCTGCTGGAAGCGGTCCTGGGACCGTCGCTGCGCTCCCGCAATCCCGATCGCCGCAAAGAGGCGCTGGAAAGCCTGGAAAGCCTGGCGGCCACCGTCAGTCATCTCAAGCACCTGTTGCTGGTGCGCGACCTCCGCCGCCTCGCCGGCGAATAGCCGGCTTCGTGGCCCGCGTCACTCGCTCGCGCACCGTCGAGGCCCCGATCGGCGACGTCTGGAGCCTCGTCTCCGACCCCTACAGCCTGCCGCGCTGGTGGCCCCGGGTGAGCCGGGTCGAGAACGTCGACGCCAAGGCCGGCGGCCGCCGGGCGCGCTGGACGAAGGTGCTGGCGACGACGGAGGGGCGTGGGGTCCGCGCCGACTTCCGCTGCGTCAGCTCGGCTGAGCGCGAGCGCTACGTCTGGGAGCAGGAGCTGGAGGGAACGCCGTTCGAACGGCACCTGAAGGCTCTGCAGGTAACGGTGGGGTTGAAAGAGCGTGACGGCGGGACCGAGGTCAGCCTGACCGAGGAGCAGTCGCTGAAAGGGATGTCGAAGCTCGGCTCGCCGCTGATGCGTCGCGCCCGCGGCGACGTCCTCAACGAGGCGCTGGACGGGATCGAGAGGGCGCTGGGGTGAACCCGCGGCGCGACGCCAAGTGGTGGGGGTGGGGCGATCCCTCAGTCGAGCCCACCCTCGATGCCGAGGCGCTGGCGGTGCTGCGGGAGCGGATCGGCGAGCTCGAGCCTTGGCCCCTGGCGCGGGCGCTAGAGAACTTCCAGTTGCCGGCAGCGGAGCCCCTGCCGCAGGCGCTGATCGACGCCGTCGGGCAGGAGAACGTCTTCAGCGGCGACGAGGACCGGCTGCGGCACGCGGTCGGTCGCGGTTACGTGGACTTGGCGCGGGTGCGCAACGGGGCCCTGGAGGCGGCGCCGGACGCGGTCCTGATGCCGAAGAGCGCCACTGCCCTGCAGCGAATCCTCGAGATCTGCGCTTCGGAGGGCGTCGCGGTCGTTCCCTTCGGTGGCGGCACCAGCGTCGTCGGCGGGGTCGAGCCGTTGCGCGGAGGCCATGGCCGCTTGATCAGCCTCGACCTCGAGGGGCTGCGCGAGGTCGTCGTTGACGAGCGCTCGCTCACCGCCCGCCTCGGCGCCGGCCTGCGCGGCCCCGAGGCGGAGGCGGCGCTGGCGCGGTTCGGGCTCACCCTCGGCCACTTCCCGCAGTCGTTTGAGTACGCGACGATCGGCGGCTTCGCTGCGACCCGGTCCGCCGGCCAGGCTTCGAGCGGCTACGGGCGCTTCGACGCGCTGGTCAGCTCGGTGCGGATGCTGGCGCCGGCGGGGGAGATCTCGACCCTGGAGACCCCGCACACCGCCGCCGGCCCGTCCCTGCGCGAGCTGATCGTCGGCTCGGAGGGGGTGCTCGGCGTGATCCCTGACGTAACCGTGCGGGTGCGGCCAGCGCCACCGCAGCGGCGCTACGAGGCCTGGATCGCCGAGAGCTTCGAGGCCGGGACGGAGATCGTGCGTGGTCTTGCTCAGGGCCCGGGATTGCCGGAGATCATCCGCGTCTCCGACGAGGAGGAGACCGAAGGGACGCTGGCCCTCAACGGTCCGCGTGGGGTCAGCGGCCGGCTCTTCGACCGCTACCTCGCGGTCCGCGGCCGCCGCGGCGGGTCGCTGGTGATCGTCGGCTTCGAGGGGGACGAGGAGTCGACCGCGCGGCGGCGGGCGTTGACCGTCCGCGCCCTGCGTAGCGGAGGCGCCGCCTACCTCGGGCAGTCGGCCGGCCGATCCTGGGAGCACGGTCGCTACCAGGGCCCTTACCTGCGGGACGCGTTGATGGGGATGGGGGCGATGGTCGAGACGCTCGAGACCTCCCATACCTGGAGCCGCTACCACGAGCTGCACGGGGCGGTCGGGGCTGCGATCCGGGGAGCCTTGGAGGGGCAGGGAACCCCCGGCCTCGTCTTCTGTCACCTCTCACACGCCTACGCCGATGGCGCCTCGCTCTACTTCACCTTCATCTCGCGAGCGCGACGCGGCGAGGAGATCGAGCAATGGGCGGCAGTAAAGCGCGCCGCCTGCGAGGCGATCGTCGCCCACGGCGGCACGATCAGCCACCACCACGCGGTCGGCCGCGATCACGCTCCCTACATGGAGGCCGAGGTGGGGGAGACGGGACTCGACGTCCTCCGGGCGGCGAAGGAGCAGCTGGACCCGGCCGGGATCATGAACCCCGGCAAGCTGCTGCCGGGCTAGAGCTCTATTCCTCGTCGAGGCGGTCGGCGGCGCCGACGATCGGGCCGGTGACTTTGCCACGGAGAACTTCGTCGCCGGTGTAGCCCGGAGCGTCTTTTTCTTTCGTCGCTTTCGCCAGCGAGGCCCGCAGCTGCGAGTCCTCGGTCTTGGTGATCGCGATGTCCCCGAAGGTTTCATTGGCGAGGTAGGCGAGCACTTCAACCGGAACTTCGATTTGGGCGCCGATTTTGCCGTCCTCGCCAACAGGCGTCGAGGCCAGGGGCAGCATTTTCTGCGGCGAGGCAGCCAGCCAAATCGAGTACGACTCACCGTCGCCCGTGGGCTCCAGGCCTTCCGCCGCAATCTGCAGGGCGAGACTTTTTTTCACCCGGCCAAAGATCGCGACCCCGACCGCCCCGCTGTCGTCGACAGCCTCCAGCGAGGCCTTCGTCACACCTTTTTTGCCGCCTTCGGCAGCCGATTCGAGTTCCGCGACGTTCTGCCCGCTCGGAGCTTCAGCGGTCGAGCCGGTGGTATCCCCACCATCGTCCCCGGTGCCGCTACCGCCGACGAGGATGAAGATGACAAAGAGAATGACCGCCGCAGCGCCGGCGAGGATCGACCAAAGCCCCCGCCCCTCAAGCAACTTCAAACGATGAAAGTCCTCCTTCAAAGTCCGATGCTTGCGCTCCGGCCGGGGCTTCTCCTCAACGGGCTTCGCACTGGGCGCCGGCTTCTGCGGCGCGGTCGGCGGAGGGGACTCCCTCTCGGGAGCCTCCCCATCTTTTGCTCCCGAGAGGGAGTCCCCTCCGCCCCCACCGGGAGGCCGAGGAATAGCCGGAGCCGGAATCCCTTCCGCTTCAAGCTCAGCAGCAGCCTGGGTGGCCCGCCGATGCACCTCAGCCGCATCGACCCCCATCAGGGCCGCAAGATCTTCATAGCCCCGCTCGCCCCGCTGGGCAAGCAGACGCAGGATCGCCTTCTGGTCGTCGGAGAGCGCCACCGGCTGGGAAGCCTATTAGGGTGCGGAGCGTGAACGACGACGCTTCGGTTAAGCCCGTCCACTTCGACTCCCTGATCGGGACCGAATGGCTCAGCGACGACCCCGACGACGCCCGGGTGCGGCTGCCGATCCGCGACGAGCTGCGCCAGCCTTTTGGCCTCATGCACGGGGGCGTGATGTCGACCCTGATCGAGAGCGTCTGCTCCCGCGCCACCGCCGCCGCCGTCTACGACCAGGGGATGACGGCGATGGGCCAGTCGATCAACGTCAGCTTCCTGCGGCCGGTCACCGCGGGCGCGGTCGAAGTCCGCGCCAAGGCCCGCCACCGCGGCCGCACCACCTGGCTCTGGCAGGCCGAAGTCCTCGGCGACGAGGGCAAACCCTGCGCCCTCGCCCAGATGACGATCGCCGTTCGGCCGCGGCCGAACTAGCCGCTAACCACCGAAGCGGTTCGTAATCGGCAGGCGCCGGTCCTTGCCGAAGGCCCGCGGCGTGATCCGGATGCCTGGCGCCGCCTGGCGACGCTTGTACTCGGAGCGGTCGACGAGGCGAATCACCTCGTCGACGGTCTCTCCCGGCATCCCCGCCGCGATCATTTCCTCGCGGCCCTCGTCGCGCTCGACGTAGGCCTCGAGAATGCGGTCGAGCAGCTCGTAGGGGGGCAGCGAGTCCTCGTCGCGCTGGTCGGGCCGCAGCTCGGCCGAGGGGGCCCGCTCGATCACGCTCGCCGGCACCAGCTCCCGGCCGGCGCGTTCGTTGCGCCGCCTGGTCAGGTCGTAGACCAGCTGCTTGGGCACGTCCTTGATCACCGCGAAGCCGCCGGCCATGTCGCCGTAGAGGGTCGCGTAGCCGACCGACATCTCACTCTTGTTGCCGGTGGTGAGGACGAGCCAGCCGTGGCGGTTGGAGAGGGCCATCATCAGGTTGCCGCGAATCCGGGCCTGGATGTTCTCCGCCGTCAGGTCGGGCTCCGACGGCTTGGTCGGGTCGCGCGGCACCGGCGCCTCCGGCTCCTGCAGGTAGCCGCTAAGGGAGCGTTCGAAGCTCTCCATCACCGGCTCGATCGCGATCTCGAGCAGCTCACAGCCGAGGTTGGCGGCGATGTCGCGGGCGTCCTGCTGGGTCTCGGCGCTGGAGTGGGGGGAGGGCATGACGACGCAGCTGAGCCGCTCGGGGCCGACCGCGTCGGCGGCGAGCAGCGCCACCAGCGCCGAGTCGATCCCACCGGAGAGCGCCAGGCCGACGTGCTTGAAGCCGTTCTTGCCGACGTAGTCGCGGAGGCCGAGGGTGAGCGCCTCGTAGACCTCGTCGAGGTCGGGGAGGGGTTCCGCCAGCGGTCCCGTCTCCTCGTGGGGAACGTCGCAGACCAGCAGCTCCTCTTCGAACTGGGCGGCCCGGGCGATGATGCTGCCGTCGGGAGCGGTGAGCAGGCTCTGGCCGTCGAAGACGAGCTCGTCCTGGCCGCCGACCAGGTTGCAGAAGGCGAAGTAGGCCTCGCAGGCGCGGGAGCGTTCGCAGAACATCAGCTCGCGCTCGCGGCCCTTGCCGCGGTGGTAGGGGGATCCGGAGGGGTTGGCGATCAACCGCGCGCCCGCATCGGCCTCGGCCTGAGCCGGCCCTCCCGGCCACCAGACGTCCTCGCAGATCGTCAGCCCGACGGTGAGGCCGCCAACCTCGATCGTCATCGGCTCGGCCCCCGGGACGAAGTAGCGCTGCTCGTCGAAGACGGAGTAGTTGGGGAGCCGGTTCTTGCGGTAAACGGCCGCGATCTCACCCCCGGCGAGGACGGCGGTCGCGTTGCGGGCGTGACGGGCATCGCCACCTCCCGCGATCGGCTCGGCGAAGCCGACCAGCGCCGTGATCCCCCGCGCCGTTGGAGCCAGCTCCTCGATCACGCGCTGGTTCGCGCGCAGGAAGTGTCGCTTGAGGTAGAGATCCTCGGCCGGGTAGCCGGGGATGCAGAGCTCAGGGAAGACGACCAGCTCGGCACCCGCCTCGCGGGCCTGCCCGATCCACTCGGCCACCTTGGCGGCGTTGCCGTCGACGTCGCCGACGGTGGGGTTGATCTGGGCCAGGGCTACGCGCATCTACGCCAGTAGGGTTTCACTGATGTGCAACCGCCGTCGTCAGCTTGCAGGGACTTCGGCAGCCCTCTTCCTCATCTCCCTCGCCGCCGCGGCCCCCGGTTGGGCCGCCGACCCGTCGACGGGCATGAAATACGCACATATAGAGGGAAATCGGCCCGTCAACCAGCCGTTCATCGCGCCGCAGCCGCGGCCGACCGAACGGCGGCCGCGGCCGACCGACGGCGACGACCCCAATCGCAATGCCTACTCGGTCCCGGAGGCGCCGAAATCGCCCGCCTGCTCCCGCCACTTCTGCGTCCACTGGGTGGACCAGGGCCTCGACGCCCCCGAGCTCGACGACCGCGACGGCGACGGGGTTCCCGACTTCGTCGAGCTGGTGGCGCGGGTGGCCGAACGCGTCCACAACGTCGAGAACGAGAAGCTCGGCTGGCGCGAGCCCAAGGGCGACGGTCGTAGGGGCGGCAAGCGCGGCAAGACCGACGTCTACCTCTCCCAGATCGGCGGAGAATTCTTCGGCTACGCGGCCCCGGACCGCGGCCAGGGGAGGAAAGGGAAGATCCCGCGGCGTCTGCACGGCTACCTCGTCCTCGACAACGACTACAGCGCTTTCGAGTTCCCGGGGACGAAGCCACTCGAGGACCTGCAGGTGACGTTCGCCCACGAGTACAACCACATCCTCCAGTTCGGCTACGACGCCTACCAGGACCCCTGGTTCGCCGAGGCAAGCGCGACCTGGATGGAGGACCAGGTCTACAACGGGATCAACGACTACCTGCGCTACGTGCGGCGCTGGGTGAAGCTCGGGGACACGCCGCTGACGACGAACTCGATCAAGGAGTACGGCAGCGCCGTCTGGAACCAGTGGCTGGCCCGCCGCTATGGGCCGGAGATCGTGCGCAAGGCCTGGGCGGGGGCGATCGACGCGCGGCCGGGCGGCTTCTCGGTCAGCAGCTACGAACGGGCGATCCGCGCCGCCGGCCCGTCTGAGCTGGGCCGCGACTTCACCCGTTTCGCCGCCGCCGTGGCAGAGTGGCAGACGGGGAAGTTCTTCCGCGAGAGCGAGCTCTATCCGGACGTGCCGCGGCAGGGGCGTCTGCCGCTGGGCGGCGGCTCGGTGATTCGGATGCTGAACCACACCACTTTCCAGCTGCTGCGGGTACAGGCCGAAAGCGGCCGCGCCGTCCTCGTGCGTCTTGCAGCTCCGACCGGCACCGCGGCGGGGCTGGCCCTGGTCGGCCGCCTCGGCGGCGCCCGCCAGGGGCGACCGGTTCTCCGGGTCGATTACGCGCGCGATGGAGGCTGGCTGAACGTGCGGCTACCTCGTCCCGGCCGCTTTGCGCGGATCACCGCGGTGGTCGTCAATGCCGACGGCCGCGCCCGCGGCTTCAGCGCCCCCCGGCTCGACTGGAACTACCTGACCGACGGCCTCCCCTTCGAGGTCGGCGGCGAAGTCATCGGCTAGGTCTCGCCAGGGTTAGGAGTGGGACTCGGCCGCGACCGGGCCGGCGCCGTTAGAAGAGGAGGCGGCTGGTGCTTTGCGCTTCTTCACCTTCTTCTTCGGGGCGGTGGCGATGACCTCCAGGGTCGCTGCCTCGAGGTCGAGGGCGAAGCTGTCGAGGTCGGCCATCGCGTCGTAGTCGCCGACCAGGCCAAAGTTGACCTGGCCGTTGTAGGACATGATCCCGACGCAGAGGGCCTGGCGCCGCGCCAGCGGTACCAGCGGGAAGATCGACTCCATCTTGCGCCCCAGCACGTAGAGCGGGAACTGCGGCCCCGGCACGTTGGTGACGACGAGGTTGAAGAAGCGCTGCGCGGGCTGCAGGCGGGCGGCCTGGGAGGCGATCGTCGAAGGCGCGAAGTCGGTCAGCTTGGTGAGAATCTCGGCCCCGACCGCCTGTCCGGAGGTCTTGAGGTCGCCCATCTCCTCCGTCAACAGGTGGAGGCGCTCGACCGGGTCCTCGCACCAGACCGGCAGCGGCGCCATCATCGCCGAGATCCGGTTGCCGAGGGCGCCGTGCTCTTCGGCGGCGCGGACGCTGACCGGGACCATCGCCCGCAGCTCGAGGTCGGTGGTGTCGTGGCCGCGAGCGCGCAGGTATTTACCGATGCCGCCGGTGACGATCGAGAGGATCACGTCGTTGACGGTGCCGCCGTGGGCGTTCTTCACCCGCTTCAGATCCTTGAGGTCGGTCTGGACCATCTGGATCCGGCGGTGGGGGCCGATCTCGACGTTGAAGATGGTGTCGGGGGCTGACATCCCGGCGGTGACGATTTTCGAGGTGTCGCGGACGCCGTTGAGAACCTGGCGCGGCCCGCGCAGCGCCGCGCGGACGCCGCGGTAGATCTCCTTCGGGCTGGTCAGCCGCTCTTTCCAGGCTTCGCTCAGCAGCTGGACGTCGGTCGGTTCGGGACGGGCGAGCCAGGGCGGCGCCTTCTCCGGGGCGCCCGCAGGCTCGGGGTCGAGGTCGAAGAGGACGGTGGTGATGTCGACCCCGGAGACGCCGTCGACGAGGGCATGGTGGCTCTTGCCGATGATCGCGAAGCGGTCGCCGGTCAGTCCCTCTACCAGCCACAGCTCCCACAGCGGCTTGCTGCGGTCGAGCTGCTGGGAGAAGATCCGCGCCGCGAGGTTGCGCAGCTGCTCGTCGGAGCCCGGCGCCGGCAGCGCGGTCTGACGGACGTGGTAATCGAGGTTCAGGTGGGGGTCGTCGACCCAGACCGGCCGGCCTTGGGTGAGCGGTACAAAGCGCAGCTTCTGGCGGAAGCGGGGCACCAAGTGAAGGCGCGAGCCGATGTGATCGCGGAATTCCGCGTGGGTCGGTGCTGCCCCCTCGAAGACGCTGACCGAAGCGACGTGCATGTGGGCACCGGAGCGCTCCAGGTGAAGGAAGGAAGAGTCCAGTCCGCTGAGGCGTTCGGGCTTCGGCACCTGCCCATGTTCGCACATGCGTCTAGAGCTGCCGGCGCACGTCTGCCGCCCGCTCCAGAGCCGAATTTCAAGGAACGTTGCAGTTTCGGTGGCTGTGAGGGTAATCACACGGGCGCTCTGGCAAGCGGCCTAGCGTGTGCGATCTCAGACCAAGCCAAAGACGCCGAGTCCCCTCGCCCCAGAGCGCAGGGGAACGGGGGACCCACTCGCCGCGGCAAGAGCCGCGGCCGGGGCGAATCGGGCGGCGAGCCGCCCGTAGCGAGAGCCGGATGCACCGGCGCCCGCGAGCCCGTCAGCTAACCCCGTAGGCGGCAAGAAAGCGAGCTGAACAGATGCGAAAAGTCCTGCCCGCGGTGGCGGCTGCCGCTGTGCTCTCGATCGGCCTCGCGCCGGCGGTGGCGCAAAGCGACCGCCAAAGCCATCAGAAGCATCAGGAGCGCTCCGGCTCCCACGTCTCCCTGCACCTCTCCACGCACGTCGCGATGAGCGGTGAGGGGGTGGCGGTGCGCGGCAAGGTTCGGCCGCGTGGCCGGCACCGGGTCAAGGTCGTCTTCCGCGGCCGCGCGACGGCGGTCGAGAGCGTGAGGACGAGGGCGAACGGGACCTTCCGCCTGCTCTGGGTGCCGAAGCGGACCGGCAGCTACGCCATCCGCGCCTACGGAGCCCATAGCCGTCGCGCCCGCGCCTCCCACAGCGTGCCGCGACGGCTGACGAGCTACCGCTTCGCCCACGCCTCCTATTACGGGCCGGGCCTCTACGGCAACGGCGTCGCCTGCGGCGGCACCCTGATGCCGGGGACGATGGGCGTCGCTCACAAGACGCTGCCCTGCGGGACGAAGGTGCGGCTGCGCTTCCGGGGGCGGTCGGTGACCGTGCCGGTGATCGACCGCGGCCCCTACGTAGCCGGGCGCGACTACGACCTCACCGAGGACGTGAAGAAGCGCCTGCGGTTCCCGGGGATCGGGACGGTACTGGCGAGCAGGTGATCGCGTGGTTCCTTTTGCACGCTATGAGTGCACAAGGAACCACGGGTTCAGTTGGCGAGGCCGAGCTGGAGCTGACCTTGCGTCGGCTGCGGCTCGGCGGTCGCCTCACCGCTGCCGAAGGAGGCGACGCGGACGCCGAGCAGGCGGACCGGGCGCTGCGGGTCGTAGGCGCGCAGGAGCTCTAGCGCCGTCGGACCGACCACCGCCGGGTCGTTCGTCGGCTGCTCGACCGTGTGCGAGCGGGTGACGTTGGTCCAGTCGTCGAGTCGGACCTTGATCCCGATCGTGCGCCCCTGCAGCTCGCGTTTGCGCAGGCGCCGGCAGAGCTCCTCGGAGAGCTCGTGCAGGTGGCGCTCGAGCTCGGCCCGCTGGGAGACGTCGACGTCGAAGGTGATCTCGGTCGACTGCGATTTCGTCTCGTGCTCGGGCGTGACAGGGGTCTCGTCCCAGAGGTTGCCGCGGGTGTGCAGCCAGGCCCCGGAGCGGGGGCCGAAGCCCTCTTCGAGGGCGCCGCGATCCCATCCCCGCAGGTCGGCGAGGGTGCGGATCCCCATCGCCTCGAGGCGGGAGACCGTTTTCGGCCCGATCCCGGGGATGAGGCCGGGGGAGTGGTCAGCGAAGCGCTCCAGCGCCTGATCACGAGGGAGGACGACGAGGCCGGCGGGCTTGCCGAGCTCGCTGGTGATCTTGGCCAGCATTCGGCTCTCGGAGATCCCGACCGAACAGGTCAGCCCGGTCACGGTGCGGATCTCGTTCTGGATCCGGCGCATCGTCGCCTTCGGCGAGAAGATCCCGGTCAGGTCGAGATAAGCCTCGTCCAGCCCCACGACCTCGACGACCTCGACGTTGCGCCGCAGCACATCCATCACCTGCCCGGAAGCCTCCCGGTAGGCGGGAAAGTCCGGCCGCAGGTAGACCGCGTCGGGCAGCCGCCGCCGCGCGACCGCCGCCGGCATCGCCGAGTGGATCCCGGCCAGCTTCCGTGCCTCATAACTCGCCGTCGTCACCACCGCCCGCGGCCCGGACCCGCAGACGACCACCGGTTTGCCCTTCAGCTCCGGCCGCCGCCGCAGCTCCACGGACGCATAGAAGGCGTCCATGTCGAGGTGGGCGATGGTGCGAGCCGCAGTCACGCTTCGATGGTAGGAGGGGAGAGGGACGGGGACTACAGCGGTCAACTCAGAGCGGGGACCCTAGACTTGCAGCCGTGGCTTCCCCCGAGGCGAAGAACCTGGAGGCGATCTCCAAGGCGATCGACCAGCACAACATGAACTGCCCGTTCCCGGCGGCGGAGGTGCGGATGAACCCCTTCGAGGTCGAGCGGCTGGGCTGGGAGACGATTCGCGGTCTGCCGGTGGTGCCCGACGGGGAGATCGGGACGGGCCGTTTCCGGATCGTCTGCTCGCGCGACATGGAGGACGACGGCCTCGAGGTAGTCGAGGCGGTCGGCAAAGAGCTGGAAACCGTCGCTCCGACGCGGAACTAGTTGCGCCCTAGACCTCGTTCCAGATGTCTAGGCCCAGTTCGCCGAAGAGCCTTTCCGCCTCGATGTTGAGGCGGGAGAGTTCGCCGGTGAGGATCAGGATTCCCATCCCGATCAGGATCAGGCCGCCGACCGCGACGATCGCCTGGTAATGGCGCTTGACGACGGCGAAGGCGGTCGTCATCTGCGAGAAGGCAACGGCGGTGAGGAGGAAGGGGATCGCCAGTCCTGCCGAGTAGATCGCGAGGAGGTAGCCGCCGCGGGCGACCGAATCCGAGAGCGAGGCGGCGGTGAGGATCGCTCCCAGGGTGGGCCCGATGCAGGGGGTCCAGGCGATCGCGAAGGCGGCGCCGGCGACGATCGGACCGCCGCGTCCGGCCCGGTCGAGCAGTGCGTTGACGTGCCACTCGCGATTCAGTTTGGTGATGAAGAGGGAGGCGACGAAGAGGACGCCCATGAGGATGATCAGGATTCCCGAGATCGTCGTCAGCAGCTCCTGGTTCTCGTCCAGGAACGACCCCAGGGCGGTCGCGGTGAGGCCGAGCGAGATGAAGATCGCCGAGAAGCTCGCGACGAACAGCAGGCTCGGCCCCAGCACCCGCCGCCAGCCGGCGCTCTCGAGCTCGTTTGCTGAGACCCCGCTGACTGCCGAGAGGTAGCCCGGCACGAGCGGCAGCACGCAGGGGGAGAGGAAGGAGACGATCCCGGCCGCGAGCGCGGCGAGGACGCCCACTCCAGCTGCAGGATCGGTGCTGGCGACGGCAGTTACCACGGGGCCTCAGGTTACCCTCACGCCGGTGCCGTCCCGCCGCTCCTCCCAGCCGCTCTTCAACGCCTCCGGAACCGCCCGCAGCCTGCGCGCCTCGCCGCTCTTTGCAATCGGCCCGGCCGCGCCGGGGCCGGCGATCAGGCGCGGGTTCCTGCTCTCGGTCCCGATCGCTATCTCCCTCGCCTTCGAGCTCGGCCTCGACACCGCGAGCGCTGGGGCGATCGCGACCGCCGCCCTCGTTAACGGCTTTCCCGGGATGGACGCCCCCGCCCGGCCCCGGGCGGCGTGGCAGGCCGCGGCGGCGCCGCTGATCGGGGTCGCCGCGGCGCTCGGCATCCTCAGCGCCCAGACTGGGCCGACCGCGGTTCTCGCCCTCGGCCTGGTCGGGGCGCTCGCCGGCTACTGCTTCAGCGTCTCGCTGCGGCTGGCGATCCTCGGTCTCTCGGTGACGCTGGCAATGTTGATCGCCCAGGGTCTCATCCTGCCGGCGGGCGACGCCGGCGGAGCGCTGCTCTACGGGACCCTCGGCGCCCTCACCCAGGTCGCCTGGTCGCTGATCGTCTGGCTCGTCCGCGACCGCGCTGCCGACGAGCCGGAACAGGCCTGGAGCACCCCGGCCGCCCTCGCCGCACTGCGCGCCAACCTCACCCTCGACTCGCCCAGCGCCCGCCACGCCATCCGCTTCGGCGCCGCCCTCGCCGCCGGGGTGGCCGCCTACCGCCTGCTGGGGCTGCGCGAGCACGGCTACTGGATCCCGCTGACGATCCTCTTCGTGATGCGTCCCGAACGCGATGAGACCAATCACCGGCTGATTCTGCGCGCGCTCGGCACCGTCCTCGGCCTGATCCTCGCCACCGCGATCGCCGAGGCCTTCGGCGGCGACGACCTGGTGATCGGCGCCGTCCTCGTCGTCGCTGCCGCCCTCAGCTTCGGTCTGCTCGCGGTCCAGTACGCGCTCTTCACCGCCGCGATCACGACCTACGTTGTGGTGATCAGCACCGTGATCGGCGAGCCGGCCTTCCGCACCGTCGACGAGCGGGCGATCGGGACCGTCCTCGGGATCGCGATCACCGCCCTCGCCTGGTGGCTCTGGCCGAACCGGGGAGAGGGGAGGAGGGGCGGAAAGGCGGGAGAGATGGCCCCGCCGACCGCCGCGGCGCGCTAGATTTGGCCAGCCAGCCAAACAACCGCCGGGGAAGCGGAGACAGGAGAGCGAGTTGAGCAACCGCACGTACGTGATCGGGGTCGGGATGACCAAGTTCGAGAAGCCCGGCACCAAGGAGGGCGACTACCCCGACTGGGCCAAAGAGGCGGGAACCAAGGCGCTCGCCGACGCCGGCATCCCTTATGAGGACGTCCAGCAGGCCTACGCCGGCTACTGCTACGGCGACTCGACCTACGGCCAGCGGGCGCTCTACCAGCTCGGCCTGACCGGGATCCCCGTCGTCAACGTCAACAACAACTGCTCGACCGGCTCCTCGGCGCTGTTCCTGGCCCGACAGGCGGTCAAGGGCGGGAGCGTCGATTGCGCCCTGGCGCTGGGCTTCGAGAAGATGGAGCCGGGCAGCCTCGGGGTCAAGTACACCGACCGCACCAATGCCCTCGACAAACACGCGATGCGGATGTTCGAGCTGCGCGACCCGGAGGCCTCGCCGCCGGCGCCGCAGATGTTCGGCAACGCCGGCCGCGATCACATGCAGAAGTACGGCTCCGAGGCCGACCACTTCGCCTGGATCGGCTGGAAGAACCACAAGCACTCGGTCAACAACCCCTACGCCCAGTTCCAGGACGAGTACTCGCTGGACGACATCAAGGCGGCGAAGATGATCCACGACCCGCTGACCAAGCTGCAGTGCTCGCCGACCTCCGACGGCTCGGCCTGCGCGATCGTCGTCTCCGAGCGCTACGTCGACGGGCACGGGCTCTGGGAGCAGGCGGTCGAGATCGCCGGCCAGGCGATGGTCACCGACCTCAGCTCGACCTTCGACGAGAACGCCGACTGCATGACGATCGTCGGCTCCGACATGTCGGCGACGGCGGCGAAGATCGCCTACGAGGAAGCTGGAGTCGGGGCCGAGGAAGTCGACGTCTGCGAGCTGCATGACTGCTTCAGCGCCAACGAGCTGATCACCTACGAAGCGCTCGGGTTCGCCGCCGAGGGCGAGGCGCACAAGCTGGTCGAGGAAGAAGCGACCACCTACGGCGGCAAGGTCGTCGTCAACCCCTCCGGCGGGCTGATCTCCAAGGGCCATCCGCTCGGGGCCACCGGACTCGCCCAGTGCTCGGAATTGACCTGGCAGCTGCGCGGTACCGCCGACAAGCGCCAGGTTGACGGCGCGAAGGTGGCGCTCCAACACAACATCGGCCTCGGCGGAGCCGCCGTGGTCACGGTCTACAAACCGGCGGCCTGAGGGTCGCCACGGGACGGAGGAGCACGATGGCGAAGCAGCGGCATTCACTCAACGGCAAGGTCGTGGCGATCACCGGCGGTGCCCGCGGGATCGGCAAGGCGACCGCGGCGGCGCTGGTCGCCAAGGGTTGCCGCGTTGCCATCGGCGACCTCGAGCTGGAGCTGGAGCTGGCCGAGCAGACGGCGGCCCACCTCGGCGGCGGCACGGTGGCGCTGCCACTAGACGTCACTGACCGCGGCTCCTACGAGCGATTCCTCGACGAGGCCGAACGCCAGCTCGGGCCGCTCGACGTCGTCATCAACAACGCCGGGATCATGCCGGTGACGCCGTTTGAGGAGGAGGCCGAGGACTCGATCCGCCGCCAGATCGACATCAACCTCGTCGGCGTCATCACCGGCACTCAGCTGGCGGTGCGCCGCTTCCGCGGCCGTGGCCGCGGTCACGTCGTCAACATCGCCTCCCAGGCGGGCAAGGCCGGGATTCCCGGCATCGCCACCTACTCGGGGACCAAGCACGCCGTCGTCGGCCTCAGCGAGGCGGTGCGTGGCGAGCTGCGCGGCAGCGGCGTCGAGATCGCCTGCGTGATGCCGACCGTGGTCAACACCGAGCTGACCAGCGGCGTCGGCCAGAAATGGGTGAAGCCGGTCGAGGCCTCCGATGTCGCCGACGAGATCGTCGATGCGCTCGAAGTGCCGCGCTTCGACGTCTTCGTACCCCGCGTCAACGGCGCCATCTACAAGGTCCTCGGCCCATTGCCGCGAAACTGGCGCGAAGCGATCGGCCGGGCGATGAAGATCGACAAACTGATGCTCGAGGTCGACCACAGCGCCCGCCGCGCCTACGAGGAGCGAGCGGCGAGGAGCGAGCCGGGCCAGGAGTCCGACGAGGCGCCAGCGCCTCAACGCGACGCGGCCTGAACCCACGAGTGGAGAGTTAACACCGCTATAGGCAAGCTAACTCTCCAAAGGAGAGCAGCCATGGGGAAGATCTACGACGCTACCTGGGGGAGGGCCTTTTCGGCCCTCTATGACCGCTGCTTCAAGGCGAGCGAAGAGGCAGGACTGCGGGAGATGCGCCGCGACCTAGTGGCGGGAGCGCAGGGGAGCGTGCTTGAGCTGGGGGCCGGAACCGGGCTCAACCTGGATCTATATCCGGAGAGCCTCACCGGCCTGACCCTGACCGAGCCCGACCCGCACATGATCAAGCAGCTGCGCAAAAGGGTCGCAGAGGAAGGGCGCGCTGTAGAGGTGATCGAGGCGCCGGCGGAAAGCCTCCCGTTCGCCGACGACAGCTTCGACACCGTCGCCCTCACGCTCGTCCTCTGCACGGTTCCGGATCCCGCCGCGGCGCTGCAGGAGATCAAGCGCGTGCTCAAGCCGGACGGTCGGTTCCTCTTCCTCGAGCACGTCCGCTCACCCGATCCGAGCCTGGCGAAGTGGCAGGACCGCCTCGAGAAGCCCTGGCGCTTCCTCGGCGACGGATGCCACTGCAACCGCGACACGGTCGCAACGATCAGCGCCGCAGGCTTCGAGCTGGGCGACGTAGAGCGGCCGGAGTTCCCGAAGGTGATCCCGATCGTCAAGCCGATGGCGAAGGGCAGCGCCTCGCTCCCTTGAAGTTATGTCTACTCGTCGGGGTACTCGGTGTTAAACGAATGATTCAAGTCATAAAGGGCCCAGGCCTGGAGGGCAGTCCAGAGCCCGAGGATCCCAACTGAAGTCACTGCCCAGGCAAATCCAAACCCCTCCAGGAGGCTCAGCGGCTCTTCATGGGCCGATAGGGACAGGGCGATGAAAATGCCGATGAGGGCGCAGCACCCGACGCCGGTGGCCATTCCAACCCAGTTCTCTCGGTCCGCACTGCGTTTTCGGGAGGTCTGAATCACCCAGCCGGGGTGAACCGCATAAGCCCACCAGCAGGGTGGCGCCGATTTGCGCCAGAGGCTCGGAGACAACGGCGGGGTCGGAGAAAAATAGATTGATGCCGTATCCCGCTGAAACCGCAGCGAAGAAGATCACCGCAGCTGCCTCAGCGAAACCGCGCTGCATCGGCGACAGATCTCGCAGAAGCGGCAATTTCCACCAGAAGTCCTTCATAACGGGTGCGGAGGCTAAGCGCTGCTCAGGACACCCTCTGCACGAACCCAACGCACGATAATGGTGGTTATGTCAACTCGAAGCTGAGAGGCCGGTCTCTCAGCTGGCTTCATCGATTGCCTCTTCGAGGTCTCCGGTTGAGCCAGGGGTTCCGATCACTTCGATTCCGTCCGTTTGCGGGCCCCTGAGGGCGAAGGTCGGCGTTCCTTGGAGGCCTAGTTCCTCGGCTTCGGTGCTGGTTTCCTCGACTTTGACGCCGAGCTCGGCGCGTTCTCTGTTCCAGCGGGCGCTGTCTTTGACGCCGGCTGATTTGGCGACCGCTTCGAGAAAGTCGTCGTCTGCGAAGCCGGAGTTCTCGCCGCCCTGGTTGCGGTAGAAGAGCTCGACGAAGTTCCAGCCGCGCCCTTGCGCGCCAGCGGCCAGCGCCGCGGCGCCGGCGTCGAGTGATTGCGGGCCGACGATCGTGAAGTTGCGGAAGTCGATCTTCACCTCGCCGCGCCGGACCTGGTTTTCGATGATCGGCGGCAGGATTTCCTCCGCGTAGCCGGCGCAGACCGGACACTGGAGGTCGCCGAACTCGATCAATTCGACCGGCGCCGCTGGATCGCCCAGCACCATCCCTTGCTGCGGGATCCCCCGCAGCTCGCGCGAGACCTCGCTGGCGCCCTCAATGTTGGTGTCGCCGCCCTCTTCATCGGCGGCGTTGACGATGATCAGGACCACGACTACGGCGATCGCGAGAAAGACCGCCCCGGCGGCCATCTGCATCAGTTTGCTGCGGCGGTCGGCTCCGTTCATGCCCGGTCCGGAATCGCCCCGTCGGTCCCGCCGTAGCCAACCAGGCGGATCGCGCTCAACGCAAAGAGGATCGTCATCAGGACCGCGCTGGCGACGCACCACTGGCAGATCGCTTCGATCTTGAAGATCTCGATGTAGGTGAGGAAGATGCTGTACCCGAAGCCGCCGAGGGCGACTAGAAAGCCGCCGAGACGGGCGCCGTCGCTGTTGAGGAAGGCACTCGCCAGCAGCAGCAGGTAGCCGATCACCCCGAAGATCGCGATGTTGATCCCGGCGACGTGCGAGTAGGAGCTGTCGGCGACGGTTTTGCAGCCGCTGCCGCCGGCGAGGCAGACGGGCGAATCGCCGCCGGCCTCGACGATCGCGATGTAGGCGGCGACTCCAACGCCCAGCGTCGCGAAGAAGGCGATCGCCCGCCGCAGGGTGCCCTCGCTGGGGATGCTCATGGCGCGGAAGATATGGCTTCCGCGTAAAAGGCGGCTAAGGCACGGGAGAGCTTGCCGCCCTGCCAGGCCAGCGGCGACTCGCCCTCGCCCTCGCTGATCAACCGCCCCGCCGGCAGCGCCTTCGCATAAGCGGCGGCCGCCTCGTAGGGATGGCCGGGGTCGGCGTCGTCGTTGCTGGCGACGACCAAGGCGGGCGCCTCGATCGCGGCCAGCTCCGCCAGCGAGCCAAACGGGCGCGAGCGCGGCACCTGCCGCAGCGCCTCCGCCAGGGCCTCGGGCCGCTGCTGGGCGAGCATCCGCTCGCGGGTGAAGCGCAGCACCGAGTCGCGCCAGCGCGGGTCGATCCCCTGCTTCTCGCCGATGTAGGCGACGAAGCCGTCGATACCGTCGTGGGTCAGCGCTTCCGCCAGCCCGTCCCAGTACTCCAGCGAGGACGGCCTGATCGCGCCCATGTAAGTCGGCCCGATCACTGCCAGGCCGGCGAGGCGGTCGGGATGGCGCAGCGCGTAGCTAACCGCGGTATGCGCGCCCATCGAGTGCCCGCCGAGCAGGAAGCGCCCTTCCCCGACCTCGGTGTCGACCACCCGCTCGAGGTCGGCGACCAGCTGCGGGTATCCATAACCCTCCCCTGCCGGGGCGGGGTCGGACTCGCCGTGGCCGCGGGCGTCGAAGGTGAGTACGGAGTAGCCGGCGCGGGGCAGCGCCTTGGAGCCGTGCAGGACGTAGCGGCGTGTGGCGGTGATTCCGTGGCAGAGGACCACCGGCGGTCCCTCCCCCATCGTCTCCCCGCGCAGCGTCGCGCCCGCCCCTACCTCGAACGGCCGCCCTTCGAGCGGCATCAGCCCAGCGCCGCGACCGCGCGCTCGAGGTCCTCGACGGTCTCGTAGGAGAGCCCGGTCAGGCTCACCTTGCGGTGCCGGATGACCCCCTCCTCGTCGATTACGAAGATCGCCCGCCGCACCATCGGCCCCATAGCCACTCCGTAGGCCTGGGCGACCGCCTTGTCCTCGTCGGCAAGCAGCGGCACGTTCAGTTCCCGCTCTTTGACCCAGTGCTCGTGGGACTCGACCGACTGCGAGGAGATCCCAAGGACCTCGGCGTCGAGGGCGTCGAGCCGGTCGCCCTGATCGCGGTAGGAGCAGAACTGCTTGGTGCAGACGGTGGTGGCGTCGCCGGGATAGAAGGCGAGGATCAGCCGGCGGCCGCGGTAGTCGCCAAGGCGATAGGTCTTGCCGCCCGTACCAGGCAGGGAGAAATCGGATGCGGGGTCACCGACGTCGGGCTTGGCCATGAACCGAGCCTACCCGGGCGCCAACGCCTACTGCTCGATCGATACTTCTTCGATCACGACCGGCTGTTTCGGTTTTTCGTCCGGCCCGCCGAGTTCTTCGATGCGCGAGATGGCGTCGAAGCCCTCGCTCACTTTGCCGACGAGGGCGTATTCGGGAGGCAGGCCGGCGTCGGCCCCGGTCACCACGTAGAACTGGCTACCCGAGCGGCCAGGTGGGTCGGCGGAGCTCTTCGCCATCGCAACTACGCCTTTGGTGTAGGAGAGGTTCGCCGGCGGCTCCTCGTCGACGCTGTAGCCGGGACCGCCGAGGCCGGTGCCTTCCGGATCGCCGCCCTGGATCACGAAGCCGGGGACGATGCGGTGGAAGGTGAGGTCGTCGTAGAAGCCCTCCTCGGCGAGGAAGGCGAAGGAGTTGGCGGTTTTCGGTGCTCGCTCGGTATCGAGCTCAATCTCGAAGGTGCCGCAGCTGGTCTTCACCACCGCCGTCGCCGGCTTGCCTTTTTCAAGCACCTGATCGGGCGCTTTGAAGCTGACGTTCTTCGGCGCCGGCGCCTCGACTTTCTCGCAGCCGCTGGAAGTTGCCTGCGTGGAAGGAGTGGTGGTGTCGTCGTCGGAGTCTCCCCCGCCGCCGATCAGCACCGCGACGACGACGGCGACGGCGACGAGTCCAAAGACGGCGAGGACGATCCAGCGGCGGTCTGGCTGCTTCTGCTGCTCCACGGAGGAAACCCTAATCGATGGCGTCGGGGGAAATTCCGCCTCCCCTACGATCGAGCGATGACCCCCGCCCCCTCCTTGACGCCACTCGCCGCAGCGGTCCTCCACGTCGGCGACCCGGAGCGGATCCTGCAGGTCGAGTGCGGCGAGGGTGAGGGCGCGCTCTTCCTCGCCCGCGAGTTTCCGAGCGCCCGGGTCCGCGGTATCGACCGCTCGGCGGAGTCGGTGCGGCGGGCTGGCAGCCGGGTCGGCCTTGACCCCGAGGGCCGGATAGCCTTCAAGCAGGGCGGCGGCCGCTCTCTGCCGTTCCCGGACGACCACTTCGACCTCCTCGCCGCCCTCGACGCCCGCCCGGCCGCGGCGGAGGCGGCGCGCGTGCTCCGACCCGGCGGCTTCCTCGCCCTTGCCCGGAGCGCTGACCCGGAGCCGCTGGCGGGCCTTCGCGGCCGCGCCTTTGGCTGGCAGCTGACGCGGTTGGGATTCGAATCGATCTGGGTGCAGCCGGCCGGCGACGGCAGCTTCTCTGTCGCCCGCCTCGGGGGCGGCGGGCCGCCGAGCCGAGCCCTCTAGGCTGCCCCCGAATGGAGATCGACGGGACGCCCCTCACTCTTCTCGTCAACCCCTCATCTGCTGGGGGAAAGACGCTGAAGCTGCTGCCGCGGGTCGAGGCGGCGCTGGACGCCAGGCGTGCCGTCTTCCGGGTCGAGCGGACGCGCAGCCTCGAGCACGGGGTCGAACTGGCGCTGCGGGCGATCGAACTCGGCGAGGTCCCGGTCGTGATCAGCGGCGACGGCCTGCTCGGCGCCGTCGGCGGCGCGATGGCGGGGTCGGAGACGCCGCTGGGGCTGATCCCCGGCGGGCGCGGCAACGACTTGGCGCGGGCGCTCGGCATCCCCTCCGATCCGGAGGCGGCGGTTGACGTGATCCTCGGCGGCCGCAGCCGCACGATCGACGTCGGCGAGGCCAACGGCAAGCGCTTCCTCGGCATCGTCAGCGTTGGCTTCGACTCCGAATGCAACCGGGTCGCCAACGAAACCCACTTCCTCCGCGGCAACTGGGTCTACGCCTACTCGATGATGCGCACGCTTCTCGGCTGGAGGCCCGCCCGCTTCACGATCGCGTCCGGCGGCGAGCGCCGCCGCATCAGCGGCTACTTCGTCGCGGTCGCCAACAACAGCGTCTACGGCGGCGGCATGTACATCGCTCCGGAGGCGAAGCTCGACGACGGGGAATTCGACGTCGTCTCGATCGGCGAGAGCGGCAAGATGCGATTCCTCTGGGGCTTGCGCGACGTCCTCAAGGGAGAGCACCTGGCCAAGGAGGAGGTCAGCGTCTTCCGCACGCCGCGGCTCGAGCTCGAAGCCAGCCGCCCCTTCCCCGTCTACGCCGACGGCGATCACCTCACCGACCTGCCGGTCTCGCTGCGGGTCCTCCCCCGCTGCCTCTCGATCCTCGTTCCCGGCGACGGAGAGGACTGACTTCGATGGCGGGCAAGGACCGCCGCGGTCCCTTGTTCGGGGCCAAGGTCTCGCTCTCACGCGCGATCGGCGCCGCCAGCCGGGCCAGCGGCCGCGGCGGCGGCACCACCCTGCCCGGTCGCGTGCTCCTGCGGGTGGAACCGGAAGCGATCGCTCGGCTCGGCGCCAGCCTCGACCGCGGCACGACGATCATCAGCGCCACCAACGGCAAGACGACCACGGCCGGGATGATCGCCGCCATCCTCGCCGCCGACGGCCGCCGGCCGGTCCACAACCGCGCCGGCTCGAACATGACCTGGGGCGTGGCGACGGCCCTGCTCGAGCAGGAGGGCAACGAAGGATTGTTCGAGGTCGACGAGGCCTGGCTGCCGCGGGTGAGCGAACAGCTTCGCCCCGGCCTGATCGTCCTCGGCAACCTCTTCCGCGACCAGCTCGACCGCTACGGCGAGATGGAGGCGCTGGCCGACGAGTGGGCGAAGACGGTCGCAGCCTGCGCCGGCCGCACCGGATTCGTCCTCAACGCCGACGATCCGTTGATCGCCGACCTCGGCCGCGATTCACAGGGGGCGGCCCGCGAAGGCGTCCTCTACTTCGGGATCGAGGACCCCTCGCAGGCGCTGCCGGAGCTGCAGCACGCCTTCGACGCCAAGCACTGCCGCCGCTGCGGTCACCCCTACGCCTACGAGCGCGCCTTCGTTGGCCACCTCGGCCACTACTCCTGCCCCAACTGCGGGGCCGAGCGGCCGCGGCCGGAGGTGGCGGCAACGGAGATCGAGCTGCGCGGGATGGACGGGTCTCGGTCGCGGGTTCGAACCCCCTCTGGGGAGATCGAGCTCAATCTCCCCCTCCCCGGCCTCTATAACGTCTACAACGCCCTCGCCGCGGTTGCCGCCGGACTGCGACTAGGGGTCGCGCCGGAGCGGATCGCCGCCGCGCTTGGCGAGATGCGCGCCGCCTTCGGCCGGGTGGAGACGATTGAGGTCGCGCAGGTGCCCGTCTCGATCCTGCTGATCAAGAACCCCGCCGGCGCCAACGAGGTGCTGCGAACGCTGCTGCTGGAGAGCCGCGAGCGTGGGGGCATCGACCTCTGGATAGCGCTCAACGACCGCATCGCCGACGGCCGCGACGTCTCCTGGATCTGGGATGCCGACTTCGAGCTGCTGACCGGCGCCGTCCGTCGCGTCGTCTGCACCGGCACGCGCGCCCCGGAGATGGCGCTGCGGCTCAAATATGCGGGCTGGCCGGAAGAGGCGATCGAGGTCGTGCCGGGGGTCGAGCAGGCACTCGACAGCGCCGTCGCCGGCGCCGACGGCCGCCTCTTTGCCCTCCCCACCTACACCGCTCTGCTCGAGCTACGCAAGCTCCTCGCCGAGCGAGGGCTCGCCCGGGAGTTCTGGCGATGATGGCGGCGAGTGCGGCGATCTGGCACGACGTCGAGTGCGGCGCCTACGAAGCCGACCTGCCGCTATGGGAAGAGCTGGCGGACGGCGGCGGCGGCCCGGTGCTGGAGCTCGGCTGCGGGACCGGCCGGGTCGCCCTGCGCCTGGCGCGGCAGGGCCACCAGGTGATCGGCCTGGACCACGACCGCGACCTCCTTGTCGAGCTGGTGGAGCGCGCTGCGGAGCTGCCGGTCTATCCCCACTGCGCGGACGCACTCGACTTCGAGCTGGACCAGCCGGTAGCCGTGGTGCTGGCGCCGATGCAGTTCCTGCAGCTGCTGTCCGGCTCCGAGGCCCGGCACCGTTGCCTGCGACGGATAGCGGGCGCACTGCGGCCGGGTGGCGTCCTGGCGGCAGCGGTCGTCGAGGCAGCGCCGCCGGCGCCGGCCGAGGCGCTGCCCCCCCTCCCCGACGTGCGGGAGATCGATGGCTGGATCTACTCCAGCCTCCCCACCGCCGTCGTAGCCCCGGCGGCCGGGGAGCTCGCCCTGCGGCGGCTGCGGCAGACGATCTCCCCCGAGGGGACGCTGAGCGAGGAGACGAACGAGATCCGGCTGCACCTGGTCGACGCGGACGAGCTCGAGGCCGAGGCCGAGGCGGCTGGCTTCACCCCCGTAGGCCGGCGTGTTATTCCAGAGACCGAGGTGCACGTCGGCTCCAACGTCGTCCTCCTGGAGAAGGTGCGCTAGTGGAGCTCCGCGTCCTCAGTCTCTATCCCGACCAGATGAACATCTACGCCGATCGGGGCAACATCCTCTTCCTGCAGCGGCGCTGCGAATGGCGCGGGATCGGCTTCGTTCACAGCGGCGCCGGCCTCGGCGAGTCCGTCGACCCGGCCGGCCACGACCTCTTCTACGTCGGCGGCGGCCAGGACCGCGACCAGCGCGTCGTCGCCGCCGACATGGTCGCCAGCAAGCGCGAGGCGCTAAGCGCGGCAGCCGACGATGGCGCGGTGCTGCTGGCGGTCTGCGGCGGCTACCAGCTGCTCGGCCACAGCTACCAGATGGGCAGCGAGGAGCTGCCGGGCCTCGGCCTCGCCGACCTGACGACGGTCCGGGAGCCCGGCGAGCGGCTGATCGGCAATGTCGCGATCGAGGCCGACCTCGGCATCGGCCCCCGGCTGATCGCCGGCTTCGAGAACCACGGCGGTCGCACCTATCTCGGCGAGGCAGCGCAACCTTTGGGGAAGGTGGTCAAGGGCCATGGCCACGGCAACAACGGCCGCGACGGTTTCGAGGGGGTCAGGCGCGACAACGTCTTCGGCACCTACCTGCACGGCCCCCTGTTGCCCAAGAACGCCTGGCTAGCGGACCACCTGATCGCCCTCGCCCTAGAGCGCCGCTATGGCGCCAGGCCCGAGCTGGAGCCGCTGGACGACGAATTCGAGGCCGCCGCGCACAGATCGGCTTGGCAGGCGGCCGAGCGCGGCTAGCGGCCGCTGGAGCCGAAGCCGCCCTCGCCGCGCATGCTCTCGCTGAGAGCGCTCGACTCGACCGGTTCGGGGGTGATGATCGGCGTCAGCACCAGCTGCGCGATCCGGTCCCCCGGCTCGACCCGGAAGGTCTCCGCCGGATCGGTGTTGAGCAGCAGGACCCGCAGTTCACCGCGGTAGCCGGAATCGATCAGCCCCGGCGCATTGACCAGAGCGATCCCGTGATCGCGAGCGAGCCCGGACCGCGGCAGCACCAACCCCGCATGCCCCTCCGGAATCTCCACCCCCACCCCAGTCCCAACCCCCCAACGCTCCCCAGGACCGATATGAGCCGACTCACAGGCATAAAGATCCAGCCCAGCATCCCCCTCATGCGCCCGAGAGGGCAGCTGCGCCCCCTCCTTCAGCTTGATCACCGGCAGCTGCACCCGCGGGAGCCTATAAGGGACGAGGGGAAGGGTTCGCCGGACCCTCCCCGCTGTTGTCCGCCGAACCCTTCCCCTCGTCCCTCAGCGGCCCGTCCCCCGGCACCTCACGCAACAGCAAGATCGCGAAACCGATGCATCTCCGCCGAAGGCACTTTCGCGTGCACCAGAACGCCGTCCTCGCGATCGGTTCTCTCGAGGTCCCCGGCCACCTCATGCAGCTCGTGCAGCCGCGCCCCCTCTGAATAAGGGATCAAAAGGTCAACCTCGGTCAGAGTCTCCTCAAAGACTTGCTCGATCCGCTCGCACAGACCCTCCAGCCCCTCTCCCTCCTGGGCGGAGACCAGCACCGCCTCGGGGTGGTCAAGCTCGGTTTCGCGTCGTTCCTCCTCAATCAGCAGGTCGACCTTGTTGAAGACGAGCAACCGCGGCTTCTCGCCGGCGCCGATCTCCTCCAGCACTTCGTCGACCGCCTCCATGTCGCGCAGCCGCAACTGCTCGGGAGCCGAGGCGTCGACCACGTGCAGGATCAGGTCGGCGAGGATCGTCTCCTCGAGGGTCCCCTTGAAGGCCTCGACCAACTGGTGGGGCAGCTTTTCGATGAAGCCGACGGTGTCGGTCAGCAGGTAGTCGCGGCCGGAGAGCTCGAAGGTGCGGGTGGTCGGGTCGAGGGTGTGGAAGAGACGGTCGCGGACCCCCACCTCGGCTCCGGTCAGAGCGTTAAGCAGGGTCGACTTGCCCGCGTTGGTGTAGCCGGCGAGGGCGACCCGCGGCAGCGAGGTGCTGTCCCGCTGGGCGCGCATCACGCCGCGGTTTTGGGCGAGCCGGTTGAGGCGCTGCCGCAGGGCGGAGATGCGGTCGCGGGCGAGCCGCCGGTCGGTCTCGATCTGGCTCTCGCCCGGGCCCCTGGTGCCGATGCCGCCGTCCATGCGGCCGGCGCCGAGGCGCTCGAGGTGGGTCCAGAGACCCCGCATGCGGGCCATGTTGTATTCCAGCTGCGCCAGCTCGACCTGCAGCTTTCCCTCAGCCGAGTGGGCGTGGTCGGCGAAGATGTCGAGGATCACCGCGGTGCGGTCGATCACCGGCACGCCGAGGGCAGCCTCGAGGTTGCGCTCCTGCCGCGGGGCAAGCTCGTCGTCGCAGGCGACCAGGTTGGCACCGGAGGCGGCGATCTCCTCTTTGAGCTCGGCCAGGCGGCCGCGCCCGAAGTAGCGGTCGGGGTCGGGTTTCGGACGCTGCTGGGTGGCGACGCCGACGGTGGCGACGCCGGCCGTCAGCAGCAGCTCTTTCAGCTCCGCCAGCGGCTCTCCCTCGGCGCGCCCGTCGATCACTCCGATCGCGAGCGCGCGCTGGCGAGCGCGGCGGTTCTCACCGGCACCGTTCTCTCCTTCCGCATTGCGGGTCTCGGTCTTTCTGCCGGTTCTCGAACCTTGCACTCAGGGAGATTGTACGCGCCGCCTGTTCAGCCGCCCGGCGCTGGCGGCGAGTACGTTTCGAAGCGTGGCCGAGAGTCGTTTCACCAGAGCCGAGCAGGACTATCTCTCCGATCCCCTGCGGTTGGGCCGGCTGGCGACGGTCGGCGCTGATGGGACGCCGCACGTGGTTCCGGTCGGGATCTTTCTCGAACCGAACCACGACGTGATCGAGGTGACCGGGCGCGAACTGGAGAAGTCGAAGAAGTACCGCGACGTCGAGCGAAGCGGCCGCGCCGCAATCGTGATCGACGACCTCGCCAGCGTCGACCCCTGGCTGCCGCGCGGGATCGAGATCCGGGGCCGGGCGGAGGCGATGCGCTGGCCGATGGCGCGGATCCGGATCCACCCGGAGCGGATCGTCTCCTGGGGCCTAGAAGGAAGGCGCAACGCCCGCTCCGTTTAGACGGGCAGCAGAACTCGGCTCCTGCGGCTAGGGTGAGGTAAGTGAAGGTTTTCCTGACTGGAGGCACGGGCTTCATCGGCGGCGAGGTCGCACGCCAGTTGCGCGACCGCGGCGACGAGGTCGTCGCCCTCGTACGCAGCCCCGGCAAAGCCGCAAAGCTGCGCGAGCTCGGTTGCGCGCTGGTCGAGGGCGACCTCGGCGACAGCGCCGCCTTGAGCAAGGGCATCGAGGGATGCGAGGCAGTTGTCCACGCGGCGGCCGTCTACGAGGTCGGGATCCCGGCCAGCCAGCGGCCGGCGATGTGGGAGGCCAACGTGACCGGCACCGAACGGGTGATGAGGGCCGCACTGGACGCCAGGGTGCCGCGGATCGTCTACGTCTCCACCGTCGGCATCTTCGGCAACACCCACAAGCAGGTGGTCGACGAGTCCTACCGCAACCCCGAGACCGACTTCACCTCCTACTACGAGGAGACGAAGCTGGAGGCCCACAAGCTGGTCGAGCGGATGATCACCGATCAAGACCTACCGGCCGTGATCGTCCAGCCGGGCGGCGTCTACGGCCCCGGCGATACCTCCCAGGTGGCCGACCTGCTCGAGCAGTTCTTCGCCGGCCGGTTGCCGCTCCTGCCCTTCCCCGAGCTGGGGATCTGCATGACCCACGTCGAGGACATCGCCGGCGGCATCCTCCTGGCGCTCGACAAAGGCAAACTCGGCGAGGCCTACGTGATCAGCGGGCCGGCGACGACGATGCGCGAGGCGGTCGAGACCGTCGCCCGGCTCAGCGGTCGCAAGGCGCCGAAGCGAAATCTGCCGACGGGCCTGATGAAGATGATGATTCCCTTCGGGCCTGTGGTCGGGAAGGTGATGGGGCAGCCGCCGAACCTGCGCGAGCTGATCACCTCCGGCGATGGCGTCACCTTCTGGGCTACCTATGACAAGGCTGAGCGTGAGCTTGGCTATTCGCCTCGCGGGATGGACGAGGGGCTGCGGGACACGCTTGCGGCTGACTCTCGGTTTCCTGATCCTGTCGACTGAGGCGCCGGGGGTAGGACTCGGCGGACAACAGCGGGGAGGGTCCGGCGAGTCCTACCCCCGGCGCCTGTGATCGCAGGTGGGGGTTCGGGCCATAAGCTGCGGGCGTGCGCGTAATCGACGTCATGCACCTGGGCCGTCCCAACGTGATCGGTTGCTGGGAGGTTGACGGGGCGCTGGTTGATCCGGGGCCGGAGTCGTCTCTCTCTACGGTGCTGGAGGCGATCGGAGATGAGAAGCCTCGGGCGGTGTTGCTGACGCACATCCACCTCGATCACGCGGCGGCTACCGGGGCGCTGGTGAAGCGGTGGCCTGATCTTGAGGTCTACGTGCATGAGCGGGGGGCGCCTCATCTGATCGATCCTTCGAAGTTGCTGGCCAGCGCCGAGCGGCTCTATGGGGACAGGATGGGTCTGCTCTGGGGCGAGATCCTGCCGGTGCCGGAGGCCAACGTGCGGGTCCTCAGCGGCGACGAGAGCGTCCTTGGAATGAGGGTCGCCTACACCCCCGGCCACGCCTCTCACCACGTCTGTTACTTCGACGAGGAGAGCGGCACCGCCTTCGTCGGCGATGTCGCCGGCTGCCGGATCCCGCCTTCGAACCTGATCGTGCCCCCCACTCCCCCGCCCGACATCGATGTCGAGACTTGGGAACAGTCCCTCGACACCGTCGCCGGTTGGTCGCCGCAGCGCCTGGCCCTGACCCACTTCGGCGCTGTCGAGGACGATGTCCCCGGGCACATCGAGAAGGTCAAGGCGATCTTGCGCGAAGAGGCGGAGCTGGCACGCCGGATGGCCAAAGAGGACTACGACGCCGACCTCGAGCGCCGCATCCGCCAGCACCTCGCCGAGGAAGGCATCGAAGGCGGCACCGTTGAGGAGCTGCTGCAGGCCGTTCCCACCGCCTACCAGTGGGGCGGCTTGGACCGCTACTGGCGCAAGAAGGCCGAGCGCGAAGCCGCGCAGGCTTAAAGGACCGATTGCCGCGTTAGGTTTCCCGGACTCGTCCCACGTCCAAGGAGGTTCTTGTGAGTAGCACCCGGCACCGTTTCGTCCTTCGCAGCTGCGCCTGCCTGATCGCCCTGGTCGCCGCGTTGGCCTTGGTCGCCTGCGGGGACAGCGACGACTCCCAGGAGCTCAGCTTCACGGTCGAGTCGAAAGGCAAAGCGACTACGGTGACGGCGCCGGAGAGCGCCGAGGCGGGCTTGGCCGAGATCACCTTGACCAACGACAGCGACGCCGAAGCCGACCTGCAGCTGGTTCGGGTCGAGGGCGACCGCACGCCTGATGAGGTCGTCAAAGGCCTCGGCGAAGCGATCCAGGGCAAATCGTTCCCCGATTGGCTCTTCACCGCGGGCGGCGTCGGCTCCCTGGAGCCCGGCAAGAGCGCCACTGTGACGCAGGTGCTGCAGCCCGGCGACTACTACGCCTTCAACACCTCGGGCGGTCCCCCCGACGCGAAAGCCGCTGGCGTCACCGAGGTCACCGGTGATGCGTCCGACGAGGAAATCGAGGGTGGCGAGGCCACGGTCGAGGCGGCCGAGTACGTCTTCAACACCGAGACGCTGCCCGCCGGAGCGACCGAGATCGCCTTTGACAACATCGGCGCCCAGCCCCACCACCTGATCGCCTCGCCGCTGAAAGGCAACGCCACCGCCGAGGACGTGGAGAAATTCTTCAAAACCGAACAGGGTGCACCGCCGCTGGAAGAGAAAGGCACCAAGTCAACCGCGGTAATCGAGGGTGGCGAAGGCCAGCTCGTAACCATGGACCTCAAGCCCGGCCGCTATGCCCTCTACTGCTTCATCAGTGACCGCGAAGGCGGCCCCCCGCACGTCTTCAAAGGCATGGTCGACGAAGTCGAGGTCGAGTAACTGCCCGCCTGCGCCGCGAGCGCCTTGGCTTAGCTGAGGTGCTCGCGCATGCGCTCGACGGCCTCTTCGATGCGGTCGTCGGGCGCGGTTAGCGCGATGCGGAAGAAGCCCTCGCCGCTCGGCCCGTACATCGAGCCCGGTGAAACGACGACGGCGGCCTGCTCGAGCACCAGCTCGCAGAAGGAGGTCGAGGTGTGGCTCTCGGGGACGGGCGCCCAGACGTAGATCGTCCCCTTCGGGGCGCTGACCTCGACGCCGATCTCGCCCAGAGCGGAGACGACGAGGTCGCGGCGGCGGGTGTAGGTCTGGTTCATCTCCTCCAGCGGCTCCTCGGGGCCCTGCAGGGCGGCGACGCCGGCCATCTGGATCGCCTCGAAGAGGCCGGAATCGACATTGGTCTTGAGCCGCCAGTAGGTCTGGATCGCCTCGGCGTTACCGAGGATCGCGGCGCAGCGCCAGCCGGTCATGTTGTAGCCCTTGGAGAGCGAGAAGACCTCGACCCCGATCTCCTTGGCGCCGGGCGTGGAGAGGAAGCTGGGAGCGACGTAGCCGTCGTAGGTGGTCTCCGAGTAGGCGTTGTCGTGGACGACGAGGATCTCGTGCTCGCGGGCGAAGGCGACAACCGACTCGAAGAACCCATCCGGAACAATCGCGCCCGTCGGGTTGTTCGGGTAGTTGATGAACATCAGCCGCGCCCGGGCGGCGACGTCGGCCGGGACCGCGCTCAGATCAGGCGCGAAGCCCAGCTCCGGGACCAGCGGCAGCAGCTCGGCCTCGGCGCCGGCGAGAACCGGGCCCGCGGTGTAGACGGGGTAGCCAGGATCGGAAGCGAGGGCTACGTCCCCGGGGTCGAGGAAGGCAAAGCAGAGGTTGTAGATGCACTCCTTGGCGCCGATCGCCGGGATCACCTCGGACTTCGGGTCGATCTCGACCCCGAAGCGGCGGCCGTAGAACTCGGCCATCCCTTGGCGGAACTCGTCGCGGCCGCGGTTGCTCGGGTACTGGTGGTAGGCCGGGTTCGCGACCGCCTCCTGCATCGCCTTGACAACGTGCGGATAGGTCGGCTGATCGGGGTCGCCGATCCCGAGGCTGATCACGTCGATGCCCGCCGCCCGCTTGTCGGCGATCTGCTGCTCCAGTTCCTGGAACTTGTACGGAGGAATGGCCTCGAGGCGCTTGGATGGAGTGGCGATGCCCATGGGCGCGGGAATCTATGCGATCCGGGCGACCGCTTGCGGTCTACCGGTTTGACCGCGTATCACTCGCCGTCCAGCTCGGCCAGCGCCTGCAGCAGCTCCGGCGAGAGCTCGCCCGCGAAGACCGGCTCGGCCCAGCCATTGAGGCGAACCGAGAGGTCTTCGGAGATCTCGACCTCGAGCTCGCCGCCTTCCAGCTCGACCAGAATCGGACTGGCGGAGCCCCGCAGGAAGGCCGTGATCGCCGCCCCGCTGGCGCCGGTGCCGGAGGAGAGCGTCTCCCCCACCCCGCGCTCGAAGATCCGCGCTTTCACCCGGCTGTCGTCGATCGAGACGAAGGAGACGTTGGTGCGGTTCGGGAACAGAGCGTGGCCTTCGACCCCGGGGCCGATCGCGCCGAGGTCGAGCTCGTCGAGCTCGCCGGCGGGGACAACGATCGCGCACTGCGGGTTGCCGATCGAGACGTGCTGGAACTCCCACTCGCGGCCGTCGGACTCGAGCTTGCCGCGTCCGTCCTCAGGGCCGGAGGGGAAATCCTTGGAAGTCGTCGAGGCGCGCCCCATGTCGACCGAACAGGTCAGCTCGCCCGTAATCGTCGGTCGGATCGGGCCGGCGACGGTGCTGATCGCGAACTCCTCCTCGTCGGTCCAGCCATGGCGGCGCAGGTAGAGGATCGCCTCGCGGGCGCCATTGCCCGAGAGCTCGGCTCCGGACCCGTCGGGGTTGAAGATCCGCAGGTCGGCGACGAACTCAGGGTCCTCGCTACGGGAGAGCAGCAAAACTCCGTCGGAGCCGACCCCGAAGTGCTGGTCGCAGAGCCACTCGACCCGTGCCTCAGTCAACTCCCAGGGCAGCAACTCCTGCTCGAGGATCAGATAGTCGTTGCCCAGCGCCTGCCACTTCTCGAATTTCACGCTCGCCAGCCTATTCGCAGCATCTGCGCCGCTACCTCCTCGTCGCTCGTCCCGGTGCGGTCGATCAGCTCGAGATTGGGGATTTTGCGCATCCAGGTCAGCTGGCGGCGGGCGTAGTTGCGGGAGCGCTTCTTCATCGTCTCGACGTCACCGGCGAGGACCTCGTCGAACCCCAGAGCCTTGCGGGCGCTGCGGCCGGGGCCGAGGGCATCGGCGCGGCGGGCCTCCTCCGCGGCTTCGGCGGCGGCGATTGCCTCGGTGCGGGCGTTGATCCGCTCATAAAGCTGCTCTCGGTCCATGTCGAGGCCGAAGATCGTCGTCGGGTGACGGGTCTCCCCCGACCAAAGCTCTGAGCTCTCCGACCCCGGCGGAGCCTTCACGAGGGAGAGCTCGGCCACCGCGGCCCGCAGGTAGAGGCCCGTCCCGCCGACAACGATCGGCCGGCGCCCGGCCTCCAGCGCGGCATCGACCTCCCGGTGCGCCAGCGGCATGTAGTCGCCGACTGAGAAGTCCGCGGTGACGGGGACGACGCCGAGCAGCCGGTGCTCGAGTCGCGTCTGCTCCTCCGCCGTTGCAGCCCCGGTGAGGACCTCCAGCCCCTCGTAGACCTGCAGGGCGTCGCAGTTGATCGCCACCGGGTCCTCCTCCCGCCCCCGCAGCAGCTCGGCAAGTGCGATCGCAACTCCGGTCTTGCCGACCCCCGTGGGGCCGAAGATCCCAATGACCCTCAAAGCAGGGGCGTCAGGGGGCGCGCCAGAACTCCGCTCAGAGTCTGCGAGGTGGCGCTTTCGATCTCCACCTCGACGAACTCCCCCGCCTGGGCGATTCCCTCGAAGTTGACCGCCTTGCCGTGGCGGGTGCGGCCGCGCAGCCGCGTCTCGTCGGTGCGGCTGGTGCCTTCGACCAGCACCTCCATCGTGCGGCCGACGAAGCGCTGGGCGCGCTCGGCCGCGCGGCGCTGGACCACCTCGACCAGCCTTTCCATCCGCTCGACCTTGACCGGGTGCGGCAGCTGGCCATCCATCGTCGCCGCCTCGGTTTCGCGGCGCGGCGAGAAGATGAAGGTGAAGGCGCCGTCGTAGCCGACCTCCTCAGCGACCTCGAGGGTCTCCTGGAAGTCCGCCTCGGTCTCGCCCGGGAAGCCGACGATGATGTCGGTGGTGATCGCGCAGTCGGGCACGTGCTCGCGGATCAACGCCACCCGGTCCATGTAGCGGCTGCGGTTGTAGGTGCGCCGCATCCGCTTCAGCACCGCGCTCGAGCCCGATTGCAGCGGCAGGTGGATCTGCTCGCAAAGGGCGGGAAGCTCGGCGTGGGCGCGGATCACGTCCTCTTTCATGTCCTTCGGGTGTGGGCTGGTGTAGCGGATCCGCTCGATCCCGGCGATCGCGTCCACCCGGCGCAGCAGGTCGGAGAAGCCGATTCGCCGCTCGAGCGGTAGGTCGCGGCCGTAGCTGTTGACGTTCTGCCCCAGCAGGGTCACCTCACAGACGCCGTCGGCGGCCAGGGCCTCGGCCTCGGCAATCAGCTCCTCGGGGTCGCGGCTGACCTCCCGGCCTCGCGTGGTGGGGACGATGCAGTAGGAGCAGACGCAGTTGCAGCCCTGGGAGATCTGCAGCCAGCCCTGGAACTCGCGCTCCCGCCGGGTCGGCAGGTGGCCGGAGAAGTCCTCGAACTCGAAGTAGCCCTGCGCGGTCAACGAGTCGCTGTTGAGGAACTCGGCAAGCTTGTGAATCTGGCCGGGCCCGAAGGCAACGTCGACGAAGGGGAAGCGATCGAAGACCTCCTCCTTGACCGACTGGGCCCAGCAGCCGCCGACGCCGACCAGACGCTCAGGGTCTTCCGTCTTCAAGCGTTTCGCCTCGCCGAGGTGGGCGATGAAGCGGCTGTCGGCGGACTCGCGAATAGAGCAGGTGTTGAAGAGGATCAGATCCGCCTCTCCCCGCTCCTCCGCCTCCTCGTAGCCGAGCGAGGCCAGCATCCCCCGCATCCGCTCGGAGTCGTGCACGTTCATCTGACACCCAAAGGTGGTGACGTGGAACTTCTTAACCCCGTTCATGCAGAGACGAGGTTACCGCCGGTTCTACTCGACGGTAAGCGTTCCTACCATGCCGGCCTCCTCGTGGCCCGGCACGGTGCAGACGTAGGCGTAGGAACCCGCCTCGAGATCGGCTGAAAGCGATTCTTCGCCTTCGGTGATCGGCTCGAAGCCGGCGAGCTCTTTATCGCCCTCCTCGATCACGACGTTGTGCGGAATCGCCGCGGGGTTGGTGAAGTCGATCGTGACGGTGCCCGCTTTGGCGCTCAGCTCTTCCGGCTGGAAAAGCAGCGCGGTCGGGTCGGCGGCAAGTTCCAGCGTCGTCGAGGCTTCCGCGCCGCCATTGGACTGTTTGCCGCCTTCATCCTCGTCAGCCGAATCCGGGGCTTGGCCCTGCTGGGCGCCTTTGCCCTGCTCTTCTCCCTCGGTCGGGCCGACCGGTTCTTCTTCCTGAACCGAGCCTTCGGCTTCTTCTTCGGCCTGGTCTTCGAGCTCGTCGCGTTCGCCTCCCAGGGCGCCGCCTTCATTTTCGTAGGGGCCGCTGGAGCCCTCTTCGGTTTCCTTCTCGGCCTGGTGCAGCTCGTGCTCCTTGTGCTCCGCCTCTTCGGCGGAGTAACGGACGGCGAAGGCGGACGAACCGACCGCCAGCAAGGCGAACCAGACGACGACGAGCGGCAGCACCCGTCCGGGGAAGTTCTTGACTTTCAGGCCGGCGAAGGTGACCAGCACAGCCGAGATGGCCGCGGCCCCGCCAAAGAGGTAGAAGAGCGTTTCGTTATCCATGCGGGGGCGATCCTATCGGGGTCCGCGCCTGCCTCGCCGTGAGGCGAAAACGGCCCTAGGCCGCCTTCGCCTCGTCTGCCGCAGGGACGGGCGCGTCCTCGACCGGCGGCGCCACCTCGCCGTCAATGCCAAGCGCCGCACGCACCTTCGTTTCGATCTCCAGGGCCAGCTCCGGGTTGTCAGCAAGGAACTGCTTGGCGTTGTTGCGCCCCTGCCCCAGCCGGACATCCCCGTAGGAGAAGAATGAGCCGGATTTCTGGACCAAATCCTGCTCGATCCCGAAATCGATCAAGCCGCCCTCGCGCGAGATCCCGACCCCGTACTCGATGTCGAATTCGGCCTGGCGGAACGGCGAAGCGACCTTGTTCTTGACGACTTTGACCCGGACCCGGTTGCCGACCGCCTCCGTCCCTTCCTTCAGGGTCTCGATCCGCCGGATGTCGAGCCGCTGTGAGGAATAGAACTTCAGCGCCCTACCGCCCGGCTGGGTCTCCGGCGAACCGAATTGGACGCCGACCTTTTCCCGAATCTGGTTGGTGAAGATGCAGACCGTGTTGGTCCGGTTGAGGTTGCCGGCGAGTTTGCGCATCGCCTGCGACATCAGCCGCGCCTGCAAGCCCACGGTGGTGTCACCGATCTGGCCGTCGAGCTCTGCTTTCGGCGTCAGCGCCGCCACCGAGTCGATCGCGACGACGTCGACGGCGCCGGAGGCGATCAGTCGGTCGGCGATCTGCAGCGCCTGCTCGCCGTAGTCGGGCTGGGAGACGAGCAGCTCGTCGGTGTCGACGCCGATCGCCCGCGAGTAAACCGGGTCGATCGCGTGCTCGGTGTCGATGAAGGCGCAAACCCCGCCCATCGCCTGGGCCTGGGCGATGATGTGGTTGACGAGGGTGGTCTTTCCCGAGGACTCGGGGCCGAAGATCTCGACGATGCGGCCGCGGGGGACGCCGCCGATGCCGAGCGCCAAGTCGAGGGCGAGCGATCCGGTCGGGATCGACTCGACCTTGACCGTGCCCTTGTCGCCCAGGCGCATCAGCGAGCCCTCTCCGAACTCCTTGCGGATGCCGCTGACGGTGTTCTCCAACGCAGCGTCCTTCGCCTTCGCTTCCTTGGCGGAGACGTCATTCAATCTTCTATCTGCCATCTCTCAATCACCTCACTGCCACCCTGCGCCGGGCAGCTTGACTTGGGCCAACGGCACGTAGCGCGCACCGGTCGGCTGGAGTTCAGAACGATAAAGCGCCAATCGGACACCAAGAAATGCCTCGGATAGTCCTTTCGGCAGTGTTTCAGGCGGGTCGGAGACGACCGCAGGCCGCCTCGACCCCCGCGCCTCGGGACGAACCCGAGCCACGGTGACATGCGGCCAGAACGGCCGCCTCTCCGGCTCGTAGAAGCCTTCCTCCCCCAGAGCCTGCGCGACACCTGCCTGCAGGACCTCGGTACCTGGGGAGAGCGCGGGCAGGGCGTAGAGCCGTGCCCTCCCCCGCTCGGGACGTTGCACTGGGTCCAATAGCTCCACCCAGGGAGCCGGGCCGATGTTGTCACGCACCACCTCGGTGATCCGCTCGACCTCCTCCTCGGGGCGAGAGCCAAGGAAGGCAAGGGTGATGTGAAGGGACTCCGGCCGCACCGGTCTCAGTGCCGGATCCGCCAGCGTCCTCTCACCCCAGTCCTTGATTCCCTCCCGAACGTCGTCGGGGAGGTCGAGTGCCACGAACAGGCGCACCCGGGGGCTCTGCGGTCTCTCCTCGGCCATTGCCGGGACGCTACGGGGCGGCGGCGCACGAGACAACGCGCAAAAGCAAATTCTCGCCTACGGCTTCGCGCCGTCTTCCTCACCGAGCAGGAGGCGCAACAGGTGCATGCCAACCAGCCCGGACCGTTCCCTGATGTCGAGGCGCCCGCCGGGGATGATCGGGTCCCGCGCGATGCTGGTGTCATCGGCGAGCCGGGCGTTGAAGCAGACGTAGCCGATCGGCTTGTCCTCGCTGCCCCCGCCGGGCCCGGCAATGCCAGTGATCGAGACCGCGACGTCGGCATCGAAGCGCTCGATCGCGCCGATCGCCATCGCCTCGGCAGCCTCGGGGGAAACCGCCCCATGGGCCTCGATCAGGCCCGGATCGACACCCAGCATCGCTGCCTTCGCCTCGTTCGAATACGCGACCACTGCCCCCGCGAAGTACTCGGAAGCCCCGGCCAGATCCGTGATCCGCGCCGCCATCAAACCGCCGCTGCAGGACTCCGCCAGCGCCAGCCGGTGCCCCAACAGCAGCGTCGCCACCTGGGCGTCGATCGTCTCCCCGTCGACGCTGAAGGTCTCCTCCGGGTGCCGCCGCATCAACCCGTCGCGGACCACCTCGGCCACCTGCTCGGACTGGTCGCGGTAGCGAACGTCGATCTCGATCTCTCCGCGCCGCAGGCAGGTGGTGATCTCCACCGAGTCGAGCTCCACTCCCTCCGCCTCCATCTCGCGCAGGCTCTTGGCGATCTCGGACTCCGGCACCCCGAACATCCTCATCGTGTAGGCACGCAGCGGCGTCGCCCGGCTCAACAGCTCGCGAACCGGCTCCGTCTCCACCGCCGCCTCCCACATCGGCTGCAACTCGCGGGGCGGGCCAGGAAGGACGACGACCACCCGCTCGCCGGCCGCAACCACCAATCCGGGAGCGGTGCCAACCGGATCGAGCGGCGTCGACCCCTCGGGGATCGTCGCCTGCTTGCGATTGGCAACCTGCAGCGCCTCGGGATCGAGTCGGAAGCGCTGGGCGAAGCCGCTGAGGATCTCGGCGATCTTCGCCTCCATCTCCCGGTCGAGGACCATCTCTCGCCCGGCGAAGCGACCGACGACTTCGGCCGTGAGGTCGTCCGCGGTCGGCCCGAGGCCGCCGCTGGTGACGATCAGGTCCATGCCCTGGTCGGCCATGAACCGCAGCGCCGCCTCGAGGTCGTCGGGGCGATCGGCGACGACGAGGATGTGGGCGACCTCGACCCCGTACTCGGCCAGCCGTTCGGAGACCCAGGGGCCGTTGCCGTCCGCGATGCGGCCGGTCAGGACCTCGGTTCCGGTGACGACGATTCCCGCTCGGATCACGAGCGGGAAGCTACCGCAGCTATGCCTCGGGCTCGGAGTCGACCGCGACGGGCTGCGGCGCCGGCTCGTTCCCGCCCAGCACCCGCGGCAGGTCGGCCTGGGTGATCAGGACCTGGCGCGGTTTCGAACCCTCGTAGCCGGAGATGACGCCGCGCCGCTCGAGCATGTCGATCAGGCGGCCGGCGCGGGTGTAGCCGACCCGCAGTCGCCGCTGCACCATCGAGACCGAGGCGGTCTCGGTCTGCACCACCAGCCGGATCGCCTCGTCGAGGAGATCATCGCTGTCGGGGTCGAAGTCGTCCTCGCGGCTCTCCTCCTCGGCCTCCTGCGGGGTCTCCAGCAGCTCCGCCTCGAATTCGGGTTCGCCCTGCTTCGCCCAGTGGTTGGTGATGCGGGCGATCTCGTCCTCGGTGATGAAGGCACCCTGGACGCGCGAGAGTTTCGAGGTGCCGGCGCCGCGGAAGAGCATGTCGCCCTGCCCCAACAGCGCCTCGGCCCCACCCTGGTCGAGGATCACCCGCGAATCGGTCTGCGAGGAGACCGCGAAGGCGATTCGCGAGGGGATGTTGACCTTGATCGTGCCGGTGATGATGTCGGTCGAAGGCCGCTGCGTCGCCAGCACCAGGTGGATGCCGGTGGCGCGTGACTTCTGCGCCAGGCGGATGATCGAGTCCTCGACTTCGGCCGGGGCGACCATCATCAGGTCCGCGAGCTCGTCGATCACGCAGAGGATGTGCGGTAGCGGCGACTCGCCTCTCTTCCGACGGACCCGATTCAACTCGTCGAGGTTGCGGGCGCGTGCCTCGCTCATGATCCCGTAGCGGCTCTCCATCTCCCCGATCAGGTTGGAGAGGACGTTGGCGGCGAGCCGCGGTGAGGTCACCACCGGGGTTAGGAGGTGGGGAACGTTCTCGTAATGGTTGAGCTCGACTTGCTTCGGGTCGACGAGGACGAGGCGGACCTCGTTCGGCGAGGCCTGCATCAGGATCGAAGAGAGGATCGCGTTCACACAGCCGCTCTTGCCCGAGCCGGTGGTGCCGGCGACGAGCACGTGCGGCATCTTCGCGATGTCGGTCCAGACCGGCAGGCCGTCGATGCCCTTGCCGAGCCAGGCGACCAGCGGCGAGGTCTTCTCGGGGCGGCCGGCGTAGATGTCACCGAGGCGGACCATCTTCCGGGTCCGGTTGGGGACCTCGACCCCGACCGCCTGCTTGCCGGGAATCGGGGCGAGGATGCGGATGTCGGTTGAGGCGAGCGCGTAGGCGATGTCGTTGGCGAGCTCGGTGACTTTCTTGACTTTCGTCCCCGGCGCCAGGCGCAGCTCGAAGCGGGAGACGTGGGGCCCGCTGACGATGCCGACGATCTTCGCTTCGACCCCGAAGTGGCCGAGCGTTTCCACCAGCTTGCGGCCGACGGCTTCGTGGTCGCGCGGGTCGGGCCCCTTCTCGGCTTTGCCGCGCTCGAGGACTTTCGAAGGCGGCGGCCGGTAGTCGATCTCCTCCGACATCGTCACGCCGCGCTTCGAGCCCATCGGGGTCAGGCCGGCATGCGACCGGTCGCCGGGGTCGACCACGGCGACGGCGTCGTTTGAGTCGTAATTCTTGAGCTCCTCTTTGGCGACGGGCTCGGGCTCGTCGTCCTCGGCCGGGAGCACCGCAGTCTCCGTGTCGGCCTCGGCGTTGAAGATCGAGGCGTCGAATTCATCGTCCTCGTCGGCCAAGGCGACGGTCGGTTCGAAGTCCTCCTCGTCCTCGGGGTAGCTGCTCATCACGTCGGTGGGACCGGCCGTGGTCGCAGCCTCGGCCCGGGCTTCGCGGTGCTCGCGCCAGTCGGCGTGGGTCTTGGCGACAGTGCGGGCGGCGGCGTCGCCGCCGGCGAAAGCGCCGCGGAAGATCGCCCGCAGCCCCCGCCCCAGGCTCCGGGAGAGAGCCGAGACCGAGGTCCCGGTGAGCAGCATGCCGCCGACCAGGAGCAGGAGGACCGTGAAGATGCGGGCGCCGATCTGGCCGCAGAGGTAGGTGAGCCCGGTTTCGACGCCGTAGCCGACCTTGCCCCCTTCCCAGCCGAAGAAGAGGACGAAGACGAGGTAGACGCCGAAGGCGACGAGGAAGAGGCCGATCAGGTCGAGATGGCGCTGCTCGAGGCCAGCGGGCAGGTGGAATCCGCCTTTGGCTTTCGGCTTGCGTTTCGACCCGGCTTTACCTCGCCGCGCCGATCCGGCGCGCTTCTTACGCACGAACATGGTCTCCCGTTCGACGCCGAAGCCCCCACCCCTTCGCGCCGAATTCACCTAAAGGTCGCGCAGAGCGGCTACTTCCGCGGCTACCATCGGTTCGTGCTTTCTGACCGGGAACAGATTGGCGGCCGGGTTCTGATCGTCGAGGACGACGTCGACATCGCCGACGTGCTGCGGCGATCGCTCCGCAACGAGGGATACGAGGTTCGCACCTCGGCCGACGGGGCCGAAGCCCTCGACATCGCCGCCGGCTTCATCCCCGACCTGGTCGTGCTCGATCTCGGCCTGCCGGGAATGGACGGGGTCGAGGTCTGCAGGCGCCTGCGCAGCGACGGCGACGTACCGATCCTGATGCTGACCGCGCGAGCGGAGACGGAGGACCGGGTGACCGGGCTCGACAGCGGCGCCGACGATTACCTGGTCAAGCCGTTCGAGCGCGAGGAGCTGCTAGCGCGGATCCGCGCCCTGCTGCGCCGCCGCCCACCGCGCGGCTCGGCGTCCCTGCAGGTGGGAGACCTCACCCTCAACCCCGATACCCGCGAAGTTCGACGCGGCGAGAACGAGATCGAGTTGACCAACCGCGAGTTCGAGCTGCTGGAGTTCCTGATGCGCAACGAGCGCCTGGTGATCTCGCGCGAGCGCTTGCTCGAGGAGGTCTGGGGATATGACCCGATGGCGGCCACCAACACGATCGACGTCTTCATCTCCAACCTGCGGCGCAAGCTCGAGGCCGGCGGCGAGGGCCGCCTGCTGCACACCAAACGCGGCGCCGGCTACGTCCTCAAGGCTTGACGGGGAAACTTTTAAAGGGCCTTTAGAGGGCGCCCCTAATTTCCGTCGCGGACGAGACACATTGCCCGCCGGAACCTTCTCCCCAGATCTGTTCCGGCGGGCTTTTCTTTGGTCGAAGGGTTGTTGGTTAGAGAGGGGGTCGGGAGGGGTCTCCCGGCACCACTCGCCAATGGCTCGTGGTTGAGTGCCGGGAGACCCCTCCCGACCCCCTCTGCAAGCGAGCTCCCGCTGACGACCGAGGAGCAGCAGCTTGAAGAAACAGAGTCCTTGCTCGTTAGCTGAACTGCGTACCCCGAGCCGCTATCGAAGGCTCGGAGCGCTGTCGAGGAGGGGGCGGATGACCCTCCCCAGACACTCAACCACGAGCCATAAGCGAGTGGTGTCTGGGGAGGGTCATCCGCCCCCTCCCCACGCCCACCTAAATCAGACCTCGATAACGACGGGCAACACCATCGGCCGGCGACGCAGGCGCTGCCAGACGAACTTGCCGATCGCGTCGTGCAAATCCTCCTCGACCAGGTTGCTCTCGCGTTTGCCGGCCTTGGCTGAGTCTTCGAGCTGGTCTTCGACCAGGTCCTTGAGGTCTTCGACGAGGCCGCCGGCCTCCTCCATGAAGGCGACGCCGCGGAAGATCACCTCGGGGTCGGCGACGACGCTGCCGTCGTCGCTGGAGATCGTTGCGACGACGATGAAGATGCCGTCGGCGGAGATTTCGCGCCTATCGCGCAGGGCGGCGTCGTCGGGCTCGCCGATGTTGACGCCGTCGACGTAGATCACGCCGGCGTGGATGTCCTCGCCGAAGCTGGCGCCGTTGGCGTCGACTTCCAGCGGCAGGCCGTTGCGGCCCTGGAAGATGCGCTCGCTCTCGATCCCGACCGCTTCGGCCAGCTGCGAGTGCAGGCGCAGCCGCTGGTGGTCACCGTGAACCGGCAGCACGAACTTGGGCTTGGTCAGGTTCAGCATCAGCTTGATCTCCTCCTGCCAGCCGTGGCCGGAGGCGTGGATCGGCGCGTCCTTGGCGGTGATCACCGTGGCGCCGATCTCGTAGATGCGATCGATCGTCTCGTTGACGGCGCGCTCGTTGCCGGGTACCGGCGTCGCCGAAAAGACGACGGTGTCGCCGGAGTGCAGCCGCACGTCGCGATGGTCGTTGTTGGCCATCCGGCGCAAGGCCGAGAGCGGCTCGCCCTGGCTGCCGGTCGAGATCACCACCACTTTCTCGTCGGGGAAGTTCTCGATCTCCCGGGGCTGGATGAAGATCCCCTGGGGAGCGGAGGCGATGCCGAGGTTGGAGGCGATGTTGAAGTTCTTGCGCATCGAGCGGCCGACCAACGCCACTTTGCGGTCCAGCTGCTCCGCCGCGTCGATCACCTGCTGGACGCGGTGGATGTTGGAGGCAAACGAGGTGACGATGATCCGGCCTTTGCAGCGGGAGAACGTCTGCAGCAGGGCCGGTCCGACGGAAGACTCGGAGGGTGCGACCCCGGGCCTGTCGGCATTGGTCGAATCGCCGCAGAGCAGCGTCAGCCCTTCCTTGCCGAGCTCGGCAAGGCGGGAGACGTCGGCGGGGCGCCCGTCCACAGGGGTCTGGTCGAACTTGTAGTCACCGGTCATCAGGACCGAGCCGCCGTCGGTCTTGAGCAGGACGGCCCGCATGTCGGGAATCGAGTGGGCGAGGTGGATCAGCTCGATCTCGAACGGGCCGACTCGCACCTTCTCTCCTGGCGGCAGCTCCTGCAGGGGCGCCTTGTCGCCGAGCTTGTGCTCGTCGAGCTTGGAGCGGACCATGCCGATCGTCAGCATGCCGCCGTAGATCTTGGGTGGAATGCCGATCTCGCGCAGCACGTATGGCAGCGCCCCGACGTGGTCCTCGTGACCGTGGGTGAGGACGATCGCCTCGATGTCGTCAGCGCGATCGCGCAGGTAAGAAAAGTCTGGAAGCACGAGGTCGATCCCGTGCATCTCGGCGGTCGGGAACATCAGCCCGGTATCTACGACGACGATACGGCCGTCGTACTCGATCACGGTCATGTTCTTGCCGATCTCGCCGAGGCCGCCCAGGGGCAGCACTCGAAGTTTGCTTGGCACTAGTTACTCACTCTCTCTCTGAATGGAAGTTGGTTCTAACTGGCGACCGCGACGCCTGCGGCATCGAGACCGGCCTTGATGGCGGCTCGCTGCTCGGCGTCGGCGGACACCAGGGGAAGTCGAAGTCTGTCCGCGCAGAGGCCGAGCATCTCCAGCGCGGCCTTGAGCGGAATTGGATTGGTGGTTACCGCGGTCGCCTCGTAGACGGGCTTGATCTCAGCATCGATCTGCCGGGCCCGCTCGAGGTCTCCGCTCTGAGCGGCGTCCCACATCTCGCGCATCCGGTCGCCAACGATGTGGGAGGAGACGGTGATGCCGCCCCCGCCGCCGAACTCGAGCACGCGGAGGAAGACGTCGTCGTTACCGGCGAGGACGGTGAGGCCGTCGATCGGGCCGAGCTCGGCGTCGTTGGCCTGCTTGACCGCGACGATGTTGTCGACCTGGCCCAGCTCGCCCAGCAGCTGAGGGCTGGCATTGATGACCACCCGCGAAGGGATGTTGTACATCACCATCGGCAGCCCCGGGACGGCCGCGGCGACCGTTTCAAAGTGGGCCCGAATGCCGGCGTCGTTGGGCTTGTTGTAATACGGGACGACGACCAGGGACGCGTCGGCGCCGGCGTCGGCAGCGCGCTTGGTCAGCTCGCAGGAGTGGCGGGTGTCGTTAGTTCCGGTGCCGCAGATCAGCAGCGTCTCGTCGCCGACCTCACCCCGCACCGCCCGCAACAGCTCGATCTCCTCGTCGTCGGTGAGGGTCGGGCACTCGCCGCTCGTCCCGGCGATCACCAGCCCGTGGGAGCCGTGCTCGAGGAGGTGCGCCGCCAGGCGCCGAGCGGCGTCATGGTCGACCGCGCCGCTCTCGGCGAACGGCGTCGCCATCGCGGTCAGAACTCCCTTGATCTCCTTCATCGCTTCCAGGGTATCCCGTCGAGCGGCCGCGCCGCCATCTACAGCAGCTTCTCCAGCCCGACCGTGAAGCGGTCGGGCAGATCGGCGACTTTGCGACAGGCGAGGACGACGCCGGGCATGAAGGAGCGGCGGTCGATCGAATCGTGGCGGATCGCCAGCGTCTGGCCGACGCCGCCGAAGATCACTTCCTGGTGGGCGACGAGGCCGGGAAGGCGAACCGAGTGAATCGGCTGGTGGACGTTGCCACCAGCGGCGTCGATCAGCTCCCGGGTCCGCTTCGCGGTCCCCGACGGGGCGTCGAGCTTGCGGTCGTGGTGGAGCTCGACGATCTCGCACTCGGGCATGTGGCGGGCGATCGTCTGCGAGACCTCCATCAGCAGAACCGCCCCGATCGCGAAGTTGGGGGCGACGAAGCAATTGGCCTGCGAGGCCTCGGCCGCTTGGCGGGCCGCCTCGAGGTCGAAACCGGTGGTGCCGACGACGGTGTGGACGCCGGCCTCGAGGCAGGCCCGGACGTTCTCCAGGGCCGTGTCGGGAACGGTGAAGTCGACGACGACGTCGGCCTGCGGCAGCACCTCGGCCAGCTCGACCCCCATTTGTGGGTCGGCGCGGCCGCTCAGCTCCAGGTCCTCGGCCTCCTCGACCGCCGCGCAAACGGCCTCGCCCATTTTGCCTGCGGCTCCCGCCACGGCAACGCGCGTCATGCCGCTACCAGGGCCTCGCTGACCGGAGCCAGGGCCTGCCGGAATCGATCTTCGTCGGCGCCGACGCAGGCGGCGGAGAGCCGGTCGGCCGCGTAGAGCTCCTGCGCCAGCTCGGTCAGATCGTCGACCGCGATCGCGTCGACTTTGGCCAGCATCTCGTCGAGGCTTTCGATCGGCAGCCCGAAGAGCGTCGCCCGGGAGATCCGCGTCATCCGCGCCGCGGTCGACTCGGAGGAGAGGACAAGGCGACCCTTGACGCTCTCTTTCGCCCGCACCAGCTCCTCTTCGGAGACCGGCTCAGAGCGCAAGCGCGCCATCTCGGTGCCGATGATCGCGCAAGCCTCCTCGACGTTGTCCTCGCGGGTGCCGACGTAAGTGGCGACCAGTCCCTGGTCGGTGAACTGCTCGTTGTAGGAGCCAACCGAGTAGGCGAGCCCTCGCTTCTCCCGCACCTCGCGGAAGAGGCGTGAGGAGGTTGAGCCGCCGAAGATCGCGTCGAGCACCGCCAGCGGGTAGCGCCGCTGGTCGTCGCGGCGCAGGCCCGGCGCCCCGAAGCAGATGTGGTACTGCTCCGTCTCCTTGCTGAGGAAGCAGAGTCGGGACTTGGCCTCGATCGCGGTCTCCTGCGGGGCGCCCCCGCCCTCGGCGGGAGGGTTTACCAGCCGCTTTGCCAGCTCGACGATGCGGTCGTGGTCGAGGTGGCCGGCGGCGCCGACGACGATCTGCGGCGCCGAGTAGCGGTCGCTGCGGTAGGCCTCGATGTCCGGGACCGGGATCGAGGCGATCACCTCGGGTTCACCCAGCACTCGTCGGCCCAGCGGGTGCTCGCCGAAGACGGCCTCGGCGAGGACGTCGTGGACACGGTCCTGGGGCTCGTCGTCGTACATCGCGATCTCCTCCAGCACCACCTGGCGCTCGGAGTCGATTTCGGGATAAGTGGGCGCCAGCAGCATTTCCGAGAGCAGCTCGAAGACGGCATCGGTGTGCTCGTCGAGGAAGCGCGCGTGCAGGTGCGTCGTCTCCTTGCCGGTGGCGGCATTGATCGAGGCACCCAGCCCGTCGAAGCGCTCGGAGATCTCGATCGCCGAGTAGCGCGCGGTCCCCTTGAACAGCAGGTGCTCGAGGAAGTGCGAGACCCCGGCCTGCGCCGGGGTCTCGTTCCTGGATCCGGTCCGAACCCAGAGCCCGAGCGCCACGGATCGGACCGAGGGAACCTCCTCGGTCACGACCCGGACGCCCGAGTCCAGCTCGGTGAGCTTGGCGCCGCTCAACTAGCCGCGATGCTCGCGTTCGCGCCCACGGCCGCCGCGGTCACGATCGCGTCCGCCGCGACCGCCCCGGTCACCGCCGTTGCGTCGACCGCCGTCGCCGGAGCCGACCGAAGCCAGTTCCTCCGGCGATTTGCCGGCGACCGAAGGGTCCTCGGTGAGACGCAGACCGATCCGGCCGCGCTCCTTGTCGACCTCGACCACGGTGACGTCGATCACGTCGCCGGAGCTGAGGACGTCGTCGACCGAGTCGACCCGCTCGCCCGGCTTCACGTTGGAGATGTGAAGCAGGCCGTCGGTGCCTTTGACCAGCTCGACGAAGGCGCCGAAGGTCGTCGTCTTGACGACTTTGGCGGCGTCGTAGCGATCGCCGATCTCGGCCTCCTTGGTCATCGAGTTGATGCGGGAGACGCAACCGTCGACGAGATCGCCGGTCGGCGCGTAGATCCGCACCGTGCCGTCGTCCTCGACGTCGATCTCGGCTTCGAACTCCTCGCAGAGGGCGCGGATGGTTTCCCCGCCTTTACCGATGACCGCCCCGATCTTCTCCGGGTCGATCTTGATCGACTCGATCGCCGGCGCGTGCTGGGAGAGCTTCTCCCGCGGTCCGTCGATCGCCTCGGACATCTTGCCGAGGATGAACTGACGGCCCTTCAGCGCCTGCTCCAGCGCGTCCTCGAGGATCTCGAAGGTGACGCCGGTGATCTTGATGTCCATCTGCAGGGCGGTGATCCCGTCCTTGGTGCCGGCGACCTTGAAGTCCATGTCGCCGAGGTGGTCC
>Ga0190275_10000194_pt1 | contig 64647 bp, 68 predicted proteins | sample Popmic550T_FD_133745 | JGI IMG/M metagenome (GOLD analysis project Ga0190275, IMG submission 133745) | Populus adjacent soil microbial communities from riparian zone of Yellowstone River, Montana, USA - 550 T | ecosystem: Environmental > Terrestrial > Soil > Riparian zone > Trees stand | place...
GATCACGCGCTTGTGGAGCTCGTCCTCCATCCGCATCAGCTTCTGGGTCTCGGCCTCGGTCAGCTTGAAGACCGGGATGCCGGTCCACATCGAGACGATGTCGGCGATCTCCTCCTCGCCGATGTCGGGACGCTCGCCGGACTCGCCCGAGCGCCACTGCTCCTCGAGGTCGCGCTTCTTGTTCGTCAGCTGGCGCTCCTGGTCGCGCAGGTTCGCGGCCTTCTCGAACTCCTGCGCCTCGATCGCGGCCTCCTTGTTGCGCCGCGTCGTCTCGATATCCTCCTCGAGCTCGCGGTACACCGGCGGCGACGTCATCGACTTGATCCGGGCGCGCGAGGCGGCCTCGTCGATCAGGTCGATCGCCTTGTCGGGCAGGAAGCGGTCGGAGATGTAGCGGTCGGCGAGCTCGGCGGCGGCGGACAGCGCCTCGTCGGTGATGCCGACGTGGTGGTGCTGCTCGTAGCGGTCGCGCAGGCCCTTGAGGATCTGGACGGTCTCCTCGGTCGACGGCTGCTCGACGCGGATCTGCTGGAAGCGCCGCTCCAGCGCGGAGTCGCGCTCGAGGTACTTGCGGTACTCGTCGAGCGTCGTCGCGCCGATCGTCTGCAGCTCCCCGCGCGCGAGCGCGGGCTTGAGGATCGAGGCCGCGTCGATCGCGCCCTCGGCCGCGCCGGCGCCGACGAGGTTGTGGAGCTCGTCGATGAACAGGATGATGTCGCCCCGCTGGGTGATCTCCTTCATCACCTTCTTGAGCCGCTCCTCGAACTCGCCGCGGTACTTCGAGCCGGCGACGAGCGCCGCCAGGTCGAGCGTGTAGATCTGCTTGTTCTTGAGCAGCTCAGGCACCTCGCCGCTGGTGATCCGCTGGGCGAGGCCCTCGACGACGGCGGTCTTGCCGACGCCCGGCTCGCCGATCAGCACAGGGTTGTTCTTCGTCCGGCGCGAGAGGATCTGCATGATCCGCTCGACCTCGGTCTCACGACCGACGACGGGGTCGAGCTTGCCCTCGGAGGCGAGCTTGGTCAGGTTGCGGCCGAACTGGTCGAGCAGCTTCGAGCTCTTCTTGCCCTCGCCCTGCTGCGCGCCCTGGCCGCCCTGGCGCTGACGGCCGCCGGGGCCGGAGAGCATCCGGATGACCTCGTTGCGGATCTTCTCGGAGTCGGCGTCGAAGTCGAGCAGGATGCGGGCGGCGACGCCCTCGTTCTCGCGCACGAGGCCGAGCAGGATGTGCTCGGTGCCGATGTAGTTGTGGCCGAGCGACAGTGCCTCGCGCAGAGCGAGCTCGAGCACCTTCTTCGCCCTCGGCGTGAACGGGATCTGCCCCGACGTGACCTCCTCGCCCGATCCGACGATTCGCACCACCTGCGCGCGCACGCGCTCCACGGTGATGTCGAGCGACTCGAGCACGCGCGCGGCGAGACCCTCCTCCTCTCGGAGCAGGCCGAGCAGGATGTGCTCGGTGCCGATGTAGTTGTGCTTGAGGATTCGGGCCTCCTCTTGAGCCAGTACGACGACCTGGCGGGCCCGCTCTGTGAAGCGCTCAAACACTGCACGAGTCCTTCGTCTCGGGGTACCTGCTGACGGTCCAGTCTAACAACGGGGTCCGGTCGACCCTTCAGGTCCGCAGAGCGGGGAAGAGCACGACCTCGCGGATCGAGCGGCTACCCGTCAGCAGCATGACCAAACGGTCGATCCCGACCCCGATTCCGCCGGTCGGCGGCATCCCCTGCTCGAGCGCCCGGACGAAGTCCTCGTCGTAGGGCTGGGCCTCCTCGTCGCCCTCCGCGCCGTGGCGCCGCTGCGCCTCGAAGCGGGCGCGCTGCTCGTCGGGGTCGTTGAGCTCGGTGAAGGCGTTGGCGAACTCCATTCCTCCTGCAAAGCACTCGAATCGCTCGACGAGCCCCGGCTCTGAGCGGTGGTCCTTGGCGAACGGCGACAGCTCGACCGGATAGTCGGTGACGAAGGTCGGATCGCGCAGCTCGGGCTCGACGTGCTTGGAGAGCAGGGCGTCGACGAGCTGGGGCCAGGTGTCGCTCGGGTCGAGCGAGATGCCCTTCTCCCCCGCCGCGGCGACGAGCGCGTCGCGGTCGCGGTTGGCGAGCACGTCGATCTTCGTTCGCTCGAGGATCGCGTCGCGCAGCGTGACGCGCCGCCACGGAGCGCCGAAGTCGATCTCGCCGCCGTAGCCGACGTCCTCGGCGACGTAGGCGACGAGCTGCTCGAGCCCGGCGGCGATGTCCTCATAGTCGGCGTAGGCCTCGTACCACTCGAGCATCGTGAACTCGGGGTTGTGCTTGGGCGATAGGCCCTCGTTGCGGAAGTCCTTGCCGAGCTCGTAGACGCGCTCGAGGCCGCCCACGATCAACCGCTTGAGGTACAGCTCGGTCGCGATCCGCAGGTAGAGGTCGCGGTCGAGCGCGTTGTGGTGGGTCGTGAACGGGCGCGCCAGGGCTCCGCCGTAGAGCGGCTGCAGCACCGGGGTCTCGACCTCGAGGAAGCCGCGCTCGTCGAGCCAGCGGCGGATGCTCGCGATCACGCGTGAGCGGGTGATGAACAGCTCGCGCGCCTCCTCGTTGGCGATCAGGTCGAGCTCGCGGCGGCGGTAGCGGGTCTCGACGTCCTCGAGCCCGTGGAACTTGTCCGGCGGGGCAAGCAGCGACTTGGCGAGCAGCTGCCAGCCGGTCGCGCGCAGCGTCAGCTCGCCGCGGCGTGATTTGAAGGCGGTCCCGTCGACCCCGACTAGGTCGCCGAGGTCGAGCGACGTCAGCCGGTCGAACGACTCCTCGCCGAGGACGTCGCGCTTCGCCTGGACCTGGATCCGGCCCGAGCGATCGACGACATCGAGAAAGGCCGCGCCGCCATGTCCCCTCCGAGCTGCCAGCCGGCCGGCGACCCGGTACGCCGAGTCGGTCTCCTCGCCGTCCTCCAGATCCCCGTGGGCATCACGCACCGCCCCTGACCCCACAACTCCGGGATACGCATGCGGAAACGGCTCCACGCCGTCGGCCCGCAACTGGTCCAGCTTCGCCCGCCGGTCGTCTTCCACGACCGGCACCCTACGCGGGACAGCGGTTAAGCAGCCTCGATCTTCGTGATCTTCAGCTTGCGAGCCGGACCGCGCGGCACGGGCACGGACACGACCTCGCCACGCTTGTGGCCCAGCAGCGCCTTGCCGACCGGCGACTCGTTCGAGAGCTTCTGCTCGGCGGGGTCCGCCTCGGCCGAGCCGACGATCCTGAACTTGGTCGACTTGTCTGTCTTCTGGTCCTTGACGTGGACCGTGACGCCGACGGTGACCTTCTCGGTGTCGAGGGTCTTGTCGTCGATCAGCCGCGCGTTGCGGAGCTTCTCCTCGAGGTCGGCGATCTGCTTCTCGAGCATCGCCTGCTCGTTCTTCGCGTCGTCGTACTCCGAGTTCTCGGCGATGCCGCCGAACTCACGCGCCTCCTTGATCCGCTCCGCGACCTCGCGACGGCGGACGGTGGAGAGGTGCTCGATCTTGCCTTTCAGCTCCTCGAGTCCCTGGGCGGTTAGCAGTGTCTCTCTCGGCATAGAAAACCCCCCGGGCGCGTGTGTCGGCGCCGGAGGGACGCGTGAGTGTAGCAACCGCCCCGACGGGCATCGCGAGCCTGTTCGAGAGCGCTATGGAAGCCGGCTCGCGCTCGCTCGCAGCCGCTCGGCATGCCATCGCAGCTCGGCTGATCGCGGTCCTGTGCGGTCGGCGAGGCCCTCGATCCGCGCGGCGATCTCGACGAGCTCGGCAGCGACGTCCTCCGCGGGCCGCGCGTCCGCCGCCGCGGCTGGTAGGCCCGCCCCTCCGGCCGACGCCGGGACGACCTGGCCGATCCGCTCGGGCCCCGGCGAGGGAGCCGTCTCGACGGCGAGACGGCGCAGGATCGGGGGCAGCGCCGTCGAGAGCAGCAGCAAGACGACGGTGATCGCCGCGAGCTCGGCCATGCCCTCACCCATGTCGCCGAGTTGCTGCAGGATCAGGAGGATCCCGATCGAGGTGTCGAACGCGCTGGTCGCCAGCGATGTGACGACCAGCACGCCGATCGCGGGCGTGTCCATGGACCTGCGGGCGCCGAGGATCAACGAGGCGTGCGAGGTCGCCAGCGAGAGCAGCGCCGCAACGCCCCACAGCTGCCAGAGGTCGCTCGAGCTGGATCCCTGCCAGATCGCCGCTACGAGCAGGGCGTAGGCGAGAGCTGCCACGAGCGCCGTCGCGGTGCCGAGCTGGCGCAGCCGCTCGGTCTCGCTGCGCAGGCGCAGCGACATGCCGGCCGCGCCCGTGGCGCTGAACACCGCGAAGCCGACGCTCATGCCGATCACCCGGCCCTCGGTCTCGCCGAAGGACCCGTTGGCGATCGCGACGCAGGCCGTCAGCGCCGCAAGCGACAGGCCGGCGACGAGCGCCCAACCGAGCAGGCGTCGCAGCTCAGAGCGTGTGAGCAGCTCGCCCCGCTCGACCGCGCTCAAGCGAGCCTCATGCCGCGGCGGCCGTCTCCAGCCCGGCGATGCGCTCCAGCGCGGTGCGCGCATCGGCGGTCGTCGGAGCAGTCACCAGCGCCTGCTTGAGGTCCTTGGACAGCAGTAGGCGCTCGGCGTACCAGGGGTAGAACTTGCGCAGGTAGTGGCCGGCGCGGTCGACGCCGAGGTGCTCCTCGCAGCGGACGATCGTCCACGCGAGCTCCTCGACGACCTCGGCGGGCGTCGGCTCGCCCTCGCGCAGGCCGAGCAGGCGCTCGAACATCCACGGGTTCCCGAGCGAGCCGCGGGCGAGCATCACCGCGTCGGCGCCGGAGCGCTCGAAGGCCTCGCCGGCGCGATCGTCGGAGAGCAGGCCGCCGGAGACGATCACCGGGACGTCGAGCGCCTCGACGACCTCGCGCGCGAGGTCGTAGTCGGGCTTGCCCTTGTGCTGCTGGGAGGCGTGGCGCGGGTGGAAGGAGATCCCGGCGACGCCGGCCTCGTCGGCGAGCCGGCGCGCGAGCTCGACGCCGGCGCGATCGCCGGGGCGCTGGCCGGGCCGGAGCTTGACGGTCACGGGCAGGCCGCTGCCCTCCGCCGCGGCCTTGGCGATCGCGACCGCCTTGTCTGGATCGTCGAGCAGCGCGGCGCCGGCGCCCGTCTTGCAGACCTTGCGGACCGGGCAACCCATGTTCAGGTCGACGATGTCCGCGCCGGCCTCGGCGACCATCGCCGCCGCGCGGCGCATCACGTCGGCGTCATGGCCGAAGAGCTGCATCGAGACCGGGTGCTCCTCGGGATGGATGCGCAGGAACTGCTTGACGGTGCGCTCGTTGCCGTAGCCGAGGCCGAAGCTCGAGACCATCTCGGAGACGACCAGGCCGGCGCCGTGGCGCTTCGCCTGCAGGCGCACGAACCAGTTGCCGATCCCCGCCAGCGGAGCCAGCACGAGCCGGTTCGGCAGCTCGATGCCGCCGAGCGTCCAGCTGTCGGTGAGCTTGCGCACGCCCAAGACGGTACCCCGCCGGGCGCGCTCAGCCGCCGTTGCGGTTCCAGATCAGCAGCAGGCCCTTGAGCGTGAGCAGGTCGTCGAGCTCGTCGATCTGCTCGCAGTGGGGAACGATCACGTGCGCCCAGCCGCCGGTGGCGATCGCCGTCGCCTCGTCGCCGAGCTCCTCGCGCACCCGCGCGACGATGCCGTCGACCTGGCCTGCGTAGCCGTAGATGACGCCGGACTGGATCGCCTCGCGGGTGCCGCGGCCGATCGCGGCGCGCGGTGGCTCGAGGCGCACCTTCGGCAGCGCGGCGGCGCGCTCGCTGAGCGCCTCGATCGAGATCTCGACACCCGGCGAGATCACGCCCCCGAGGTACTCGCCGGCACCGGAGACGGCGTCGTAGTTGATCGCCGTGCCGAAGTCGACGGCGATGCAGGGCGCGCCGACGCGGTCGTAGGCGGCGATCGCATTGACGAGGCGATCCGCGCCTAGCTCGCGCGGGTCGTCGATCCGGATCGGCATGCCGGTCTTCAGCTCGGGCCCGACCATCGCGCCGCGTCCGTTGACGCAGCGCTTGCGGACCTCGTCGTACTCCTGAGCGAGGTTCGGCACCACGCACGACACAACGATCGCGTCGACGTCGCGCAGCGAGCCGTCGCGCAGGCGCAGCAGCCCGCCGAGCACGACCGCGAGCTCGTCGGCGGTCGCCGTCCGCGAGGTGTGGAAGCGCCAGTGCTGCAGCAGGTCGTCGCCGCGGAAGAGCCCGACGTGCGTCTGGGTGTTGCCGACGTCCACCGCGAGCAGCATGGACGGCAGTATCGCTGAACGTCAGGCCGTCAGGCCGAGGCGCTCGGCGCGCTGGACGGCCTCGGCGCGGTTGCGGACCTCGAGCTTGCGGTAGAGGCTGCTGGTGTGCTCCTTGACGGTGTGCGGCGAGAGGTGCAGCGAGACGGCGATCTCGCGGTTCGTCGCCCCGGTCGCCAGCAGGTTGAGCACGTCGCGCTCGCGCGGCGACAGCGGCGCGCGCGGCTGCTCGCGCGCGGCCGCGAAGACGGTCCGGCCGTTGCCGACGGTCCGCACCGCGGCCGCGACGTCGTCCGCGCCCCAGTCTTTGGACACGAAGCCCGACGCCCCGGCGGCCTTGGCGGCCTGCGGCGAGATCCAGCCGGCGCCCGAGATCAGCAGCACGCGCGTCGTCGGCGACTCGCGCCGCAGCGCCTCGCACATCTCCGCGCCGGACTCCTCGCCGACGAACAGGTCGACGAGCGCGACGTGCGGCTCGTAGCGGCGCGCCAGCTCGCGCGCCTCGTCGCCGTTGCGCGCTGTCAGGCAGCGCTCGACCCACGACTGCTCGCTCAGCAGCAGCCGGAAGCCCCAGTGCACGACCTCGTGGTCGTCGACGATCAGCACGCGCAGGCGCCGGCGCTCCATCAGCTGTCCCCGATCGGAACGACGAGCCGCACGCGCCAATCGCCGTTGCCGTCGCCGATCGGCCCAAAGTCGACGACCCCGCCGCGCTGGAGCGCGTCGAGCGCCGCGAGCCGCAGCCCCATGCCGGCGCCGCGACCGCGCTCGGCGCGCTCGACGCCGTCGTTGACGACCTCGAGCACGAACGTCTCGTCTTGCGACCCGATGCGGACCAGGATCCGGCTGGGGCGCGCGTGCTTGTGCGCGTTGCGCAGCGCCTCTGCCAGCACCGACTGCGACAGGCGCTCGAGCTCGCCCGGAACCGCCACGGCAGCCTCCCACTCGACCTCGATCGGCGGCCCGTCGTAGCTCGCCCCAAGCCGGTCGAGCTCCTGGCGCAGCGTCGCGCCGGTGTCGGGCTCGGGCGGCGCCACCGGTCGCGCCAGCGCATGGCGCAGGTCCGCGACAGCCGCCTGGATCTCGTCGGCACAGCGGCGCCGCTCCTCGGGCCCGAGGCCGGTCTCCGAGCCCAGCACCAGCGAGACCCCGAACAGCCGCTGCATCACCCGCTCGTGGACCTCGCGCGCGAGATCGACACGCTCGGAGAGCAGCCGCGCGCGCTCGTGCTGGGTCGCCGCGATCCGCGAGCTGGCGGCCAGGGCCGCCGTCTTGCCGAGCGTCCACATCGTGTGCCGCTCGCGCTCGGTCAGCTCGAACGGCTCGCCACCGCGGTCGGCGAAGATCACCCCGAGCCAGCGCCCGCCCGCCGAGACCGGCGTGCAGGTGATCGTCGTGACCGGCAGCTGCGCGTAGCGAGCAGGAACGTGGCGCTCCAGATCGCCGGTGACCTCCACCACCCGGTCGTCCGCCAGTGCCCGCCGGGCGATCGGCGTCTCGTCGAGCGTGCCATGCACGTCGCGGACCAGCTCCGGCTCGAACCCGTGGCTGCCGGCGGGCACCACCAGCCGGCGCGTCTCCTGGTAGAGCAGCAGCCCCGCGCGCTGCATCGACGTCAGCCGGCACATCGCCTCGCAGAGGCTGTCGTAGAACGCCTGGCCGTCGCGCTCGCCGGCCGCGTCCAAGCCCGCGAGCAGCTCCACCATCGCGTCGAGCGGCTCGGTCGACTGGGACGGCGAGACCTCGGCCATAGGTCAAGGTCTACAGGAGGCCCTTCGCGGGCTCGGCCGCGGCGGCCCGCAAAGCCTCGATCGAGAGGGCCTACGACGGGCCGCGTCGCGCGCTCAGTCGCCGGATGACTCGAGCGCGAGCCGCAGCGCCTGCTCGCCAGTCAGCGAGACGACCCGCTCGTCGCCGCACTCACGGCAGCGGCAGACGACCTCGTGGTCCCAGTCCGCGACCCGCAGCGACCAGTCGATCCGCCCGGAGAGGCAGACCCGGCACGCGAGTGAGGCCTCAACCAGCCAGGCATGGTCGTCGCCGCGAAAGTTCGCTGTCTCGAGATGCGCCATACGACAAGCATTGCCGCCGACCGCCTCGACTCCCATGCCCGCGGCCCGAATTCCCCCCATCTCGGGGGTGCGAGACACGAGCCGCTCAGAGCGAGCCAACGCGCTCGACAGGCTGATCGCCGACCGCCACGAGCAGCGGCGCCAACGGCTCGCCGCCCGGCAGCGTCAGCTCGGGATCGAGCTCCAGCAACGGCTCGAGCACGAACCGCCGCGCGGTCACCTCGGCGTGCGGCAACGTCAGCCGCTCCGAGTCGTGCACGACCTCCCCGAGCAGCAGCACGTCGACGTCGATCGGCCGCGGCCCGTGACGCGGCCCGCCCGCCACCCGCCCGAGCGCCCGCTCGACGTCCTTGCACGCGTCGAGCAGGTCCTCCGGCCCGAGCTCCGTCTCGACGGCCACGCACGCGTTGAGGAAGTCCGGCTGGTCGAGCACCTATCCCTGCGGCGCCGTCTCGTAGACGGACGAGGTCGCGACGACGGCCACGCCCCGCCGCTCCAGCTCCGCCACCGCCGCCCGTAGGGCAGCGAGACGATCGCCCTCGTTCGACCCCAGCCCCAGGTACCCGCGCACCGCGCTCAGGTCTCGCGCCAAACCTCGACCGAGACCTCATCGACCGGCAGCGGGATCGGTGGCTCGGGCTTCGCCGCCTTGACCCGCACCGACTCCGCCCCGTAGCGCTCGGTCAGCCGGTCCGCGATCGCCCCACACAGCCGCTCCAAAGTCTTGTACGACCGCTCCTGAGCGGCGAGCGCCACCTGCTCGCAAACCTCCGCATAGTCGACCGTGTCCTCCAGCCGATCCGTGACGATCGCGTCGCAGTCCGCCAGCTCGAACGCCACGTCGATCACCAACCGCTGCCCGATCTCGCGCTCCGCCTCCGACACGCCATGTTGCGTGTACAGCGACAGCCCCGTGATCTCGACAGTCACCGTCGGCTCCGGCGCCTCGTCATCGTCGTCGAAGTCGCGCTCGTCCAGGTCGTCGTCCGGATCCAGCGGCTCGCGGTCGTCGGTCATCGTCTGCCTCCTTCGGCTGAGCCCGCGGCCACCCCGCCGGTCAATCCGACCGTAGCAGCCGCAACCGCCAGCGAATCCGCCACCGGACCCACGTCATGGACGCGGAACACCCTCGCCCCCCGCTCCAGCGCCAACACATTCGTCGCAATCGTCCCCGGGACCCGATCCGCCTCCATCCGCCCCAAGATCCGCCCCAGAAAGCTCTTCCGCGACGTCCCCACTACCACCGGCCGCCCAATCGCACAGATCTCCCCCAGCCGCCGCAACAGCTCCAAGTTGTGCTCGACCCGCTTCCCGAACCCGATCCCCGGATCCAGCCACACCTTCTCCTCAGCCACCCCCTCCCCAACCGCGAACGCCAACCGCTCCTCCAAGAACGCCTTCACCTCGGAGACCACGTCCCCATAGCTCGCCTCACCCTGCATCGTCCGCGGCTCCCCCGGCATATGCGCCAGGCAACACACAGCCCCCCGATCGGCCACCAGCCCAGCGATCTCCGGAGCGAACCGAAACGCCGCCACGTCGTTCACGATCGTGGCGCCCGCGTCTAAGGCGGCCTCGGCCACGGCCAGCTTGGAGGTGTCAACCGAGATCCGCGCCACCCCCGCACCAGCCAACCGCTCGATCACCGGCACCACCCGCCCCAGCTCTTCCTCATCAGCCACCGGCTCCGCCCCAGGCCGAGTCGACTCACCCCCCACATCCAGAATCGCCGCCCCCTCCCCCGCCAACCGCCCCCCATGCGCAACCGCCGCATCCGCATCGAGAAACAGCCCCCCATCCGAGAACGAGTCCGGCGTCACATTCACGATGCCCATCACTTCATAGGGAGCGGCCACCCAAGGATTATGCGCGCAACCCCGACGCAACTTCCGCGGGTGGCGACGGTGGCGACTTTCGCGCGCAGGCGGGCGCTCCGGCGCAGCCCCTGCCGTCTAACCCCGAAAGAGCCCTACACGGCAACCCGCGCCAGGCACGGGGCGAAGTCCGGAGCCCGCCGAGCACGAAACGTCGCCACCGGAGACAGGACCCGCGGCCACCAACGCCCGGGCTAGCCCAAAGAGTCACGGGCCGATCGCGGCCACACTACGGCCGTAACAGGCCCACCATCAAAGCTAGATCGGCGACGGGCCGGCCGCGGCCACATTCCGGCCGTAATCGGCCCAGCAGCGCGGAAGAACGTCAGTCGGCAGTGCCGCCGGCCAACCCAGGCCGCGGCAACGGCTTCGGCGCCCGCTCCGGCTTCCGAGCCGGCTCCTCCACAGGCTGCTCCGGCCCCGGCGGCAGCACCGTCGGCTCATCCACCCCGAACACCTCGAGCTCGCTCTTCCCGTCGAGCAACTGGATGAACTCCTCGCGCTCGATCGTCTCCCGCCGCAGCAGGATCTCCGACGTGTGGTTCAGCTGCTCCCGATGCCCATCCAGGATGTTGCGCGCCGACTGGTGCGCCTCCTCGACGACCCGCCGGATCTCGTCGTCGATCTCCCGCGCCACGTCGTCCGAGTAGTCCGGCTCGGAGGAGTACTCGCGCCCCAGGAACGGCTGCCCGTGATCGTGTCCGAACACCCGCGGCCCGAGCTTCTCCGACATCCCGAACCGCATCACCATCTGCTTCGCGGTGGCGGTCACCTTCTCGATGTCATTTGAAGCGCCCGTCGTCACCTCGCCGAACACCAGCTCCTCCGCCGCGCGGCCCCCGAGCGTCATCGCCATCGTGTCCTGCAGCTCCGCGCGCGTGGTGAGGAACTTGTCCTCGGTCGGCAGCGAGATCGTGTAGCCGAGCGCCTGGCCGCGTGAGATCGCGGGGATCTTGTGGACCGGGTCGGTGTTCTCGAGGAAGTGGGCGACGAGCGCGTGGCCCATCTCGTGGAAGGCGGTGATCCGCCGCTCCTTCTCGCTCATCACGCGCGTCTTCTTCTCCGGCCCGGCGATCACGCGCATGATCCCCTCCTCGAGCTGGAGGTGGTCGATCTCGCGCTTGCCGATCCGGGCCGAGAGCAGCGCCGCCTCGTTGACGAGGTTCTGCAGATCGGCGCCGGTGAAGCCGGGCGTCTGCGCGGCGAGGTTGTCGAGGTCGATCGTCTTCGCGAGCGGCTTGCCGCGCGTGTGGACCTCGAGGATCTTGGCGCGGCCCTTGCGGTCGGGGCGGTCGACGACGATCTGGCGGTCGAAGCGGCCGGGGCGCAGCAGCGCCGGGTCGAGGATGTCGGGCCGGTTGGTCGCGGCGATCAGGATGATGTTGTCGGTCATCGTGAAGCCGTCCATCTCGACGAGCAGCTGGTTGAGCGTCTGCTCGCGCTCGTCGTGGCCGCCGCCCATGCCGGCGCCGCGGTGGCGGCCGACGGCGTCGATCTCGTCCATGAAGATGATGCAGGGGCTGTTCTGCTTCGCCTGCTCGAAGAGGTCGCGCACGCGCGAGGCGCCGACGCCGACGAACATCTCGACGAAGTCGGAGCCGGAGATCGAGAAGAACGGCACGCCGGCCTCGCCCGCGACGGCGCGCGCGAGCAGCGTCTTGCCGGTTCCGGGCGGTCCGTAGAGCAGCACGCCCTTCGGGATCCGGGCGCCGAGCGCCTGGAACTTCTTCGGGTTCTCGAGGAACTCCTTGATCTCGTGCAGCTCCTCGACTGCCTCGTCGACGCCCGCGACGTCGCGGAAGGTGATCTTCGGCGAGTCGACCGACATCCGCTTCGCACGCGACTTACCGAAGGACATGACCTTCGACCCGCCACCCTGCATCTGGTTGATGATGAACAGCCAGAACAGTAGGAAGATCACGAACGGCAGGATGTAGGTCAGCGCGGTGATCCAGCCGCTGCCCGACTTCGCCTTGACGTCGACGTCGACGTCCTTGGCGCGCAGGGTGTTGACGAGGTTCTGCTCGGTGTTGTCGGGATAGGCGGTCTTGTACTTCGGCCCGCTCTTCGGCTCGACGTCGACACGGTTGTTCTTGGTGTTGAGCGTGACCTTCTCGACCCGGTCCTCGTCGACCTGGGTGAGGAACTGGCTGTAGGTGTGATCCTTCTGCTGCTCGCCGGGACTGATCAGCTTCTGGGCGAAGAACGCCAGGACGACGACGATCAGGATCGGGAACAGGGCGCTTTTGAAGAATCTGCTCAAGAGGTCTCTCTATCGGCCGCGACCCGCCTGCGCTTCATTCGCGACGGAAGGCTGCCAAACGTTCGCCTTAGCGGGTGAAACGACAGCCTAGCAAGGGTGTAGCGCCGTTCCCGCAGCTTGCAGGGCGCCGCGGCAGCGCTCAGGATGCGGCCTCGTCGAGCACCGCGACGTACGGAAGGTTGCGAAAGCGCTCGAGGTGGTCGAGTCCGTAGCCGATCACGAAGCGGTTCGGGATCTCGAAGCCGACGTAGCGGATCGGCAGGTCGACCTGGCGCCGCTCGGGCTTGGTCAGCAGCGCACAGACCTCGAGCGAGGCCGGCTCGCGCGCATGCAGCGTGCGCAGCAGGTAGCTGAGCGTCAGCCCGGAGTCGACGATGTCCTCGACGATCAGCACGTCACGGCCCTCGATCGAGCCGTCGAGGTCCTTGAGGATCCGCACGACCCCGCTCGAGCTGGTCGAGGAGCCGTAGGAGGCGACCGCCATGAAGTCGACTTCGCACTCGACCTCGATCCGGCGCATCAGGTCGCTGAGGAAGAACATCGCGCCCTTCAGCACGCCGATCAGCAGCAGCCGGCGGCCTTCGTAGTCGCGCGAGATCTCCGCGGCGAGCGTCTCGACCCTGTGGGCGAGCTCGTCCCGCTGGACGAGGATCTCGCCGATCGCCTGGTCAGCCACGGGCCGCGAGTCTAGGCGGAGACGGCGCGGCGCGCGGACAGACCGATTCGGGGTTCCGCGCCCTTGGCGGCGAACCGTTCGTCGACGGCGACGCCAGCGACCCAGGCGATCTCGACGCCGACCTCGATCACCGGCAACAGCCGGCGCAGCGAGCGTGGGACCTTGCGATCGGTGAAGACGTCCTGCAGCGTCTTGGTGCCGCCGAGGCCGAGCGGTCGCATGCGGTCGCCGTCGCGCCAGCCGCGGACGGTCACCGCATCGCCGAGCGCGTCGGCGCGCAGCTCGACCGCCCCCGGGACGCCGATCCGCGCCTCGACCTCCCACGCGCCGAAGCGGACCGACCCGGGCACCGGCAGCGTCACGGGCTCCGGGGCGGTGGCGTCGGGGCCGGCGCGGAAGCGCAGCGTCCCGTACTCCGCGACTGCCCGCAGCCCGCCGCCGAGATCGAGCGAGCGCGTGCCGCCGGCCGGACCGCGCAGCGTCACCTCGCCGTTGCCCCGGCCCGGCAGCGCGGTCCCGGCAAGCGCGAGCACGGCGTCGACCTCGTCGCGCGACAGTGAGCGCGACGAGCCCGTCTCGCGCTCGGCCAGCCGGCGCAGCACGAGCCGGGCGAGCGCCGGGCCGAGATCGACGAGCGCGCTCGCTTCGACCGCCGGTCCGCCCCCGAGCGCCACCAGCGCCGCGGCGACGGCGGTGTCGAGCACGTCCGCCTCGTCGCGCAGCTGGGCCGCCGTCTCGGCGATCGTCTGCTCCGCGCTCGGCGAGAGCGCCTGCAGCTCGGCGAGCAGGCCGTGACGCACGCGCGCGCGCGCGAAGCGCGGATCGCGGTTGGAGAGGTCCTCGCGCCAGTCGAGCCCACGCGCGCGGCAGTGGGCGCGCGTCTGCTCGGCCGTCGCCTCCAGCAGCGGCCGGACGAGGCTGCCCCGGCGCGGGGCCATCCCGAGCAGCGCCCGCCGTCCCGGCGAGACCGCGAGCCGGTAGAGCACCGTCTCGGCCTGGTCGGAAGTGGTGTGTCCGGTGGCGTAGTCGCCCGCCGTGTGGCGCTCGGCGAGTCGGTAACGGGCGTCGCGGGCGAGCGCCTGCAGGTTGCCCTGCTCGGGCAGCGGAGCCGATTCGACCACCAGCTCGACGCCGAGGCGGGCACAGAGCGCCCGGCAGTGCTGCTCGTCGTCCTCGGCCTCGTCACGCAGCCCGTAGTTGACGTGCAGCGCGGTGACGTCGGCTCCGAGCTTGAGCGCCACGTCGAGCAGGCAAACAGAGTCGGCGCCGCCGGACAGCATCACGAGCAGCGGCTCGCCGGCGCGGATCAGGCCACTGCGCTGCGCCGCCTCGAAAGCCGCGGTCTCACCCGCCGGGCTCATCCGGTCGGCGGCCCGGTCGCCCGGCAGAGCTGACGCGGCTGGTTGAACCCCTTCAGCTTGACCTGGCCGATCCCCTCGAACGCGAGCTGCCGCGACGCGGCCACCTGCTCGACGACCGAGTCGGTGACCAGGACCTCGCCGCCGCGCGCGCGCGCGACGACCCGCGAGGCGAGGTTCACCTCACGCCCGAAGTAGTCGCCGTCGCGGTAGAGCGTCGCGCCATAGTGGATGCCGATCCGCGGCTCGGGACGCTCGAGGAACAGCCCCTGGAAGTCGACCGCCCACTCGGTCAGCGCCTGGATGTCCTGGGCGACGATCATCACCTCGTCGCCGATCGTCTTCACGACGCGCGCGTCGTCGGGCAGCGTGTCGGTGACGCTGTCGACGAAGCGCTCGATCAGCGACAGCGCCTGCTCGTCGCCCTCCTCCTCAGTGAAGCGCGTATAGCCGGCGAGGTCGCAGAAGGCGATCCCGACGCGCACGCGGCCGAGGTCGACGTCACCGTCGAGCTCGACCTCCATGTGCCCGACGATGTCCTGAGCGACGAAGTGCTGCAGGAAGCGGCGGTGGAGGTACTCCATCAGCGACGACGACAGCGGCAGCAGGTCGCGCGCGAGCGTCTCCATCTGCTCGGCCATCTGCAGCCCGGGCATCCCCGCGCGCATCAGCGGCTCGTGGACGTAGAGGTGGATCAGCCGCACCTCGGCGTCGGCGATCTGGGACAGCGCCTGCCCGTAGACGCGTGCGAGCTGCAGGAAGGCAACGAGCGGAAGACCGGCCCCGAGCACCGAGGCGACCTCGTGCAGCGCCTCCACGTCCTCATCGGTGAGCTCGTCGAGGTCGTTCGCGGGCAGGCCGAGCCCGCTCCAGAAGCGCTCGATCAGCGCGGACTCGAGGCCGGTGTCGCTCGCCACGTCCGCGAGCGACAGGTCGCCGTCGTCGTTGGGCAGGAGCTCCTCGACGTAGCCGAACGCGAGCCGCCCCTCGTCGGTCGCCCGCTTGATCTGCTCGATCGTGTGGCCGCGTTCGCGCAGACGGGCGACGAGGCGGGCGTGGAGGGCGGCGGCGGGCGTCCAGCCTCCGCTCGCGTCGTCCTCGAGCTGGGGGATCAGTCCGGCCTTGACCCAGCGCCGCAGCGTCGCGGGAGTGACTCCGGCGCGCCCGGAGACCTCCTTGAGGGTGAGCCGCTCGTCGTTCACGGACGCCGCTGACGCTACAGCGGTGGGACACCCTTCGCAGATCCGTGTCCGGGCTTTGCCAGCGGGATAGACTCGCGGCGCAGTGAACTACTTCGTCACCGGAGCCACCGGCTTCATCGGGAGGAACCTCGTCGAGCAGCTGCTCGAGCGCGACGGGACGATCTACGTTCTCGTGCGCGAGGGCTCGCGCGGCAAGGTCGACGAGCTGGCTCGGCGCCTGCGTGCACCCGAGGGACGGATCGTCGCGGTGCCGGGCGACCTGACACAGCCCGGCCTGGGCGTGGACGACGCGACACTGCCCGCCGACACGCCGATCGATCACTTCTTCCACCTCGCGGCGGTCTACGACATCGAGGCCGACGAGCAGAGCGCGCAGCGCGCGAATGTCGACGGCACGCGCCACGCGATCGAGCTTGCGAACAGCCGAGCGGTCGGGCGCTTCCACCACGTCAGCTCGATCGCCGTCGCCGGCAACTACCGCGGCGTGTTCCAGGAGGACATGCTCGACGAGGGCCAGAAGCTCCCGCACCACTACCACCGCACGAAGTACGAGTCCGAGCTGATGGTCCGGCGCGAGGCGAAGCCGAAGACGCTCGTCTACCGGCCCGGAATCGTCGTCGGCCACTCACAGACCGGTGAGATCGACAAGATCGACGGTCCCTACTACCTCTTCGGCCTGCTCAAGAAGATGCGCGGCGCGCTGCCCGCATGGTTCCCGCTCGCCGGGCCCGAGGGCGGCAAGGTCACGATCGTGCCGGTCGACTTCGTCGCGCGGGCGATCGACCACATCGCCCACCTGTCCGACGAGGACCTCCCTGGCGACACCTTCCACCTCGTCGACCCCGAGCCGATGACCGTCGGCGCGGCGACCAACACGTTCGCGCGGGCCGCCCACGCTCCGCAGCTCGCGATGCGGGTGGACGAGAACCTGACCAAGGCGATCCCGTCGGCCGTCCGCGCCGGCGTGATGGCGCTGCCGACGGTCAAGAAGATCCGCAACCAGATCTACAGCGACCTCGGGATCCCGCCGGCGGCGATGGAGGTGCGCGACTTCAAGTGCACCTTCGACGCGCGCGACGCCCAGCGTGCGCTGCGCGGAACCGGGATCGCCGTGCCGCCGCTCGACAGCTACGCCGGCCGGCTGTGGGACTACTGGGAGCGCAACCTCGACCCCGACCTCTTCCGCGACCGCTCGCTCGCGAGCTCGGTCAAGGGTAAGCGGGTGCTGATCACGGGTGCCTCGTCCGGCATCGGCCTCGAAACGGCGGTCCGCGTCGGCGAGGCCGGCGGCACCGTGCTGCTCGTCGCGCGCACGCGCGAGAAGCTAGAGGAGGTGGCCGAGCAGATCCGCGCTGTTGGCGGGACCGCCCACGTCCACCCCGCCGACCTCTCCGACCTCGACGACATCGACCGCCTCGCCCGTGAGGTGCTCGACGAGCACGGGGGCGTCGACGTGCTGGTCAACAACGCGGGCCGCTCGATCCGGCGCGCCGTCGCGCGCTCCTACGACCGCTTCCACGACTTCGAGCGCACGATGCAGCTGAACTACTTCGGCGCGCTGAAGCTGATCCTCGCCTTCCTGCCGGGCATGCGCGAGCGCAAGTCGGGCCACATCCTCAACGTCTCCTCGATCGGCGTGCAGACGAACACCCCGCGCTTCTCGGCCTACGTCGCCTCGAAGTCGGCGCTCGACGCGTTCTCGCGCTGCGCGGCGCCCGAGTGCGTCGCCGACAACGTCAGCTTCACGACGGTGTACATGCCGCTCGTGCGTACGCCGATGATCGCGCCGACCGACATCTACAAGGCTTTTCCGACGCTCACCCCGGACGAGGCGGCGCAGATGCTCTGCGACGCGATCATCGACAAGCCGAAGCGCAAGGCCTCGCGGCTCGGCACCTTCGGTGAGGTGCTCTACTCGCTCTCGCCCGCGACGGTCGACATCGTCCTCAACGCCGCCTACAACCTGTTCCCGGACTCGACGGCCGCGAAGTCCGGCGGCGATGGGGCACGGGTCGGCGACGGCGCCCAGGACGACGAGATGTCGACCGAGGCGGTTGCCATGGCCTACTTACTGAAGGGCGTTCACTTCTAGCTCTTCGAGCGGTCGGAGCCGAGGCGCTGTTCGATCGCCTCGAGCCGCCGGCCGATCCTGCGCAGCTCGGAGCGGACGGCCTTCATGTCGTCCTGGCTCGCGGGCAGGCGATCCTCGACGACGGCGCGAACGCTGCGGCGGCTGCGCGTGAGGTTGCGCTCGGCACCCTTGACGAGGTCGTCGACAGCTCCGGCTACGCCGCCGGCGGCGCCCTGGGCGCGCTCGCGCGTGTCGACGGTGGCGCGCACCGTGCGGTCGACGGCCTCCCGCAGCGCGTCCTGTATGTCTCGCCGCTCGGCCACGCGGCGAGGATAGCCGCGACACCGTTCGCCCGCCGGCTGTCCCTAAGGTGCCCGGCGTGACCGACCCGGCGCCGATCCACCTCAGCCCGTGCGCCCCGCTCGCCGAGCGGGTGCTGCTGCCGGGCGATCCCCACCGGGCGCTCGCCGTCGCCCAGGCCGTGCTCGAGGAGCCGAAGATGTTCAACCACCACCGCGGGCTGTGGGGGTACACCGGCATGGCCGCCGACGGCGAGCTGCTCACGGTCCAGGCGACCGGGATGGGCGGTCCGAGCGCGGCGATCGTCGTCGAGGAGCTCGTCGACCTCGGCGCGCGGATGCTGCTGCGAATCGGCACCTGCGGAGCGCTGCGCGACGGGTTCGAGCTCGGCGACCTCGTCGCGGCGGAGCGGGTGATCGCCGCCGACGGGACGAGCAGGGCACTCGGCGGCGCCGAGACGTCGCGACCCGACGCCGGGCTGCTGGAGGCGCTGGTGGAGGCCGGCACGACGCGGCCGGTGACCGTGGTCTCCACCGATCTCTTCTACGACCCCCGTGGCGACGCGGCCGCGGGCTGGCTCGAGCAGGGCGCCGACGTCATCGAGATGGAGGCGGCGGCGCTGCTGGCCGTGGCCGCGCGACGCGAGGTCGCCGCGGCGGTCGTGCTGGCGGTAACGGACCTGCTCGGAGGGGGGGAGCGCCGGCGCGCGTCGCGCGAGCAGGTCGCCGAGCTGGGGCTGCGCCTCGGTCGCGCCGGCTGGTCGGCGCTCGCCGCCGCCGCGCCTACTCGGTGACGGTCAGGCGCTCTTGCGCCCGAGGCACCGGCTCGCCGCCGGGAGCGACGGCGTCGCGCAGCGCGGCGACGTCCCGCGCCACCTCGTCGAGCTTCGCGTCGACGGCCGCGGCCTGATCCTCGCCGGCCCCCCGCGTACGGGCGTCGGCGGCGCGCTGCTCGAGGCGGTCGAGGGTGTCCTCGATCGCCTCTAGGCGCTGCGACACCGACCGCAGCCGCCGGGTGAGGCGCTCGACGTCGGCGGCGGACGGGATGTTGAGGGCGCCCATCGCGGCCTCCTGCGCCTGAACGGCCTTCTCGCGCGCCTCGAAGGCCCGCGATACCGCGCCGCTGACCAGCGGATTGGCGATCAGCTCCTCGGCCAGCTTGCCGAGCGCCTCCTCGCCCTGCCGGGAGACACGGTCCACGAAAGTGTTGTCAGAGCTGCGCGCCACGGGCCAGCCAGGCTACAGGACGACGGCGGGGTATCGTCCGGGTCCCGCAACGGAGCTTAGTCTTACCCTCTAGTCGACGGTTAGGGCACCACGAGCTAATGGAGGAGGCACTCCCATAGGCCTGTAGAACACCGAGCCGTCTGCCGATGGAGCAGGAACGACCAGAATCGACCGGCTCCCCCCGCGGGCGCGCGAGGTACCCTGCAAGCCACCGAACAGGACTTGGGGGTCTCGATCGCGAAGCCGATACCTCCCCGTCGCCCCCCTCCACCGATCCCCCTTGTTCCCCCGAAACCCACCAGCTAGCGTTCCGAGTGCGCCAGGGCGACCTATAAGCTTGCGCGCGGCTATCTGTGCCTCCCTCGGGGGCACCCGAGGAGGAGACCGATTCCAGGTATGAAGAAGCGCCTGTCGCATGTCCTGCTGATTGCAGGGGTTGCCGTCCTGGCGACGCTGACAGCGCTCACCCTTCCCGCCGCCGCGGAGACGCGGGTGCTCACGGTCAAGCTCGTGACCGGCGAGGTGATCACCGTGACCGTCGACGCGCCCCCCGGCACGCCGGCGTCGGAGATCCAGCTGCCCGCCGACATCGGTCCGGTCGAGTGGGTCTCCGCCCAGGACACGGTGACCGAGACGACGCCCGCGCCGGCACCCGTGCCGCCGCCGGCCACGACGCCGACCACGCCGACGGTTCCCACGACGCCCACCACGCCCGCGGCGCCGCCGAGCACGACGCCGCTCCCACGCGCCCCGAAGCTCCCGCCCGCTCCCAAGCCCGGTGACCTCGAGCCCGACCCTTCGCCGCTCGCCGGCAAGGAGCAGCGAGCCGGTGGCGACGACAAGCGGATCGTCCCTGCGCCCACCCCCAAGTCTCAACTTCGACGTGAGGGTGAGAGTGATCGCGGTGGTGCTCGTGCCGAGCGTCCCGCGCTGCGCAACCCCGACGGTTCGCCGGCGCCTTCGAACCCTTCCTTCTTCGAGGCGCTTCCGGGTCCGTCGGTCGCTCAGGGCGTTCCGAACTTCGTGATCCGCAAGTTCCGGGTGCCGCTGTTCCTGCTACCGATCTACCAGGCGGCCGGGATCGAGTACGGCGTGCGTTGGGAGGTCCTGGCGGCGATCAACGAGATCGAGACCGACTACGGACGCAACCTCAACGTCTCGAGCGCGGGTGCGCTGGGCTGGATGCAGTTCATGCCGTCCTCGTGGGAGGCGTATGGAGTCGATGCGAACAAGGACGGGCGTAAGGATCCCTACAACCCCGTCGATGCGATCTTCGCCGCGGCCGGGTACCTGAAGGCCGCGAACTACGAGAACGACGTTCGCGGCGCGATCTTCGCCTACAACCATGCCGACTGGTACGTCGACTCGGTGATGCTGCGCGCCAGGTTGATCTCCGGTGTACCGGCCGACCTCGTCGGCTCGCTGACCGGGCTGACCGAGGGACGCTTCCCCGTCGCCGCGAGGGCGCGCTATGCCGACGACCTCGCCGAGCAGGAGGCGATCAAGCGCGTCAAGGTCGGCGAGAACGCCGCCAACGTCGTCGAGTCCGACGACGACCGCCGCTCACTCGAGATCTACGCCCAGAAGGGCTCGCCGGTCGTCGCGACCAACGACGGAGAGATCAAGGCCGTCGGCAAGAACGAGCGGCTCGGCAACTACATAGTCCTCCAAGACGTATACGGCAACCGCTACACCTACTCCGGCCTTGGCGAGGTCTCCGAGCACTACCCCGTCCTCAAGGAGGACGCGATCGACGTCCGCGCGCTGAAGGCCAACGGCGACGACGCCGATCCCAAGTCCGCCGATGCCGACCCGAAGCCCGACGACGCCGCATCGGCCGGCCGTCAGCCCGTCAGCGGCGACGACAGCGAGTCCGCCGGCGACGAGGCGGAGCAGGGATCCGAGGCTGATGCCGAGGCCGTCGACGTCGCTGCTTCGCTGCCGGTGAAGGAGCGCCTCTTCGCCCATCCGGACATGCCCGGCGCGCGCGAGTCCGGCGGGCTCGAGCAGGTGCTCGACGCCAAGGCGCGCGAGGACGGCGAGTTCGAGACCTACCGCAACTACTTCTCACGCCCGTTCGGCGCCGACGCCAAGGACGTCAGGCTGCGTCGCCTCGAGGTCGGTTCGCACGTGATCGGCGGAACGATCCTCGGCCGGGTCGGCAAGGTCGACTCCGACAAGGCCGCGCACGTCGACTTCGCGATACGCCCGGCGGGCAAGGGCGCGCCGTCGATCGATCCGAAGCCGATCCTCGATGGCTGGAAGCTGCTCGAGGCGACCGCGGTCTACCGCGCGGCCGGCAAGAACGTCCTCTACGGCGACGACGCCAAGGCCGGCGGCCTGTCGATCGGTCAGATCCTGCTGCTGCCGAAGCCGCTGCTGGAGCGCCGCGTGCTCTCCGACGAGCGGATCGAGATCTACGAGTCAGGGCGCCAGGACATCCAGTCGGGCCAGATCGACCGCAGGGTGCTCGCCACCCTCGCCTACCTCGCCGAGTCCGGGCTGCGTCCGACCGTCACGAGCCTCAAGGCCGGCCACGGATACCTGACCGCGTCGGGCAACGTCTCCGAGCACTCCTCGGGCAACACCGTCGACATAGCGGCAATCAACGGGATCCCGATCCTCGGCCACCAGGAGCCCGGCGGCGTCACCGACCAAGCCGTCAGGCGGCTGATGCAGCTACAGGGCACCGTCTCCCCGCACCAGATCATCAGCCTGCTCGACTACGGCCAGAACACGCTCGCGATGGGCGACCACGGCGACCACATCCACGTCGGCTTCCAGCCCCTGTTCGGCACCAACGCAAAGCTCGGCCAGCAGGCGCTGGCGGTGCTCGAGCCCGGCCAGTGGTCGGACCTGATCGCCAGGCTGCGCGAGATCGACAACCCCGTCGTCCCGACCGAGCCCTCGAAGTACTCGCTGCCGGCCGACAAGCCGGCATCCGACGCGCAACACGGCGAGTAGCGCCTCCCCCGCCCGCGCCCATGGCGCCGTTCGGATTCGCCCAGATGGAGTTCGGTTTCCTGCTCGGACCCGGGGACGGCCGCTTCCTGATTCGGGCGGAGCCCGCGGCGGACCCCCAGGCGGTGCTCGTGCTCTCGACTCTCGCTGCCCCGGAGCGCCGGCGGCTGCGCGGACGCCGCGGCACGCTCGTCGAGGAGGGAGTGCCGGAGCCGGTACCGACGACCCGGTCCACCGTCGTCAAGGCCACCCCATTCGGCTCCGACGACGAGGCGGCGGACTGGCTGGAGGACCTGCGCAGGGACTCCCAGCGCGCCGACTCCGAGCTCGACTGGGGCTTCGGAGTGCTCAACCGGGCGCTTCACGCGTATCGGGTCGCGCGCGCCGACCCGTACGTCCGCGACGTCGGCGTCGACCAGACGCTCGTGGTCCGGCTCGGCTACGGGGTGGGCGAGGAGATCGTCGAGGGTCGCTACGCCGCGGCGTGGGAGCTGCCACGGGCAGGCGCGCGGACGGTCAAGCGGTCGATGGAGGCGCCCGAGGAGCGGTTCGCCGCGGTCCTGGGCGGTCGTGAGACGGCTCTGGCCTGCGAGGAGCTGGTGCTGCGCGCGCGGATGGACCTCGACGGCGGGCGCTCGCGGGAGGCCGCCCTGCAGGCGCGCGTCGCGCTCGAGGCGCTGCTGGCCGAGCTGGGCAAGCTTCCCGGAGATCGGCGCGGTCCGCTCGAGGCGGACCGCGGCCCGGTCAGCGAGGCCGCCAACGCGGCGCTCGGCGGCCCGCTATCCGAAGAGCTCAGGGATGGGCTCGACGCGAGCGTCGCTCGGATCGAGGCGGCGCTGAGGACGCGTCGCCTCGGCACTTCGAGCTAGCGCGCGCTCAGAGGCTTGCGCGAGAAGCCGCGGTGCTCGGCGGCGCCGGGCGGCTAGCGCGCGGCCAGGGAAGCGCCGACGGCATCCAGCTCTGCGACGACGTCGCCGTCGAGCTTGAGCGTGGCCTGGTCGTCGAGCGGCGTCGGGCCCTCGGTGACGATCGCCAGCGATCCACCCGCCTCGAGCGTGAGCTGCGGCAGTCCCGCGGCCGGGTGGACGCTCAGCGAGCTGCCGATGCAGATCATCAGGTCGGCCTCGAGCGCCAGCCGCTCGGCCGCCGCCATCACGTCGCGCGGCAGCAGCTCGCCGAAGAGGACGACGTCGGGCTTGAGCGGGTAGACGCAGGCCGGGCACTCGGGCGCGCCCGGAGCGCTCGCGAGGATCTCGACGACCCGATCGATCGCGGTCCGTCCGCCGCACTGCATGCAGAGGCTCGACTCGATCGAGCCGTGGATCTCGAGCAGGTTGTCGCTACCGGCCGCGCGGTGCAGGCGATCGACGTTCTGGGTGATCACGCCGCGGATCGCGCCGGCCCGCTCGAGCTCCGCGACGACCTCGTGCGCACGGTTGGGTCGCTTGTCGGCGAGCGCGGCGAAGCGCTCGCCGTAGAAGCGCCAGAAGCGGTCCGGATCGTTGCGCCAGGCGTCGACGTGGGCGACCTCCATCGGGTCGACCCCCTCCCAGATGCCGGTGCCCGGGCTGCGGAAGTCCGGGATGCCCGACGGCACGGAGATCCCCGCCCCGGTCAGGACGACGGCCCGCTCGCTGCCGGCGATCAGGTCGGCCAGAGCCGCCGCGCCCTCAGGCGCGGCGGCTCGGCTTCGGTCCTGTGACGCGACAGCCGCCATGGCTGCTCGAGCGCCTACTTCCCCTGCCAGTTGGGCGTGCGCTTGCCGAGGAAGGCGCCGATGCCCTCCTTGGCGTCCTCGGTCGCGAAGACCGACGCGAAGCCCTGCTTCTCGGCCTCGATGCCCTCGTCGAGGTCGCGGTCGGTCGAGACCTGCTTGACGAGCTCGACCGCCACCGGCGCCTGCTGGGCCAGCTTGCGCGCCCAGAGGACGGCGCTGTCGAACAGCTCGTGATCGGGCACGACGCGATTGACGAGGCCGTGCTCGAACGCGTCGCCGGCGGTGATCGCGTCGCCGGGCAGGTTCATCTCGAGTGCCTTGTTGTCACCCACCAGCCGCGGCAGGCGCTGGGTGCCACCGAAGCCCGGGATGATCCCGAGCTTGATCTCGGGCTGGCCGAAGATCGCCGACTCGGCGGCGATCCGGACGTCGCACGCCATCGCGAGCTCGCAGCCGCCCCCAAAGGCGATCGAGTTGACCGCCGCGATCGTGGCGATCCGCGTCGAGCCGAGCTCGCGCAGCAGCGCGTGCCCGGAGTGGATCAGCTCGGCGCCCTTCTGCTCGTCCATCTGCGTGAACGCCTTGATGTCGGCGCCCGCCGAGAAGACGACCGGGATCGACGAGGCGATCACGAGCGCGCGTACGTTGCCCTCGCTCGTGAGCTTGCTCCAGACGGCGCCGAGATCCTCGATCACCTGCGGCGAGATCGCGTTCATCGGGGCATTCGCCAGCCACGCGATCGCGACGTCGCCGCGGGTCTCGAGCTTGACGGTCTCGCGCTGGTCGCCCTCGTCGGCCTGCGGCCAGGCGTAGAAGCCCTGGCCGCTCTTGATCCCGAGCCGCCCCTGGGCGACGAGCCGTCGCAGCGTGACGGGCACGCCGAAGCGCTCCTCGCCGTGCTGCTCCTCGAGCCGCTCCATCTTCTCGAGCATCACGTCGAGGCCCTCGACGTCGGCCTTCCAGAACGGCGGCAGCAGGCCACGGCGCGGGTCGAGCCCGGCGCCGGCCATCAGGCCGAGGTCGATCTCGCGCGTGGTCGAGACGCCCTCCTCGAGCACCAGCAGCGACTCGCGCAGCGCCTTGATCGCCCACAGCTCGGCGAGCGCCTCGCTGTCGGGCTCACCCTCGCCCTCGACGTTCGGCTCGCCGTTGGAGTAGAAGCCCTCGCCGCCGGTCTTGGCGCCGAGCTTGCCCTCGTCGACCAGCCGCTTCATCGCCGGCGAGACGAAGAAGCGGTCGCCGTAGCTCTCGCGCAGGTGCTCGGCGACGTGCAGCACGGTGTCGAGGCCGAGCAGGTCGACGAGCATGAACGGGCCCATCGGCGCGACGCCGGCCGCCCCCACGCCCTCGTCGATCTTCTTGATCGACAGCGACTGCTCGTCCTGGGCGCGCCAGATCTCGCAGACGGCGGAGTTGAGGATCCGGTTGACGACGAAGCCGGGCACCTCGGCGCAGGTGATCGGCTGCTTCTTGATCGTCTGGGCGAAGTTGAGCGCGACCGCGAGCGTCTCGCTCGACGTGTCGTCGCCCTCGACGAGCTCGATCAGCGGCATGATCGACGCCGGGTAGAAGTAGTGGAAGCCGACGACCTTGTCGGGCCGCAGCGTCTGCTCGCCGATCTCGCTGATCGACAGCGAGGAGGTGTTCGAGGCGAGGATCGCGTGGCCGGGCGTGACGGCGTCGAGCTCGGCGAAGACGCGCTGCTTGAGGCCGATGATCTCGGGGACGGCCTCGATCACGAAGTCGACGTCGCCGAAGCCCTCGTAGCTGGTGGTGCCGGTGATCCGGCCGACGATCTCGTCGACCTGGGCGTTGCCCTGCTCCTCGGACAGCTTGCCCTTCTGGACGAGCTTGCCGACCTGCCCCTGGGTCACGTTGCGCGCCTCGGTGAGGCCGGCGTCCACGAGCTCCTGCTTGATGTCCTTGAGGACGACGGGGATGCCCGAGGCGGCGATCGTCTGGGCGATCTGGCCGCCCATCGTGCCCGCGCCGACGACGGCGGCTTTGAATACGTACATGCTTCCTCTCCGTTGGCTTGCGGGCGGCAGGCTATCTAGTCGCCGGCATGCCCGGGAAGCTGCTTGACCTCGTCGCCGGGCTCCAGGCCCGGCTCGGAGTGGGCGGCGCGCAGCTCGTAGCCGCGACGGGCGTCGCGGTCGGCGCCGGCGAGCACCTTGTCCGCCTTGAAGGCACGCGAGACCGCCTCGCGCGCCTTGCGCGGCAGCGCGCCGGTCACCTGGAACACGGGGCCCATCGAGCGCGGGACGTAGACGTCGAAGCGCGGCTGCTCGAGCGCCGCGACAATCTCGGCACCGACGTCCTCCGGCTCGACCTTCTTGACGCCGCGCGAGGCCTGGAGGCCGGTGGCGAGCTCGGTGTTGACCACCACGGGCATGACGCACGAGACCTCGACCGGCGTGTCGCGCAGCTCGCCGCGGACCGCCTCGCTGACGCCGACGACGAAGTGCTTGGTTCCGGAGTAGGTGGCGCCACCCGGGATGCCGGCCTTGCCCGCGGTCGAGGCGATGTTGACGAGGTGGCCGGTGCCGCGGGCGAGGAAGCGTGTGAGCGCGAGCTTCATGCCGAGCAGCACGCCGTGGACGTTGATGTCGACCATGCGGACCGCGGTCATGTCGTCCTCGTCCACGAATGGGCCGACGGGCATGATCCCGGCGTTGTTGATCAGCACGTCGACGGGGCCGAGCTGGGCGTCAACGCCATCGAGGAACGCCTCGAACGAGTCGCGCTTGGTCACGTCGAGTGGCAGCCCGATTGCTCCCGGGACCGACTCGGCGGCGCTCTCGGCCTCCGCGGCGTCGAGGTCCCCGATCCCGACCTTCATCCCGCGCGCCGCGCATGCGCGCGCGGTCGCGAGTCCGATCCCCCGCGCCCCACCGGTGATCGCGACGACCTTGCCGCTCAGTTGACGCGCCTCGCTTCGGGCCACGGACTCTCTCCTCGATCTCGTTGGACTGGCTGGCTAGCCAACCGTAGCGGAGCCTGCCCCCGCGATTCGGACAGGCCGGCTCGGGAGCGGCGCTACCTATAGACCTCGCGGACGATCTCGTCGATCGACCGCGCCACCGAGTCGAGGAACGGCCGCACCTCCTCGACGAGCCGGCGGTACTCCTCCTCGCCGGCATCGGTAATCGAGTAGAACCGCCGCGTCCGGCGCTCGGGATGCTCCCATTGCCCCTCGATCAGCCCGCGTGCCTCGAGCCGCCGCAGCAGCGGGTACATCGTGTTCGGGTTGACCGTCAGGACGCCCTCGGTCATCCCAGCGATCCGGTCCATCAGCTGGTTCCCGTACGACGGCCCCGACGCGATCAGGTGCAGCACCAGTAGCGGCAGCACCTCCCGCCGCCGCAGCTCGCCGGACAGCGGATCCTGCCCACGCGCGGGCGCCGCGCTAGGCACCGCCTCCCCGAGCGCTCCCGCATGCGCCACCGCATCGCGCACCGCGGCACGGCTGCGCGCACGCTTCGAGCTCCCCGACCCCGCCATGTCGCCATCCTGACACGCGCACCGTGCGCAGTTCGACGTCTTGCGGAACGGTAGGGTAACTGCCTACATTTTAGTAGCGTATAAGCATGCTTCGGCCGCGCCCTGTTGAAGGGGCGCGACAGAAAGCGAAGCGGCCACCCGAGGGCGGCCGCTTCGAGGCTTCGGTAGTTCGCTTCCGGCGCTAGGCCGCGGCGCCAGCCGTGGCGGGAGCCTCGGCGCGGCGGGGGAGCAGGACCTCGCGGGCGATGACGAGGCGCTGGATCTGCGAGGTGCCCTCGTAGAGCTGCATGATCTTGGCGTCGCGCATCAGCTTCTCGACCGGGTACTCCTTGATGAAGCCGTAGCCGCCGTAGACCTGGACGGCGTCGGTGGTGACCTCCATCGCCGAGTCGGCGGCGAAGCGCTTCGCGTGCGAGGAGACGAGCGTATTGCGCTGGCCCTGGTCGAGCAGCGCGGCCGACTTCCAGGTCATCAGGCGACCCGCCTCGACCTTGGTCGCCATGTCGGCGATCATGAACTGGATCGCCTGGTGCATCGCGATCGGCACGCCGAACTGAACGCGCTCCTTCGAGTACTCGGTGGCGAACTCGAACGCCGCGCGGGCGATGCCGACGGCCATCGCCGCGACGCCGGGACGGGTGCGGTCGAGCGTCATCATCGCGAGCTTGAAGCCCTTGTTCTCCTCGCCGAGCATGTTCTCGGCGGGCACCTCGACGTCGTTGAAGGAGATCGTCGCGGTGTTGGAGGCGCGCTGTCCGAGCTTGTCCTCCTTCTTGTCGACGCTGACCCCGTCGAGGCTGCGGTCGACGACGAACGCCGACATGCCGCGATGGCCGGCCTCCTTGTCGGTCTTCGCGTAGACCGTGTAGTAGTCGGCGTACGTGCCGTTGGTGATGAAGCACTTCGAGCCGTTGATGACGTACTTGTCACCCTTGCGCACGGCCGTCGTCTTCATGCCCGACACGTCCGAGCCGGCGTCGGGCTCGGTCAGGCAGAAGGAGGCGAGCTTCGGCTCCTCGGTCAGCATGCCGAGGTACTTCTTCTTGGTCTCCTCGGAGCCGCCGAGGACGATCGGGGCGGTCGCGAGGCCGTTGCACATCAGCGACGTGCCGATGCCCGAGCAGCCCCAGCCGATCTCCTCCTCGATCACGCAGCCGGTGAGGAAGTCGAGCCCAGGGCCGCCGTACTCGGTCGGGATGTGGGTGTTCATCAACCCCACCTCCCAGGCCTTCTCGATGACCTTCTGCGGCCAGGTGCCGCCCTTGTCGAACTCCCAGGCGACCGGGCGCATCTCCTTCTCGGCGAAGTCGTGCGCCATCGACTGGATGTCCTTCTGCTCGTCCGTAAGCGTGAAATCGACCACTGTGGCTCCTTGAAGTCCGTGAAGTTCGTCGCGGCGGGGAGACGATTAGGAGCCGCGACTGCGCCGCCCCGATTGATTCGTCAGTCAACCCTGCTTTTCAGGGTACCGGACCGCCCGGCCTATTGCCATCGCTCAGCCGATCACGACGCGGATCGCCATGTAGACGCCGCCGCCGATCGCCAGCAGCGAGAACAGCACCAAGCCGACCTGGTCCGGGTAGACGACCGGGCGGCCCGGGGCCATCGTCTTCCTGCGCAGGCGGCGCCACATCCGCTGTCACTCTAGGGGCATGGAGGAGGCGTTCGGAACCGTCCTGATCGCGATCGCGGTGGTCGCCGCGGCGGTCGCGTGCCTGAGCTTCATCGGCAGCGGCCAGATCTACCGCGGCCTGGGCCGTACCGGACTCTCGCTCGACGAGCCGGAGCTGCGCCCCACGCCCCAGCCCGGGAGCCCGGCGTGGGACGCCGAGGCGGCCGCGGAGCTGCGCCAGCTGCTCGAGGCGAAGTCGGCCCGCCGCGAGGCGCGTGGCGAAGGGCCGCTCGACGTCGATGCCGAGCTGGCCCATCTGTCCCAGCCGGCGCAGGACGCCGATCCGGCCCTGCGCGAGGAGGTCCGCGAGCTGGTCGTGGCGACCAACGAGCGCCGCGCCCGGCGCGGCGAGCCACCGCTCGACGTCGACGCCGAGGTCGAGCGGCGGCTGCGCGACTTCGGCGCATAGACCCGCTCGACGCGAGGGCAGCGAGAAGCGCCCGCGGCGCGATCTGGGCGCGTAGGCGGCCCCCGGTCGGGTATACGTAGCGGCATGGCTGACGGGCGGCGATACGAGATCGAGGAGCTCCTGGTCCGCCCGGGGACGTACTTCAACCCGCAGACCGAGGTGCTGGTGGTCGTCGACGACTCGTCGTCGATGGACAACGAGATCTTCGCGATGGAGGAGTTCGAGGGCGCCGACTGGGTGCTGATCGGCGACGAGCTGCCGGTCGACGAGCCTAAGCGCGACGAGCTGCTCGAGACCTTCCAGGCGACCTACCACGGCGGCGACGAGCGCCAGCCGCGCGCCTTCGAGGATCCCGAGGCCGGCGACGACGTGCCCGACGCGCACGCCGAGGACCTGGAGCGCCACGGCTCCAGCATCGAGCAGGTCGACGAGTAGCCGCCGCGGACCGTAGAGTCCCGCCGCGGATGCGCCCCGTCCACTATCTAGCCGTCTTCATTCCCGCGGCCGTCGCGCTCGAGATCGCGCACGCCTCGCCGGTCCTGATCTTCGCCGCGGCGGCGCTCGGGGTCATCCCGACCGCCGCCGTCATGGGCGAGGCGACCGAGCAGATCGCCGCCAAGACGGGTCCGGGCATCGGTGGCTTCCTCAACGTCACCTTCGGTAACGCGCCGGAGCTGATCATCGCCTTCTTTGCTCTCAAGGAGGGCCTGCAGGAGGTCGTCAAGGCCTCGATCGTCGGCTCGATCATCGGCAACATCCTGCTCGTGCTCGGCGCGGCGATGCTCGTCGGCGGCCTCAAGCGCGAGAAGCAGACGTTCAGCCGCACGGCCGCGTCGGCGCAGTCCGGCATGCTGCTGCTTGCGCTGACCGCCTTGATCATGCCGGCGCTGTTCCAGCTGATCCACGGCGGCGGCCTGCCTTCGGTCGGCGACGAGCGGGTCGACTTCGGCTCCGACCTCGAGACGCTCTCGCTCGGCGTGGCGCTCGTGTTGATGGTCAGCTACGCCGCCGGCCTGATCTTCTCGCTGAAGACCCACCGCCGCGTCTTCAACCCGTTCCAGGCCGAGGAGCACGAGGAGCACGGCCCGGGATGGTCGATCCGCCGGTCGATGATCTTCCTGGCGGTCGCCGCCGTCCTCGTCGGCCTGATGTCCGAGATCCTCGTCGGCTCGATCTCCGAGGCCTCGCACGAGATCGGGCTGTCGGAGTTCTTCGTCGGCGTGTTCGTCGTGGCGATCGTCGGCAACGCCGCCGAGCACTGGGTCGCCGTGTTGGTCGCCGCGAAGGACAAGATGGACCTCGCGGTCGGAATCGCAATCGGCTCGAGCGCCCAGATCGCGCTGTTCGTCGCCCCCGTGCTGGTCCTGCTCTCCTTCGTCATCGGGCCGGAGCCGATGGCGCTCGTCTTCAACGGCTACGAGCTCGGCGGTCTCGTCTTCGCCGTCCTGATCGCGAACTTCCTGACCCAGGACGGCGAGTCGAACTGGTTCGAGGGCGTGCAGCTGCTCGCCCTCTACGCGGTCCTCGGAATCGTCTTCTTCCTCGCCTAGACGGCCGCCCGTGGCCTGGTGGGGCTCCTTTGGACCGTCCTTGAGGTGCGGGTTCGCGCTGGGGTTGTGGGGAGAGGTACGAGGGGCTGAGCTGCGCTGCCGGGCTTTGGCTGGGTAGGGCGGCGAGGAGGTGGATGGTGGCCCGGAGCGGTTGGCGCTCAGGAGTGGGTGCCCTTGGTGGCGGGGCCAGCACGATTGGTCTTTTGTAGGACCCAGGGGTCATACAAACGTTCGAACGTTCCCGGAATCGGGGTTTCTGGACGAGAAACGGCCAGATACTGCTGAGGATCCCGCGGCAGAGCCGCCGACCACGATTCAAACCCAACCACGCCATCGAGCGCCGCTACTACGAGCGCCGCCTACTTCAAGCCACCTGCCACACCACTCGCCGCCCTACCCAGCCAAAGCCCGGCAGCGCAGCTCAGCCACTCGTATCTCTCCCCACAACCCCAGCGCGAACCCGCACCTCAAGGACGCCCCAAAGGAACGTCACCCGGCCCGACACGCGCCGCGGCGCGAACCAGCCGACTACGCCTGGTGCTGGTGCTCCGTGCGCTCGGCGCGCTCGGCCTGCTTGCGGTCGGCGTCGGGATCGTTTCGATCCGCGATCAGCGAGGCGACGATGCCGATCGTGAAGAGGACCGCGATCGCGGCGAGGCTGGCGATCGGGCCGACCTTGACGACGTCCTCGATCAGCAGCTTTACGCCGACCAGGCCGAGTACGACGGCGATCGTCTCGTCGAGGTACCGGAAGCGGCGAATCAGGCCCTCCACCAAGACGAAGAGGGCGCGCAGGCCGAGCAGGGCGAAGACGTTGCCCATCCAGATCAGGAACGGGTCGCGCGTGATCGCGAACGCGGCCGGGATCGAGTCGATCGCGAACGCGATGTCGGAGAAGACGACGGCCGCGAGGCAGAGGAAGAGCGGGGTCGCGTGGCGGCGCCCCTCCTCGCGCACGAACCAGTGCCCCTCGCGGAAGTCCGAGGTGACCGGATAGATCCGCCGCACCAGGCGTACGAGCAGGTTGCGGTCGGGATCGACGTTGTCGTCGACCCCGCGGAAGATCCGGTAGGCGAGCAGCAGCAGCGCGGCGCCGAGCAGGTAGATGACGAAGTGGAACTGCTCGAGCAGCGCGATCCCGAGCAGGATGAACAGCCCGCGCAGGACCAGCGCGGCGACGATCCCCCAGAACAGCAGCCGGCCGCGCCGCTCGTAGGGCACGCCGAAGTAGGCGAACAGCAGCAGGAAGACGAACAGGTTGTCGAGCGACAGCGAGCGCTCGATCAGGTAGACGGTCGTGTAGAGGACGGCGTCCTCGCCACCCTCGAGCGCCCAGACGACGAGCGCCGCGGCGAGGCTCAGGACGAGCCAGCCGATCGACCACCAGACCGCCTCGGAGAAGTTGGGCTCGCGTCCGCGGGCGAAGAAGTGCAGGTCGAGCCACAGGAAGACCAGCAGCGCGACGATCAATGCCGCCCAGGGGGCGATGTCCTCGAGGATCATCGGGCCCGCACGCTACAGACCGCTAGCGGACCAGCTCGGCGCAGCGGGTGATCGCCTCGGCGTCGTCCGGCCGCGCGCGCTCGAGGCACTGGCCGTAGCGCTCGAAGACGTCGGCTCCGGCGTCGCCTGGCGTGGTGCCCGTGCCCGGCGCCTCGTCTCCGGTGTCCGGTGTCGTCGTCGCGCCGTCGTCGCCGGCCCCGCCGAGCGCGTCGCCGGCGATCGAGCCGAGGCTGCCGAGCTGGCTCGTGAGGTCGGAGAGCGGCCGCGACTCCGACGGCGGCTCGACCTCTTGGTCGCCGCCGACGTCGCGAAGCTCGGCGGACAGCCGTATCGACGCCCCGACGATGCCGCCGGCGTCCTGGCGGTCGTCCTCGGGCACCGAGACCTCGACCCTCGCCGAGAGGCGCCTGATGACGTCGTCCCGCTTGCCGACGTAGACGTCGAAGGTCGGATTCTCGACCCGCTGCGTCAGGCGCTCGACGTCCGCCCGCCCAAGCGGCTGCGCGTCGTCACCGCCGAGGCCGCCGGCCGAGCGCCTGAGGAGGCCGTTGAGGTCGTCGACGAGCGCCTCGACGTCGAGCGTCCCGCTCACGTGCTCGGTCGCGACGCCGTCGATCTGCTCCTCGCCCTCCAGCGACGCGTCGACGACCCACCGGCCGGGGTCGAGGCCGAGGTCGGAGAGCGAGCTCCCGTCCCCCCTGCCATCGCGCGACAGCCGGCGGTTGTTGCGCGCGACCTGCTCGGGCGGCAGCTCGTAGAAGTCGCCGCCGAACTTCAGGAAGACGCGGTCGCCCGTCGACAGCAGGCCCGACTGGATCGTCTGGCCGGCGCCCTGGGCGTCAATGCCGACGTCCAGGTCGAGCTGCGGAAGCGCGTCCTCCGACTTGACGTACGGGCCGGTGGCCTGGACCCGGAGCGGCTCGTCGAAGCACTCGAGCCCCTCGATCTCGATCTGCGCGTCGATGTCAACGTCGGCGCTGTCGATCGGCTGGCTGAACGCGCGGTCCAGCAGCGCCTGGGCGTCGCTCCCGTCGGTGCCGCCTCCGTCCGCGGCGCCGCCCGAGCTGCCCCCGCACGAGGCGACGACGAGGGCCGACAGCGCGAGCGCGGCCGCCAGGAGGACGACCGTCCGTCGCCGTCGAAATGCCATTCGGATGGTCACAGTGTGGGAGGCAGGGAAGGGAGGGCTGAGCCTAGCGAGCGATCGCGGCCGCCACGCAACTTCTATGCCCTACGTAGGTTGGGACAGAGGATGACCCGCCGCCTCGGCCCGATTTCGACTGCCCTCGCCTGCCTCGTCGCGGCGGTGGCGGCGGGCCCGGCGCAGGGGCAACCTGCAGAGCCGGCTCCCAAGCCGGAGATCGCGACCGCGCAGGGGCCGGCCCAGGCCGGCGCGGTACAGGAGCGCGCGGCCCGGGACACGGTCCGCGTCCGCACTGCCGCCGAGACTCGCCGGCAGCGGCGTGCCCGGCGGCGCGCCGAGCGCCGTGCCCGTCTCGCCACCAGCCGCGCCCTGGCCAGGGCGCGCGACCGCTACGCGATCTCGCTCGCCGACTACGACCGCTACCGGCGGTTGGTGTCGCGCGCCCGCACCACCCACCGGCGTCTGCGCGGCGCGCGCAAGCGGGAGCTCGGCGCCGTGATCGCGCTCGTCGACGGGATCGCGCTGAGCCGTCAACTGACCTCATGGCGCATGCCGGCCGTATTCCTGATCCTGCGGCGCAATGTGCAGTACTGGCCCCGGATGCCGTTCCCCGCCAACCGCGACCGGGTCAGCTTCCGCGGCAGCCGACTGCAGTTCGAGTACTACGCCGGCAACGGGCTCCAGCTCCAGCCGTTGGTCAACTTCAAGGAGGCGAACTTGATGCACGGCGCGTGCGTCAAGGACACCGGCATTCCATGCGATCGCGCGGGGCTCGTGCAGCTGCTCGACGAGCTGATCGCCACCTCGGCTCAGCGCGGCGGCTTCCGGACCTGGGAGTACTACTTCCACTTCGGCGGCGGCCGGCCGCCGTGGATCAGCGGCATGGCGCAGGCGACGGCGATCCAGGCGTTCGGGCGCGCGTCCCAGCTGCTCGGCGACAAGCGCTACCTCGAGCAGGCCCGCGCCGCCTTCGGGGCGTTTCGCCAGCCGCCGCCGACCGGCGTGCGGACCGTCGGGCCGTTCGGCGGCGTGCACTACCTGCAGTACTCGTTCGCACCGCGGCTCTACATCATCAACGCCTTCCTGCAGTCGCTGATCGGGCTCTACGACTACGCGGGCATCACCGGCGACGCGACCCCCCGGCGCCTGTTCCTCGAGGCCGAGCCCGAGGCCCGGCGCGAGCTGCCGGCGAACGACGTCGGCGACTGGTCGACCTACTCGTATGGCGGGGCGGAGTCGACCCGCGAGTACCACGAGCTGCTGCGCGAGTTCGCCGCCAGCCTCTGCAGCCGCCTGCGCTCCGACGTGTACTGCGACACCGCGCGGGCGTTCCTCGGCTACACAACCGACCCAGCCGAGATCGAGCTGCTCGGTCCGGAGACGGTGACCAAGGGCGTCCCGGCCCAGGTGCGGTTCTCGGTCTCGAAGCTGTCGGCGGTCCAGGTGACGATCACGCGCGACGGCAAGGTCGCGTTCGACAAGCTCGGAACCTTCCGCCGCGGCGAGGGCGCCTTCACCTGGACCCCGCGCGCGACCGGCGTCTACCGCATCCGCGTCGCCGCGAAGGAGCTGCGCACCGGCCAGGGCCTGCGCAGCAGCGTCGCCGGCGTGGCCGAGTCGTTCGCGCCGTAGCCGGGTCGCAGCGGCCGACTCGCCATACGATGCGCGACGGATGGCGCCGCGGACGATCCTCTACACGGGCAAGGGCGGAGTCGGCAAGACCAGCGTCGCCGCTGCCACTGCCCGCCGCTGTGCGGCCGCCGGGATGCGCACGGTCGTGCTGTCGACCGATCCGGCGCACAGCCTGTCCGACTCGCTCGGGGTGGCGCTCGGCAACGAGCCGACCGAGATCGCGCCGAACCTGTTCGGTCAGCAGGTCCAGGCCCAGGACGAGATGGAGCGCCACTGGGAGGCGGTGTCCGACTGGCTCGGCGACCTGCTCGCCGACCGCGGCGTCGACCGCATCTCCGCCGAGGAGCTGACCGTCCCGCCGGGGATGGACGAGCTGTTCTCGCTGTTGCAGATCAAGCGCCACCACGACGAGGACGAGTTCGACGTCGTGATCGTCGACTGCGCCCCGACCGGCGAGACGCTGCGGCTGCTGTCGTTCCCGGACGTCTGCACCTGGTGGCTGGAGAAGGTCTTCCCGTTCCGCGGCAAGCTCGTCGCCGCGGCCCGGCCGCTCGCGCGCACCGTCCTCGACATGTCGCTCCCGAGCGAGGCCGTCTTCGAGGAGGTCGAGCGGCTCGCGAACAACCTCGTCGCGATGAACGCGATCCTGCGCGACCGCTCGTGCACGTCGGTCCGGCTGGTGGTCAACCCCGACCGGATGGTGATCAACGAGGCGATGCGGACGTTCACCTACCTCAACCTCTACGGCTACCTGACCGACGCCGTGATCGTCAACCGGGTGCTGCCCGAGGAGGCCGCGACGGGCTACTTCGCCGACTGGCGCGAGATCCAGCAGGAGCACATGGAGCTCGTGCGCTCGGGGTTCGCCCCGGTCCCGGTGCTGACCGCCTCGCATCTGCCGCGCGAGGTGATCGGCGGCGAGACGCTCGACCTGCTCGGCGACGAGCTGTTCGACGGCCAGCCCGCCCACGCGCTGCTGCACTCCGAGCTCGCCCGCGAGCTCACGAGCGAGGACGGGCGCGCGACGCTGCGGCTGCCGCTGCCGTTCGCCACCCGTGACGAGATCGATCTGAAGAAGGTCGGGCTCGAGGTGATCGTCCGCGTCGGCGCCCAGAAGCGGATCGTCATGCTCCCGCCCGCTCTGGCAGGCTACGAGACCAGCGGCGCGCGGTTCAAGGACGGCGCGCTGGAAGTCGTCTTCGAAAGGGCCTCCGATGGAGAACCGGCGGACCACACCTGAGACCGACGATCTCTACGGGCACGACCCGGGCGGCGACGGCGCAGGATCGCCACCGCCGCCACGCGATCCAGACCCGGCAGCGCTGTTCATCCTGCTCGACGCGCTACGCCTCGCCGCGCCCGCCGACCTTCAAGACCGCCTGACGGCGCTGATCCGCGAGGCGCTGCTGACCCTGCGCGCGCTGATCGACCGCTACCTCGAGCGCCTCGACCAGACGCCGACTGAGCGCAAGGTCGAGGACATCCCGATCGACTGACCGAGGGTCAGCCGCTCACTGGTCGAGGCGGTCGCGCTCCGGCGCCTCCCAGCGGTCGGCCTCAGGATCGTGCGATGGATGCGGCTCGCTGGTGCTGTGTGAGCCGGTCGAGGGGTCCGCGTCTGGGCCGCGCGGGTCCTCACGCGTCTCGTATGGATCGGGCCACTCGGTCGGGTCCGGCTCCCCGACGGGGTTGTTGAGCGCGTGGTGGGGGTCGCGATCGCGGCTGCGGTCCTCGTCGTCCTCCATCGGCGGCTCAGGAAAGCCGGATGCGGCCGTCCCGGGCGGCGCAGTTTCGGGGTTGCGGTTGGCTGAGGTCTCTCGGTCTTGGTCTCCCATGCCGATGTCGTACCCGCCGTCGGTGCTACGAAACGGCGTCGGTTGTTAGGGTGGCCTAAGACAAGTTCTCGCCGATTTTCGCGGCTCCGCCCCCCATGTCCAAGACCGCCAAGAAGCTCAAGCCGAAGAAGAAGTGCTGCACCTCCAAGCCGCGATGCCGGCGCTGCCCGGTGCGCCTGAAGGCCGAGGCCAAGAAGCGCGATCGCAAGCGCCGCAAGAAGAAGCAGGGCTAGGCCGGCGCTACGCTTCGCGCCAGTGGCTGGCCGGCACAAGACCTGGATCCTCACGGGATCGGTCGAGAACTTCCGCGCGACGCGCGAGCACGGCTTCAAGCTGATCGGAATGAAGCAGCGGCGCCGCCGTCAGGCCGAGGAGTTCGAGCCCGGCGACGAGATCGTCTTCTACATCACAGTCGTGCAGGCGTTCGCCGGCATCGTGCGTGTGACCTCCGAGCTGTTCGAGGACCGCACGAAGGTCTGGCCCGGCAAGCCGGGCAACCCAGATCCCTACCCGTGGCGGTTCGAGACCGAGCCGGTGGTGGTGCTCGACGAGCCGCAGTTCGTCCCGGCAATCGAGCTGGCAAGCGACCTCGAGCACGTCGGCAAGTGGCCCGCCGAGCACTGGCGCCTCGCCTTCCAGGGCCAGCTGCGGACGGTCTCGGAGGCGGACGCCGCGCTGCTGGAGCGGCGCATCCGGGCGGCCGCCGGCGCCACCGCCGCGGCGTGACCACCGCCGACGCCCACGGCGGTCGCCTGGCCGGCCTGCTCGAGACCTGGAGTCGCCTCCACGTCGAGCAGCGCGTGGCGGCGGTGGCCGCGGCGCTGCTGATCGTCAGCACCCTCGGCCCGTTCTCGTTCGTCGAGGCGGCCGAGATCCTCGCGGCGGGAGCGGTCCTGCTGCTGCTCAAGCAGCGAGCCGACGGACGCGCGTTCCACCTCCCCTTCGGAGACGGCACTGCGGTCTTCGCCGCCGGCATTTGGTGCGGAGTGCTGATCGCGACGCGGATCTTCGACCGTCCGCCGGGGATGACCGTGCTGGCGCTGGTCTGCGCGCTCCTGCTCGCGGTGGCCGGCCTGCGCGAGCGCGCCAAGCGCGCCCCCGACGACCTGCCGGAGGGGCTCGTCCGCATGCCGCCGGAGCCGTCCGGAACGCCGATGGTGTCCGGACGAGGGCAGCCCGCGGCGCCGGCGCCTGGCTCTGCCGTGCCGATCCCGCCGGAGGGATCGGCCACGGCGCCGCGCTCGACTGCGGCAGCGACCGCGAAGCCGAGCGGCGGCAAGCCCAAGCGACCGAAGCGAAGCGACCCCGAGCCTGAGGCGACCCGTCAGCTGTCGCTCGACGAGGACGTCACGACCTCGCTCTCGGACGGCTCCGCGGAGCCGCCCGCCGAGCCCGAGCGCTAGACCTCGGAGACGGGGCGCGGCCCGGGGCCGACGTACTTCGCGGTCGGGCGGATCAACCTGCCCTCGCGCTTCTGCTCGAGCACGTGCGCGGCCCAGCCGCCGACGCGTGCGCACGAGAACAGCGGCGTGAACAGCTCCGGCGGCACGTGGGCGAAGTCGAGCACGACGGCGGACCAGAACTCGACGTTGGTCGCCAGGACGCGATCCGGCTTGCGCGCCTGCAACTCGGCGAGCGCGGCCTGCTCGAGCGCCTCGGCGACCTCCAGCCGAGGGGCGCCGATCTCGCGCGCCGTCCGGCGCAGGACGCGGGCGCGCGGATCCTCGGCGCGGTAGACGCGGTGGCCGAACCCCATCAGCCGCTGACCGTCGTCGAGCGCGTTCTTGACCCACGCCTCGGCGTCGCCGCTGCGCTCGACCTCGTCGAGCATCGTCAGCACGCGCGAGGGGCGCCGCCGTGCAGCGGGCCCGAGAGCGCCCCAACGGCGCCCGAGAGCGCCGCGGCGACGTCGGCCCCCGTCGAGGCAATCACCCGCGCCGTGAAGGTCGAGGCGTTCATCCCGTGCTCTGCCGCCGAGATCCAGTAGGCGTCGATCGCGGCGACATGGCGTGGATCGGCCTCGCCGCGCCAGCGGATCAGGAAGCGCTCGGGGATCGACGTGCCTTCGTCGATCTCGGACTGCGGCACCGGCGGCTTGCCGCCGCCGCGCGCGGACTGGGCGACGAACGACAGCGCCACCACCGAGACCTTGGCGAGGTCCTCGCGCGCCTGCTCCTCGGAGATGTCGATTACCGCCTGCAGGCCCCACTCCGGCGCCAGCGTCGCGAGCGCCGCCTGGAGGTCGGCGCGCGGATCGCCGGTGCGGACGGATAGCGGATGCGGGATCGCGGGCGGCAGGCCGGGATCGAACGAGCCGTCGACGAGCAGGCCCCAGACCTTCTCGAACGGAACCGCGCCGACGAGGTCCTCAATGTCGACCCCGCGGTAGCGGAGCGCACCGCCCTCCTTGTCCGGCTCGGCGATCTCGGTCGCAAACGCGACCACGCCCTCGAGACCCGACTGCACCTCCGCGACCTCAGCCATTCAGCCTCCTAGTGGGTAATCGCCAGTAGAACCGGCACGAGCACAGTGGCACCGAAGATCAGCGCGATGCCGAACGCGACCATAGCGCGCGACCTGAGCACATGGCCGGCGACGCCGATCAGGAACCCCGCGCCCAGGATGGCCAGGAAGGCCCTCGGCGAGACCCTGAACCCACCGCTCTGATCGGGACCGGCGTTGGGGTCCAGGAAGGGGGCCTGCGCGAGCAGGCTGAACAGGCCGGACACAGGTCGAAAGTATCCTTTGCCGCGTGAGCTCGGAGCTCCAGTCGATCGAGGAGACCCGCGCGGGCCTCGAGCGCGCCGGCTACCTCGCCGACGAGTCGACCGCGCTCGTCTCGTTCCTCGCCGGCCAGCTCGGCAAGCCGGTGCTCGTCGAGGGGCCGGCGGGCGTCGGCAAGACCGAGCTCGCGAAGGCGCTCGCGCGCGCCACCGGGCGCAAGCTTGTGCGGCTGCAGTGCTACGAGGGACTCGACGAGGCGAAGGCGCTCTACGAGTGGAACTACCGCAAGCAGCTGCTGCGGATCCAGGTCGAGGCCTCCGACGCCGGCTGGCAGGAGGTCCGCGACGACATCTTCGGCGAGGAGTTCCTGCTCCCCCGCCCGCTGCTGAGCGCGATCTCAGAGTCCGAGCCGGTCGTGCTGCTGATCGACGAGATCGACAAGACCGACCAGGAGTTCGAGGCGATGCTGCTCGAGGTCCTGTCGGACTTCCAGGTCTCGATCCCGGAGCTCGGCGTCGTCGAGGCGACGACGCACCCGCTCGTGCTGCTGACGTCGAACAACTCGCGTGAGCTGACCGAGGCGCTCAAGCGGCGTTGCCTCTATCTCTGGCTCGACTACCCGGCGCTCGAGCGCGAGCTCGAGATCGTGCGGCTGCACGCGCCCGATCTCGGCGATGAGGTCGCGCGCAAGCTCGTCGAGGTCGTGCACATGGTGCGCGGACTCGACCTCAAGAAGCCGCCCTCGATCGCGGAGTCGATCGACTGGGCGCGCGCACTGCTGCTGCTGGGAGCCGAGGACGTCGACCAGGAGACGCTCAAGCAGACGATGAGCGTGATCGTCAAGCACCGCACCGACCTCGACCTCGTGGCCGAGCGCGTCGGGGTGAAGTTGACCGATGGCCTCGTCGGATCCAAGCCGGCCGGCTAGCGCCGGCCTCTACGGCCGCATCCCGCCGGCGCCGGGGCCGGCCGGAATGGCCGCGCGCCTGCTCGAGCTGGCCGACGAGCTGCGCGGCGAGGGGATGGCGGTCGGGACCTCGGAGCTGATGGACGCCTTCGCGGCGCTGGGCCACGTCAGCTGGACCGGTCGCGAGGACTTCTTCGAGGCGCTGGCGGCGACGCTCGCGAAGTCGCAGGACGACCGGCGCGTGCTCGAGGTCGTCTTCGACCGCTTCTTCTTCCGCGCCGCCGAGCGCGAGGCCGTCGAGCGCGGGGTCAGGGAGGGCCCGGGCCGTGAGGGCGGTGACGCGGACGCGGCCGAGCTCGACTTCGAGTCGCTGCGCGAGCGGATCCGCGACACGCTGCGCGATGCCAACGCCCCAGAGGGCCAGCTGCGCGACCTCGCGCGGCTCGCGATCGCCGCCTTCGGCCGTCAGGGCGAGGGGTCGGGCGTGATCGGCGTCGACGTCCAGCGGATCCGCCGCACGCTCGGGCTGCGCGGCGAGCAGGCTGGCGCCGAGCTGCCCGAGCCGGACGCAGTCCCGCGCGAGCGCTTGCGCGAGTTCGAGCAGCTCGTGCGGCGCGAGCTCGAGCGGGCGCTGATCGAGCGGACCGAGGCGCTGCCACCCGCCAAGCCGCTGCACGAGCTCGATCGCGCGCTGCCGACGGGTCCGGCGCAGGATCTCGCCGCCGTCCACCGGGTCGTGGCCCAGCTGCGCCGCCGGCTTGCGACCCAAGGTCGCGAGAACCGCGGCCGCAGCCGCTCGTCGGCGATCGACGTCCGGCGCACGATGCGCGCGTCGCTCCAGACCGGCGGCGTCCCGCTCGACCTCAAGTACCGCCCCAAGCGTCCGCGACGGCCGGAGCTGCTCGTCCTCTGCGACGTCTCGACGAGCGTCACCAGCGCCAGCGTCTTCTTCCTCTCGGTCCTGCACACCCTGCACGACTCGTTTCGCAAGCTGCGCTCGTTCGTCTTCGTCGAGCGGATCTCCGAGGTGACCGAGGTCTTCGAGCGCGAGCGCTCCTTCGAGGCCGTTTCGCGCGCGATCGCCGGCGACGCCGGCGTCGCCGACATCTCCGGCTACACCGACTACGGCCGCGTCTGGCTCGAGTTCCTCGACAAGGTCGTCGACGACCTCGATCCGCGCTCGACGGTGATCGTCCTCGGCGACGCCCGCACCAACGGCCGCGAGCCCCACGCCGCGGCCTTCGGCCTGATCTCCGAGCGCGCCGGCCGCACCTTCTGGATGAACCCCGAGCCCAAGCTCTACTGGAACTACGGCGACTCGGTCATGCAGGTCTACGAGCCCTACTGCACCGGCGTCTTCGAGTGCTGGACGACCAAGCAACTCGAGGGCTTCGTCAACGCGATCGCGGATCTGCGGCCGGTGCGGACCGGGGCGTGAGCCATAACACCCAAATTCCGTACTTGCCGCCCGCCGAGTCCACGGGTAGGCTGCGCCGTCTCCGACCACCGTCCCAAGGGGGATCTGTGAAGAAAGCTCGTTTCGTGTCCAAACGTCAGACGCTCCTGGGGGGCGCCGCGGCAGGCGTCCTGGCAGTCGGCCTCGCCGGGGGTCCCGCCGTCTTCGCGCAGGATCCCGGCACCACGCCCGAGCCGGCGACGATCACGATGACGAAGAACGGCAAGACCCTCCTGTTCGAGGCCCCGGACACGGTGCAGACCGGCCAGCCGCTGAAGATCGTCAACGCGACGAGCCCGCGCAGGGTTGGACCGCACACGTTCTCGCTCGTGCAGAAGAGCCTGCTGCCGGGCACCGTCAAGCAGTTCAAGAACTGCTTCACGCCGGGGAAGATCTGCATGCGGATCGCGAACGCCCACAAGCTCAACCCCAAGACCGAGAAGATCGGTCAGCCGCTGGTGGACCCGGGTGCAAAGGGCTGGAACCGGCAGTTCACCAAGAAGCGCAAGGGCGACTCGTGGTTCACCGAGAAGAAGGGTGAGACCTTTACCGCGAACGTCAGCGCCAGCGCCGGCAAGACGCTGAGCTTCCTCTGTGCCGTGCATCCGGACATGCAGGGCGAGATCGAGGTTGTCGCCGCGCCGTAGCAATCGAGGCTCCGCGAAGGAGGCTCCGCGGCGACGCGGAGCCCCTTCGCGCGCCTCCGTGTGAGCGCAATGCCACCCGGAGACGCACAGAGGACGCTCACGCGTCGCGAGGTCGTCGCGACCGCCGCCGCGGGCGCCCTGGCCCTCGGCCTCCCGGGAGGCGGGTTGGCGGGCGTACCGCGGCGGACCCGTCCACGGCCGTACCAGGCGCCGCTGCCGATTCCGGACGTGCTCACCGGCGCCAACCTCAGCATCCCCATACGCGAGGCCGCTGTACAGGTCCTGCCGGGCCGGCCGACGCGGATGTGGACCTACGGCGGCAGTTTCCCGGGGCCGACGATCCGCCGCCCGTCGGGAGAGGCGACCAGGGTTCGCTTCGCCCACCGGCTCGGTCCGCGTGCCGGTGAGCTGAGCGTCCACCTGCACGGAGGCCACAACCGCGCGAGCGAGGATGGCCAGCCGGGCGGGCTGACGGCGCGCCAGCCGCGATCGCTCTATTGCGACATCTCCCCCGGGCTGTCCGCCGCCGAGTCCGGCAACGACCTGCTGATCGAGCCGGGCGGCGAGCGCACCTACACCTATGAGCACATCGAGGACGGCGCGCCCGAGCGGGCCGCGTTCCAGTGGTACCACGACCACCGACTCGACCGCAGCGCACGCAACATCTGGCGAGGGCTGGCGGGGATGTGGATCCTCGACGACGACTTCGACGCCTCGCTGCCGCTGCCGCGCGGGCGCCGCGACCTGCCGCTGATGCTCTGCGACCGCTCCTTCGACCGCGACAACCAGCTGATCGACCCCTTCTCCACCGGGCTGCGACCGCCCGATGACGGGATCGCGGCGCGTCACGTGCTCGTCAACGGCGCCGTGGCGCCGTACCACGGAGTGTCGCCCCAGCGCTACCGGCTGCGGGTGCTGAACGCCTCCCAGTTCCGGTCCTACGACCTGCGCCTCACCCGCGGCCTGCGCATGGTGCAGATCGCGAGCGAGTCGGGGCTCATGCCACGTCCGCTCGAGCGCGCGGACATTCTGCTCGGCCCGGGCGAGCGAGCGGAGCTGATCGTCGACTTCGCCCCGGCTCGCGGCGAGCGGGTGGAGCTCGTCAGCGTCCCGCGCCGCAATGCTCCGCGAGCGCTCGGCTCCAGCGCCTACGTCGGGCGCCTGATGCAGTTCCGGGTCGGAACGCGACGGGCGCCGGACCGGACCGCGATTCCGGCCTCACTACGTCCCCTGCCGGCCTGGGTCGCCGACGCGCCGAGAAGCCCTTCGCACTCGTGGCGACTGAGCGTCGGCGGGGGCTTCAGGCCGAGCTGGCTGATCAACGGGCGCACGTTCGACCCGGCTCACGTCGAGGCGAGGGTTCGGCTGGGCGAGACGGTGACCTGGGAGATCCACAACAGGACCGCGGTCGCCCACCTCGTCCACCTCCACCACATGGACTGGTACATGCTCGCGCGCAACGGCAAGCGCCCTCCGCCGTGGGAGCGCTGCCTGAAGGAGACGTTCTTCCTCGATCCCGGCGATCGCGTCGTCGTCGCAGGAAAGGCCAGCGACTTCCCCGGCAAGTACCTCGTCCACTGCCACATGCTCGACCACGAGGACCACGGCATGATGTCCCAGTTCGAGGTGGTGCCCTAGGGCGTGACGGCGGCGCACACCAGCGCTGCCATCCGGCTGTCCGGTGGAACCCACGCGACCTCCCAGAGGTTGTCCTCCGGGTCCAGGAAGTAGCCGGTGCGGCCGCCCCAGTCGGCGGTGTGAGACTCACGGGAGATTCGCGCCCCGGCGGCCCGGGCGGTCTCGATCGCCTCGTCGACCTGGTCGATCTCGTCGACGTTGACCGCGGGGTTGAACCCGCGCAAGCCCGGCTGGGACGGTGCGGCCTCCAAGTTGGCGTCGGCGGCCAACCGGTCGAGCGGATAGAGCACCAGGACCGCCCCCCGCAGCCGGAACGCCGCCAGGTCGTCGAGCTCGATCGCCAGCTGCCAGCCGAGCGCGGCGTAGAAGTCGCGCAGCCGCGCCAGGTCGCGGGCGCCGATGGTGACGACGGTCAGCCGAGCGGGGACCACGGGGCGAGCCTACCGTCGGTCGTCGCCTGGGGCTCTCGACGACAGCCTGCTCCTGCCGATGCGGCGCTAGAGTCCCGCGAAACGACAGGGGGGCTCGCGGGGCAGCGGGCTGAGATAGCGCCTCTGGGACCACCCACCCGGCGCTGACCCTTCGAACCTGTGGGGTAATGCCCGCGAAGGGAGTGGATTTCCGGATGAACGTTGGGGCTCCCGTGACGGGGTCTCGCTCGGAGGCCGGCATCGGCGTGACGCTCAGCGGAGTGGCGCGGCGGTATCCGGCACGCAGGGGTGCCGACGTGGTGGCGCTCGAGGATTTGGACCTCGAGCTGCGAGCAGGCGAGGTGCTGGGCGTGGTGGGCCCGTCGGGCTGCGGGAAGTCGACGCTGCTCGAGCTGGTCGCGGGACTGCAGGAGCCGGACTCGGGATCGGTGACGGTCGGGGAGGAGAGCGATCCAGCCGGGCGGCGTGCGGCCTGCACGCTGATGCCCCAGCGCGACCTGCTGCTGCCATGGCGGGACGCGCTCGGCAACGCCGCCCTCGCGATCGAGGCGACGGGCACTCCGAGCCGCGAGGCGCGGGCGCGGGCAGAGCCGTTCTTCGAGCGCTTCGGGCTCTCCGACTTCGAGCATGCCCGGCCGGCGGCGCTGTCGGGCGGGATGCGCCAGCGGGTCGCGTTCATCCGCACCCTGCTGCCGGGACGGCCGCTGCTACTGCTCGACGAGCCGTTCGCAGCGCTCGACGCGATCACGCGGGCGGAGATGCAGCAGTGGCTCGCCAACGCACTCGCGGCCGAGCCGCGCACGGTGCTGCTGGTGACCCACGACGTCGAGGAGGCGCTGTTCCTCGCGGACCGCGTCGCCGTGCTGTCGCCGCGGCCGGGACGCGTGGTTGCCGAGCTCGACGTGCCCCTCCCCCGTCCGCGCGACCGGCGCGCCGCGGTGACGGACCCCGAGCTGGCGCGGCTGCGGGCGCGAGCGCTGGAGGCGCTGTCGTGATCCTCGCCACGACGCCGACCGCGGAGCGACGCACGTGAGGCGCGTGGTCCTCAGCGGGCTGCTGCTCGCCGCCTTCGTCGCGGCCTGGGCGTGGCTCGCGTCGCTGCAGTCGGTCGACGACCTGACGCTCGCCTCGCCAGGTGAGGTCGTGCAGGCGTTCGAGGACGACTGGTCGCTGCTGTGGGACAACGCCTGGGTCACGCTGACCGAGGTGCTCCTGGGACTGGCGATCGCCGTCGTGGCCGGCGTCGTGTTCGCGGTCGGCATGCACCTCAGTCGCGCGCTGCGTGACGCCGCCTATCCCCTGCTCGTCGGCTCGCAGGCGATCCCGATCGTCGTCCTCGCTCCGATCTTCGTGCTCGCCTTCGACTACGGGATCGGGCCGAAGCTCGCGATCGTCGCGCTGATCTGCTTCTTCCCGATCACCGTCAACGTGCTCGACGGCCTGCGCGCCGTCGACCCCGAGCAGCTCAAGCTGATGCGCTCGTTCGGCGCGTCGCGCCTGCGCACGCTGCGGGCGGTCGAGCTACCGGCCGCGCTGCCGAGCTTCTTCTCCGGCCTGCGCGTCGCCGCGACGGTCTCCGTGATCGGGGCCGTCTTCGGCGAGTGGGCCGGGGCCGACGAGGGCCTCGGCCGGCTCGTGCTGCTCGGCAACAACCAGCTCCAGACGCCGCGCGTCTACGCCGGAGTCGTAATCCTCACCCTGATGGCCGTCGCCCTGTTCGCACTCGCCTCGCTGGCGGAGCGGCTCGCCTGTCCATGGAATCGAAAGGAAACGCCCGTATGAGAAGGACCCGCCTCGCGCTCGCGCTCGCGCTCACCCTGCTCCTGATTGCCGTGGCAAGCGGCTGCGGCGAGAAGGAGGACGTGCTCGAGGCCGGCACGCCGGAGCCCTTCACGCTGATGCTCGACTACTTCCCGAACGCCGACCACGCGGGCATCTACGCCGCCGAGGCGGCCGACGAGTTCGGCGACGCGGGCCTCGACCTCGAGATCCGCCAGCCGCCGGACCCGGCGGCGCCGATCAAGCAGGTCGCGGCGGGACGGGTCGACCTCGCGCTGTCGTACGAGCCGGAGGTCCTGCGCGCTCGCGACCAGGGGCTGCGCGTGGTCTCGGTAGGGGCGCTCGTGCGCAAGCCGCTGACGTCGATCGTCTCGCTGCCGAAGGCCCGCATCCGCAGCCCGCGCGACCTCGAGGGCAAGACGGTCGGCACCGCGGGGATCGACTACCAGTCGGCCTACCTGCGCACGATCCTGACCGATGCCGGCGTCGACCCGGGCACGGTGCGGGAGCGCAACGTCGGCTTCGCCCTGACACCGGCGCTGCTGACCGGGAAGGTCGATGCGGTCCTCGGCGCGTTCTGGAACTACGAGGGCACCGAGCTGCGGCGCAAGGGCCGCGATCCGCGCATCATCCGCATGGAGCGCGCCGGCGTGCCGACCTACGACGAGCTCGTGCTGGTCGCCAACGCAAGCGCGCTCGAGCGCGACGGCGGGCGCATCCGGGCGTTCGTCTCGGCCCTCGCCCGCGGCACCCGGGCGCTGGCGCGTGATCCCAGCCGCGGCATTCAGGGGCTGCTCGACGCCAACCCCGACCTCGATCCAGGCCTGCAGCGCGCGGTCGTGCGGGTGACGCTGCCGCTGTTGCTCCCGCCCCGCGGCAGGCCGTTCGGCTTCCAGGACCCCGGCGAGTGGCAGGCGTTCACGGCCTGGATGCGCGAGAACCGGCTGCTGACCGAGATCCCGCACGCGACCGGAGCGTTCACGAACGAGCTCCTGCCCGGGCAGGGACTGTGACATGCGTTCCTCCCAGGCCCTATAAAAGGCAGTGATGCGCAGGCGCTCCCTCCTCCGGCTGCCGGCTACCGCGCTGGCGGCGGTCGTCGCCGCGCTCGCCTTCGCGAGCTGCGGCGGCGACGATGGCGGCGGCGAGAGCGACGACCCCCGCTCGCTGCTCGCCACCGCGGCATCGAAGCCGATCGACAGCGCCGACGTGACGCTGCGCACCGACGCTGACATCCCCGGTTTCCCGATCCTTGGCGAGCGCCTCGTGATCACGGGCAGCGGGCCGATCGTCCTCAACGGCCCGGACGCGCTGCCCGCGCTCGACTGGAACGTCGAGCTGCGTGCGGGCGGACAGACCTTCCCCGCGCGGCTGAGCGTGCTCGACGGCCGGGTCTACGTCGAGTTCATGGGCGTCCCCTACGAGGCCGACCCGAAGCTGATCGACCGCCTCGGTATCGGCGGCACTGGCGGCCGGCCGGCCGGGACGAGCTTGAAGCAGCTCGGCATCGACCCCGACGGCTGGCTGCGCAACACGAAGATCTCCGACGGCGAGGACATCGGCGGCGACTCCACGCGCGTGATCACCGGCACCGTCGACAAGCAGGCCGTGATCGACGACCTGCTCGCGATCGTCGACACCGACGCGGTCCGTGAGCAGCTCGACGACGCCGAGGGAGTGCCCGAGCTCAGCGACGACAACGTCGATGCGATCGCCGACGCGATCCAGGACGTCGACGTAGGTCAACGTCGATGACGACGACTATCCGCGGCGCGTCTTCGCCAAGCTGAGGTTCGAGCTGCCCGAGAGCGTGAAGGACACCGCGATCGAGGGCGGCACGGTCGCCTACGAGCTGGTGCTCGACGAGGTCGGGGACGTCAGCGTCGACGCACAGCCGCCGGTCGATCCGGACCCGCTCTCGAGCCTGATCGAGTTCGCCGGCACGATCTTCGGGGTCGAGGAGCTGTCCGACCTCTGGCGCACGCCGCGCTAGTCGCGCTCGGCTCCCGGCTCCCGCTCGTCTAGGTCGAGCGCCATCGAGTTGATGCAGTAGCGCTGCCCGTCCGGGCCGGGTCCGTCGTCGAAGACGTGGCCCAAGTGCGACCCGCAGCGCGCGCAGACGACCTCGGTGCGGCGCATCAGCAGGCTGCGGTCCTCGCGCAGCTCGACCGCGTCTGCGATCGCGGGCTCGGTGAAGCTCGGCCAGCCCGTCCCGGAGTCGAACTTCGCGTCCGAGCTGAACAGCTCGTTCCCGCACGCCCCGCAGCGGTACATGCCGTCGGCCTTGGAGTGGGTGTAGGCGCCGGTGAACGGCGGCTCGGTCCCCGCCTCGCGGAGCACGTGGAAGCGCTCGGGCGGCAGCTCGGCGCGCCACTCCTCGTCGCTCTTGGTCACCTTCGCGTCCATGCCGCGCTCCTCGGTCGGGTCCGTCCTCAATGGTAGGCGGGCGCCCGCGTACCGCTCAGCGGACGGCGTGCAGCGCGTACATCCCCGCGAGCCCCTGGAACGGCGCGTAGGGCTCGAAGAACGCGCGCACCTCGTCCTCGGTGGCGCGCCGGCCGAGGCCCGCCAGGACGCCGACGAGCTTGACGTAGGCGAGGTCGCCGGCCGGAAGCTGGTCGTCGCGGCCCTGGCCGAGGAAGGCCAGGCACTCGAGCGTCCACGAGCCGATGTTGCGGACCGTGCGCAGCCGCGCCCAGGTCGGCTCGTGCAGCGCGAGGTCCGCCCGCCCGCTCGCGATCTCGCGCGCGGACCGCACGAGCGCGATCGAGCGCTTCGGGGCCAGCCCGCAGGCGTCGAGCTCCGCGGGCGCCAGCGCCGCTACAGCGGCCGCTGACGGCACGTCGCGCAGCCGGCCGCACTCGCTCCGCGGCCCGTGACGCGCCACGAGCCTGCGCTGGATCGCAAACGCCCGCTGGACGTCGATCAGCTGCTCCGATACCGCCCACGCGAACGCCTCGAACGGCTCCGGCCGGCGACGGGGGCGCAGCCACGGGAACCGCCGGATCACCGGGCCGAGCAGCGGGTCGCGGTGGAAGGCACGCTGGAACGGCCGCAGGTCGTGGTCGACGCCGAGCGCGAAGCGCATCCGCCGTACCGCCTCGTCGACGGCCGGCCGCGTCGCTCCCTCGGCGCGCAGCCGCACCCGCCCGCCGGCCACCCAAGCGTGGACAGTCACGGGTTGCCCGTCGACGTGCAGCAGCCGCTCGAGCACGCCGCGACGGCTGCGCAGCACGCCGTCCATCCCCCTGCCCGGCATCCGGTATGGCCCGACGGGTACGACGTCGGTCTCGATGGTCAGGCGCCGTGCCGAGGGCGACTCGAGGGCAGTCGCACGCGCCCGTCGAGGGGTGGCCTTGGAGACGGTGACCGGCGCGGCCGGGATCAGCGCTTGAGCATGTGGACGTCGACGAGGAACGAGCGCGACGCGGCGATGTCCACCCCACGCCGGCGCGCGATCAGCCGCCGCCGGCGCCTCGCCACGGACCGCGCCGCATCCGGGCGCCGCAGCACGCGCATCAGCATAAACGCCGCCACGCCGAGCGCGAAGCCTCCGCTCGCCGCCGCGACCGTCGCGGGCAGCGTCGCGCGCGGGGCCAGCACCGGTGCGGTGGTCGGCCGTGCCTCGGCGATCGCGGGCAGCGGCCGGGCCTCGGCCACCTGCTCGTCCTCGGCGGGGATCAGCTCCCCGTCGACGCCGGACTCGTCCGCATGGCTGTCGGCTGGCTCGGACACCAGACGCCGAGTGTAGCCCGCCGCCGGACGGCGAGCTACAGCGCCCGCTCGTAAATCCGGTAGCGCTTGACGACCTTGCCGCCCATCCCCTCCATGCCGCGGTTCATCGCCTCGTTGGTCTCGAGGATCCAGACCATCTCGCCCCACGTCTGGGGGGTCACCTCGGCCATGTCGAAGTGCTCGATGTAGAGGCCGGCGGCGACGCCCGTGTGCTGGTACTCGGGCTTGACGCCGAGGAAGCCGACGCGGACGCGGTCCATGAGCTTGCGGCGCCGCAGGAAGTGCCACCAGCCGAACAGCACGATCCGCCCCTTCATCCGCTTCAGCACCTGGTTGATGTCGGGAACGGTGATCGCGACGCCGACGGCCTCGCCGGTGTTGGCCTTCTCGGCGACCATGAACCAGTTGCGGTCGAAGACGATCTGGAGGTCGAGCGCGTAGGCGTCGAGGTCCTCCTTGGTGTAGGGCGTGAAGCCCCAGTTGTCCTTCCAGGCCTCGTTGTAGGTCTCGCCGAAGAGGTCGAGGTCGCGGCGCAGGTGGCGGCGCGACATCTTGCGGATGCGGATGCCGTGGTCGGGCTCGAGCCGCTGTGCCATCTCGACGATCGCCGGCGCAACCTTGTCGCGGCCCTCGATGTAGAGCTCCCACATCAGCAGGTCGATCGCCTTGTCGAGGCCGGCCTGCTCGCACAGCCGCTGGTAGTAGGGCGGGTGCCACGGCTGGCGGACGAACGGCTCGCGCTCGAAGCCCTCGATCAGCACGCCGGACTCCTCGTTCATCGTGAAGTCCATCGGGCCGACCATCCGGTCGCGGCCGCGCGAGCGCAGCCAGCTCGCGGCGGCGTCGAGCAGCGCCCGGAGGACCTCGGCGTCGTCCTCGATCTCGAGGAATCCGAACATGCCCCAGTCGTTGCCCTGGTAGGCGTTGAAGTTGTGGTCGATCTGAGCGCTGATGCGTCCGACGACTCGTCCGTCGCGACGGGCGAGGAACAGCTCGGCGGCGCCGTGCTTGAACCACGGGTTCAGGCGCCGGTTGAGGTACGCGCGCCGCTCGAGTCGCAGCGGAGGGACCCACTGCTCGGCGTTAGCATGCAGCCGGTACGGCAGCTCGATGAACTCCCGTCGGTCACGCCGCGAGCGCACGGGACTCACCTCCAGGGCCACGGCGCGGCACCCTAGTCAATGGCGATCGAAACCGACCTGTTCGAGAAGGCGCGCAGCCACGACCGGCTCGAGCAGCTGACCGCCGCGCGCGAGCACGACCTGCTGCCGTACTTCCGCGTTGTCGAGGCCGAGCCGGGACCGATCGCGCTGATGGAGGGCCGCGAGCGGATCACGCTCGGCTCGAACAACTACCTCGGGCTGACCGGCGACGAGCGCGTCAAGCAGGCCGCCCGCGACGCGCTCGAGGCCTACGGCACCGGCCTCACCGGCTCGCGCTTCATGAACGGCACCACGCCGCTGCACCTCGAGCTCGAGCGCGAGCTGGCCGACTGGATGGGCACCGAGGACGCGCTCGTGTTCACCGCCGGCTACCTGGCGAACGTCGGCTGCATCGCGACGCTGCTCGACCCCGGCGACACGGTGATATGCGACTCCGGCGACCACGCCTCGATCCTCGACGCGGTGTCGATGTCGCGTGCCCGCATCCGGCCATTCCGCCACAACCGCCTCGACAAGCTCGAGCGGATGCTCGACCGCGCCGCGGGCGACGGCGGCGGCGTGCTCGTCGTGGTCGACGGCGTCTTCTCGATGGAGGGCGACCTCGCCCCCGTGCCGGAGATCGTCGAGCTCTGCCGCCGCTACGGCGCCCGCCTGATGGTCGACGAGGCGCACGGCGTCGGCGTCCTAGGGGAGCACGGTACCGGCGCCTGCGAGCTGCTCGGAGTCGCCGGCGAGGTCGATCTGCGGATGGGAACGTTCTCGAAGTCGCTCGCCTCGTGCGGCGGCTTCGTCGCCGGGCCGGCGGAGGTGATCGACTTCCTGCGCGTTCAGTCGCGGGCCTTCATGTTCACGGCCTCGGCCGTGCCCGCGGCGATCGGCGCGGCGCTCGGGGCGCTGCGGATCATCCGCACCGAGGAGGGCCGCGCGCTGCTGGCGAAGGTGCTCGACAACGCACGCTACCTCCACGCCGGCCTGTCGGAGCGCGGCTTCGAGGTCGTCGAGCCGACGCGGCTGGCGGACGGCTCGGAGCTCGTGACCCCGATCGTGCCGGTCGTGATCGGCGACGACTGGCGCGCCGTGCTGTTCTGGAAGGCGCTCTACGACGCCGGCGTCTACGCCAACGTCGCCCTCTACCCGGCGGTGCCGCGCGGCGGCGCCCTGCTGCGCACGAGCGTGATGGCGACGCACGAGCGCGAGCACCTCGACCGCGCGCTCGAGATCTTCGAGCGCGCCTATGCCAGCCTGCCCGACGGCGATGCCGCGCCGCTGGCGCCCGCAGCACGAAAAGCCCGCTCTTAGCGCACGGCCCAGACGAACCGCTGTTGACGGTCGTCCGCCGCTCGGGTTTATTTCGGAGCGGCCCTGGTCCCTCCAAGGACGTCGGCGGCGCACACGTCGACAGGTCGAGAGCACAGGGCCCTCAAGGGGAAACTGCATCCGCTGCCTAGTTACTGCACTAAGTGCGGGGAGGTCGTATGGGCAATTCCGTCACGCTCGACGCTGGTCAGGCGCAGCATCTGCGCGCATTGGAGCACGCCAACCGCGTGCGACTTGCGCGTGCGGATATGAAGCGCCGCATCGCCTCCGGTGAGCTACCCGCCGCCGAGGTCATCCTGAGTTGCCCGTGGGAAGCCGAGAGCATGTCGATCAGCGACGTGCTGATGAGCCAGAAACGCTGGGGCCGGGCACGCTGCCGGCGCCTGCTGACCGCGATCGGCGTCCCCGAGAACAAGCGCGTCGGCACGCTAACCGAGCGCCAGCGCGCGATCGTCGCCGCCATGCTCGAGGGCAACGGCCGCGGCCTCTCCTCACCCGAGCTCAGCCACGCGACGCCCCAGGTGTCGCGCCAGCGGGCTCTGTCCGCCGCCTGAGTTAGCCCGCCGCGTAGCCGCTGTCAGGGACTCGCCTGACAGCGGCTAGCGCCGGGGGTGTCCTTCGAGGGAGTGCGGGGAGGATGCTCTGTTGTGATGTGGGTGCGCGCTCCTGTGGCGTCCTTGAGGCCTGGGGTCGCGCTGGGGTTGCTGGGAGAGATACGAGGAGCTGAGCTGCGGGACCGGGCTTTGGCTGGGTAGGGCGGCTTGCGGAGTGGTGGGTGGCCGGAGAGCCTGCTTCGTTCGATGGGAGCGGCTCTCGATCGTCCGGAGTGGTCGTTGCTCGGGGTGGCAAAGGCAGGGCTGGCCAAACGCGGACCTGGCTTCGGTCTGGCTGGCGAATCTGAACGTTCGAAGCATTGTGGGACCCAGAGGTCATACAAAGCTTCAAACGTCCGGAGCTCGACCTCTAGATCCGAGCGTTCGGAGCTTTGTGGGACCCATAGGTCATACAAAGCTCCAGACGTCCTGAGCTCGGCCTATGAACCCGACTTCGAAGGACCAGACACCGCCCCAACACCCAACCCCGCCCACCCAAGCGCCCCAAGCCACCGAGCGCCAAGCGCTCCTGGCCACCAACCCCGCCGCTATCCGCCCTACCCAGCTAAAGACCGCTGGAGCAGCTCAGCCACTCGTATCTCTCCCAACAACCCCAGCGCGACCCAGGCCTCAAGGACGGCCCACAGGAGCGCCACCCCAGCGCCCCCACTCGCACGCCGTCACCGAAACGCCGCGCCACCCGACCGACGCTTGAACAGCTGCCGCAATCCAAAGAACGACGCCACGAAGGTGACCACTGCCGCGATCAGCAGCGGGCCCAGCGTCTCGACGCCCACGCCGAGCCCAAGCCCGACGATCACCGCGATCGCCAGCGCGCCGGACAGCAGCGTGGTGTGCGAGCGGAAGCCGGTCACGTGCTCGCGGATCGCGAGCTCCAGTCCCGCGATCGACGCGACCGCGAGCCCGGCGGCCAGCTTGCCGTTGGCGTCCCGCCCACCACCGTCGAGGAAGCCCCAGACCATCAGGACGATTCCGGCCAGCACGAGGATCTCTGTCAGCGGGAACGGTGCCCACAGCGGCGGCGGACGCTCGTCCAGCGACGGCCTCGTCGAGCCGCGCCGAACCGGTGCCGGAGCTGCACCGGACCGCCCGGAGCCCGACCGCCCCGTGCGCATCCGCGCCGCGCGTGCCCTGCGCGCCGCGTCGCGCTCGGCGCGGGTCTGACCCGCGTCCGAGACCGCCGAGCCGCCCACGTCCGCCCGCTTGCGGCTACGCCTGCCCATGCCCCGTCCTCACCGGCCCCAAGCTACAGGGCCCTGGGTAACGGACAGCCGGAGGAGATCTTCACTCGCCACCAGTTGGCGAGGATCCCGACAAGGCCGAGGCGCGGCACTACGTGCCAGTGCCGGCAGCCCGGCTCGCCGATGTCGGCGTGGCTGACGCGGACCCAGCGGTGCCGCCCGGGGTGACGCAGCATGTCCTCGACGAGAGCGCGGTTGGCGTCCTCGACCCGGTGGCGGGCGCGCAGGTCGCGGCGGGTCTCCTGGATCCGGTGCGCGAGCGCATCACGGACCTGCTCGAGCTCGCCGAGATCGAGGAGCCGCGGACGGCCGGCTGGCGCGTCGACGCTCCACTCGAAGCCCTGCCGTGGCCAGGCGGTTGCGAAGAGCTGGGCGAGGTCGCGCTCGAGGTGCTCGATCTGAGCGAGCAGCGTTCGGCGGGCGGCACGCTCGTCGAGCGGCTGGCTGCGCGGCGCGAACGGCTCGGGTGCGACTGAGCGATCGAGAACCTCGGTCACGGCGTCCTCTCCTCGGTGGACCCGTCCAGCGTATCAGCGGTCCGAGGGGCCCGCCGCGGCTTCGAGCAGGTCCGCTGCGATCCAAAGCGCCTCCTCGAGCGCCATGTCCGGGACCCCGGCGGCCGACAGCGCACAGAGCAGCATCGCGGTCGTGTCGCCGCTCACCGCGCAGGTCGAGGCCAGCTCGCCGGTCAGCCGCGCGAGCGGGCGCTGCTCGTCGGCGTAGATCACCTCGCCCACGCGCAACGGGATCTCCACGTCGGCGCCGAGCGACTCGCCCGCGCGCGCCGGCCGCAGCCCGATGCCGTCACCGACGCGGTCCGCATCGAAGACGGCGACCGGAACGCCGGTCTCGAGCGTGGCGGTCACGGCGGCGTCCCCCGGCATCCCGTGGCTGGCCAGTCCGCCGTGGCGCAGCCGCTCGACCATCAGCGCCTCGACTGGCGTGCGGTCGTGGTCGGGGTCGAGGCCGAGCCGCCGCCACAGCACGCGGTACGCCCACGGGACGGAGTCCTGGCGCGCCTGGACGACCCGGGCGCCGGTGATCCGGCTCGCGAGCTCGTTCATCCGCTGCCGCAGCGGCGCGGGACTGCGCCCGGCGCGCGCGGCCACCCGCATCCATGCCAGCCCGAGGCCGGGCAGCTCCTCCGCCAGCTCTGGAGCGACCGATCCCAGCTCGACGACTCGGTCCGGCACCTACCAGCCCCCCTCCCGGGCCGAGGACGGCACCTCGGTCAGCCCCGCCCCGCGGCGCTCTCGGCCGTCGCCTGCGAGCGCCGTACGAGCGCGCGCACGTAGCGGCGCAGCTCGTCCTCGGTCAGGTTGCCGAGCTCGACCCGCCGTGCCCTGCCGTCCGGCGTCGAGAAGATCGTCGTCGGGCAGACGCCGACGCCGTAGACGTTGACCACCGCACCGTCGCGGTCGACGGCGACCGGCAGGCCCCAGCCGCGCCGGCGCACGATCTGCTCGACGTCCTCACGATCGTTGCCGCTGACCACGGCGGCGAAGTTAACGCCGGGGAACTCGCCGCGCATACGCTCGACACGGTCGATCTGGGGCTCGCAGTCCGCGCCGCGGGTGACGAGGAACGTCAGCACCAGCGGTTTCTCGCGCAGCTCGCAGACGTTCACCACCGCCGCGCTCACGACCTCGCACGCGGGCACGGCGCCGGCTCCCTCGCTGCCGCCCTTGCTCCCGCGCACGTTCGCGTCGCCGTCGAGGTCGCCCGTAGCCGCGGGAGCCGCGAAGTCGGGGATGCGCTTGCCGAGCGCCGGCCCGCGCAGTCCCTCACCGCTGTTCGGCAGCGAGGTGGTCAGCGTCAGCACGCCGATGCCCATCACCATCACGATCCCGACCACCCACGCGTAGCGGTTCCCGGGACGCGGGACCTCGGGCCGCCGCTGCGGGGAGTCCGGCTCCGGATTGATCCGGTCCTGCTCCTCGAAGCGCTCGGCTGCGCTGCGCCGCTCGCCCTGCCCGTGGTCGCCGAAGCGGTCGTCAGGCATCCCGCCTCCGGGCGCGCAGCGCGCGCAGCGAGGGGCGCGGCAGGCGGGCCGCATCGACCCCGTGAAGCGCACGGCGTGGGTCCAGATCGCGCAGCGTGAAGGGCCCGTGCCGTTCCGCCCAGACGAGGGCGGCGGGCAACAACAGCATCACTCCGATCAGCGAAACGCTCAGATCCACGACCGTGAGGATCCCGAAGTCGCGCAGCATCCGTATGTCCGAGGCCGCGAGCGCGGCGAATCCGGCGATCGCGGTGAGTCCCGAGGCCATCACCGCGGCGCCCGTCGACGCATAGGTCGTCTCGAGCGCGCGGGTCGTCGAGGCGCCCCCCTCCCGCTCCTGGCGGTAGCGCGCCGACAGCAGCACGCTGAACTCGGTCGAGATCGCTATCACGAGCGCGCCGAGCGTGACCGACATCGGGTTCAGCTCGACCTCGAGCGGCCCTGGGAGCAGGCCGAGCAGGAACATGATGCCGCCCGACCAGCCGGTCGCCAGCGCGATCGGGATCAGCGGGATCGCCGCGTCGCGCGCGTTGCGGCGGACGGCGAACAGGACCGCGAACACCGCCACCAGCGCCGCGAGCAGCAGCAGCATCCGCCGCAGCGGAGACGAGAGCTGGGCGTTCGAGTCGGCGACCAACACCGGCAGGCCGACGACGCTCGCCTCCACGCCGGGCGGTGGGTCGAGCCGCCGCTCGATCGCCTCGACGACCTCCTGCTGGCGGTCGAGCGACTGCAGCCGGATCCCGAAGGCGAGGTTGGCGGTCTTGCGGTCGCGCGTGACCACGCCCTGCGAGAGGTAATCGGGGATCGCCTCGAGCAGCGCCGAGACCTGGCGCTCGTCGCCGCCAGGCGCCGCCCCGAGGACATCGGTGAGCGACAGCGCCGGGCACAGCTCGGGCGGGTCCTTCACCTGCGTGCAGCGCGCGCCGGCGCTGTAGCCGGCGTCTTTTAAGACCGCGTCCTGGAACGAGGCCATCCAGCGCACGACCTCGGGCTTGGTGACGTCGTCCGCGCGCACGGTGACGTCGATCTCCCCCGACACTCCCGTCTCCTCCTGGAGCTCGTCGATGTCGCGCAGCGCCTGCAGGTCGGCCGGCACCAGCTCGCGGACGTCGGAGACGACGGTCGACTGCGTGTCGGCCGCCCAGCCGACGACCGCGAGCGCGAGGCCGATCGCCAGCACGCGCCGGGGATGGGCGATCGCGGTGGCGAGCGCGCGCTCGCCACGCTCCAGCGTGCCGAGCCGCAGGCGGCGCCAGCCGCGTGCGAGCGCGGTCCAGGCCGAGGTGCGGCCGAGCCGCCCGGCCGCCGCGCGCAGCAGCGACGGCGGCAGATCGGCCGGCCGCGGTCGCGGCGCTCCGAAGCGCACGAGCGCGGCGAACCCAGCCAGCAGCGCGCACGCGAGCGCGACGAAGATCCCGACGACGAGCAGCGCGCCGAAGCGGCGCACCATCGGGACCGGCGAGCTGAGCAGCACGAGGAATCCGATCGCGGTCGCGAGCCCGGCCGTCGCGATCGTCGGGCCGCCGACGCGGGCCGCGGCCGCGGCGATCTCCGCCGGCGGCGGGTCGCCGCCAGGTCCCGCCGAACGCGAGCGGCCGCCCGCGTCGCCGTAGCGGGAGCGCAGCTCGTCATAGCGAGCCTGGAACTGGATCGCATAGTCGACGGCCAGCCCGATCAGCACCGGCAACACCGCGATCGACGCCATCGTCAGCTGACCGCCGACGAGCGCCAGCGCGCCGAAGGTGATCGCCGACGCGGCTAGCGCCAGCGCGAGCGGCAACAGCCGCAGCCGGGTGCGGAAGACGAGTCCGAGCGTCGCGGCCATGATCAGGATCGCGGCGCCGAGCAGCCACGGGATCGCGTCGCGGGCGGCATCACCGAGGGCGTCGACGACCACCGGAACGCCGGTGACGACGTAGCGCGCGCCCTGCTCGGGCTGGAACCGCTCGTCCCCAGTGGCCGCGCGCACCAGGTCGATCGTCCGCGCGCGCTCGGCGTCGCTGAGATCGGGCCGCAGGCGCATCTGCACGAGTGCGGCCTCGTCGCTCGGGAAGAGGTAGGAGAAACGCGCCTTCGGCGTCTTGCCGTCGCTCTCGAAGGCGAGCGCGGAGACGAACTCGGGGCTGTCTACCGCGGGCAGGCTCGTGATTCCGTAGCGAAGCGCCAGCGCGAACAGCTGACGCTGAAGGTCACCGGTGACGCCCTCGCGGGCCTGCTTGCCGAGTCGCGCCTGCTCCTCGGGCGGCAGCCCCTGGTCCGCCGCGCGCTTGCGCGCCGCGCGGTCGGCTTGGTTCGCCTGGCGCTGTCCGCCGCCGAGGCGGCGCCCGAGCTCCTCGCCGATCCGCTCGACGGAGGTGTTGACGAACGTACCGGGACCGAGCACGACCTGGGCCGGCTTCAGCTTCGCCAGCTCACGGCAGGCCGCCGGCAGCGTCCGCAACGCCCGCTCGGGCGCCTTGCCCGCCAGGCAGTCCTCGAGCTGGATCAGCCGGCTGAGGTCGGCGCTGAGCAGCGTCCCCCGCAGGTCGCCCTTGACGAGCACGACGACGGCGTCGTCGCCGAACTCGCGCTTGAAGCGCTCGGTCTCCTGGAAGGACTCCGACCCCTTCGAGACGAGCGTGTCGGTGCCGGTACTCGGCTCGAGCCGTAGCGCCAGCAACGTCGCGGCGACGGCGAGCACGGCGATCGCTACGAGCGGCACGGCGGGGCGGCGCACCACGGCGCGCACGACCCGCTCGAAGATCTCGCCCATCGGCACGGGGCTCAGCTTAGGCTAGGGCGCCGCCCTCGGCGCCGGGCGCGAGGACGCCGGCGGGAAGCTCGAGAGGACTCGTCGCGGCCACCTGGCCGCGACGCGTCACTCCATTCCCAGCGGGCCGCGCGCCTCTCCGGAGAGGAACTGGCGCACGAACTGGTTCGGCGAGTTGAACAGCTCGCTCGCCGGGCCCGACTCGACGATCCGGCCCTTCCAGAGGACCGCCAGGTAGTCCGCCACGCGGCGCGCGCTCATGATGTCGTGGGTGATCACGACGTAGGCGCCGCCGTTCTCGGCGTGGACCTCCTGGATCAGCTCGCAGAGCAGCGCGGTGCGCACCGGGTCGAGGCCCGAGTCGGGCTCGTCGAAGAGGACGATGTGCGGATCGAGCACGAGCGCGCGCGCGAACCCGGCGCGCTTGCGCATGCCGCCCGAGAGCTCGTTCGGCATCTTGTCGATCGCCCCCGAGAGGCCGACCTCGCGCAGGCGACGGGAGACGATCTCCTCGATCTCGTCCTCGCCCTTGTCGGTGTGCTGGCGCAGCGGGAACGCAGTGTTGTCGTAGACGTTCATCGAGCCGAACAGCGCGCCGTCCTGGAACAGCACGCCGAACTTCTTGCGCATGTCGAAGAGCTGGTCGTCGGTCATGCTCGGTACGGACTCGCCGTGGACGAGGACGTCACCCTCGTCGGGGTAGAGCAGGCCGACCATATGCTTGATGCAGACCGACTTGCCGGTGCCCGACGGGCCGATGATCATCGAGATCTGGCCCTCGGGGATGCCGAAGTTGAGGCCGTTGAGGACGGTGTTGCGACCGAACGACTTCTTGACGTCGATGAACTCGACGGCGTCGGTCGAGCCGTGCTCGCGGTTGACCCCCTCGTGCCACTGGTAGGGGTGCTGGCCCTCGCGCGTCTGGTCGTGGATGTTGGACGGGATGTCCTCGTGCGGCTCGTCGGTCATCGCGCGTCGCGTGGGCTCGGGCGGCTGCTCGAACTGGTCGTCGCGTCGGTCGTCGTCGGTCATCTGCCTCTCCTCATCGGCCCGTCATCCGCCGATCGGCGCTCGCGGGTTCGTCCCCCAGAATATCTGTGTGCCCAGCATTCCCACCAAGTGCACCAGCACGGTGTTGAGCACCATCGACTTCGCGGTCGCGGTTCCCACCCCGACCGGGCCGCCGCTGGCGGTGTAGCCGTAGTAGCAGCCGACGAGGACGATCACGGTCGCCATCGCCATGCCCTTGATCGTGCTGTAGAGCAGGTCGGGTGGGTTCTGGAACATCCAGAAGATCAGGAAGAAGCCTCCGGAGGAGACCTCTCCGATCTGCTGGACCACGGCCAAGTAGCTCGCGAAGAACCCGGCGCCGACGGCGGCGATGTACATGAACGGCAGCACCATCCAGGCGGCCAGCAGGCGCGTCGTGCAGAGGAAGGTAAGCGAGCTGATGCCCATCACCTCGAGCGCGTCGATCTCGTCCGAGATCCGCATCGCGCCGATCTCGGCGACCAGGCCGGTGCCGACCTTCGCCGACATCATGTAGCCGAACGCGTACGGCATCGCCTCGCGCAGGTCGCACCAGGCCGAGAAGACGCCGGCGTAGGCCGGGGCACCGACGGCGCGGTTGAAGTACGCGCCCTCAATCCCGCAGGTCAGGCCGACGATGAAGGCGAGGCCCCAGATCACGATCGCGGAGCCGAGGATCAGGATGCCGGCCTGGCGCAGCGTCTCGCCGAAGAAGTGGAACGCACGGCCCTCGAAGACCTCCGCGATCACGCGCCCGGAGAACTTCGCGATGTCGCCCATCGAGGAGAGCCAGTCGCGCGGGACATCCATCCACGAGCGTCCCACTACTTGATCACCGATATCTCGGGATGGGTCGCGAGCAGCGTTTGGGTGAAGACGTAGTTGAAGGCGAAGATCCCCAGGAACTCGATCACGACCCCCTGGTTCACCGCTCTGCCGACTCCCTCGGCGCCTCCGGACGCAGTCATCCCCTTGTAACAGGAGACGATCGCGATGATCGCCCCGAACAGGGTGGTCTTCAGGACCGACCCCCAGAGGTCCGTGGTCGTGGCGTTGCTGAGCAGCGTCGAGAAGAACGGCCCGAGCGGCGCGTCGAAGGTCAGCGTCGCCAGCACGCCGCCGAGGATCCCGAAGATCAGCGCGAAGATGTTGAACAGGCCGGTGACGATCATCAGCGCCAGGAAGCGCGGTACGACGAGGTTCTTGATCGGGTCGACGCCGAGCACCTGCAGCGCGTCGAGCTCCTCGCGGATCTTGCGCGCGCCGAGGTCGGCGGTGATCGCCGTCCCGCCGACGCCGGCGAGGATGATCGCCGTCACGAACGGGGCGAACTCGCGGATCGAGGCGAGCACGAAGAAGCCGCCGAGGCGGTCGATCGCGCCGAAGATGACGAGGAAGTTGCCGGCCTGCAGCCCCGGCGCGCCGTAGCCGAAGGCGACCGTCGAGATCAGCAGCGGCAGCCAGCAGAGCCGCAACATGAATAGAAACTGCTGGACGAACTCGGTGCCGTACGGGAACGGGGGCCGGACCGCCGACAAGAGCGTCTTGCCGGTCAGGATCATCATGTCGCCGACCTGCTCCAGCAGGCTCTTGGTGGGCAGGAACGCCCGGTCGGCTACGGCTCGAACCACTACTGCTCCCTCGTTTCGGAGTCCGCAGCCTTATCGGGCACACGAAACCCCTGGTCGACACCGAACACTATGCCATGCGATCCGCGGGTGCCAACCCCGAACCGATGCTGCCCAAGCCGCCCGAAGTGCGTCTTTGGCCATGGACAGCGTGCTATGTTGCGCTCGCTTTGACGGTGAGGAGAGGCAACGCGCTGCTCGTCTGCTTGTGCGGCCTCGCGGCCGTCACGGCGGTCGGCTGCGGCGGCGGCGAGCGCCAGGACGAGAACGAGGCCGACGCCTCCTACGACGTCACCGTCGTCGACGCGACGTTCCCCAAGCGCCAGCGGCTCGCCCAGAAGTCGGAGCTCGCGATCACCGTCCGCAACGACGACACCGAGGCGATCCCCGACCTCGCGGTGACGCTGAACGGCATCTACCGCCGCCTCGACGACCCGAAGCTCGCGGATCCGAACCGGCCCGTCTTCATGATCGCCGGCGTCGAGAAGCAGATCGGCGGCTACCCCGAGGTCAAGCTCGCCGGACCCGGCGGCGGCCCGACCTCGCAGGCAGGCACCTGGGTCGCCGGGAAGCTCGGGCCCAACGCGGAGCGCACGCTGCGCTGGCGCTTCACCGCCGTGCGACCGGGACCGTTCGAGGTCACCTACGAGGTCGCCGCCGGGCTCGACGGCAAGGCGAAGGCGGTCCTCGCCGACGACAGCCCACCGCGCGGCAAGCTCGTCGGAACGATCAGCTCGGCGGCGCCGAACAGCCGCATCGCGGCCGACGGCCGCACCGTCGTCACTCCGCTTCCGTAGCCCTCCGCTCGTAGCCGGCGCATTCCAGCACCGGCAGCCGCGGGTACTTCGGGAACCGCCCGTCGACCTTCGAGCGCTCGCACATGCTGAACACACTCCCGCGCGTGTTCCTCACCACTCGCTGATGGCGACACGAGTCGCACAGGCCGGCGCCCCTGGCGGTGGCGCCGGCCCTGCGATCCGCGCTCATTTGATGAAGAGCATCTCCTCGTACTTGGGCAGCGGCCAGATGTCGTCGCCCACGACCTTCTCGAGCTTGTCGGCGGCGGCGCGGACCTTCGCCATCGCGGCGAGCTGCTCGTCGCGCGCGTAGACGGCGAGGTCGAGCCCCTCCACCCCGTCGGGGTAGATGTTGGCCGCCTCGAGATCGCCGATCGCGGCGATCAGGTCCTCGGTCATGCTGCGCACGTCGGCCTCGAGCGTGTCGAAGGTGGCGCTGAGGCCTGACTCGCCGATCAGGCAGAGATGGCGCAGGGCCGCCGGCAGGATGCTCGTGCGGGCCATAGCCTGCGTCGTCTCGGCCTCGATGTTGGCGCGTGTGACGTACTGCTCGGTCCAGACCTCGAAGCGCGACTCGAGCTCGCGGCGCGACAGCACCTCGTACTTCTCGAACGCGGTGACGGTCGGCTCGGAGAGCACCTCGGGCAGCGCGTCGGGCGTCGTGCGCAGGTTCTTGAGCCCACGCTGCTCGGCCTCGGCGTGCCACTCGTCGGAGTAGTTGTCGCCCCCGAAGCAGACCCGCTTGTTGGCGTCGTAGGACTCCTTGACGACGGCTGTCACCGCCGTTGCCACGTCACCGCCGTCGACCTTCGCCTCGAGCTTGTCGGCGAGCTCGTCGATCGCCTCGGCGACGATCGTGTTCAGCACGGTGTTCGGGAACGCGAGCGACATGCTCGACCCGAGCGCGCGGAACTCGAACTTGTTGCCGGTGAAGGCGAACGGCGAGGTGCGGTTGCGGTCGCCGCCGTGCATCGGCAGCGCCGGCAGCACCGGCGTCCCGAGACCGAGGAACGAGCCCGGCGTGTGCGGGTCGCCCTTGCCCGAGGAGATCGCCTCGAAGACCTTCTCGAGCTCGGCGCCGAGGAAGATCGAGATGATCGCCGGCGGCGCCTCGTTGGCGCCGAGGCGGTGGTCCTGGCCGATGTTCGCGACCGAGGCGCGCAGCAGCCCTTGGTGCTTGTTGACCGCCTGGATGACGGCCGAGCAGAAGAACAGGAAGTTCATGTTCTCCGCCGGCGTGTCGCCGGGCTCGAGCAGGTTCGCGCCCGCGTCGGTGCCCATCGACCAGTTGTTGTGCTTGCCGGAGCCGTTGACGCCCGCGAACGGCTTCTCGTGCAGCAGGCAGACGAGGCCGTACTTGCGCGCCACGCTCTGCAGCACCTGCATCGTCAGCTGCTGGTGGTCGGAGCCGACGTTCGAGTTCTCGAACACCGGCGCGAGCTCGTACTGGCCGGGCGCGACCTCGTTGTGGCGCGTCTTGACCGGCACGCCGAGGCGTGCGAGCTCGAGCTCGGCGTCCATCATGTAGGCGAGCACGCGCTCCGGGATC
>Ga0190275_10000195_pt1 | contig 64609 bp, 59 predicted proteins | sample Popmic550T_FD_133745 | JGI IMG/M metagenome (GOLD analysis project Ga0190275, IMG submission 133745) | Populus adjacent soil microbial communities from riparian zone of Yellowstone River, Montana, USA - 550 T | ecosystem: Environmental > Terrestrial > Soil > Riparian zone > Trees stand | place...
CATGTACTCGCACGGAACCTGCTCCTGCGCCTGGGGCGGCGTCAAGGACTCCGGCCTCGGCCGCTCGCACTCGAAGTTCGGCTTCTACGAGTGCGTCAACGTCAAGCAGCTCTCCTGGGAGCCGGGCCTGACGCGCAACTTCTGGTGGCACCCCTACGACCGCTCGCTCGGCCGCGGCATGCACGAGGCCGCGACGCTGCTCTACGGCCGCGACTCCGACAAGGCCGCCGCCCTCCGCCGCGGCGCCCGCTCGTTCGCGCGGCTCGGCGCGAAGGTCGTCGGGCGCGGCTAGGCCGCGGTGGGCCGGCGAGCCGCCGGCACGAGTCGCAGCCGGTCCGGCAGGAGGGGCACGACCGCCCGCTTGACGTACTCGGCGCCGCCGGCGACGAGCAGCTTGCGCAGCGGCGCGGGCGGCAGCGGCGAGAAGCCGTACTGGCGGCGGATGGGGTCGGGCAGCAGGGCGATCGTGATGAAGTTGGCCGTCTCCAGGAGCGGCCGCGCGACCCACGGGACCGGCGGGTCGAGGACGATCTTGCGCGCCTTCTCGCGCGCCCAGTCGGTCACCTCGAGGTCGTCGCCGGTCAGCATGTCGCGGCGGTAGGCGTGCAGGTCGTCGAGCGAGTCCGGCATGTCGGCGCGCTTCAGGCCGAACAGCTCGCCGACGACCTTGTAGTCCTCCCAGTAGGCGGCCTCCTGGTCGCGCGACATCGACCGGACGTACTTGCGGTAGACGACCACGCCGCTGTCCACGAGCGTGAACAGGACCCAGAGCAGGAGGTCGGGCTGGTCGGCGCGGTAGGGCGTTCCGGCGGGGTGCTTGCCCACCGCCTCGGTGGTGCGGCCCTTGACCCGCGCGTGCATGGCGCGCACGCGCGCGGTGACCGCGTCCGCGTCCTCGCGCGAGCCGAAGCCGATCGTCGACATCGTCTCGGCCGTGCGGGCGAGCCGGTCGTAGGGCTCGTCGACGGAAGTGGAGTGGGCGAGCAGGCCCTTCACCGCCAGCGGGTGGGCGGCCTGCATCAGCAGCGCGCGCGGACCGGACAGGGCGATCGCCCGCTCGCGGTGGACGATCCGCAGCATCGACGCGTCGGTGAAGTAGCCGTCGGCCATCCACGACAAGGTTAGGCGGCGCCTAGACTGGGTCTCATGCCAGCCGCCGCATACGCCGGCAAGGAGTGCGTCTGCCAGTTCAAGCGCGGGATCTGCGACCAGACCTGCGTGCGCGACATGCTCGACACGCCGTTCTACATCGCCTGCCTGAAGCTGCGCGGGCGGCGCTGCGTGGTGATCGGGGGCGGGGCGATGGGGCTGGAGAAGGCCGAGGGGCTGCTGGCTTGCGACGGCGACGTGACGGTGATCGCCCCCGACGCGGGACCGGAGCTGGAGGCGCTCGCCGCCGAGGGGTCGATCCGCTGGGAGCGGCGCGAGTACGCCGGGCGGGAGGACCTCGAGGGGGTGTTCATCGTGATCGCCTGCACCGACTCGACGGACACCAACATCAGGATCTACGAGGACGCCGAGCGGCGGGCGATGCTCGTGAACATCGTCGACGTGCCGCCGCTGTGCAACTTCATCCTGCCGGCGATCGTCCGCACCGGCCCGCTGGCGATCGCGATCTCGACCGCCGGCGCCAGCCCCGCGCTCGCGAAGCGGATGAAGCGCGAGGTCTCCGAGCTCTTCGGCGAGGAGTACGCCCGGCTGGCGATCATGCTCAACGACGTCCGCGGCTGGGCCAAGGGCACGCTGCCCACCTACCAGGACCGCAAGGCCTTCTTCGAGTCGATCGTCAACGGCTCGCCCGACCCCGTCGAGCTGCTGCGCGCCGGCGACGAGGACGCCGTGCGCGACCTGATCGCCGCCGCCCAGCGGACCGCGGTGCCGGCTTGATCAATTCCCGTTAAATGGGATATATTTCCCGTTTATGCGGACGAAACCGCCTGACGTCCTGCCGATCTTCCGCTCTGACCTCCAGGCGCGACTGCTCGCCGCGCTACTGCTCGACGACGGCGAGCCGCTGACGGCGCAAGACCTCCTCGATCGCCTCGGCGCCACATCGACGACGCTCCATCGCGAGCTCGGACGGCTGGAGCGCGCCGGCCTGATCGAGCATGACCGGGTCGGGCGAACGCGACGCTACCGCGCGGCGACCGACTCGCCGATTCATGAACCGCTGCGCGAGCTGCTGCAACGAACGCTCGGGGTAGAGCCCCTCCTGCGGCGCGCGTTGAGCGACGTCGACGGCGTCGAGGCGGCCGCGATCTTCGGCTCGTGGGCAGCGGGCGAGACGAACGAGGACAGCGACATCGACCTCCTCGTGGTCGGCGAGATGGACCGCGACGACCTGCTGTCGCAGGTACGCGAGGTCGAGGCCCAAGCCCACCGCGAGATCGACGTCACCGCCTACCGCGCCGATGAGTTCGCCCGCCGGCGGGACGAGGGCTCGGGCTTCCTCCAGACCGTGCTGCGCGGGCCGCTGATCGAGCTGGTCGGGAAGGTCGCGTGACGCGCGCCAAGACCCAGCGCGTCGAGCCGGACCGTGCCGCGGCCGCCGAGCTGATCGCCCAGGCCCGAGCCCACCTGGAAAGCGCGCGGATCGAGGGCGTGGACGCCCAGTCGGCCTATGGGATCGCCTACCAGGCGGCGCTCAAGGCGATGGTCGCGGCGCTACTCGCCGACGGGACGCGGGTCACGTCTGGCGGCGGCGGGCACATCGTGACGATCCAGCAGGCCCAGGCCCATCTCGACCTGGATCCGGCGATGTCGTCGCGCATCGACCACATGCGGCGTACGCGTCACCGCGTCTTCTACGACGGCGACGAGGTCAGCGAGCTGGAGCTCGAGGGGGCGCTCACGGACGCCGACGCCGTCGTCGCCGCCGCCGCCGAGGCGGTCGACGGCGCGTGAGCGGCGAGCCGACGAGTAAAGACACCGCGACCGAGCGCGACGGCGCCCGCGCGAGCGTAGGCGCGGCGGTCGAGCTCGACGGCCTCGAGCGCCGCTATGGCGAGCGGGTGGCGTTGTCTGGGGTGACGGTGCGGCTCGAGGCGGGACAGACGCTCGCGGTGCTCGGGTCGAACGGCGCCGGGAAGACGACGCTGCTGCGGGTGCTGGCGACGCTGCTGCGGCCGCACGCGGGCGTGGCGCGGGTGCTCGGCCACGAGCTGCCGGGCGAGGCGTGGGCGGCACGCGGGGGGATCGGCTACCTCGGCCACGACCCGCTGCTCTACCGCGAGCTGACCGGCCGCGAGAACCTCGTCTACCACGCCGATCTGCACTCGGTTCCCCTCGCGCGGGTGGAGGAGCGGCTGGAGGCGGTGGGGATGGCGCGGCGCGCCGACGATCCCGTGCGCGACCTGTCGAAGGGGATGGTGCAGCGGCTGGCGGGCGCGCGGGCGACGCTCCACGACCCGGCGCTGCTGCTGCTCGACGAGCCACGCGCGAACCTCGACCCGGCGGCTAACGAAACGCTCGAGCCGCTGATCGGCCGCGCCTCCGGAAAGACGCGTGTGCTCGTAACCCACGACGTCGAGGGCGGGCTGGCCGAGGCCGACGTGGCGCTCGGGCTGCGCGGCGGCAAGCAGGTGTTCTGCCGGCCGGCGACCGAGGTCGACGCCGCGCTGGCGCGGGGGCTCTACTCGTGATCCGCACCGCGCGGGCGATCCTGCGCAAGGACTTGGCGATCGAGCTGCGGACGAAGGAGTCCGTGCCGGCGATGACGCTGTTCACGGTCACCGTCTTCGTGCTCTTCCATTTCGGCCTCGACCGCGACACGCTGGAGGGCGACCTGGCGTCGGGAGTGCTGTGGGTGACGCTGCTGCTCGCGGCCGTCATCGGCGTGTCGCGGCTGTTCGCGATCGAGCGCGAGCAGGGTGGGATCGACGGCCTGCTGCTGGCGCCGGTCGACCGCACGGCGCTCTGGGTCGCCAAGGCGGCGGCGCTGTTCCTCTACCTCGCGATCCTCGAGCTGGTGGCGATCCCGGCGTTCGCGCTGTTCCTGCTGGGCCCCGACCTGCTGCCTGCTCTGCCGGTCCTGATCCCGATCCTGCTGGCGGTGAACATCGGCCTCGCGGCGATCGGCGCGCTGGTGTCGGCGCTTGCCGCCGAGACGCGCGCGCCGGGGCTGATCGTGCCGCTGCTGCTGCTCCCGCTGGTCGTGCCGGTCCTGATCTCCGCCGCGTCGGCGACGGAGCCCCTGCTGCGCGGCGACCAGGCTCCGGAGGATCTGGGCCGCTGGCTGGGACTGCTGAGCCTCTACGATGTGGTCTTCGTGCTGATCGCCGTCGCCGTGTTCGACTTCCTCCTGGACGACTAGGTGTATTCCAAGGGCCTCAAGCCACTGTCGATAGCCACCGTCGTCCTGACGGCGGTGTCGCTCGCGCTCGTCTTCTTCTACGCGCCGAACGACGCCGACCAGGGCTTCGTCCAGAAGATCTTCTACGTCCACGTGCCGCTGGCGATCGTGGCGCTGTGCGGGTTCGTCGCCGGCGGCATCATGGCGATCCAGTTCCTGCGCACCGGCGACCGCTCCTGGGACGCGCGCTCCTACGTCGCGATCCACATGTCGATCATCTTCGGCACCGTCGTGCTGATCACCGGCGCGATCTGGGCGAAGGCGGCGTGGGGCCACTGGTGGGTCTGGGACGAGCCGGTTCTGGTCTCGTTCCTCGTCGTCTTCCTCCTGTACTGCGTCTACTACCCGCTGCGCTTCTCGATCGAGGACCCGGACCGCCAGGCGCGCTACTCGTCGGTGTTCGCGATCGCGGCGGGCGCTTTCGTGCCGATCAACTTCGCGGCCGTGCGGATGGCCGAGGCGTTCACGCACCCGCGCGTGCTGTCGCAGACGGGGGGCTCGATGCCCGGCGACATGCGCATGACCTTCTTCGTCTGCATCGCGGCTGTCACCCTCTTGTTCGTGACCATGTGGAAATTGGAGCTGACCGGCAAGCACGCGTCGATGCAGCTGAAGCGGCTGCGCCGCCAGCTCGAGGCGAAGGCGTCCGCCTGATGCCCGCGCTACCGCTCGACGAGGCCGGCAAGTACGTCGCCGCCGCCTACGTCGTCTTCTTCACGCTGATCGTGCTCTACGTGGCGATCATCAGCGCCAAGATCGCGCGCATCGACCGCGACCTGACCGAGCTGGTCGAACTCGCGGAGCGCGACGAGGAGCCGGAGCGAGTCGCATGAGCGGCGAGCTGCTCGCGCTCGGGGTGTCGCACAAGACGGCGCCACTCGAGCTGCGCGAGCGGCTCGCACTGACCACCGGCCGCGCGACCGCCGTGCTCTCGGAGCTGACGGCGCACGAGGAGATCCACGAGGCGGTCGCGATCTCGACCTGCAACCGCACCGAGCTCTACCTCGTCGCCACCAACGCGGTCGCCGCCGAGAGTGCCGCGCTCGCGGTGCTCGCGCGCCAGGCCGAGACGCGGCCGACCGAGCTCGCCGACTCGCTCTACGCCCTGCGCGACCTCGACGTCGCGCGCCACCTCTTCTCCGTCGCGGCGGGGCTCGACTCGATGATCGTCGGCGAGGCCGAGATCCAGGGCCAGGTCAAGCGCTCCTACGAGCTGGCGCTGGTCGAGGGGATGACCGGCCCGATCGCCAACCGCCTCTTCCGCGACGCGCTCGCCACCGGCAAGCGCGTGCGGACCGAGACTGGGGTCGGCCGCTCGCGGGTCTCTGTCGCGACCGTCGCCGCCGAGCTGGCCTCGCGGAGCCTGGTCGGGAAGTGCCCGGCCGGCGGGGACGGGGGCCAGCTCTCGGACCGGCGCCTGCTGGTGATCGGCGCCGGCGAGCAGGGCGAGCGGACCGCGCGGGCCCTGAGGGACCGCGGCGCGCACGCCGTCTTCGTCGCCAACCGCCGCTACGACCGCGCGCTCGGCCTGGCCGAGCGCTACGACGGGTCGGCCGTGCCGCTCGACGAGCTACCGGTCGAGCTGACGCGAGCGGACATCGTCGTCAGCTGCACGTCCTCGCCACACCAGCTCGTCGGCCGCGAGGAGCTGGCGCTGGTTCTGGAGGAGCGCGACGACCGGCCGCTGGTGATCATCGACATCGCGGTGCCGCGCGACATCGACCCGTCGGTGCGCGACCTGGCCGGGGTGACGCTCTACGACATGGACGACCTCGAGCGGGAGGTCGCGCGCAACATCTCCGGGCGCGAGACCGAGGCCGAGCGTGCACGGGAGCTGGTCGAGACCGACGTCGAGCGGTTCGAGAGCTGGCTGGCGAGCCTCGAGGTGCTGCCGACGATCCGCGGGCTGCGCGAGCGCGCCGACGAGATCGTCGCGCAGGTGCTCGCGGAGAACGACACCCGCTGGGAGTCGCTCTCCGCCGGCGACCGCGAGCGCGTCGCCGCGTTGAGCCGTGCGCTCGTCGCGCGCCTCTTCCACGAGCCGACGATACGTCTGCGCGACGGCGCCGAGGACGAGTCCTCGTACATGCACGTCGCCGTCCTGCGCGAGCTGTTCGGACTCGACGCCCCGCTCGCGCCGCTCGACGGCGAGCAGCCGGGTGCCGAGGTCACCGAGCTCGACTCGCGCCGCCGCCGGCGCGGCTAGCACGCCGCCTTGGCCCTCCGGATCGGAACCCGCGGCAGCGCCCTCGCGATCGCCCAGGCGGCCGGCGTCGCGGACTCGCTGAAGGCGCTCGGCGCCGAAGTCGAGCTGGTCACGATCGCGACGTCGGGCGACGAGACCGCAGCGAAGCCCGAGACCGAGGACAAGGCGCGCTTCGTCAAGGAGCTCGAGCAGGCGCTGCTGGCCGGCGAGGTCGACCTCGCGGTCCACTCGGCGAAGGACGTCCCGAGCGAGCTGCTCGACGGGCTGGAGATCGTCGCGGTGCCCGAGCGGGCCGACCCGCGCGACGCGCTCTGCCTGGCGCCGCACCTGGCCGTGCCCGAGCCGAGCCCGCACAGCCCTGCCGCGCAGGCGCTCGACCCGCTGCCCGAGGGGGCGACCGTCGGCACCGCCAGCCTGCGCCGCCGCGCCGAGCTGCTCGCGCTGCGCCCGGACCTCCAGATCCGCGAGCTGCGCGGCAACGTCGACACGCGGCTGCGCAAGCTCGCCGAGGGCGAGTTCGACGCGATCGTCCTCGCCGCCGCCGGCCTCGCCCGCCTCGCCCGCGCCGTCGAGGGCATCCCGCTGTCCGAGCTGTCGCTGGTCCCGGCCGCCGGCCAGGGCTGTCTCGCGCTCGAGGCGCGTGGCGACGACGACGCGACCCGCAAGCTCGCCTGCCGCCTCACCGACCCGCACGCCTTTGCCTGCGTGACGGCGGAGCGGATGCTCGTCATGGTGCTCGGCGCGACCTGCAACACGCCGGTCGGCGCCCACGCGAAGGTCGTCGACCACTCCTACATCGAGCTGACGGCCTTCGTCGGCACGCCCGACGGCAAGCAGTGGGTCCGCGACGACGTCCGCGGCATGGCCGAGGACCCTCGCTCGATCGGCCTCGATGCCGCGAACCGCCTCACCGCCGCCGGCGCGCCCGGCATCCTGGCCGCCGCCGAGGCCTATTCCTCGCGGTAGGTTGGCCATATGGCCACCGGGATCGTCTACCTCGTCGGAGCCGGTCCAGGCGACCCGGGCCTGATGACACGGCGGTCGCTGGAGCTGATCGCCGAGGCCGACGCGATCCTCTACGACCGGCTGATTCCCGCCGACGCGCTCGACGGCGCGCGCGCCGTCTGCGAGCTGACCTATGTCGGCAAGGCACCCGGCGACGTGGCGATGAGCCAGGAGGACATCGGGGCGCTGCTCGTCGAGCTGGGACGGGCTGGAAAGCGGGTCGTGCGGCTGAAGGGCGGCGATCCGTTCGTCTTCGGTCGCGGCGGCGAGGAGGCCGAGGCGCTGCGGGCCGCGGGGGTGCCGTTCGAGGTCGTGCCGGGCATCACGGCCGGCGTCGCCGCAGCCGCATATGCGGGAATCCCGGTGACCCACCGCGATGCCGCCTCGGCAGTCGCGTTCGTGACTGGGCACGAGGACCCCGCGAAGGCGGAGAGCGCACTCGACGCGGAGGGCCTCGCCGCCTTCCCGGGCACGCTCGTCTTCTACATGGGGGTCAAGAACCTGCCGCTGATCGCCGACGCGCTGATCGCCGCAGGGCGCGACCCGGCCGAGCCGGCGGCGGTCGTGCGGCGCGGCACGCTGCCCGACCAGCAGACCGTCACCGCCCCGCTCGCCGACATCGCCGAGCGCGTAGCCGAAGCCGGCCTGAGGGCGCCCGCGATCACAGTGATCGGGCCGGCGGTCGGGCTGCGCGACACGCTCGCCTGGCTCGAGCGGCGGCCGCTGCACGGCAAGCGCGTGGCGGTCACGCGGGCACGGGCACAGGCGAGCGGGCTGGCGGCGCGGCTGAGCGAGCTGGGCGCCGAGGTAGTCGAGACGCCGGCGATTCGCACAGAGCCACGCCCGGCGACGGGTGAGATCGCGGCGGCGATCGACTCGCTTCCCGGCTACTCGCTCGTCTGCTTCACGAGCACCAACGGCGTGCGGATCTTCTTCGCCGCGCTCGCCGAGCGGGGGTCAGATGCCCGCACGCTGGCCGGATCGATCGTGGCGGCGATCGGGCCGGGCACAGCGCGCGAGCTGGAGCAGCATGGCGTGCGCGCCGACATCGTGCCTTCCCGGTCGATCGCGGAGGCGCTCGTCGAAGCGCTCGCGGGCACCCCGGTCGAGGGTCGCCGGGTGCTCGTGGCGCGGGGTGGCGAGGGCCGCGACGTGGTGCCGAAGGCGCTGCGCGAGCGCGGCGCCGAGGTCGACGTCGTCGCGCTGTACGACACCGTCGTGGAGCCGCTCTCAGAGGAGCAACGGGCCCTGCTGGCGAACGTGGACTACGTGACGTTCACCTCGGCCTCCTCGGCGCGGAACCTGCTCGACTCGCTCGGCGAGGGCGACGCCTCGCTCGGCGACGCGCGGATCGCCTCGATCGGCCCGATCACGACCGCCGCTGCGAGCGAGCTCGGGCTCTCCGTGGACGTCGAGGCGGCCCAACACGACATCGACGGCCTCGTCGTCGCGCTGGTCGCCGACGCGGAGGCAATGGCGTGACCCCGCCGATCGTCTCGCTGCTGACCGACTACGGCCGCGACGACGAGTTCGTCGGCGTCTGCCACGGCGTGATCCTCGGCATCGCGCCCGAGGCGCGAATCGTCGACCTCAGCCACGAGGTGCCGCGCCACGACGTGCGGCGCGGGGCGATCGTGCTGCGCAACGCGCTGCCGTACGTGCCGGCGGCGGTGCACGTGGCGATCGTCGACCCTCAGGTCGGCAGCGAGCGGCGCGCGCTCGCGGTCCGCTGCGAGGACGGGACGCTGCTCGTCGGGCCGGACAACGGCGTGCTGTCGCTGGCCTGGGACCGCTCCGGCGGCGTCGAGCTGGCCGTCGACGTGACCCGCTCCCCGCACCGTCTGGAGCCCGTGTCGGCGACGTTCCACGGCCGCGACCTGTTCGCCCCCGTCGCTGCGCACCTGGCGGCCGGCGCCGAGATCGCGGAGGCCGGCGAGCCCGTGGATCCCTCGACGCTCGACCGGATCGCCCTGCCGCACCCGATCTTCGAAGACGACGGGACCGTCGTCGCCCACGTCGTGACGATCGACGCCTACGGCAACGTGGCGCTCGACCTGACCCACGACCAGCTCGCCGGGACCGGCCTGATGCTCGGCGTGACGGCCGAGCTGGTGGTCGACAGCAGTCACGGCGGCGCCGCCGTCAAGCTCGGCGGCGGCCGGCTCGCCGCGCCGTTCGTCCACACCTTCGCCGACGTCGGCCCCCACGAGGCGATCCTCTACGAGGACGCCTCGCACGCCGTCGCGATCGCGATCAACCGCGGCGACGCCGCGGCCGAGCTCGGCCTGCGCCCCGACGACGAGGTCCGGCTCCGCCCACGGTGATCGGCGAGCCGCGGATCCACCTCGACGTCACCGACTCGACCAACGAGCGGGCACGCGAGCTGGCGGGGGAGGGCGCCGCTCACGGAACGCTCGTCACGGCCGGCGAGCAGACGGCGGGCCGCGGCCGCCAGGGCCGTACCTGGACCGCGGCGCCGGGTGAGGCGCTGCTGATGTCGGTCGTCGTCCGCGAACTAGAGCCGCGCCACGCCCTGCTCCCGCTGATGGCGGCGCTCGCCGTCTGCGACGCGGCCGAGGCCGTCGGCGACGTGAGCTGCGAGATCAAGTGGCCGAACGACGTCTGGGTCGACCGTCGCAAGCTGAGCGGCATCCTCGTCGAGGCCCGCCCGGCCGCCGGCTGGGCGATCGTCGGGATCGGCCTGAACACCGGCGTCCGTGAGTTCCCCGAGGAGCTGCGCGAGACGGCTACGACGCTCCAGCTCACGAGCCCGGATGTGGCGCTCCCGCCGCTGCTGAGCGCGCTCGACCGCTGGCTCGCGGCTGACCAGGCCGACGTCCTCACCGCCTGGCGCGCCCGCGATGCGCTCGAAGGCTCGACCGTCCGCTGGCAGGGCGGCGAGGGCACCGCCCGCGGCGTCGACGACACCGGCTCGCTACTCGTCGAGACCCCCGCCGGCGGGCTCGTCGCCCTCGGAGCCGGCGAGGTCCACCTCCAGCGCGACTAGACCTCTTGTGGAACTACCCACCTCAGCGGTGGCTGGCACCACAACGGGGTCGGGCCTGCCGGGCGTTGTGACACTGTCCACCTCGACGGTGGCTAGCGCCACAAGGCGGGGTTAGGCGTCGGAGTCGGAGGCTTCGGCCTTCTCGGCCGTCGAAGCCTTGGGCTTTGCCGGGCGCCGGCGGCGGGACCGCGGCTTCTTGGCGGGGGCGTCGCTCTTTGGCGCGCCTCCGTCCGGCGAGCCGCCGTTCGAGACGGCCTCGGTCTTGGCGTCCTGGGCCTCGCTCGCGTTCGCGTTCGCCGCCGCGCTCCTCGGCTGCTGGTCGCCCTCGCCGCCGCCACCGCCACCGCCCTTCTTCCGCCGCCGGCCGGCGCGCTTGCGCTTGCCCTTGGGGAAGTTGCGCAGCAGCTCGCGGGCGAGCGCCGAGGGCTTGCGGCCGAGGCGCATCCGGGCGCCGTCGAGGACCTGCTGCGCCTCGGGGGTGTGGGCCAGCGCGGCTGCGAGCAGGGCCGCCGACAGGCGCCGGTCCTGCTTCTTGGTCGCGTGGACGAGCCGGCGGGCGTTGCGCGCGTGGGCGCCGCCGGAAGAGTTCACCAGCAGGCCGAGCAGCCGCTTCGTCTCGGGCCAGCGCGACACCGCGTACTCCTCGTGGACCTCGCGCGAGTACTCCGCCAGGTGCCAGATCCAGCGGGAGGCCTGATCGCGACGGCCCATGGGCCGCTCCGCCATCGCTTGGAGCAGGGTCTTGACGCCCTCGCGGCGCTCGTCGCGCTGCCAGCCGCCGACGATCTCGACCGCGACGTCGAACGCCTCGGGGTCCTTGATCTGGCCGATCTCCTGGAGCGCCCGCACGCGCAGCTGCGAGTTGCGGTTGCGCTGCAGGCACTCGATCAGGAAGCGGCGGCGCAGCTCGCCCGTCGTGTCGAAGTGCAGCATCGCCTTCGCGCGGCGCCAGTTGTTCGAGGCGACGCGCGCGCCCGCCAGCGCAGCCCAGGCGTGCTGCTCCCCCCACGACAGATGCTCGACGGCGATCCGCCACAGCTCGCGCTCGAAGACCTCGGCGCGACGCTCGTCCTTGTCCGTCACCGGGACGACGCGGCGCTCGACCCGCAGCCGCCGTCCGCGTCCGCGCCGCACCGGTCCGACGACGATCGCGCCGCCGCGGTAGACGTCGCGGTCGAGCAGCGAGTGGAGCGTCACGACCGGATCGTCGTTGGTCGTCGCCGGATGGACGAAGTCGACGACGATCCCCGCCTCCTTGCCCTGCTGGCGGCGCGTCACGCGGCCGACGCGCTGCTGGTAGATCCGCTTCGACGCGGTCGGGGCGAGGTGCAGGCAGACGGTCGCGCGCGGCGAGTTCCAGCCCTCGGCGAGCAGCTGCGCGTTGACCAGCACGTCGACCTTGCCGAGCTCGTAGTCGGCCAGGATCCGCGTCAGCTCGCGCTTCGGCGTCTCGCCCGAGACGGCCTTGGCCTTGATCCCCTGCGCGACGAAGGCGTCGGCGACGTTGTGGGCGTGCTGGACCCCCGCCGAGTAGACGACTCCCGGCAGGTCCTTGAAGCGCGTCTTGTAGAGGTCGGCGATCGCCATGTTGAACGGCGCCACGTCGAGCAGGGCGGCCAGCTGCTCGGGGTCGAAGTCCTGGTCGACCTCGCCCTTGCGCAGCGGCACCTTCGAGATCGAGCGGACGCCGTCGCCGGGCTGGATCCGCACGCAGCGCAGCGGCGCGATCACACCGCGGCGCGCGGCCTGCGCGAGGTCGAAGCGCGACGTCTGGGTCGGGAAGAGGTCGGTGACGTGGCGGGCGATCAGCGCGCCGGTCGCGGTCATGCCGACCCAGACCGGCTCCTTCCACTTGCGGATCGAGGCGGAGGTCTTCTCGCCGAGCGCGGTGTGCGCCTCGTCGCAGATCACGACGGTGTAGGCGTCGGAGATCTTGCCGGCGTTGCGCACGTACCACTGGTAGGTCTCGACGGTGACCGGGCCCTCGACGCGCGGCCAGTCCTTGCCGAGCAGGGGCGGCGAGATGCGCTTCTTGTAGCCGCGGTCGGTCAGCTCGCCGTTGAACTGGTCGACGAGGTTGCGGCGGTGGGTCAGGATCAGGACGCCGCCGGTCCGCGACGCCTCGACGAAGCCGAGCGCGGCGACAGTCTTGCCGGCCCCCGTCGCGTGCTCGAACCAGAAGCGGCGGGCGGCGCCGGGGTCGTCGGCGATCGCGTCCGCCGCGAGCTCCTCCTCGGCCTCCTCGCGCTCGTCCCAGTCGAGCGGCTCGTCGTCGTCGGCGAGATCCTCGTCACCCTCCAGCTCGACCTCGCCCGACGGCAGCTCCTCGAGCGGCGCCTTGCCGTTCGCCGCGGCGGCGGCCTTGGCGGCCTGCACCGCCTGGACCTCTGCGGTCAGCGCGATCAGCGTGCCGGAGAGGGCGTCGACCTGATGGGCGGACAGCACCGTCCCGTCGACCAGCTTCGGCTCGTCGTCGGAGAGCACGCGCTCGAGGCCGAGGATCAGCGACCAGCGCCGCTTCCACTCGGCGGAGGGATGCTCGGCGCCGGCGGCGATCTCGGCCAGCGCGTCGTCGAACGCGCCGCGGCGGGCGGTGCCGGCCGCGAGCGCGGCGTCGCGATCCTCGCCCTCGAGGACGAACGGCTCCTGCGCGAACTGCTCGGCGCGCTCTATGTCGTCGCCGGAAACCGGCGCCGATTCGGCAACGGAAGTGCTCTCAGCCATATACGGCTTTCGTTCTGTATGAGAAAGACGACGGACGGTTCCGACTCACGCGGAGCGTTGTCTTCGCGGGAGGCAGTGCGGCCGTCCGGGGCACACCGCTCTGGCAACTGCCGGCGAGCGGTGCTCTCAGCGCATCCCTGGCGCTGAATCGATACCTATTACAGCACAGGATGCCCCGTTTCCTCCTATCTATCCTTTGTTTCGTCGCACTTACGTCCGTCGCGGCGGGATGCGGGGGCGACGACCCCCAGAGCGAGGCGCCCTCGCCCGAGGCCGTGCGCAAGGCGCTGAAGGGGTCGCCGCCCGCGCTTGGGGCCGTTCACGCCCAGGCCAACGAGCTGCTCGACGGCGGTCCGGAGGCTCTGAAGGAACGCCTGGGCGAGCTGAAGGGCCACCCGGTCGTCGTCAACAAGTGGGCCGCCTGGTGCGGTCCCTGTCGCGAGGAGTTCCCGCACTTCCAGAGCCAGGCGCTGAAGCACGGCAAGCGGATCGCCTTCCTCGGGGTCGACTCCGACGACAACTACGACGACGCGCGCGAGCTGCTCGCGGAGTTCCCCGTCACGTATCCGAGCTACAAGGACCCGCGCCTGACCGTCGCGGCCGTGTTCAACGGCGTCGCGGCCACGCCCGCTACCGCCTTCTACGACTCCAAGGGCAAGCTGGCCTACCTCCATCAGGGTGCTTATCTCGACGAGCGGGACCTCGCCGACGACATACGGCGCTACGCTCGCTGAGCTGATGCCGGACCTGCGCATCGACCCGTTGAACGGGCTGCGCGTGGCGATCGGGGCGGACGGCCCCACCGGCCCCGAAGCGCCAGGCGAGGCCGTGACCGTGGCGGACGACCCGCTGGCGGGCGGGCGCGGCCAGCCGGAGATGTTCTCGGCGCGGCCGAGCAGCGGAACTGTCGAGACGATCGAGAGCGTTCCCGGGACCGCCGGCTCGCTGCTGGAGCTCGGAGCGGATGGGCTGGCGGCGACGATGGCGGTGTGGCGCGAGCGGATGCGCGCCCACGCCGACGCCCCCTTTCGCCATCTGGTCGTCGACGGCGGCAGCCGGGCCGACCTGCACGTCCTGCCGTTCGTGCCGGCGGCGATCGCCCGCGAGCGCGAGCGGTTCACCGCCTACCACGAGCGTACCCAGGGGCGGAACCTGCTCGAGGACCTGCTGACCGAGGAGGTCCGGCTCAACGAGCGCGTCGTGGTCGTCGACCGCGAGGCGATCGCGATCTGCCCGTTCGCCTCGGCGGTCCCCTTCCAGCTGCAGCTGATCCCGCGCAAGCCGGCGGCGCGCTTCGAGGACGACGGGCCCCTCGGTGCGACCGCGCTGCACGGCGCGCTCGAGCGGCTGGCGGCACTGCGCGGCACGCTGCCGCAGCTCAGCCTCTGGGTGCGGACCGCGCCGAGCGGCGCCGAGTCCTTCTGCTGGCGCATCGACGTGCTGCCGCGCCTCGCTCAGCCGGGCGGCCTCGAGCTCGGCACCGGATTCTGGCGGAACGACGTGTCGCCGGAGCAGGCGGCGAAGAGCCTGCGCGAGGCCTGCGTGGCGTGATCCCGATCGCCCTGACGATCGCCGCCGCGACCGCAGTCGGCTTCGGAGTCGAGCACCGCTGGGGCGAGCTGCGCTCCCAGCTCGCCGCGGAGCGCGTCATGCAGCTGATGCTGTGGGTGCTGATCCCGCCGATCGTCTTCTTCAACATCGCCGACCTCCACCTGAGCGCCGGCGTCGGCCTGGGCGTGGTGTTCGGCTACGTCGGCCTCGGCGCCGCGATGCTCGCCGCCTACGCGATCGGCAAGTGGGTGCTGCACCTGCCGCGTCCGACGATCGGAGCGCTGATGCTCGCCGCCGGGCTCGGCAACACCGGCTATCTCGGCCTGCCGTTCACCGCCGCGCTGTTCGGTTTCGACGACGTCGGCGACGCGCTCGTCTACGACATCCTGATCTCGGGGATGGGACTGCTGACGGTCGGCTTCGCGGTCGGCGCGGCCTTCGGGACGGTCGCCGAGGCGCCGCGCGACCGCGTCACGTCGTTCTTCACGCGCAACCCGGCCCTGTGGGCCGGCGTCGCTGCCGTCCTCGCGCCGGCGGCTCTGTCGCCGGAGTGGGCGGTGGACGCGTCGCGGATCGCCGTCTTCGCGATGCTGCCGCTCGGCTTCTTCGTCGTCGGGATAACGCTCGCCAGCGAGGCCGAGGAGGGCGCGATCAAGTTCCCACCGCCGTTGACCGCCCCGGTCGCCGTCGCCCTGGCGCTGAAGCTGCTGCTCCTGCCCGCGGTCGTCTTCGTCCTCTCCGCCCTGATCATCGACATCCCCGACTCCTACATCTCCCAGGCCGCGATGGCCTGCGGGATCAACGGCGTCCTGATCGCCCACGTCTACGGCCTCGACCGCTCGCTTGCCGCCAGCGCCATCGCCTGGTCGACGGCGATCGTGGTGGCGGCGGGGCTGGCGGTCGCGTTGGTCTAGCCAGACGCTTAAACGTTTAAACGTCTAGCCGATAAAATCGTATATACTTCCTCGGGTGATCTTCGCGACGCCCCAGATCGACGGCTCACTAGAGCGCCGCCTCGACGAACTAGCCCAATTGCGCGAGCGCCTGGGGAGCGAGACCGGGCGCTCCCTGCGCTGGATCGGCACCTTGCGGCGCTTGGTGCGGGCGACGGCTGTAGAGAGCTCGACCTCGATCGAGGGCTTCTCGGTCGACCCTGACGATGCGGTCGCGCTGGTCAGCGGCGACGCGCGCCCAAGCGCCGACGACGAGAACCAGCTCGCCGTGGCGAGCTATGGGCGCGCGATGCGCCACGTCGCCGCGATGGCAGCCGACCCGCGCTTCCGCTGGTCGGAGCGGGTGCTGCTCGATCTCCACTTCGACGCCTGCGAGTTTCAGGACGACAAGGATCCAGGCCTCTGGCGCGGCGGTCCGATCAGCGTCACCGGACCCAAGGGGCGAATCGCCTACAGCGGTCCTGACGCGGAGATGGTGCCCGACCTGATGGCCGAGGCCACCGATTGGATGGAGCGGGGCGACCTCGACGCACCGGCCGTGGTGCGCGCCGCGATGGCCCACCTTCACGTTGTCGCCATCCACCCCTTCCGCGACGGCAACGGCCGTGTCGCGCGGATCGCGCAATCCTTGGTCCTCGCGCGCGACGGCCTGGTGTCATTCGAGTTCGCCTCGATCGAGGAGTACCTGGGCGAGCGGACCCAGGACTACTACGACGTGCTGGAGCGCACCCAGGGCGGCAGCTACAAGCCAGAGCGCAGCGCACGCGAGTGGGTGGAGTTCTGCGTCGAGGCGCACCTCGACCAAGCCCAGCACCGGCTCGATCAGATCGCCGCCGCCGGTGCCCGCTGGACAGCGCTCGAGACGATCGCCGAGAAGCGCGGCTGGCCGGAGCGGATGATCATCGCCCTCGAGCAGAGCCTGGTCGGCGGCACCGACCGTGGCCGCTATGCCGGCGAGGCCGACGTGTCGCACTCCACCGCAAGCGCCGATCTCCGCCGACTCGTCGACGGCGGCCTGCTGGAGCAACGCGGGCTCGGGCGCAACAGCCGCTACATCGCCGCCGACGTGCTGCGCCGCGAGATCGGCTGAGGCCGGCGCCCTGTAGCGTCCAGCGCCGCGTGCCCCCCGTCGAGCGACCGATCCCGATGTATGTGGCCCAGGTGCCGCAGGAGCCGGCGCCGTACGGGCGCTGGGAGGAGACGCTGCGGTCGCACTTCCTGGTCGCGGCCGGGGCGATCGCGACCGACGAGGAGATCGGCGAGCCGGGCACGCTGGTCTGGTTCCCGGAGCGGACCTGGAACGGCCGCACCTACGTGCCGGTGACCGCGCCGACGTCCGAGGGCTTCGAGCTGTTCGGCTTCGTCTCCTACACGCGCGAGCACGAGGGCGCGGAGGCCGCCGAGTTCGAGGCGGTCGCCGACTACACCGACGAGACCGCCGACGCGAACCCCGACTGGACGCTCGACCTCTCCGACCAGGAGATCGGCCACTGGCGCGGCCCCGAGGGCCGGCGCGGCATCGTCACCCTCGTCTGGGGCGTCGCCCTGGTGCCCGACGGCGCCGTCGCCACGACCGAGCTCGGTCCGACGACGACCGACCAGTGCATCCTCGCCGACAACCGCTTCACCCTGATCTCACTCGACGACTACACCGGCGACTACGTCGAGGTTCGCCTCTACGGCAAGCGCGGCGTCGAGTTGGCCCGCGAGTCGCTCTACGAGGACGAGTAGCTGCCGCCGCCGGCCGTCCGCCGGCGTGGGATCATGGGGCGCGAGCCCCGATAGCTCAGCCGGATAGAGCGTCCCCCTCCTAAGGGGAAGGCCGCTGGTTCGAATCCAGCTCGGGGCACTGGCCGGCCTCGCACTGGATGCCTTTATGCTCGCGCCATAGCGGGTAACTCGCACAGGCCGGTGTCGCGATGGGGATGAACGGGGGCCGCGCGCCCGCCGGCGCGCCCGGCAGCCCGCAGACGATCCTGCTGATCGAGGACGACGCTGGCGACGCGCTGCTCGTGCGCGAGGCGCTCGAGGCGGCGGCGCCGGAGCTCGAGCTGCGCGAGGCGGGGTCGCTGGCCGCCGCGCTCGATCAGCTGCCAGACGGCATCGCCTGCGCACTGCTCGATCTCGGCCTGCCTGACGCGACCGGGATCGATGGCGTCAAGCGCATGCGCGAGCTGGCGCCGGACGTCGCGGTGGTGGTGCTCACCGGGCGCGACGACGAGCAACTCGGCATCGAGGCGCTCGGCGCCGGAGCGCAGGACTACTTGGTCAAGGGCAACGTCGAGCCCGAGGTTCTCGCCCGGGCGCTCCGCTACGCGATCGAGCGCCGCCGCGCGGAGCTCTCCGAGCACGAGCTGATCGAGGCGCGGGTGCAGGCGCGCGAGAACACCCGGCTCGAGCGCGGCCTGCTGCCGACCGCCCTGATCGGAGACCCGCGCCTGCGACTGACCGCCGACTACCGGCCCGGGCGACGGCGGGCACTGCTCGGCGGCGACTTCTACGACGCGATCGAGCTGAGCGACGGCGCGGTCCATCTGATGATCGGTGACGTCTGCGGCCACGGCCCGGACGAGGCCGCACTCGGCGCCTGCCTGCGCGCCGCCTGGCGCGCGCTGACCCTGGCCGGCCTGCCGCAACAGGAGGTCATGGCGACCCTGCACCGGATGCTGCCGCACGAGCGCCATGAGCCCGACGTCTTCGCCACCCTCTGCACGCTCGAGATCGCGCCCGACCGCCGGGCGGCCGACATCCGCCTCGCCGGCCACCAGGCGCCGATCCTGATCGACGCCGACGGCGTCTCGACCGTCGACGTGGCGGCCGGCGCGCCGCCGCTGGGGATCTTCGAGCAGAGCGAGTGGCCGGCGCAGCGGCAGACGCTGACCGGGCCCTGGTCGCTGCTGCTCTACACAGACGGTCTGGTCGAGGGCAAGATCGGTGCGGGCCACGAGCGGCTCGGCGAGCAGCGACTGGTCGAGATGATCGAGCGGCGGCTGGAGGCGACGGCGCGCTGGCCCGACGACGCGCGCTCGCTGCTCGACAGCCTGATCACCGAGGTCGAGCAGCGCAACGGCGAGCCGCTGACCGACGATCTCGCCGTCCTCCTGCTGTCCAGCTCCGGCTTCGACTCCAGCGCGTGAGCGAGGCGCCGCCCACAGCCCCCCGGCGCGGCGGGCGCTTCGGCGTCAACCAGTGGTTCGCGATCGCGGCCGCGCTGCTCGGCGTCGTGACGATCGTCAGCATCGCGATCGGCGTAGTCGCGCTCGTCAACCTGTCCGACAAGCGCTCGCTCGTCGTCGACCACCTCGACCCGGCGGCGGTCGAGGCGTTGCGGCTCACCAACGCGCTCGTCAATCAGGAGACCGGCGTGCGCGGCTACGTGCTCGCCGGCGAGCCGAGCTTCCTCGCGCCCTACCGGACCGGGCTGGCCGACGAGCGGCGTGCGATCGCCAGGCTGCGCGACCAGCTCGACGATCCCGACCTGGACGGCGTGTCCGACGACCTCGACGCCGTCGTCCGGACCGCCGGCGCGTGGCAGTCGCGCTATGCGCGGCCGACGATCGCGCGCGTCCGCCGCGAGGGCTCGGGGGCGATCGGCAACGCCGGGATCGAGCGCGGCAGGCAGCTGTTCAGCCGCGTCCGCGTCGCGCTCGCGCGCCAGGAGAACGGACTCGCCGTGGCCCGCGCGGCCGGTCGCGCGGAGTTCCGCGACGCCGCGACCTTCCTGACGGTCTCGTTCGCCACGATCGTAGTCCTGCTGCTGATCGCCCTCACCGGCACGCTGGTGATGCTGCGCCGCACGGTGACGCTCCCGATCGGCGTGCTCGGACACCGCGTCCGCCGTGTCGCCCACGGCCAGTTCGACACCCCGATCCGCGGCGCCGGCCCGCGCGACATCGCGGATCTCGGCGCTGACATCGAGTCGATGCGCCAGCGAATCGTGGCCGAGCTGTCCGCGGTGCGCGAGGCGCACGAGCAGCTCGACGCGTCGAACGCCGAGCTCGCGCGCTCGAACGCCGAGCTGGAGCAGTTCGCCTACGTCGCGTCGCACGACCTCCAGGAGCCGCTGCGCAAGGTCGCGAGCTTCTGCCAGCTGCTCGAGCAGCGCTACAAGGGCCAGCTCGACGATCGCGCCGACCAGTACATCGACTTCGCCGTCGACGGGGCGAAGCGGATGCAGCAGCTGATCAACGACCTGCTCGCCTTCTCGCGCGTCGGCCGGATGGGGGACGGCTCGGCGCCGGTCGACCTCGGCGAGTCGGCGCGGCGGGCGCTCGCCAACCTCGACGCGACGGTCGTCGAGTCGCATGCCAAGGTCCAGATCGGGTCGCTGCCGACCGTCAGCGGGGAGAGCTCGCTGCTGACCGCGCTCTTCCAGAACCTGATCGCCAATGCGCTCAAGTTCCGCGGCGACGCTCCGCCCGAGATCCGCATCCAGGCGAAGCGCGACGGCGACGAGTGGCTGTTCACCTGCTCCGACAACGGCATCGGCATCGGCCCCGAGTACGCCGAACGCGTCTTCGTGATCTTCCAGCGGCTGCACGGCAAGGACGAGTACGCTGGCACCGGAATCGGGCTGGCGATGTGCCGCAAGATCGTCGAGCACCACGGGGGCCGCATCTGGCTGGACCCCGATGCCGGGCCCGGGACGACGTTCCGCTTCACACTGCCCGCACTCGAGGAGACCAGATGACTTCCCCGCCGCCGCCGAACGCCAAGCCGATCGACGTCCTGCTCGTCGAGGACGACCCCGGCGACACGTTGATGATCCGCGAGGCCTTCGAGGACAACAAGGTTCGCAACCGGCTGACGTGCGTCACCGACGGTGTCCAGGCGCTCGAGTTCCTGCGTCGCGATGGCGAGCATGCCGGCGCGCCTCGCCCCGACCTGATCCTGCTCGACCTGAACCTGCCGCGCAAGGACGGCCGCGAGGTCCTCGCCGAGATCAAGGTGGACGACGACCTGCGGACGATCCCGGTCGTCGTCCTGACGACCTCCCAGGCCGAGGAGGACGTGCTGCGCAGCTACGAGCTGCACGCCAACGCATATGTCACCAAGCCGGTCGACTTCGAGCGCTTCATCGAGGTCGTGCGCCAGATCGACGACTTCTTCGTGACCGTCGTGAAGCTGCCGAGCAACGACATCTGAGCGCAGGACTGGCGCCCGCGGCGGCGAACCCCTTCGGGCGAGGAAGCATCCAGCCGAGGAGGAGCCCGATGACCGGTCCGTACCCCACGCAGGGCGATCCCGCCCCGCCGTCCAGCGACTATCCCGTCCAATACGACGTCGAGTACCCGGATCGGCAGCTGAACCGGCTGACGACGTTCTTCCGCATCTTCACGGTCATCCCGATCGCGATAGTGCTCGGCGCCGTCTCCGGCGCGACCTACAGCTATGGGTCGGGCGGCGACTACGCCAACTACGGCGTTGCGGCCGGTGGCTTCCTGTTCGCCGGGCCGTTCCTGATGATCCTCTTCCGCAAGAAGTACCCGCGCTGGTGGTTCGACTGGAACCAGGAGCTGGCGCGCTTCACCAGCCGGGTGCACCTCTACGTCTCGCTGCTCGACGACAAGTACCCGTCGACCGACGAGCGCCAGTCGCTGCGGCTCGACATCCGCTACCCGAACGCCGAGACCGAGCTGATGCGGGGCATGCCGATCGTCAAGTGGCTGCTCGCGATCCCGCACTACATCGTGCTGTTCTTCCTCGGGATCGGCGCCTTCGTCGCGGTCGCGATCGCCTGGTTCGCGATCCTCTTCACCGGCCGCTACCCGCGCGGGCTGTTCGACTTCGTCGTCGGCTTTCAGCGCTGGGGCGTACGGGTCATCGCCTACGCCTTCCTGCTGACGACCGACGAGTACCCGCCGTTCCGCCTCGCTCCCTAGAAGCAGTGGCGCGTCGCCGCTAGATTCAGCAGGATGCGGCTAGAGGGCATCCACCACATAACGGCAATCACCGGCGACGCGCCGGGCAACGTCGACTTCTACGCGCGGGTCCTGGGCCTGCGGTTGGTCAAGAAGACCGTCAACCAGGACCAGCCGTCGGTCTACCACCTGTTCTACGCCGACGAGCAGGGCAGCCCCGGCGCCGACATCACCTTCTTCGAGTTCCCCGGCGCGGCTCCGGGGCGTGCCGGCGCCGGGATGGTCCACACGATCGTCTGGCGCGTCGCCTCCGAGGAGGCGCTCGACTTCTGGTCCGGCCGCCTCGCCGCCGAGGGCGTCGAGACCGAGCGCGGCTCGCGCTCGCTCAGCTTCGCCGACCCCGAGGGCCTGCGCCATGAGCTGCTCGTCGCGAACGTTCCAGACCAGCCGCTGATCGCCGACCACCCCGAGGTCCCGCGCGAGCTCGCGCTGCAGGGCTTCCACGCCGCGCGCGCGTACGCGAGCCACCCCGACGCCAGCACGCCGCTGATCGAGGAGCAGCTCGGCTTCACCCCTGTCACCGACGGCGACGACCAACCGGCCAACATCGGCGCCGCGCGCGTCTACGAGGTCCGCGGCGAGTCGCGCGGCGGCCACTGGATCTACGACGAGCCGCCCGCCGAGCCGGGCCGCGAGGGCGCGGGCACGGTCCACCACATCGCCTTCGCATCCACGATGGACGACCACGAGGCCTGGCGCGAGCGCGCCCTCGCCGGCGGAGCCCGCGCCACCGAGGTCATCGACCGCTTCTGGTTCAAGTCGATCTACTTCCGCGAGCCGTCAGGCGTCCTCTTCGAGATCGCCACCCTCGGCCCCGGCTTCGACGCCGACGAGGACCCCGCCCGCCTCGGCGAGAAGCTCGTCCTCCCGCCTCGCTTCGAGCCGCTGCGCGAGAAGATCGAAGCAACCCTCACCCCGATCGAGAACCCGCGTACGCCGTAGGTCCTTCGGGCTGGACGGGACGCCGACCGGCGAGCCGCGCGCGTCGGGGGCGTAGCCTTCGTCGCGGGATGGCGTCGCGCACGCGCAGCTTCAAGCACGAGGGTCACCGGCTCGTCTACGACGAGTACGGCAAGGGCGACCGGCCGATCGTGCTGATGCCCGGGCTGCTGTTCAACCGCAGGATGCACCAGCCGCTGGCCGAGGAGCTGGCGGGGCGCGGCCACCGCGTGCTGTGCCTCGACCTGCTCGGCCACGGCGACTCGGACCGTCCCGAGGAGATGTGGGAGTACTCGATGAGCGCGTTCGGCGCCCAGACGCTCGGGCTGCTCGACCACCTCGGGATCGAGCAGGCGGTGCTCGGCGGCACCTCGCTCGGGGCCAACAGCGCGCTCGAGGCCGCCGCGCGCGACCAGTCGCGCGTGAAGGGCCTGCTGATCGAGATGCCGGTGCTGGACAACGCGCTGCTCGGCTGCGCGATCGGCTTCACGCCGCTGCTGATCTCGCTGACCTTCGGCGCGCCGATCACCCGGCCGCTGAGCCGTGTCGCGCGGCTCGTCCCGCGGCGTGGGCCGCTGATCGGCAAGATGCTGCTCGACTGGGTCAGCCAGGACCCCAAGCCATCCGCGTCCCTGCTCCAAGGCCTGTTCTTCGGCCGCGTGGCGCCGCCGACCGAGGTCCGTCGCACGCTCGCTCCGCCGACGCTGATCATCGGCCACAACCGCGACCCGATCCACCCCTTCTCCGACGCCGACATGCTCGTCCACGAGCTGCCGAGCGCGCGGATCGTCGAGGCCTCTTCGATCGTCGAGCTGCGCACGGCGCCAGAGCGCCTGACCGGCGAGATCGCGGAGTTCGTCGACGACTGCTGGACCGCTCGCAGGATCAGGGTGGCGCGCGCCTCGGCCGCCCACTAGTCTTCGTCCGCGATGGCCAGCCGGAGGGAGCAGAAAGAGCAGCTGCGCAAGGAGCGCGAGCAGCGCGAAGCCGCCGCTAAAGCGGGGCAGCGCCGCAAGCAGCTGATCGGCTACGGCGTCGGTGGCGCCATCGTCCTCGTCGCCGTGATCGTCGCGGTCGCCCTGCTGGCGGGTGGTGGCAGTGGCGGCAGCAGCTCCGCCTCCAGCGACGTCCTGCCCGACGGCGGCAGCGTGCCGGAGGTCAAGGACGACGTCGACGTCGCCGCGGCGGCGAAGGCGGCCGGCTGTGAGCTGAAGAGCTTCCCGGCCAAGAGCCGCGAGCACCTCGCCGACCTCGCGCAGACCGTCAAGTACGGGTCGAAGCCGCCGACGTCGGGCGAGCACTACCAAGTCCCCGCCGAGGACGGCGCCTACGAGGATCCGCCGGACATCAAGGAGCTCGTCCACACGCTCGAGCACGGCCGGATAATCGTCTGGTTCAAGAAGGGCCTGCCCGCCGACCAGCGCGCCGCGCTCAAGGCCTTCTACGACGAGGACACCTACCAGATGGTGCTTGTGCCGGACACCAGCGGAATGACCTACGCGGTCGCCGCGACCGCCTGGAACCGCGACCCGCAGCCGAACGGCACTGGACAGCTGCTCGGCTGCGCGAAGTTCAACGACGACGTCTTCACGGCGATCGAGTCCTTCAAGGACGAGAATCGCTCCCGCGGGCCCGAGCCCGTCCCGTAGCCCTAGGCGCTACTGGCCGCGCGCCGCGCGAGCTGCTTGTTGACGCGGCGCGGCCAGAGCGGCCCGCCGTAGACGAAGCCCGTGTAGGCCTGGACGAGGGTCGCGCCGGCCTCGAGCCGCTCGAGGGCGTCGTCGGCGCTCTCGATGCCGCCGACGGAGATCAGGACGAGGTCGTCGCCGGCGCGGTCGCGCAGGCGATGTAGGACCTCCAGAGCGCGGCGCTTCAGCGGCGCGCCTGAGATCCCGCCGTAGACGGCGGCGCGCTCCTCGGCCGTCGAGTTCTCGAGGACGGCGCCGTCGATCGTCGTGTTGACGGCGACGAGGCCGTCCAGGCCGGTCTCGACGGCGTAGTCGGCGATCGCGTCGATCTCGTCGTCGGAGAGGTCGGGGGCGATCTTGACCAGCAGTGGCGTCGCCACGCGGGCCTCACGCAGCTCGTCGCGGACGGCGTCGACGAGCACGCGCAGCTCGTCGACGGACTGCATCGACCGCAGGCCCGGAGTGTTCGGCGAGCTGACGTTTATGACCAGATAGTCGGCCAGCGGGGCGAGCACGCGAACCGTCTCCCGGTAGTCCGCCGCGGCGTCCGCCAGCTCGACGTCCATGCTCTTGCCGACGTTGACGCCGACGACGACGTCGCGCGAGCGCCCCGCGAGCCGCCGAGCGAACGCCTCCGCGCCCGGATTCGGAAAGCCCATCCGGTTGTAGAGCGCGCGGTCGCGCGGCAGCCGGCCGACGCGAGGCTTCGCGTTGCCCGCCTGGGCGCGGGCGGTGACGGTGCCGACCTCGACGTGCCCGAAGCCGAGGTCGCCGAGCTCGGCGAAGCACTCGGCCTCCTTGTCGAGGCCGGCGGCGACGCCGATCGGGCTCGCGAACGTCAGGCCGAGCGCCTTGACCTCGAGCCGCGGGTCGCGCGGACTCAGGATCAGGCGCAGCACCGCGCCCGCGGCAGGCAGCCGCCCGATGGCGGCAAGCGCCCGGGTTCCCAAGCGGTGCGCACGCTCGGCGTCGAGGCGCAGCAGGAGGCGCCGGAAGAGGAAGCGGTAGATCAAGGGGCCAGAAGCTAGCCAGATCCGAGGACGGGCGTGCACAGGCGGTTGCAGGGCCGCAACGGATGCCGTCGACTCGTGTTCGATGGGGGGAGATGGGACGCGCGCCAGCAGTCGTGGCGCTCGCGATCGTCGCCGGGCTGGGAGCGGTGGCGGCGCCGGCGCTTTCGACCAATCCCTACCGGCCCGAGCCGGTCGACTTCTCGACCTCGGCGCAGGCTCTGCTCGGCGATCCGGATCCGGGCGGCGGAGTGGTGTCGGAGCCGATCGAGGCGCCGAAGCGGTTCAACCTCGTCGGCCTGACCTGGTCCGGGCACGACGAGCCAGGGCACGACGAGCCCGCGCTCTCGATGCGCACCCGCAGCGACGATGGCCGCTGGACGAAGTGGGCCGCCGTCAGCGCTCACGCCGAGGACGGGCCCGACCCCGGGTCCGACGAGGCCGCCGCCGCGGGAATGTCGAACCCCGTCTGGGCCGGCGAGGCGGACTGGGTCCAGTACCGCTCCTCGGAGCGCCTGCCGGGCGCGCGGCTGCACTTCGTCAACACAGCGGGCACCGCCACGGAGACCGACCGGCTCGAGACGGCGTTGCGCGGCGCCGCCAACGTCGCCGTAACGACAGCGGCCGGCCTGCTGAGCGCCGATCTCGCGGGCGCCCAGGACACCCAGCCTTCGATGGTCCCGCGCGCGAGCTGGGCCGGCGACGACTGCCCGCCGCGGACCCGAGCGACCTACGGCGAGGTCCGCGCCGCGTACGTGCACCACACGGTCAACCTCAACGACTACAGCCGCGCCGAGGCGCCCCAGATCGTGCTCGCGATGTGCCGCTACCACCGCAACACCAACGGCTGGAACGACATCGGCTACAACTTCCTCGTCGACCGCTTCGGGACTCTGTACGAGGGGCGCGCGGGCGGCGTCGGCGCGGCGGTGGTGGGCGCCCAGGCCGAGGGCTTCAACTCCTACTCGACCGGCATCGCCAACATCGGCACCTTCAGCAGCGTGCCGCAGAGCCAGGCCGCGCTCGAGGCGATGGCGCGCCTGATCCGCTGGAAGCTGCCGCTGCACGGCTATCCGACCAGCGGCACGGCCGTGATGAGGAGCGCCGGCGGTGGCACCAACAAGTACCGGTCGGGATCGAGCGTGCGCGTAGCGCGCGTGCTCGGGCACCGCGACACCAACGCGACCGAGTGCCCCGGCAGCGCGCTCTACTCCCAGCTCGGCGATCTCCGCTCGCTGGTCGGCGGAGTCACGCCCCAGGGCACCGCCACCACCCTGTCGGCCCAGCTCAGCGCCCATCGCTCCGCGATCGACTACGGCGACAGCGCAACCGTCGCGGGCGCCCTGACGACGCGCGACGGCGCGCCGGTCGACGGCCAGCCGGTGGCCGTCCAGGCGAAGGTCGACGGCCGCTGGAGGACCTCCTCGACGCCGACCACCACAGGCGGCGGATCGTTCTCGGCGGTCGTCAAGCCGAAGGTCACGCGGCCGCTGCGCGTGCGGTTCGCCGGCGGCGGCGACCTGCGCTCGTCGGTAGCCCCGACGCTGACGCTCGCCGTCCGGCCCGTCGTCAAGCTTCGCCGCCCGCCGCGGCGCGGCGCCGCTCGCGCCCGCGTGACGCTCACCGGCACCGTCAAGCCGCGCAAGGCGCGGGTCTACCAGGTGCTGCAGCTCCAGCGCCGCGGCCGCTTCCGCAACGTCGGCGCCAAGACGCTCGAGACGACCCGCAAGGGCGCCTTCCGCGGCTCCTTCGTCCCGTCCAGCGCGGGCATCTACCGCTTCTACGTCGCGACGAAGGCCGACACCAGCAATGCCCGCGGCGCGACCGACATGTTCACCGTCCGCGTCGGGCGCGCCGCGCGAGCGGTCCGCGGCGGGGCTCAGGCACGCTAGTCGGCGCGGTCCTTCTCACCCCATCCCTGCTCGAGATCGCTGCTGTAGAGGCCGTGGCCGGTGACCAGCATCCGCACGGTGCGCGCGAGGATGCGCAGGTCGAGGGCAAGCGAGCGGTTGTCGACGTACCAGACGTCGAGGTCGATCCGCTCGGGCCAGGAGAGCGAGGTGCGGCCGTTGACCTGGGCCCAGCCGGTGATGCCGGGCAGGACCTCGAGACGGCGGCGCTGGTGCGGCGTGTAGCGGTCGACCTGGACCTGGACCGTCGGCCGCGGGCCGACGATCGCCAGCTCGCCGCGGAGCACGTTGACGAGGTTCGGCAGCTCGTCGAGCGAGAAGCGGCGCAGCACGCGGCCAACGCGGGTGATCCGTGAGTCGCCGTCCTCGATGTAGAGGCCGGCGCCGCTGTGCTCGGCGTCGACGACCATCGTGCGGAGCTTGATCAGCTCGAACGGGACGCCGTCGCGACCCACCCGGCGCTGGCGGTAGAAGACCGGCCCACGCGAGTCGAGCTTGATGGCGAGCGCGCAGATCGCCATCAACGGCGAGACTACGGCGAGCGCCAACCCCGCTACGAGCAGGTCGAGCAGGCGGTTCACGCGGCCCGCGCTCGGTTACCGTGGCGCCAACTCACGTGCGGATTCTCTACCTGCATCAGTTCTTCATGACCCGCGACGGGACGGGCGGCACGCGCTCGTACGAGTTCGCGCGCCGTCTGGTCGAGGCTGGTCACGAGGTGACGATGGTAACCGCGGGCGAGGGTGGCGAGCGCGAGGTCGACGGGATCCGCGTCGTCGAGGCGCGCGGCGGCTACGGCGACTACGTGCGCGCGACCGGCGTCGGCTACGGCCGGCGGCTGCTCGCCTTCGGCCGCTTCGCGGTCGCCGCCACGGTCGCCGCGCTGCGTGGGCCGCGCCCGGACGTCGTGTTCGCGACCTCGCCGCCGCTGACGATGGCGCTGCCGGCGATCGCCGCGGCTCGGCGCTGGCGGGCGCCGCTGGTCTTCGAGGTGCGCGACCTCTGGCCGGAGGCGCCGATCCAGATGGGGGCGCTGCGGTCGCCGTGGGCCCAGCGCCTGGCGCGCTGGCTGGAGCGCGCCGTCTACCGCTCGGCGGCCGAGATCGTCGCGCTGTCGCCGGGGATGCGCGACGGCATCGTCGCGGCGGGCGTCGATCCGAAGCGGGTCGCGACGATCCCCAACGCCTCCGACCTCGACCTCTTCTCCCCTGACCTCGATCCGGGCGACCTGCGCGAGCGGCTGGGAGTCGGCGCCGGCGACTTCGTCTGCGCGTACTTCGGCACGATGGGCGAAGCCAACGACCTCACCCAGGTGGTCGAGGCGGCCGCACTGCTGGCCGACCACGAGGACGTCGTCTTCGTCCTGCAGGGCGACGGCAAGCGGCGCGGCGCGCTCGAGGCCGACGTGCGACGGCGCGGGCTCGACAACGTCGTGCTCGTGCCGGCCGGCGACAAGCGCTCCGCCGCAGTGCTGGCCGCGGCATCCGACGCCTGCATGACGATCTTCAAGGACGTGCCGATCCTCGCGACCAACTCGCCGAACAAGCTGTTCGACACCTTCGCCGCGGGCCGTCCGGCGATCGTCAACACCGACGGCTGGCAGCGCGTCCTCGTCGAGGAGCACGCAGCCGGCGTCTACGTCCGCCCGGGCGACGCCGCCGACCTCGCCGAGCAGGTGCTCGCACTGCGCGACGATCCCGAGCGGGCGCGCCGCTACGGCGCCAACGCGCGCGAGCTCGCCGCGCGCGAGTTCGACCGCGACCTGCTCGCCGAGCGGCTGCGCGGCGTGCTGGAGCGCGCGGCCGGGAGCGGCTCGTGAACGACGTCGATCTCTCCTACTGCATCGTCAACACCAACGGCCGCGAGTACCTGCTCGCCTGCCTGGCGGCGATCGAGCGGACCCATCCCGCCGGCGTCTCGCGCGAGATCCTGGTGCTCGACAACTGCTCCGACGACGGCTCGGTCGCCGCTGTCGAGCAGAGCCCCTATGACGTTCGCGTGATCGCGCTCGACCGCCGCGCGGGCAAGGCCGAGAACGACTCGACGCTGCTGAACGCCGCACGCGGCCGTTACGGCCTGCTGCTCAACGAGGACTCCGAGCTGCACGCCGGCGCGGCGGCGGCGCTGTTCGAGGCGCTCGAGGAGAACCCGCAGGCCGCGGCTGCCGGCGCCCAGCTGCTGTCGACCGAGGGCGAGCGCAAGGCCTGCGCCTGGCGGCTGCCGGGAGTCGCTGCCTCGCTCGCCGGCGTGCTGTTCCTGCACAAGCTGGTCACCACCCAGAGCCGAGGCAGGCGCACGCGGCGCGTCGGCTGGACCCAGTCGAGCGCGATGCTCGTCCGGCGCGAGGCCGCCGCCGAGGTCGGCTACCTCGACCCGGACTTCTTCGTCTACTCCGACGAGACCGACTTCTGCAAGCGCCTGCGCGACGCCGGCTGGGACATCCTCTACGTGCCCGGCGCCCATGCCGTCCACCACGACCAGCTGACGACCGACCTGCGCCGCGCGCGGCGGCGGATCGTCGAGTTCCACCGCAACCGCGACCTCTACATGCGCAAGCACCACAGCGGGGTCACGCGGCTCGTGACGCGCATGCTCGGCGTCGCCTTCTATTTGGAGCGGGCGCTGGCGGCGAGCGTGCTGCCGCGCCACGATCCGCAACGCTTCCTGCTGCACGCGCGCCAGGAGCTGACCCCCGGTCGCGGCGAGGGGATCCGCGAGGCCGCCGAGGAGTACAACCGCCGGTCGCGAATCGCACCCTGACATGGACCACCCCGAACTCGCCAACGTCGCCTGCCTGATCGCCGCCCTCGGCGTCGTGCTGCTGCTGGCCGGCCGCGGTCGCGCAATGGTCGTCGGGGGATTGGCGCTGATCGGGCTCGGTGGCGCGGGCCTGATCAGTTCGGCTTCGGGAATCGGCCGCCTCGACGCGCTCGCCAGCGGTCCCGGCATGGTGGCGGCCGTGCTCGGCCTCGCGGTTCTCGGCGCGGCCGCCGCCCTGCTCGTGCGCAATCCGGCCTGGCTGCCGCTGGCGCTGCTCGTCGCGGCGCCGCTGCGTCCGCCGCTGACCCTCCAGGACGGCGGCGGCTTCCCGATCGCGCTCGCCGAGAACGGCGAGCTCGGCCGCCTGCTGCTGCTGTACTTCGTGCTCGCCGCGGGCGCGCTTGCGCTCGCCTGGCGCGCTCTCAGCGCGCGGGAGCAGGGGACGCTGCCGGTCCGCGCGCTGCCGCGCTCGCTGGCCCTGCCGGCGGCCGCGCTGCTCGGCTTCGCCTGCGTTTCGCTGGTCTGGGCCGACTATCCGCGCGCGGGAGTGGAGGTGCTGGTCTTCTTCCTGTTGCCGTTCGCGGTGCTGCTCGGCACGCTGGCGCGCTCGCCGTTCCCGGACTGGATGCCGCGCGCACTGGCGACGGTGACGATCGCGATGGCTTCGCTGTTCGCGGTCATCGGGCTGTTCCAGGCAGCGACGCGCGAGCTGTTCTTCTTCGCACCGAACCTCGCCCTGTCGAACGCCAACTCGAACTTCTTCCGCGTCACATCGCTGTTCGGCGACCCGAGCCTCTATGGCCGCCATCTAGTCGTCGGCCTCGCGGTCGTGCTCGCCTTGATGGCGCTGCGGCGGATCGATCTGCGGCTGGCGACCGGACTCGTCCTCCTGTTGTGGGCCGGGTTGTTCGTCTCGTACTCGCAGTCGAGCATGATCGCGCTCGTCGTCGTGACGCTGGTGATCGCGGCGCTGACCGGCACGCGACGGGTCCGACTGGCGGTCGTGGGAACGTTCGCGTTGGTGGCGGTGCTGATGGTCGGCTATCTCGTCTCGATCCCGATCCGCGGCGACTCGCTGCGCAACGAGACCGCCGACCGCTCGCAGCGCGTCGAGGAGACCCTGCGGGTGATCGAGCGCCATCCGGTAGTCGGCGTGGCCGTCGGCGGCCAGCCGGACGCCAGTCGGCGGTTGTCGGAGCGCGACCGGCCGACCCCGAACTTCGTCTCGCACACCGCCCCGCTGACCGTCTTCGCCGAGCTCGGCGCGGTCGGGCTCGCGCTGCTCGCCTGGCTGCTGTTCGGCGCTGTGCGGATGCTGGCGGCGGTGAGGCGGCTCGAACCCGGCGTCGGCCTGGCGCTGCTAGCAGTGCTGATCGGCGTGTTCGTGCAGTCGCTCTTCTACCCGGGGTTGCTCGAGGATCCGCTGACCTGGCTGGCGCTCGGCGTCGGGGCGGGCTACCTCACCTGGCCGCGCCGCGACGACGGCACCGGCCGCGGCGAAGTGGTCTACGACGGCGACCCGGCCGAGGCGACGGCTTGAGAGAGGCACTCGGACTCTCGGGCCGGCTGCCCGCCGCCGGCTTCTGGGGACTGCTGGGCGTACTGCTCGGCCTGATCGCGATCAACCTGCCCGAGCTGGGCTCGGACCCGTGGCCGTTCGTCCCGGGCGGGGTCGACCCCCAGGGTCTGCTCGGACCGCTCGTGCGCGCGGCGGGCGAGGAGTGGGACGTCGGCATCGCGCGCGCCGCCTGCTTCCTCGCGGGTCTGGCGATCGCGCTGATCGCCACCTGGGCGCTGCGCCGCCCCGACCGCGACTGGCCGGTCTGGACCGGCACGGCGATCGCCGTCGGCGTCGCGTTGGCGCTTCTGTTGCCCTCCACGCTGCTGCAGATCGGCCTGCGCGACGCGACCGAGCCGTGGTTCTTCACCAACGACTCGACCTTCCAGATCGACCTCGCCGGCGACCTCGTCCTGCACGGCGAGAACCCCTACGGCCACGACTACCGCTTCTCCGGCATGGAGCGCTTCTACAGCTTCGACGGCGCGGCCTCGGAGCGGATCCGCGAGCGCGAGGTCCCGCTCGTCCACTACGCCTACTTCCCCGGCACTGCGATCAGCGCCGCCGGCTGGCAGGCGATCGCCCCGGCCCCGTTCGACGACTACCGGATGTTCGTGCTGCTCGCGACGCTCGCCGGGTTCTTCGCCGTGCTCGCGTTCCGCGGACCGCTGGCGTGGCGGCTGGCGCTGGGCGCGGTCGTCGTCGCCAACCCGATCGCAGTCCGCTCGGCCTGGTTCGGCCAGAACGACGCCCCCGCGCTGACGCTGACGATCCTCGCCTTCGCGCTCGCGACCCGCAGCCGCTTCCGCTGGGCCGCCGTCGCCCTCGCCGCCGCCGTCCTCTTCAAGCAGTTCGCCGTCGCCGCGATCCCGTTCCTCGCGCTGATGGCCGCGAAGCAGGGCGCGGGGGTGCGCGAGTCCGCCGCCGGCGCCTCCCTGCGCGAGCAGCTCGCCGGTGGTGTCGGCCGCGAGCTGCTGCGCTGCGGCGCCATCTTCGCCGCGGTGATCGCCGTCGCCTTCCTGCCGTTCGTCGTCGCCGACCCGACCGCCTTCTGGGAGGACACGGTCGAGTTCGGCGCCGGCACCTACAAGATCGTCGGCTACGGCCTCTCGGCGATGCTCGTCCGCGCCGGCATCCTCGCCGACCGCGACGGCGCCTACCCGTTCGCGCTGATCGCGGTCCTCACCTGGCTGCCTCTGACCGCCTACCTGCTCTACACAGTCGCCCGCGTCCGCCAGCTCTGGCCCGCCGCCGCCGCCTTCGCGATCTCGATCCTGGCGCTGCTCTTCATCGGCCGCACCTTCAACAACTACTACCTCGTCTGGCCCCTGACCGGCGCGATCATCGCCGCGGCGATCGCCGTATGGGAGGGCGCACAGAGCCGTCGCACGGCATAGCAGAACCGTTACACGAACACGCCTATATGCTGTGCCTTGGCGGACTTCGACGCGGTAGCCTCGGGGAGGTGCAGATGATGGTCTGGACAGACGAGCGAATGGACGATCTCGCGACCCGCGTGGACGCCGGCTTCGAGCGCGTGAATCACGACATCCGCGACCTCAGAACCCAGATGGACGTGGGGTTCAAGCGAGTCGACAGCGACATCCGTCACGTCCGGACACAGATGGACGCGGGGTTCAAGCGGGTCGACAGCGAGTTCCGGGACGTCCGGGCGCAGATGGGCGCAGGGTTCGAGCGAGTCGACAGCGAGTTCCGGGACGTCCGGGCGCAGATGGACACCCGATTCGAGCGCGTCGACAATGACATCCAGGGCATTCGAAGCGACATCAGGAACTTTGGCGTCGCGCTGATGGTCGGCCTCGTCGGCGTGATCGCGGCGCTGATGGGCGCGATCGCAACCGGCGCGCTCGCCGGCTGAACGCTCTAGCGCTTCGCCGGCACGGCGATCTGCTTCTGGACCTGTTGGAACTTGGCGCGCTGCTTCGCCTTGATCGGCTTCATGCCGTAGACCATGCTGCGGCCGACGAGGTAGACGCGGTCCTGGTCGGCGACGATCGGCGAGGAGTACTTGCCGGCGGGGTTGCGCCAGACCTGCTTGCCGGTCCTGGCGTTGAAGGCGGTGGTCGAGTCGACGCCGTTCTTGACGTAGCGCTGGGCGGCGGAGCCGCAGGTAGCGCAGGTGGCGACGTAGACGAGACCGGCCATCACGACGGGCGGGGCGTGGACCGAGCTGGGCATCTCCTTCTGCCAGACGACGTCGCCGGTCGCCGCCGACAGCGCGTAGAACTTGCCGTCGTAGCTGCCGACGTAGACCTTGCGGTCGAAGATCGCCGCCGAGGAGTAGACGTAGGTGCCGAGTGGCTTGGCCCAGAGCAGGTTGCCGGTCTTCGCGCCGTAGGAGTACATCGTGCCATCGGTCGATCCGATGAACACGCGGCCGTAGGCCACGACCGGGGTCGCATAGTAGAACTCGGTCGCGTCGCTCGCGCTCCAGATTCGACGGCCCGTACGCGCGTCGAGGGCGTGCAGCGTGCCCGTGTAGTCAGCGGCGAAGATGCGGCCGTCGGCGTAGGCGAGCGAGGCGTTGACCTTGCTGCCGATCGCGCTGCTCCAGATCCGCTTGCCGGTGCGCGCGTTGAGCGCGTAGACGTTGCCGTCCCACGAGCCGACGAACAGCCGCTTGCCGCGCAGCAGCGGCGACGCCTCGATCGGCTTCGACTTGAAGCGCCACTTCTGGCGGCCCGTGCGCGTGTCCATCGCGGTCACGAAGCCGTCCGGATCGGCGGCGTCCTGCGGGCAAGGGTTGGAGAGGTCGCCGACCGGGTGCATGTACGACTGGTAGACGGTGTGGTTCGGCCCGACCGTCGGCGAGGAGGCCGCACAGCGGTTGAAGTCCTTCGTCTTGAAGGCGGGCTTACCGGTCTTGCCGTTCAGCGCGAAGAACTTCCCCTTCTGCTGGGCGATGAAGACGGTCCCGTAGCCGACCGAGGGCGGGAACTCGACGGTGTCGCCGGCGTCGATCCGCCATGTGCGGCGGTACGGCGGGCGGTGCTTGTACGGCGCGGACTTGGTCCGCGCGACGTCGTAGCCGAAGGTCGGCCACGGCACCGCGATCACCTTGCGCGGCGGCGGCTTGGGCGGCGCGGCGTCCGCGTCGAACTCGACGGTCGCCGAGCCCCGCTTCTCCGGCGGGTCCTCGTCGCTCAGGTAGAGGTACGCGCCGGCGCCGACCACGATCAGGACGACGGCGGCGCCGATGATCAGGAGGGCACGGCGCATCCGCCCGCAGGATGGCAGACGCGGCGGCGCGAGGGCGGGTCAGCGGCCGAGCAGCTGCCAGATCCGCTTGGTGATGCGCGGAACCTCGACATCGAGCGCGCGCTCGTCGAGCTGGCGCGTCCACTGCGGCGAGCCGACGCGGATCACAGTGCCCTTGCCGAGCCGGTAGCCGACGAAGGCCGGCTCACCCGGATCGCGGCCGGCAGCCGACAGCAGGCGGGCGTCGTCGGGCAGCGACACGGAGCGGTCGATCGCGCTGAACTCGCCGAACAGGCTGTCGATGGTCGAGAAGAGCCGCAGCCGGTCCTCCTCGACCGACAGCGGCGCGGGCGGGTCGACGCGCTCGGGGCGGATCCGCTCGCCGAACAGGTCGTCGGGGCGCGGGGGGCTGGGGAAGCGCAACCGGTCGCCGGTCAGCGCGACGCTGCGGCGCAGCGACTCGCCGCCGAACACCGCGACCGTCTTGCCCTCCTCGGTCACCTCGGCCAGCAGCCGGTCGCGCAGCCGCCGCGGCAGCCAGATCGCGCTGCCGCCGACGGCGATCCCGGGCGCGTTGCCGAGCGCCGGGCCCTCGGCGCGCGCCAGCGAGAGGTCGGTGGTCAGGTCGTAGGCGAGCCGGGCGCGATCGAGGAAGCGCAGCAGCGGCTCGCTCTGACGGACCAGCGCGGCGGGGAGCCTCCCGCCGGCGTAGGGCCGGTCGGCGGGGATCGATCCGCCGTCCTCCAGCGTGTCGGCGAAGCCGTCGAGGTCGGAGTCGAAGGGGTTGACGCCCTGCCAGGAGATCGCGGGCAGCACGACCAGCGGTCGCGGCCGGGCGGCCGGCACGCCCTTCGGCGGCAGGCCGGCGACGACCAGCGGCCAGCTCGCGCCACGGCCGCGCGCCCGTACCCGCACGACGTGGACGCCGCTGCGCGCGTCGTCGGGCATCCGCACGCGCAGGGCCGTCGCGCCACGCCGCTTGCCCCGCTTCAGGACCTTGCTCGAGCCGAGCCGCCTCAGCTCCCACTCGAAGCGGCGTGCGCCGGGCCCGACGCGCAGTCGCGCCAGCGAGCCGGCGGCGACCACGCCGCCCGGGCCCTCGAGCGTCAGCCGTCGCACCGCAACGCCGGTGCCGGGCAGCGCCGTCCTGGCCGAGGGGATGCCGGGCGGCCCCAGCGCCTCGTTGCCTGCCTTGTCGCGCACCCGGGCCTGGAACGCGTAGTCGCCGTCGACGGCAAGGTCGCCGCTGATGACGCGACCGTTCCAGACGCCGCGGCGGCGCTCGTCGCCACGGAAGCGATCGACGATCCGCGGCTCGCCGTCGTCGGTGCGCCAGACGCGGAACTCGGGGCCGCGCGTGCTGGGCCCGCGGTAGCGGACCGTCACGGCCACCCGCCGGCCGTTCGACGGATCGACGACGCCGGGCTCGGCGGAGCGCAGCGCGACGCGTGGCGCGGTCGTGTCGACGACGACCTCCTTGAACGAGTCGAGTCGGCGCCCCTCCTTGCGCCGCACGACACGCAGCCGGTAGATGCCGTCGGGCACGACGTCGCCGTTGTCGTCGCGGCCGTTCCACCAGAAGCGCCACCGCTTGTCGCCGGCGAGCTCGCGGTCGTCCACCAACTCGCGCACGTCGTTGCCGTCCATGTCGATGATCGAGAACGAGACCTCCGCCGTCTCGGAGAGGTCGAAGCCGACCCGCACCCGGTCGCGCACCCCGTCGCCGTTCGGCGAGAAGTAGATCGGCGCGACAGAGAAGCGCAGCACGACCGGCATCTCGGTCTTCAGCACCTGCGTCAACACGAACGCCCCCGCCGTGACGAGCACGAGCGCGGCGAACACCACGCGGACCAGGCGGCTCGATTCCACGCGGCGGAACGCTATTCGAGCCGGGGCACGGCTGCGCGGGACGGGGCGCGAGCGCCCAGCCGCCGGCGCGCGATCCACGCAGCGGCGACAATGCCCGCCGATGCGCGTTCGGCTCGTCGACCCCCCGGCCTACACGCCGCCCTACGACCACTCGCTGGCGGCCGCGCTCGCGCGTGCGGGCGCGAGCGTGGAGCTGTCGACCAGCCGGCCGACCTACGACGCGCCGCTCGCCGAGGGGTTCGCGGTGCGCGAGGACTTCTACCGGCGGGCGATGGCGCGCGCGCGCTCGACGCGGCTGCGACAGGGCTACAAGCTCGGCGAGCACCTGCCCGACATGCTGCGCCACCGTAGTCATGGCGGGCGCGGGGTCGACGTCGTCCATTACCAGTGGCTGACGATCGAGGCGCTCGACGCGGCGCTGCTGGCGCGCGGCGTCCCAAGCGTGTTCACGTCGCACAACGTGCTGCGCCGCGGCGGCGGGCGGCTGCGCGAGGCCGGGCCGCGGCGCGTCGCGGCTGCCGCCGACGCGCTCGTCGTCCATACGCGCGGGAGCGCCCACGCTCTGACCGAGCGCTACGGCGCCGACCCGGCGAAGGTCCGCGTCATCCCGCACGGGGCCTTCGACTACCTCGCCGCCCAGCCCGACGAGGCTCCGCTGCCACCCGAGCTGGCGGCCGTCGAGGGCCCGGTGATCCTGAGCTTCGGCATCCTTCGCCCCTACAAGGGCGTCGACGTGCTGATCGACGCCTTCGACGGTCTCGAGGGCGCCGAGCTGTGGATCGTCGGCCGGCCCTGGATGGACGTCGAGCCGCTGCGCGAAGCCGCCGCGCGCGCCGGCGGCACGGTCCGCTTCGTCGACCGTTTCGTCGCCGAGCGCGAGCTGCCCGCCTACTTCCGCCGCGCCGACGTCGTCGCCCTGCCCTACCGCGACATCGACCAGTCCGGCGTCCTCTACACGGCGCTCGCCTTCGGCAAGGCGATCGTCGCCTCCTCGATCGGCGGCTTCGCCGAGGTAGCCGAGGACCACGGCGCGCTCGTCCCGGTCCCATCAGGCGAACCCGACGCCCTCCGCGCCGCCCTCGCCACCCTGGTCTCCGACCCATCCGCCCGCGCCGCCCAGGAGGCCCGCGCCGCCGCCGCCGCGGCCGGCCCCTACTCCTGGGACGAGGCCGCGCGCCTTACGCTGGCTCTCTACGAGGAGGTGGCAGGGCGATGAGGTGCGTCTACATGGGCAAGCACAAGCGCTCGGTGGTGGACGGGCTGGAGCACCTGCTGGCGACCGGCTGGGAGGTCGTGGCGGTCGTGGCGCCGGCGGCGGACGAGCGTGCCGCCGAGGCGCAGCGGCTCGACCTTGCCGCTGAGCGGGCCGGGCTGCCGCTGGTCTCCGACGACGACCTCTACGCGGCGATCGACGAGCCGGCCGGCGCGGCTCTCGACCTGACGGGGATCGACGCGGTCTACTCGTTCCTCTTCTGGAAGCGGCTCCGCCCGCCGCTGATCGAGCTGGGCGCCAAGGGCTGCCTGAACTTCCACCCGGCGCCGCTGCCCGACATGCGCGGCCTCGGCGGCTACAACGTCGCGATCCTCGAGGACTGGCCCGAGTGGGGCGTCTCGGCGCACTTCGTCGACGGCGAGTTCGACACCGGCGACCTGGTCCGCGTCGACCGCTTCCCGATCGACCGCCACCGCGAGACCGCCCTGTCGCTCGACTTCCGCAGCCAGCGCAAGCTGCTCGAGCTGTTCCGCTGGACCGCCGACGAGCTGGTCGCCGGCCACGAGCTGCCGCGCACCGCACAGGGCGAGGGCCGCTACATCGCCCGGGCGGAGTTCGAGGCGCTGCGCGCCGTCCGCCTCGACGACCCGCCCGACCTGACCGCCCGCCGTATCCGTGCCTACTGGTACCCACCCCACGACGGCGCCACGCTCGAGCTCGACGGCCAGACGGTCACCCTGCTCGACCGCGGTCTGCTCGCGGAGGCCGCGGAGGCCTACCGCGACGCCGGCGTCCAGCCCTGAGCGAAACCGGCGCCCTACTGGTTCTGGTCGGCCCCGGCGACGACCACGATGGTCGCGTCGCCGGCCAGCGCCTGGCTCTCGGCGTCGATCGCCTCGCGCTGCGAGATGTCGAGGCGACGGCTCACGTCTGCCGCCTCTCGCTCCGCCCCAGGGGCGTAGAGCACGACCGACTCCGCCTTCTCCTGGTCGAAGTTGTTCGTCACCGTGCCGAGCTGGAAGCCCTCGCCGGCGACCTTGTCGCCCACGGTGGCTGCGAGGCCCGGGACGGTGGTCCCGTTGAGCACCGCGACCGTCACCTCGGAGGGATCGATCGGCGGCGCCGAGCTGTCGCCACCCGATCCGCCGCTGTCGCTGCCGCTCCCGCCCGTCGCGAGGCCGGCGTCGCCACCGCCGTCTGAGCCGTCGTCGCCGCCCGTGAGCTGCAAGACGCCGAAGGCCACGACCGCGATCGCGACCATCGCGGCGACGACGAGCAAGATCGGCCGCCGACCGTCACCATCGGCTGAGCCTGCGTCGTCGGGGCCCAGACGGTCGTCCTCGTACGCCGGAAGGATCGCCCCGCGATCGCGTGCATAGCCAGTCGCGGGAGCCGGGCCGCCGCGCCGCTGGTACGGCTGGGGCGGAGTCGGCGGGCGCGGCGCACTCGCCGACGGGGCGGAGGGGGCGACATCGTGCTCGTCCGTGAAGTCGATGTCGGCGTGCTCGTCCTCGGGTCGCCACTCGCCGGTCCCGGGATCCTCCTCCTCGAGCTCGTCGCTCTCGCCCGTCTCGCCGGGGCGATGCACCGCCGTCTCGTCGGGCGCCAGCGCGTCGTAGTCGCCGGTCTCCTCGCCGAGCGCCTGCTCGTCGCCCGTGTCGTACTCGGGCTCGTCGTCGAAGCCTTCGTCGGCCTCCCCGGCGGCGGCCAGATCGTCCTCGCCATCGCCGTCCTCGTCGTCGTCGCGCGGGCTCGGCGGCGGATGCACGACGGTGTCCATCGCCGTGATGTCCTGCTCCCCGTCCTCGTTCGCCTCCTGGTCGTCGGCGACGTCCTCGTCGGACGCGGCGGCGCCGGCGGCGGCTGGAGTGGCCGGCGCGGGACCACGGGCGATGGCGGGAGCCGCACCGGCGGCCGAAGCCGCGGCGACGGCACCCGGCGTTGCCGGACGCGTCCCAGGCGGCCGCGGCACCGGCGGCGGGGTGCCGCCCGGCACGGGCCGCGAGGCTGGCCTGGCGATCGGCTGGGCGACAACGCCACGCGGCTCGGCGGGCACCGTCTGCGACGGCCCACGCTCCGGCGCGCGCCCCGCCCACTCGCGCAGGCGCTTGACATCCCGCGCCTGCGAGAAGTAGAGGGCGGACAGCACCGCTAGCCCGAGGACGGCGGCGAAGCCCGCGTACGAGCCGATCTCTTGGATGATCTCCATAGGCGAAGTTGGTGAACTCTAGTCCGCGTCCACGGCGGCAAGGGCGCGCTCGGCCGAAAGCTCGGCGACGGCACTCGCCAGAGCGGCGGCGTCGCCGTTGTAAACCAGCTCCTCGATCCGCGCGAAGGCGCCCTCGACCCACTCCGGGTCGAGGCGCGGCCGGACCGCGGCGACGATCTTCTCGGCCGGCGTCGGCTGCGGACGCTCGCCGGGATCGAACAGCTCCTCGTGGATCTTCTCGCCCGGTCGCCGCCCGACGATCTCGATCGCGATGTCGACGTCGGGCTCCTTGCCGGACAGTCGGATCATGTTGCGCGCCAGGTCGACGATCTTCACCGGCTCGCCCATCTCCAGGACGAAGACCTGTGAGCCGGTCGTCAGATCACCGGAGCGGATGATCAGCTGGACCGCCTCGGGGATCGTCATGAAGTAGCGCGTCATCGACTCGTCGGTGACCGTCACCGGGCCGCCGGCGGCGATCTGGCGCCGGAAGATCGGCACCACCGAGCCGGACGAGCCGAGCACGTTGCCGAACCGCACGGCGGCGAAGCGGGTGCCGTGGAAGCGATTCTGGGCCGCCTCGATCGCCCACTCGGCAAGCGCCTTCGACGCGCCCATCACGGTGGCGGGCGCGACCGCCTTGTCGGTCGAGACGAGGATGAAGCGCTCGGTGCCGCACTCACCCGCGGCAGCGGCGACGATCCGCGTTGCGACGGCGTTGTTGCGCACCGCCTCGACCGGGTTCTCCTCCATCAGCGGCACGTGCTTGTAGGCGGCGGCGTGGAAGACGACCGATGGGCACTCCGCCGCGAACAGCTCGCCCATCCGCGTCGCGTCCTTGCAGTCCGCCAGGACGGCGACGAGGTTGCCGAAGTGGCGGTCGTCCTCGAGCTCGCGGCGGATCTCGAAGAGGTTGTTCTCGGCATGGTCGACGAGCACGATCCGCTTCGGCTTGACACGCGCGATCTGGCGGCAGAGCTCGGAGCCGATCGAGCCGCCGGCGCCGGTCACCAGCACGACTTCGCCGGTCAGGTAAGCGCCGACGCGGTCGACCTCGACGCGCACCGGCTCGCGGCCGAGGACGTCCTCGACCTGGACCTCGCGCACCTGGCGCAGCAGGTTCGTCCCGCGCGAAAGCAGCTCGAAGGTCGTCGGCAGCGTGCGGACTGGGATGTTGCGCTCGCGGCAGGCGGTGACGACCTTCTGGCGCAGCATCCCCGGCGCCGACGGAATCGCGATGACGACCTCGTCGGGCTTGGTGTCGTCGAGCACGCGCGGCAGGTCGTCGACACGACCGTGGACGCGGTAGCCGCCGACGACCATCCCCTGCTTGCGCGGGTCGTCGTCGACGAAGCCGATCACGGCCGTCGACAGCTCAGGGTTGCGACGCAGCTCGAGCGCAACCTGCTGGCCGCCGTTGCCGGCGCCGACGATCAGCACCTCTGTCGTCGCACGCGCGACGAGCGGGCGGCGCAGCTTGCGCTCGACGAGCGCCCGCACCGCAAAGCGCGCGCCGGCCACGAGCGCCAGCGTGAGCAGGAAGTCGAGTGCGATCACACCGCGCGGCGGGTCGACGTTGCCGGGCGAGAAGAGGAAGCTCAGCCCGATCAGCGCAAAGCTCGAGACGATCACCGCCTTGACGATCGACTCGAAATCGGCCTGGTCGACGAACCGCCAGAGCTTCGAGTAGAGGCCGAAGGCGGCGAACAGCGCCAGCTTCAGGACGACGACGAAGGCGAGCGTGTCGCCGAGCAGCTCGTCGTACTTCGGCGGGATGCCCTCGTCGAAGCGCAGCACGTACGCGAGGTAGTACGCGAGCGCGACCAGGCACGCATCGACCGCCACCTGGCCGATGCGACGCACGCCGACAGACGATGTCAGGCGGGAGGGCAAGGGGTCAGGGTACCGCCGAGAGCAGCATCTGGGCGAACTCGCGAGGGTTCCGTCGGATGCGCTCGCGGGCGGTCCCGGTGCGCTTCTCGACCTCGATCGTCTCGGGATCCTCGAGCCGGCGCAGCCGGCCGTCGCGCAGCAGGGCCTCGTCGACGGCCCCGAGGCGACCCTCGAAGGTGGTGAAGACGGGGGTTCCGAGCGCCACGGCCTCGCGGTTCATCGTGCCGCCACCCGACACGACGAGGTCGGCGTGGGCTATCAGGCTCTGGGCGTCGATCGCGTGCGTGGGGACGATCAGCCGCGGAGCACCCGGCGCTGTCGCCTTGAAGTGACCGCCAGCGATCGCGTCGATCTCCTCGCGCTGGCGCGGCGTACGCGGCAGCACGACGGTCTGCGCGCGGTCGCGCAGCCGCTCCAGCACGCGCGGGAACACCGGGCTCTCGTGACGGTGGTACAGGGACGCGTCCGGAGGCGTGCGCACCACGGCGATCGGGATGGCCGGATCCAGTCCCAGCTCGCCGAGCACCGCCGTGTCCGGCTCGAAGTCGGCGAGGTAGTACTCCTCCTTCAGCCCCGGGTAGCGGCGCAGCTTGCCGCGGGCGCCGTAGCGGTCGAGCCGCTGCGGCGGAATCGCGTCGGGCACCACCACCGCACGCGCGAGCCGGCAGTTGACGTTGTGCTGAACCGTCGCCCACTCGTAGTCGAACGCGGTCGCCGAGGGAATGCGCAGCAGCTTGGCGGCGACCATGACGTCGTTGGACGCGTGGCCCATGGCGACGTCGAAGCCCCGGCCGCGCGCCCAGCGCGCAAGCGCGAAGCTGCGTCCGGCGAGGCCCGCTGCCTTGGCGGTCAGCTTGTCGCCGGCATGGCTCCCGATCGCCGTGTGCGCGATCCCCAGCCGGTCGCACAGCTCCAGTGTCTGCGCAAAGTCGCGCGCCGTCACCTCCACGGCGTGGCCGTCCTCCCGCATCGCCTGGATCAGCGGACGCATGACGAGCACATGCGGGCTGTTGGTCAGGTCGATCCAGATGCGCATCGGTGCAGGCATCCTGGCGCGGGCGGCGGCTAGCCGAGTACGTCGGCGACCGCGGCGACGACCTCGCGCACCTGCTCCGCGGTGAGCTCCGGCCCCATCGGCAGCGCCAGATGGGTCCGCGCGACCAGCTCGGTGGCGGGCAGCGAAAGCCCCTCCGGGGCATACGGAGCGGTCGCCGGCTGGCGGTGGATCGGCGTCCGGTAGTACCCACGGGCGCCGATTCCCCGCGCGCCGAGTCCGGCCGCCAACTCGTCGGCACGCTCGCTGCGCACGACGTAGAGGTGATGGACGTGCTCGACACCGGCGACTTCCACCGGCAGCTCGACATGCTCGCCCAGTCCCTCCCGCGCGTACAGACCGGCGGCATCCCGCCGCGCCGCGTTCCAGCCGTCGAGCTCGGGCAGCAGCACGCGCAGCACCGCCGCCTGCAGCTCGTCGAGGCGCGAGTTGTAGCCGACGTCGACGAACGTCTTCTTGTCGTCGGAGCCGTGGAAGCGAAGGCGCCTGACGGCCGCCGCTACCTCGTCGTCGTTCGTCGTCACAGCGCCACCGTCGCCAAGGCAGGGCAGGTTCTTCGACGGGAAGAACGAGAAGGTCGCCGCATCGCCGAGCGCGCCGGCGCGAGCGTCGCCCAGCCGCGCCCCGGTCGCCTGGGCCGCGTCCTCGAGCACCGGCAGCCCCAGCTCGCGCAGCTCCGCCATCGGCGCGACGTTGCCGAACAGGTGGACCGCGACGATCGCCTTCGTTCGCGCTGTGATCGCCGCCTTGACGGTCTCGGCGGTCACGCACATGGTCTCGGGGTCGACGTCGCAGTAGACCGGCGTCGCGCCCGCCGAGATCGTCGCCTCGACGGTCGCATAGAAGGTGAACGAGGGGCAGACGACCTCGTCGCCTGGCCGGACCCCGAGCGCCCGCAGCGCGATCGTGATCGCGTCGGTCCCGTTCGCGACGCCGATCGCGTGCCGCACGCCCAGATGCTCCGCGAACTCGCGCTCGAACGCCTCGACCTCCGGGCCGAGGATGTAGCGCCCGCCGTTGGCTACCGCCGCCAGCCGGTCGGTCAGGACCGGCAGTTGCCGGTCGAGACTGGTAGCGAAAAGAGGAACGCCCATGACGGTCCCGCACCCTACTGGCGGCCTCAGCCAAGCGCCCCTACTGTGGGCTTAGGCGCGGGGACCTATGACGAGCATCGACGACATCACACAGGCCCTGACCGGCCGTGGCGGCGGGCGCGAGCCTGCGCGGCGAATCCCAGGCGATCCGCTCGAGCTCGTCTTCGAGCACCTGCGCCGGCTTCTGCGCGCCGACGCCGCGATCCTGATGTCGGTCGATCGCGAGCGAGCGACCGTCGCTCCGAGCGCCTCCTGGTTCTCCTCGGCCGAGCTCCACAGTGCGCTCACGCCGGCGCTCACCCGCCCCTACGACCGCAGCCGCCCAGGCCTTACGGAGGCGACCCTCGAGCGTGGCCGGCCGCTGCTACTGCCCCGCCTCGAGGACTGGGAGGCGGCTGGGTTCCCGCGCGAGATCGTCACCTCGGCGTCAAGCGAGCACGCATGGGAGCTGATCCGCCGCGCGTCGGCGATCTGCTGTCCGGTGCGGACGCCGCTCGGCCGCACGCTCGGCGCGATCATCGTGCTCTCGGTCGACACGCAGCGGCCGTTTGGGCGTACCGAGCTCGACACCGTCACGGTGCTCGCCGATCTCGCGGCTCTCGCGTTGGAGCGCTCCGAGATGCTGGCGATGGAGGCTGCGCGCGCACGCGAGGAGCTGTTGCTCAAGCGCGCCGCCGAGGGAACTGCCGGGACACTCGAGCCACAGGAGGTCGAGCGTCAGATAATCACCCACGCGGTCGAGCTCCTGGGCGCCGACCACGGCCTGCTGAGTCGCGTCCAGCCGGGATCGCAGCGGCTCGCGGCGGTGGCACGCGAAGGAACCGCAACCATCGACGCCGCGACGCTCGCCGAGGTCGTCCGGTCGCGACGCCCGGTCTCGACCGGCGGGAACGTGCCGGCGGTTCACGCGCCGATCGAGCTTGGACCGCGGATGTTCGGCGTGCTGTCCCTGGTCCGCGACGACGGTCGCGAGTTCGGTCGCGACGACCTGACGCTGATCTCGAAGGTGGCGCGCATCTCCGCGGCCGCGCTCGCCAACGCCGATGCCTTCCAGCAGGAGCGACACCTCGCGCGCACGCTGACGCACGGCTTCGTGCCCGAGGCGCTGCCGAGCGTCCCGGGCTGGGATGTAGGAGTGCTCTACGAGCCCGCGGACGACCAGCCGACCGGCGGCGACCTCTACGGCGCATGGCCGCTGCCCGACGGGAACGTCGCCGTGGTGATCGGCGACGTCGTCGGCAAGGGTGTCGAGACGGCCGCCTTGAGCGCCATGGCGCGCTTCTTCATCGAGGCCCGCAGCTGGGACGTCGCCGATCCCGCCGCGGTGCTCGAGCAGGTCAACGCGATGTTGCACAGCCGACTGCCCAGCGAGCGCTTCGTGACCGCCTTCTTCGGCCTGCTCGGACAGCGCAAGCTGCGCTACGCGAACGCGGGCCATCTGTCGCCCCTGGTGCTGCGCTCCGACGGTCGGCTCTCCGAGGCGATGGCCGGCGGCCTGCCGTTGGGGATCGACACCGACCCCGGCTACGTCGTCCACGAGCTCGAGCTCGGGACCGACGACATCCTCTTCGGATTCACCGACGGCATCCTCGAGGCGCGGCGCGAAGGCAAGCTGCTCGGCGCCGACGGGTTGCGTCGGATCGTCGTGGAGGCTGCGGCGATGACTCGCGAGCCGCAGACTCTGACCGAGCTCGTCCATGACGACGTGCGCGCGTGGGCGCGCGGACTCAGCGACGACGCGGCGATCGTAGCGCTGCGACGGCGGGGACTGACGGCAGTCGGCTAGCCGACGCCGTCGAGCAGCTCGGCCGGCTTTACGCCCAGGCCGCTCGCCACGCGCGACAGCACCCGGACCCCCGGATCGCGACGGCCGGACTCGATCCGCCGGATCTCCGCCGGGTCCATCGAGGCGCCTTGCGCGAGTGCGTCCTGGGTCATGCCCTTCTCGAGTCGCATCCGGCGAACGTTCGCCGCGAACTTGTGGAGAGGGTCGGCCACCGCCAGGACTGTTTCGCCTGCAATCCCGGCCCGCCAGGACTTATACATCCTCCACCGCTCTGCAGGCGGACAGAGACGTCTCTGTATATGGGATTGGCGCTACTTCAGGACCGACAGCTCCTTGATCGCCGCCTTGCCGTCCTTCGGCAGCTGAGTTATCCAAAGCAGGTAGTAGCGGAAGCTCTGACCTCCGGTATCGAGCGGAATCTCCTGCTCAGACCCGATCGTCAGGTCGCTGGTCAACTTCGTCCAGCCGGCGATGTCGTCGGGCACCTCGTTGGCCGCGTAGACGGCCGCGGTGAACCCCGGCGTCGAGGTCGTGACGTCGACCTCCCTGGCGGGGACGGGCGCACCGGCATCCACGTAGAGCCCGACACCGTCCTTGTTCGCCCCCTCGAACCCGACCTCGTATGTCTCGGTGTCCCAGACCGTCGTGGGATTGGCGTCGGTCGCGAAGACGGTCGCCTCAGAAGACTCGTCCCCGTCGCCCTGTGGGTCGTAGTCGTGCGCCGCGCCGGCCGTCAGCTTCACGGGTCGCAGGTCGCCGGCGCCGACCACCTTGGCGTCGCCCGGCCCGCGCTCGGTGCGCGTCGCGAGGAATCCGAAGGTGCCGGCGACGAGCACCGCGATCGCCAGCACCGACAGCAGCCAGCGCCGCGGCCGGCGCAGCCGCATCGGCGCGAACTCGGTCGTGTCGCCGGGAAGCGTTCGCAGGACGGTCGTCGCCTCGCCGGTCGTCTCGCCCGCACGCGCGGCCTCGATCGCCAGCACCTGCTCGAGGTCGTGGACGAGGTCGTCCGAGGTCGCGTAGCGGTTGCCGAGCTCCTTGGCGGTCGCGCGATCGACCACGGAGGCCAGCGCCGACGAGACGTCGGGCCGCGCGACGAGGATGTCCGGCATCTGCTCCTGGACGTGCTTCATCGCGACCGCGACCTGGCTCTCGGCGCGGAACGGCGGCTCTCCCGCGAGCATCTCGTAGAGGACGATCCCCAGCGAGTAGACGTCGGACTGCTCGGTGACCTCGTGGCCGAGCGCCTGCTCGGGAGCCACGTAGTCGGTGGTACCGAGCACGCGGCCGGTGGCGGTCAGCCCATGGACCTCCAGCGAGCGGGCGATGCCGAAGTCGGTGACCTTGGCCCGGCCCTCCTGGTCGATCAGCACGTTCTGCGGCTTGACGTCGCGGTGTACGAGATGCGCCGCGTGGGCAGCCGAGAGGGCCCGGCCGATCTCGATCGCGTAGGCGACGGCCTCGCCGACCGGCAGGCGGCCCTCGCGCCTGATCGTCTGCTTGAGCGTCTCGCCCTCGACCAGCTCGAGCACGATGTAGGGCGAGCCGTCGTCCTCGCCGAAGTCGATGACGGTCACGACATGGGGATGGTTGAGCCGTGCCACCGCCCGCGCCTCGCGCCGGAACCGCTCGAGCTGATCGGGGTCCGTCGAGATGTCGCGATGCATCGACTTGATCGCGACCCAGCGCTCGAGCGTCGTGTCGTACGCGCGGTAGACGGTCGACATCCCGCCCGCGCCGATCTTCTCCTCGAGGCGGAAGCGGTCGTTGAGAAGGGTGCCGATCACTGTCCCTATTGTGAGGTCTTCGATGGCGGTACGCGTTCGCTGCATCACAGACCCCGCCTGCGTGTGGTCTTGGGCCTTCGAGCCCGTGGTCCGGGCACTGATGGTGGAGTTCGGCGAAGACCTCGAATGGACCTTCGTGATGGGTGGCCTGGCGCGCGAGTACGGGCCCGACGACCACGGGCCGATGACCCAGCACTGGCTCGAGGCCAGCGACGAGTCCGGGATGCCGACCGATCCGCTCGCGTGGTCCGAGGCGCCGCTCGCTTCGACGTATCCCGCCTGCAAGGCCGTCAAGGCAGCCCAGAAGCAGGGACGCGTGGCGGCCTACCGCTACCTGCGGGCGCTGCGCGAGGGGATCGTCTGCCGCCGCCGCAAGCTCGACACGACGGAGGCACTGGTCGAGGAGGCGCGAGCAGTCGGTCTCGACGTGGACCGCTTCCGCCGCGACCTCTCCTCCAAGGCGATCGCCAAGGCCTTCGAGGCCGACCTCGACGAGTCGCGCGACGTGCCGCAAGTCGCACGCAACGTGGGCAAGGTCCGCTGCTCAGCCGACGTTGGGGAGGAGCGCGTCCCGTTCCCGACGCTGCACTTCACCGGCGAGGACGGCACGGCACGCTGGACCTGCGGCATGCGGCCCTACGGCTTCGTCCGCGAGGCGGCGCTGGCCGCTGGCAGCCGCCCGAGCGAGGTCCCGCGCCCGACCGTGCTCGATGCCCTCCGGCGCTTCGGAACGATGGCTTCCGTCGAGCTCGCCGCAGTCTGCGACCTCCCGCTCCCTCGCGTCGAGGCAGACCTCTCCGCGCTGGCGCTCGACTCGCGAATCGCATCGACGTCGGTCCTCGCGGGTCGGCTCTGGGAGCCGGCCTAGGCGCCGCCGCGCCCGATCGCCAGCGCGAGCAGCCGGTCGAGCAATTCCGGATAGTCCACACCGCTCGCCGCCCACAGCTTCGGGAAGACGGAGGTCCCGGTGAACCCCGGCATGGTGTTGAGCTCGTTGATCAGGATGCGGGGATCGCCGTCCGGATCCTCGACGAAGAAGTCGCAGCGCGCCAGACCGGCGCAGCCGACGCGACGGAAGACGTCGGTGGCCAGCTCGCGGACGCGGCCGGCGACGTCCGCCGGTATCCGGGCCGGAACGATCAGCCGCATGCCGCCGGCGCTGTACTTCGCCTCGTAGTCGTACCAGTCGGCGTCGAACTCGATCTCGCCGGCGACCGACACCTCGGGGGCGGCGTTGCCGAGCAGCGCGCACTCGATCTCGAGACCGTGCGACATCGCCTCGACGATCGCCAGCGGGTCGTGCTCCCAGGCGGCGGCGAGCGCGGCGGGCAGCTCCTCGGCCGTCGTCACCTTCGAGATGCCGACCGACGAGCCGAGTCGCGCCGGCTTGACGAAGACCGGCAGGCCGAGCGCGGCGACGCGGTCGATGTCGTCGTCCGGGATCGCCGCTGTCGGGCTCGCCGGGGCCCGCACCGCCGCGTAGCCGACCTGTGGCACGCCGGCGACGGCCATCGCGTCCTTGAACAGGACCTTGTCGATGCAGACCGCGCTCGCCGTCACACCCGCGCCGACGTACGGCACCGCGAGCGTCTCGAGCAGCCCCTGGACCGTGCCGTCCTCGCCGTAGGGGCCGTGCAGCGCCGGGAAGACGATGTCGCAGCCGAGCAGGCCGCCGCCTGGCTCGAGCAGCACCGCCGCGCCGTCGTGCGACCAGCGGCCGTCGCGGCCGATCGTCACGCGCAGCGGCTCGTGCCCGGCCTGGTCGAGCCCGTCGGCGATCGCCGCGGCGGAGCTCAGCGACACGTCGTGCTCGCCGGACGGCCCGCCGCCGAGCACCGCGACCCTCACGGCGCCTCGTCCGGCGTCGTCGGCGGAGGCGTCGGGGCGACGAAGCGCCCCACCACCAGCGTGATGGTAGTGCCGCTGTCCACCGCGGTGTCACCGCTCGGGCGCTGCTCCAGCACGACGCCATCCTGACTCTCGTCGTCGACGTCGCGCTCGCGGACCGAGCCCTTCAGTCCGTCGGCGCGCAGCTGGTTGAGCGCGTCCTGGCGCGACAGGCCGACGACGAACGGGACCGGGACCTGCTCGACGGGCTCGGCGACGGTCAGCGTCACCCGGCCACCCGGGTCGAGCGTCGTGCCCGCGCCGGGGTCCTGCGAGAGCACCTCGTCCTCGGGCCGGTCCGAAGACTCGCGCACGGTTCGGTAGGTCAGTCCGAGATCGTCGAGTCGCCCGGTCGCGGAGTCGAGCGACAGGCCCACGAGGTCCGGCACCTCGACCTGCTCGGGCCCGGAGCTGACGAACAGCCGCACGTTGGAGCGCCGCTGGATCGCCGTCCCCTCGCGCGGCGACGTCCCGATCGCCAGTCCCTCGTCCACCGTCGCCGACGGCCGGTCGGTCGGATTGACGCGCAGGTCCGACCGGCGCAGCACGCGCACGGCCTGGGCCCGCGTCAACCCGCTGACCGACGGCACCGTGACCTCGCCGGGCCCACTCGACACCACCAGCACGATCGTGTCGTCGCGCGCCGCCTGCTCGCCGGGGTCCGGGTCCTGGCGCAGCACCTGGTCGAGCGTGGCGAGCGACCGCTCGCGCTCGACCTCGACCTGCTCGAAGCCCGCCTTGTCGAGCCGGTCGCGCGCCTCGCTCAGCTGCATGCCGGTGACCTTCGGCACGTCGATCTGCTCGGGGCGGGTGAAGACCCAGGCCATCAGGGCGACCAGGGCGAGCACCAACAGCGCGAGCGCGATCGCCGGCCAGCGGCGCGGCTTGTCGCGCTGGGCGCCAGCGCCCGGCGGCGGGGCCGGCACCGCGGCGAAGATCGCCGTGTCCTGACCAACGGCGTCACCGGCGAGGAACGCTTCGACATAGGGCCGGCAGGCTTCGAGCGCCGCGGCGAAGTCCTCCGCCGACTGCCAGCGCGCAGCCGGCTCCTTGGCCAGCGCGCCTAGCACGACGGCCTCGAGGTTCGGCTCGATCCGCAGCCCCTCGCGGCTCATCGGCGGCGGCGGCTCCTGCATGTGCTTGAGCGCGATCGCGACCGCGCTGTCACCCTCGAACGGCAGCTTGCCGGTCAGCAGCTCGTAGAGCATCACGCCGATCGAGTAGACGTCGGAGCGCGCCGTCACCTCCTGGCCCTGCGCCTGCTCGGGCGACAGGTACTGCGCGGTGCCCATGATCGAGCCGGTCTCGGTCATCTCCGAGGCGCCGGCGCGCGCGATGCCGAAGTCGGTGACCTTGACGTTGCCGGCGTCGTCGACGATCACGTTGTGCGGCTTGAAGTCGCGGTGCACGACGCCGTTGCGGTGCGCGAAGCCGGCGGCCTGCAAGATCTGCTCGCCGATCGAGATCACGCGCAGCTGGTCGAGCGGCGCCTCGGCCACCATGACGTCCTTCAGCGTGCGGCCGCGCAGGTACTCCATCGCGATGTAGTAGGTGCCCTCGTGCTCGCCGCGGTCGAAGACGCCGACGACGTGCGGGTGCTGGAGGCCGGCGGCGGCCGACGCCTCGCGGCGGAAGCGCTCGACGAACTCCGCATCTTGGGCGAAGCGGCGGTGCAGCACCTTGAGCGCGATCTCGCGGCCGAGGTGGGTGTCCTCGGCCAGATAGACGTCCGCCATCCCACCGGACCCGATGCGACGGACGATGCGGTAGCGACCGTCGACGACGGCGCCGTCGGCCAGGTCGCTCATCCACCCCCCAGGAGGGTCTGGAGGACCTGAGCCGCGAGGGGGGCCGCGTTGGCGCCGCCCGACGTGCCGATCGGCTGGTCCTCGAGCGTCACGGCGATCGCGTACTGGGGGTCGTCCACGGGCGCGAAGCCTATGAACCAGACCTGGTTGAGCGTCTCGTTCTTGACCTCGGCCGTTCCCGTCTTGCCCGCGACCTGGACGTCGGACAGGGCGGCCGCGACACCCGTGCCCTCGTTGACGACGTCGGTCATCATCGCGGTTAGCTCGGCTGCCGTCTCGGGCTTCATCACCTGCGACTGGGTCGCGGGGTCGATCTCATCCTCGACACGGCCGTCCTGGCCGACGATCCGGTCGGTCAACCGAGGACGGATCAGCTTGCCGCCGTTGGCGACGGCGCCGGCGACCTGGGCCATCTGCAGTGGCGTCACCTGGACCTGGCCCTCGGCGCCGCCCTGGCCGATCGCGACGCGGCCGACGTCGAAGCCGCTCGTGACGAGCCGCCCGTCCGCATTGCGGATGCCACTGGCCAGCATCGAGTCCTCGGGGTAGTCGAGCTGCGGGTCCCTGTAGAAGCCGAAGCGCTCCATGTACTCGACCATGGTCTGCGAGCCGACCTGCTCCCCGAGCGAAGCGAAGACGGTGTTGACGGAGTTCGTGAGCGCCGTCGTCAACGTGATCGGGCCGTAGCTGACGCCGCCGGAGTTTGCGAGCGGGACGCCGCTGATCGTCTTAGGCGACGAGCCGTCGACGATCGAGTCCGGCGTCACCTTGCCGGTGTCGAGCGCGGCGGCGGCGGTGACGACCTTGAAGGTCGAGCCCGGCTGGTAGTTGGTCTGGACGGCGCGGTTGGTTAGGCGATTGCCGGTGTCCGGCAGGTTGAGCTCCCTGAAGACGCTCTGCTGATTGACCGTGTTCGGGTCGTAGCCGGGTGTCGACGCCATCACCCGCACCCGTCCGGTCGACGGCTCGAGCGCGACGATCGAGCCGGAGTTGCCGGCCAGCAGATCCATCGCCTGCTGCTGTGCGGCCGGGTCGAGCGTCGTCACGACGTCGTCACCCTCGCGCTCCTTGCTCTGCAGCTCGCGGAAGATCGTCCCGAACTCGTTGAGGTCGCCGGTCAGCGCGTCGTTGCGCGAGCGCTCCAGCCCGCTCTCGCCGATGTCGATGGACGAGTAGCCCACCGGGTGGCCGAAGGTCTCGCCCTCCGGGTAGGAGCGGACGTAGGTTCGCTGCTTGCCGCGCCCGCGCGGGTCGCTCTGCGCGAGCACGGTGTCGCCGTCGCGCGCGAGGATCAGCCCGCGCGGCACCTGCTGCTGCTCGATCAGTCCGCGCCGGTTGAGCTGGTTGTCCTCCAGCGACGCCGCCTCGAAGACGGTCCAGCGCGACGTGAACGCGATCAGCACGCCGAACAGGACGAGCGTCAGTGCGAACAGCTGGACGATCTGGCGGTTCACGCGCCCACCCCGCTCACACCAGTCCCCCGGGACCGACGCGGTCGCGGTCGCGGCGCGCGTGGTCAGAGACGATCAGCAGCAGCGCGAGCAGCACCATGTTGGCGAGGATCGAGCTGCCGCCATAGGACACGAACGGGAGCGTGACGCCGGTCAGCGGGATCACCTTGGTGACGCCGCCGACGATCACGAAGACCTGCAGCGCGAACACCGCCGTGAGCCCGGTGGCGAGCAGCTTCGAGAAGCCGTCGCTGGCGACCAGCGCCGTCTTGAACCCGCGCGCGACGAACAGCAGGTACACGAGGATCAACCCGGTCGCGCCGAACAGCCCCAGCTCGTCGGTGATCACCGCGTAGATCAGGTCGGTGTGGGCGGCCGGGAGGATCGTCCCGCCGCCGGGCAGCTCGAGCAGCGCCTGACCGAACCCCTGGCCGAACAGCCCGCCGTCGGCCTGCGCGAAAAGCGACTGGGCGATCTGGAAGCTGCCGCCGGGCGCGTCGTAGAGCTTCTGGTCGAACGGGTCGAGCCAGGTGTCGAAGCGGCTCTGGACGTGACTGACCGTGGTGCCGAGGTAGGCGGCGCCACCAAGGAACAGCGTCGCGCCGACACCGACGATCGACAGCCGCGCCGTCGCGACGTAGACCAGCGCGAGGAACGCGCCGAAGAACATCAGCGAGCTGCCGAGGTCGCGGATGACGATCAGCATCAGCATCGCCAGCCCCCAGATCAGCAGCAGCGGCCCGAAGTGCTTCAGCGACGGCCGCTCGCGGACCAGCGACACGGCCGAGAGCGTGAACACGCCGAGCAGTACCGCCGCGACCGGGGCGAGGTCGAGCGCCAGGACGACCAGCAGGAAGAGCAGCGCCGGGATCCCGTAGAGCAGCGCCTGCGCCGTAGGCGTCAGCGGCTTCAGCCGCTGACGCACGAGCACGTCGCGCGTGTCGCGCAGGTAGCTCGCCAGGAAGACGATGATCGCGAGCTTCGCGAACTCCGCCGGCTGGAACTGAAGCGGACCGACCTTGACCGCGAGGAACGCTCCGTTGACCTGCTCGCCGATCACCGGCACGCGCGGCAGCACGAGCAGCGCGATCCCGATCGCGGCGATCGTGTAGCGGTAGCGCTCGAGCACGTGGTGGTCGGGCAGCAGGTAGATCGTCGCGCAGAAGAGGATCAGCCCGATCACGAACCATTGCGCCTGCTCGCGCGCCAGCTCGGCATCGATCCGGTAGATCATCACCAAGCCGAACGCCGCCAGCAGCGCGGCCAGCGGATAGGTAGGGGTCGGCGTCGGGCAGCCGCGCGCGGATGAACAGGTGGCCGAAGACGCACAGCCCGAGGAAGACCGCGCCGTAGGTCGCCGTCAGATCGCTGGCCTCCTGCGACTGCGCGACCAGCACGGCCGCGAACCCGGCGCAGACGAGCAGCGAGACCGGGATCAGGCCGAACAGCTCGCGCGTGCGCGCGCTCACCGCGCCTGCCGCCCGGGATCCAGCGCGCCGGTCTCGAGCTGGCGGACCAGGTCGTCGGCGTCGGACTCGCTGCGCCACTCGTGGTCGAGCACCCGGGCGCGGCGGGCGGCGGGGATCGACGCTGCCGGCACGCCACTGCGGTATTGAGCCGAGTAGAGGTCGACGCCGAGCGGCAGCTCGTACGGCAGGCCGCGGTAGACCGTGACCAGTCCGGTCTCGTCGGTGCCGACGAAGTAGACCTGGCGCGCCGCGACGTAGGCGCCGGCGGCGACCGCCGCGAGGACGACCGCGAGCACGCCGGCGGTCGCGAGGACGCGCAGGCGCGAGCGGCGACGGCCGGGGGCGGCGACGGCGGGACGGCGATCGGCGCGCCGGCGATCGGCCGTCTCCCGGGCGGGCGCACGGACCGTCGTGGCGCGGTCGCGCTCCGCCGCGGCCGCCGCGACGTCGTCCACGGTCAGCCCCTGGTGGATCGTCTCCTCGGCGGTCGGGGGGTCGCCGGCGGGCCCGGAGCCGTCGTCGTCGAGACGGAAGAGGACGACGGTGATGTTGTCCCTGCCGCCGCTCTGGTTGGCCGCGCGCACGAGCGCCTCGGCGGCCGACTCCAGCGACGGCGCGGCACGCAGCAGGGTCGCCAGCTCGCTGTCGGAGATCATCCCGGTCAGGCCGTCGGAGCAGAGCACGTAGACGTCTCCGGGGCGCGCCGGATGCGTATGGGTGTCGACCTCGACCTCCGGCTCCGGGCCCAGCGCGCGCGTGATGATCGAGCGCTGCGGATGATGCTCGGCCGCCTCCGGCGTCAGCTGGCCCGAGCGTTCCAGCTCGGCGACCAGCGAGTGGTCCTGCGTCAGCTGCACGAGCTCGCCGGCGCGCAGCCGGTAGGCGCGGCTGTCGCCGACGTGTCCGACGCTGACGGCGTCGCCGTCGACCAGGGTCGCGGTCAGGGTCGTGCCCATCCCGCGCCGCGACTGGTCGCGCAGCGCCAGCTCGTAGATGCGGCGGTTCGCCTCCTGAACGACGCGCACGAGCTGCTGCTCCGGGGTCCGCGAAGGGTCGCGGGGATCGCGAAACGTCTCGGCGGCGATCCGCGACGCGACCTCGCCGGCGCGCGCGCCGCCCATGCCGTCCGCGACCGCGAAGACCGGCGAGGCGAGCACGAGGTTGTCCTCGTTCGCCTCGCGCTGGCGGCCGACGTCGGTCAGCCCCGCCTGTTCAACCACTCGCAGCGCCATGGCTACTCCTGGTAGCGGTACTCGCTGTCGCCGATACGAATCACGTCGGCGACCTTGAGCCGCTCGGCCCCGCGCAGCTGGCGGCCGTTGAGGTAGGTGCCGTTGGTGGAGCCCATGTCCTCGACCAACATGAAGTCCCCGCGCGCGTAGACGCGTGCGTGCGCCGACGAGGCGAACGGATCGTCGACGCGGATCTCGGCGTGGTCGGAGCGGCCCATAGTCGCGCCGTCGCGCAGATCGAAGGTCGTGCCGGGCTCGAAGCCGAGCGCGGCGATCACTTCCAGCCGCGGCTCCATCGCTCCGAGCATCCCGCCCCCCTCCGGCTCGTCGCGCTGGCGGCCGCCGGGGTCGGGCGGCGGCGGCGCGGCATTGCCGCTGACCGTCTCGACCCCGCGCGACAGGTCGCGCAGCGCGCTGCGCGCGACCCAGAGCAGAAACAGGTAGAGCACCAGCAGGAAGCCGAACTTCAACGCTACGGCGAGCGGCTCGTCCATCCCTGGCTCCTCTCTACTCGAGCTCGAAGTCGAAGTCGGTCAGGCCGAGCGTGATCCGGTCGCCGCTCTTCAGCAGCCCCTCGTCGACACGGCGCCGGTTGATCTTGACGCCGTTGGTCGATCCCAGGTCGGCGACCCGCCAGCGGTCGCCGTCGGCGCGCAGCTCGGCGTGGTGGCGCGAGATGTTGGGGTCGTCGATGACCAGGTCGCAGTCGCGGCTGCGACCGATCGTGAACGGGTCGCTCTCGATCACCGTGCGGCGGCCGTCGCCGGCGAGCACCGCCCGCTGCCCAGCGCCGCGGCGTGGCCGCTCCGGGGCCAGCGCCCGCGCGCCGGAGCGGTCGGGCGAGTAGACCATCGTGTGGCCGAAGTCGCCCTGCGACGGAGCGACGTCGGGTGCCGCCACCGGCGCCTGCTCGTCCTCCGGCGGGCTGAGCAGCTGCGCCTGGATGCCGAACTCGCCGAGCTGGAGCCGCTCGTCGGTGAGGAACTCGACCGCCGGCCGGCTGGTCAGCGCGAGGCTCTCCGCGCGTGCGTGCTCCAGCAGGTAGTCGGACAGCTCCTTGCGCAGCGCCGGCTCGTAGGTCGCGAACTGGGAGCGGTCCTGCGGCGAGAGGAAGACGCGGTAGTGGTTCGGGACGTAGGTGCGCGAGACGGAGGCCATCTTCGACTCCTCCATCTCCTTCGCCAGCTTGCGCGCCAACTCGACCGGCTCGACGCTCGACTTGAAGGCGCGACTGAACGCCCCCTCGACGAGGCCGCCCAGCTTTGACTCGAGATTACGCAGCATGCTCATCGAAATCGATCCATCAGGGTAGTGCCGCTCCCCGCCAGGCGCGGATCAGGAAGCCCAGCCCGACGGCCGCTCCGACCCAGGCGATCGCCAGCAGCGGGTCGGTCGACGTGAGCACGGGCTCGATGGCGTCACGCGAGGCGTCGACTACCGACGCCTCCCAGCCGGCGCGCGGGGACGCGGGCGGAGCGCTGCCGTAGAGCAGGTCGTCGCCGGTCACCACCTCGGCGATGCGCAGCCACAGCAGGCCCGCGACGGCGAGCCCGGCGCGCTGCCAGACGGTCTTCCCGAGCCACGCGGCGGCGCCGACGAACAGCGGCGCGAGCCCGATCGCGCCCAGCAACGGCGCCAGGATCGCGGCCGACCACAGCAGGCCGGCGCGCGGCAGCAACAGCGGGATCGGCAGCAGCGCGACGGTCAGCGCGAGCGCGGTCCCCTCCTGGCCCCCCTCCGACGCCAGCCAGGCGCAGACGCCCATCGCGACGGCGATCCAGCCGACGCGCGGCAGCAGCGCAACCGCCCCGGCGGCCGTCAGGGCGGCGGTGCCGACGGCGAACGACGGCTCCGGGCCCAGTCCGACGCCGAGCAGGACCAGCAGCGCCGCCGCGAGCCCGGCCGCGACCCGCCCGGCGATCAGGGTCGGCCACGGCTGGCGTCGGGCGATGGGCTCGCCGTCGGCGCCCTCCAGGATCCGGGTGTCCTCGCCGGGCACGACGATCGGCGGCGGCAGCTGCCGTCCGCGCAGGAAGCGGGTGATCCGCGTGCCCCGGCGCGTGACCGCCGTCAATCCGAAGCGCTCGATGACGTCCGGCTCGACGAGACCGCCGTCGTCCGACAGCTCCTCCTCAGAATCCGCGAACACCTCGCGCAGCTCGCCGAGCGGCGGTCGGTAGGCCGGATCCGGGTCTAGCGCAGCGTCGACGACCTCGCAGAGCGCGGCCGGAAGATCGCGGCGCTGGCGGCGCAGCGGCGGCAGCGGCGCGCCGACCTGGCGCGCCGTGGCGGCCGGGCTGGCGCCGCGCACCGGGTTCGTTCCCGTCCAGGCCTCGTAGAGGGTGAGCGCGAGCGAGTAGACGTCGCACTCCGGGCCGACCGCCCGTCCCTCGGCCTGCTCGGGCGCCATGTAGGCCAACGTGCCGACGATGTCTCCGGTCGCGGTCAGCGAGTCTCCGCTCGCCAGCCGCGCGATGCCGAAGTCCGTCAGCTTGGCGAAGCCGGCGCCGGCGGCCGGCTCGGCGAGCACCATCACGTTGCCCGGCTTGACGTCGCGGTGGACGACCCCGCGCGCGTGAGCGTGCTCGAGCGCGTCGCAGAGCGCCGCGCCGATCCGCGCCACGTCGCGGTCCGACACGGCGCCCTCGCGACTGAGGTCGGCGAGGGTCGCGCCGTCGACGAGCTCGGAGACGAGGTAGGCGGCGTGCTCGTCGTGGCCGAGCTCGTAGAGCGCCACGATGCCGGGGTGGTTGAGCCGCGCGGCGGCAACCGCCTCGCGCTGAATCCGCGCGTCGTCGTCCGCGCCGCCGCTGAACGGGATCGCCTTCACGGCTACGTCACGCTCGAGGCGCTCGTCGTGGGCCCGCCAGACGACGCCGAATCCGCCGGCCCCGAGCCGCTCCCCGAGCCGGTAGCGGCCCAGCACCAGCCTGCCCGCGGGCGGCGTGCCCAGGCGCTCGGTGCGGGCCTCGCCCGCTATCCGCTCGGTGGTCTTGGGGCTACTCATCTGGGTTCGTTGTTCGGCCCCTTGGAGGGGGCACCTGCCGTACCGGCTGGAGGGCCGGAGGGAGGACAACCGACGGAAAGGTCATACTTCTCCTACTGCAGGGCCTCACACGAGGAGCGGATTCAGTCCTTGTTCGACGAACCGGACCAGCCAACAGCCGGCCGCGCTCGCCCGGCCCGACAAAGGCCCCGACCGGGGCCTTCGACCGACCGTCAAACCATGATGGTACGGCGCGCGCTTGCCGCGGGCGCAGGTCTACTCGTCCTGATCGTCCTCGTGTTCGGGGTTCGCGGCTGCCTCGACTCGCGCAACGACTCGGCGATCAACGACTGGGTGCGCGACGTGGACGCCCTGATGAAGGAGTCCAACGGGGAGAGCGACGCGCTCTTCCAGCAGCTCGGCGGCGGTGATGGCGGGACCGACGTCGACGTCGAGAACGCTCTCAACAGCTTCCGCATCCAGTCGGCGCAGCTCGTGGATCGCGCCGCGGGCCTCGACCATCCCGGAGACCTCGACGCCGCGCAGTCCCAGCTCGTCGAGACGCTGACCTTCCGCGCGGAGGGCATCGCCCAGATCGCCGACGCGCTGCCGAACGCGCTGACCGACGGCGACCAAGCCGAGGGGGCGGCGGGCCAGATCGCCGACGCGATGCAGCTGTTCCTGACCAGCGACCAGATCTACGTCAAGCGTGTGATTCCCGAGATCAACCAGGTAGTCAAGGACGCGGGCCTCACGCCGAGCCTGACCGAGAGCACCTTCCTGAAGGACCTCTCCTGGCTCGACCCGGCCGAGGTCGCCGACCGGCTCAGCGGGATCGCCACCGGTGGCGGGACCGACGACGAGGAGGCGGCGCCCGGCCTGCACGGCAACGGGCTCGGCACCGTCACGCTCGGCGGCCAGACGCTTACGCCGGGCGCCTCGACCAGCGTCACCGCGAGCGGCGATCTGTCGTTCGACGTCCAGGTGCTCAACCAGGGCGAGAACACCGAGACTGACGTCAAGGTCACCGCCACCGTCGGCAGCGGTGGCGACGAGATCACCGCCGAGGGTGTGATCGAGACGATCGCGGCCGGCGAGGCCCAGACCGTCAGCATCCCGCTCGACGGGACGCCGCCGACCGGCCAGGCCGTGCCGATCACGATCGAGGTCGAGCTGGTGCCCGGCGAGGACGAGTCGGTCGGCAACAACGCAGCTGACTTCTCGGTCATCTTCACGTCGTAGCCGCGAGTAGGCTGCGAACCGTGGACGGCCTCAGCTCGAACGAGGGACTCGTAGCCCTCGCCGGTGCGGCTGTGGGCTTGATCGCGCTCGTGCTGGCGATCGTGCTGGCGGTCAAGTTGCGTCGCCTGCGGGCCGACCAGCGCACCGTGCTGGGGGCTACCGGCGAGCGTGACCTCGTCGAGCACGCGGCCCGGTTGGAGCGCGGCTTCGTCGAACTGCGCGACTGGGTCGAGGACACCGCGGCGGGAATCGAAACGCGAATGGGCGGCGCCGAGACGCGCATCGACGGCTCCGTCGCCCACCGCGCGCTCGTTCGCTACGACGCCTACGGCGAGATGTCCGGGCAGCAATCGAGCTCGTTGGCGCTGCTCGACGCCCACCGGTCGGGAATCGTCATCTCGTCGATCCACCACCGCGACAGCGCGCGCGTCTACTTCAAGCAGATCGTCGAAGGCGGGTCCGAGGTCGAGCTCTCGCCAGAGGAGCGCGAAGCCGTCGAGCAGGCTCTCGGCGACAGACGGGCGGTCTAAGCGTGGGTCCGAACCCGCTCCGCGTCGCCTACCTCGGTCCGCCCGGCACGAACACCGACGAGGCGATGCGCGCCTCGGCCGAAGGTCCGATCGAGCCGGTCGCGGCGACCTCGGTGCCCGCCGCGATCGCCGCCGTGCAGAGCGGCGAGGTCGACCGCGCGGTGGTGCCGATCGAGAACTCGCTCGAGGGCGGCGTCGCGGCGACGCTCGACACCCTGGCGGACGCCGACACCGACGTGCGAATCGTTCGCGAGACCGTCCAGTCGATCCACCATTGCCTGATCGCCGCGCAGGCGATGTCGCTCGGCAGCATCGAGCGCGTCCTGTCGCACCCCCACGCCGTCGGCCAGTGCTCGCATTTCCTGCGCGAGCAGCTTCCGGCGGTGGAGATCGAGGCCGCCAGCTCCACCGCCGAGGCCGTCCGATCGCTTGCGGGCAGCGACCACCCATGGGCGGCGATCGGGTCCCGCCTCTCCGCCGAGCTCTACGACGCCGCGGTCCTCGCCGAGCGAATCGAGGACCGTCCCGACAACGTCACGCGCTTCGTATGGCTTGCTCGTGCTGACGCCGTCGAGCCGCCCCCCACCGACCCCGCCAAGACGTCGATCGTCTTCTGGGGCTTCGACGACGACACCCCGGGATCGCTGGTGTCAGTGCTGCGCGAGCTCTCGGACCGCGGGATCAACCTGACGAAGATCGAGTCGCGGCCACGGCGCGTGCGTCTTGGCCATTACATGTTCTTCGCCGACCTCGACGCGAGCACCGCCGACTCCCGCGTCGAGGAGGCCCTGACGGCACTCGGCGCGCGCGTCGAGACCCTGCGCGTACTGGGCTCGTACTCCGTCGCCCCTTCCGAAGCGGCATAGGCCCTCGCTACACTGGCCGCACCGTGACGGTGCAACCGGTACCCGAGTTGAGGCCTGGGGACGACGACCCAGCACCTAGCAGCGCGCCTCCAGACGGCCGGTCTGGTGGACGCGCCAACTCATCCGGCCGAGTGCTCGTCCTCAATGCCTCCTACGAGCCGATCAACGTCTGCACGGTCCGCCGCGCAGCGGTGCTGATCCTCAAGGACCGCGCCGAGATCCTCGAGCGGAGCGATTGGGCGCTGCACGCCGAGAGCTTCACCCTGCCACGGCCGATGGTCATCCGGCTGAAGACCTACGTCCGCGTCCCGCGCGACGCCCACCGGCGAAAGATCACCCGCCGCGCCGTCTTCGCGCGCGACCAGTGGACCTGCCAGTACTGCGGCGAGGAGCGCGGCAGCCTGACCGTCGACCACGTCATCCCGCGCTCCAAGGGCGGGCCGACCGACTGGCACAACATCGTCACCTGCTGTGCGCCCTGCAATCGCCGTAAGGGAGACCGCCTCCCGCGCCAGGCGAACATGGTCCCGCGCCATCCCCCGTCCGCGCCCAACTCTACGATCTTCATACACGTCGCCGTACCGGTGATCCCGCAGTCGTGGGAGCGGTACATACCTCGCGCCGCCTGACCCCTTGGAGTCCAACACGCCCCCACAGCCGCCCGCCGCTCCTCCCGCGAGCCCCGAGCCGCCCAGGACCGACGTCCAGGTCGTCGAGGAGGCGGTCGAGGAGGCCATCGAGCACGACGGCCTGAAGACGATCCGGCGCTGGATGATCGTCATCAGCGTCTGGGCGATCGCCGCAACCGCGATCGCCGTGCTGGCGTTCGTCGAGGCGCGTGACGCGAAGAGCGAGCAGGACTCGGCTCAATCGGCGACTCGCGCCGACCTCGAGCGGGTCCAGCAGCGACTCCGCGACGACGTGGACGAGCTGCGCACCGATGTCGACGCCCTTCCGACCCAGGCTGAGTACAGCCAACTCCAGACTCGCGTCCGCAAGGCCCAGCGCGACGCCACCTCGGCGCGCGACGACGCGACAGCCGCCAGCGACGATGCGAGTGAGCTGAAGCCGAAGGTCGAGGCACTCGAGCGTCAGGTCAACGCGCTCGAGACCGACACCACCAGCACCAACGGCGGCGCCAACAACTAGCTGGCGCGCACGCCGCGGTTCCAGAACGACGAAGGGCGCCCCGTGGGACGCCCTTCGCTACTGCTCTTGACTGGACCAGCTCGGTGACGAAATCGTCGGCCGGCGGGACCTCTCCCGGCCTCCGTCTCCGAGGGTGCCACGGTTGGACTCCGCTAATCCCTGCTTCGGTGCTCGCCAGATCTCGCTCCCGCTAGCCGCGGTACGCGGTCGTGGGACCGATCTGGCTGCGCGCCTCCGCTCTCGGGGTCCAGTGCGCCGGGCTTAGCGGCCGGACACCTCCAGGGTCCCAAAACGTCTGTCAATCAACTTTGGACCACCTCCTTTCCCTAGTGATCCCATTGAAGCAGACGCTCACGACCGACTCGCCGGTTCACCTGCGCGACTGGTCGCGCAGGTGTTACTCGTCGTCGGTCGGCTGCTCGGGCTCCGGCTCGGCGACGACCGGCGCGTCGGTGTCGACGATCGGCGTCAATCCCTCCGGCTCGCCCTCGACGACGGCGGCGGTGTCGGCCTCGTCCTCCATCACCAGCGCCACCGCGCTGACCATGTCGTCCTCGCGCATGTTCATCACGCGCACGCCCTGGGCGGGGCGCCCCTGCTGGGAGATTCCCTTGACGCCGGTGCGCTGGACCATCCCGTTCTGCGAGATGAAGACGAGGTCCTGGTGCTCGCGCACGATCAAGGCTCCGGCGACGCCGCCCTTCTTCTCGGTCAGCTGAATCGTCTTGACGCCCATCGCCCCGCGCCCCTTGACGGGGTACTCCGCGATCAGGGTGCGCTTGCCGTAGCCGTTCTCGGTCACGACGAGCAGCTCGGTGTCGTCGCGGGCGATGTCCATCGCAAGCACGCAGTTGTCGCCGCGCGAGACGTTCATGCCGCGCACGCCGCCGGTGTCGCGGCCCATCGGCCGCGCCTGGTCCTCGTTGAAGCGGGCGGCCTGGCCGGAGCGCGAGACCATGATGATGTCGTCGTCGCCCGAAGTCCGCCGGACCGCGACCAGCTCGTCGTCGTCGCGGATCTTGATCGCGATGATCCCGTCGGCCTTGATCGGGGTGTTGTAGGCGAGGAACTCCGTCTTCTTGATCTGACCCTTCTTGGTCGCGAAGACGAGGTACTTGCCCTCGGTGAAGTCGCGCGTCGAGAGCACCGCTCGGACGAACTCGCCCTCGCGCAGCGGCAGCACGTTCACGAGCGCCCGCCCCTTCGCGGTCCGCGACGCCTCGGGCAGCTCGTACACCTTCTGGCGGTAGACCTTGCCGCGGTTGGTGAAGAAGAGGAGGTAGTCGTGCGTCGAGCAGACGAAGAGGTGCTCGATGTAGTCCTCGTCCTTCATGTCCATCCCGCGCACGCCGACGCCGCCGCGATGCTGGGTGCGGTAGGTCGACAGCGGCAGCGACTTGATGTAGCCCGACTTCGTGATCGAGATGACCATCTGCTGATCGGCGATCAGGTCCTCGATGTCGATGTCGTCCTCGGAGTGCGTGATGTCCGTGCGGCGGTCGTCGCCGTAGGCGTCGCGGATCTCCTGGAGCTCCTCCTTGATGATGTCGCGGATCCGCTGCTCGTCACCCAGGATCGCGCGCAGCTCGCGGATCCGCTCGAGCACGTCGGCGTGCTCCTGCTTGAGCTTGTCGGCCTCGAGCGCGGTCAGTCGCTGGAGGCGGAGGTCGAGGATCGCCTGCGCCTGGATCCGCGTCAGGTCGAACTTCTCCATCAGCCCGTCGCGGGCGCTGTCCGGATCGGCCGAGCCGCGGATCAATGCGATCACCGCGTCGATGTCGGTGATCGCGATCAGCAGGCCCTCGAGGATGTGGCGGCGGGCCTCCTTCTCGCGCAGCTCGTGCTTCGTGCGGCGGATCACCACGTCGCGCTGGTGCTCGATGTAGTAGCCAATCAGCTCGCGCAGCGAGAGCGTCTTCGGCACGCCGTCGACGAGCGCGACGTTGTTGACGCCGAACGTCGACTGCAGCGGCGTGTGCTTGTAGAGGTTGTTGAGAACGACCTTCGGGATCGCGTCGCGCTTGAGCTCGATCACGAGCCGGATGCCCGACTTGTCGGACTCGTCGCGGAGGTCGGAGATCTCCTTGATCTTGTCGTTCTTGACGACCTCGGCGATCTTCTTGATCAGGCCGGAGCCGTCGCCGCGACCGTCGCCCTTCGACACCTGGTAGGGCAGCTCGGTGACGATGATCGCCTCCTTGCCCTGGCGCAGCGGCTCGATGTGCGCCTTGCCGCGCACGACGACGCGGCCGCGGCCGGTCTCGTAGGCGTCCTTGATCCCC